>Ga0070695_100001132_pt1 | contig 14618 bp, 13 predicted proteins | sample KBSK1252metaG_FD_65471 | JGI IMG/M metagenome (GOLD analysis project Ga0070695, IMG submission 65471) | Corn, switchgrass and miscanthus rhizosphere microbial communities from Kellogg Biological Station, Michigan, USA - KBS K1-25-2 metaG | ecosystem: Host-associated > Plants > Roots >...
CGGCCCGAGGCCGCGGTCCCCGGCGGCACCACGGCGTCCGTGGTCACGTCCCCCGCCGCATTCAGATCCTCCGCCAGGGCGGCCTCCACCACCTGCCGGAGGGTGGCTGGCGGCAGGGCGGGAAGGCTCACGCCGAGGGGCCGCCGGTGAGCGTGGCCAGCGTGCTCTCGATCCGCCGCTTCTTGTCCAGGAGCTCGCGCTGCAGCGCCCGCTCCTTCTCCACCACCTCGGCAGGCGCCCGCTGCACGAAGGAATCGTTGGCCAGCTTGCGGTTGCGCGCCGCCACGTCCTCCTCCAGGCGCGTGAGCTCGCGGGTCAGCCGTGTCCGCTCCGCCTCGAAATCGAGGAGGCCTTCCAGAGGGAGCGCGATCTCCAGTCCCCGGACCACCCCTCGGGCCGCCACCAGGTCGGGGGCGAGCGCTGGAACGGTGCGGACCGCGGAGGCCCGGCAGAGCGCGCGCAGCAGGGGCCCCTGCTCCTCGATCAGGCGCGCGTTCCGCGGGCTCTCGGCGTGGACCAGCACGTCGATGCGCCGCGAGGGATCGATGTTGGTCTCGACCCGGAGGTTCCGCACCTTGACCACGAAGTCCTGGAGGAGCTCCATGTCCCGCTCCACCTTCTGGTCGATGCGCGCTTCCTCCCCGCGGGGCCAGGCCGCCACCGCCAGGAACTCCCCCCGGTGCGGGATCTTCTGCCAGAGCTCCTCCGTCACGAAGGGCATGAACGGGTGGAGCAGGCGGAGCAGCAGGTCCAGCACCTCCAGCAGTACGGCCCGGGCGGTGACCGAGCGGGCGGGATCGGCCAAGTCCGGCTTCACGCATTCGATGTACCAGTCGCAGAACTGGTGCCAGACGAAGTGATAGAGAGCGTCGGCGGCGCGATCGAAACGGTAGGCGGACAGCGCCCGGTCCACGTCCGCCACCAGACGGTGGGCGCCGGAGAGGATCCAGCGGTCGACCAGGGAGAGGTCGGCCTCCTTGAAGCCCTGGGGCGGAGGCTCGTCGCCGAGCTTCAGGAGCACGAACCGGGTAGCGTTCCAGAGCTTGTTGGCGAAGGCCCGGTATCCCTCCATCCGCTCGTGGGCGAGGGGGATGTCGTTCCCCGGCGCCGCCATCACCGCCATGGTGAAGCGCATCGCGTCGGTGCCGTAGCGGGCCTGCAGCTCCGCGGGCTCGATCACGTTCCCCTTGCTCTTGGACATCTTCTGCCCGGAGGCGTCGCGCACCAGGCCGTGGATGTAGACCTCACGGAAGGGCGGAGCCTCCATGAACTTGAGGCCCATCATGATCATCCGCGCCACCCAGAAAAAGATGATGTCGAACCCCGTGATGAGGAGATCGGTGGGGTAGTAGCGGGCGAGATCCTCCGTCCTCTCCGGCCAGCCCATGGTGGAGAACGGCCAGAGGGCGGAGGAAAACCAGGTGTCGAGGACGTCCTCGTCCTGCCGCATGGCCCCCCCGCAGGCCGGACAGCGGGCGGGTGCCTCTTCCGCCACCTCCACCGTGCTGCAGGCGTCGCAGTACCAGGCGGGGATGCGATGCCCCCACCAGAGCTGGCGGGAGATGCACCAGTCGTGGATGTTGCGCATCCACTCGTGGTAGGTCTTGGCCCAGGAGGCGGGGATGAAGGTGATGGCGCCGCTCTCCACCGCCTCGATGGCGGGCGCCGCCAGGGGGGCGATGCGCACGAACCACTGGGTGGAGACCAGGGGCTCCACGATCGTGCCGCAGCGCTGGCAGTGCCCGACAGCGTGCTCGTGGTCCTTCACCTGCACCAGCAGGCCCTGCTCCTCGAGCTTCTGCACCACGCGCTTGCGGGCGGCGAAGCGGTCCAGGCCGGCGAACTCCCCCGCCGCCTCCGTCATCTTCCCGTTGGGGCCCACCACCACGATCTCGGCGAGCCCCAGCCGGCGGCCTGCAGCGAAGTCGTTGGGGTCGTGGGCGGGGGTGACCTTCACCGCACCGGTGCCGAACGCCGGGTCCACGAAGGCGTCCGCCACCACCGGGATCCTGCGTCCGGTGAGAGGGAGCTCGAGCTCGTGCCCCACCAGGCCGCGGTAGCGGGGGTCGTCGGGATGCACCGCCACCGCGCTGTCCCCCAGCATCGTCTCCGGCCGCGTGGTCGCCACCTCCACGCCCTTCCCCGTCCCGTCGGCTGCTGGGTAGCGGATGGTCCAGAGCTTCCCCTTCTCCGTCTGGTGCACCACCTCGAGATCGGAGATGGCGGTCTGGCACCGCGGGCACCAGTTCACGATGTAGCGGTCGCGGTAGATGAGGCCTTCCCGGTAGAGGCGCACGAAGACGGTGCGCACGGCGCGGGAGAGACCGGGGTCGAGCGTGAAGCGCTCCCGCGTCCAGTCGCAGGAGGCGCCCAGGCCCTTCAGCGCCTCAACGATGCGGTCGCCGTAGAGCTCCTTCCACTGCCAGACGCGGGCCTCGAAGGCCTCCCGGCCGAGAACCCGGCGGTCGATCTTCTCCTTGGCGAGCTCGCGCTCCACCACCATCTGCGTGGCGATCCCCGCGTGGTCCGTGCCGGGGAGCCAGAGCACGTCCCTTCCCTGCATGCGGCGCCACCGCGCCACCACGTCGTGCAGCGTGTAGACGAGGACGTGTCCGATGTGCAGGTTTCCCGTCACGTTGGGGGGAGGGATCACCATGCAGAAGGGGGCGGCCGTCCCCGGCCTGGCCGTGAAGAGGCCGCGCTCGATCCACGTGCGCACCCACCGAGGCTCCACCTCGGCCGGCCGGTACTCCTTGTCGATCTCCATGGCGTCAGTCCGGCTCCTCGCGCTCGAGCTGCCTGAGGCGCTCCCGGACCAGTCGCTCGGCGGTCTCCGGCACCACCTCCCAGGCCACCTCGCGCACGATCTGCTCCGCGAGACGGGACACCACGAGGTCGGCCAGACGGCGGAGGTCGGTCTCGGAGAGAGAGAGGCTCGGCAGGCCCGGGAGATCGGGGGCAGCCTCGTCCAGCAGGCTGTCGATCTCCTCCCCGGCCGCGACCTCCTTCTCGGGCGCCGGTGCGGGAGCGCCGGCGGCGAGGTCGTCGAGGACGTTCTCCAGCTCCTCCGGCGGGGGCGCCGGGGGCGGCACCGGTCTGGGGACGGCAGCGGGAGGGGAGGCCAGGAGAGCTTCCACCCTCTCCACCAGCGTGCGCGATTCGAAGGGCTTGATGAGGTGCCCGTCCGCGCCGGCTCCGCGAGCGCGCTCCGCGTCGAAGGGCTCGAAGGTGCCCGCCAGGAGGAGCACGGGAACCGGGCGCTCGGAATCCTTCACCGCGCGGCAGACGTCGTAGCCGGAGGGCTCGGGCATCACCACGTCCGCCAGCACGAGGTCGGGGCGCAGCACCGGGATCCGATCCAGGGCTTCCCGCCCCGAGCCCACGCTCTCCACGCGGATGCCGGTCTCGGCGAAGGTCAGCTCCACCACCTTGCGGATGGTGATGCTGTCGTCGGCCACGAGGATGGACTTGCTCATCGTCTCAAAGAGCCTGCTAGAGCCTGCGGGGCTGCACGTTACCCTTGACCCAGGCCACGACGCTTTCGGTGGAGGTGCCCGGCGTGAAGATCCCCCTGACGCCGGCGGCCTGGAGCGGGGGGATGTCCTCCTCGGGAATGATCCCGCCGCCGAACACCACGATGTCCTCCGCACCCTGCTCCCGGAGAAGCTCCAGCACCCGGGGGAACAGGTAGTTGTGGGCACCGGAGAGGATGGACAGGGCGACCCCGTCCACGTCCTCCTGGATGGCGGTCTGCACCACCATCTCCGGCGTCTGGTGCAGCCCGGTGTAGATCACCTCGAACCCGGCGTCGCGCAGGGCGCGGGCGATGATCTTGGCGCCGCGGTCGTGGCCGTCCAGGCCGACCTTCCCCACCAGCAGCCGGAGCCTCCGCGAAGCCTCCATCAGAGGACCGAGACCTCGCGGTAGAGTCCGAACACGGGGACCATGGCCTGGCTGATCTCCCCCACCGTGCCGTACCGCCGCACGGCGGCCAGCATCAGCGGGATCAGGTTGTCTCCGCGCGAGGCCCCCTCTCGCAGGTCGGCGAGGGCACTCTTTAGGGCGGCCTCGTCCCGGGTCCCACGTATCTCGGCCAGACGCTGGAGCTGCTCCCGCTCCACCTCCTCGCCGATCTTCAGGATCTCCGGCCGCTCGTCCTCGGTGGCCACGTACCGGTTGACCCCCACCACCGTCTTCGTCCGCGCGTCCACATCCTGCTGGTAGCGGTAGGAAGCGTCCGCGATCTCCTTCTGGGGGAAGCCAGCCTCGATGGCGGCCACGATCCCGCCCATCCGGTCGATGCGCTCGATGTAGTCCATGGCCTCCCGCTCCACGCGGTCGGTGAGGGCCTCCACGAAGTACGACCCCCCCAGGGGGTCCACCGTGTTCGCCACCCCGGATTCTTCGGCCAGGATCTGCTGCGTGCGCAAGGCGATGGTGACCGCGCGCTCGGTGGGGAGGGAGAGCGTCTCGTCCAGGCTGTTGGTATGCAGGGACTGCGTCCCCCCCAGCACGGCGGCCAGCGCCTGCACCGTCACCCGGACGATGTTGTTGCTGGCCTGCTGCGCGGTCAGGCTGCAACCCGCGGTCTGGGTGTGGAAGCGCAGCATCCCGGAGCGGGGGTTCTTGGCGCCGAAGCGCTCCCGCATCACGCGCGCCCAGATGCGGCGGGCCGCCCGGTACTTGGCGACCTCCTCGAAGAAGTCGTTGTGGGCGTTGAAGAAGAAGGACAGACGGGGGGCAAAGTCGTCCACGTCCAGTCCGGCGGCGATCCCCGCCTGCACGTAGCCGATCCCGTCCGCCAGCGTGAAGGCCAGCTCCTGCACGGCGGTGGAGCCGGCTTCCCGGATGTGGTAGCCGGAAACGGAGATGGTGTTCCACTTGGGGACGTTGCGGGCGCAAAACGCCATCAGGTCGGTGATGATGCGCAGGCTGGGCCGCGGCGGATACACCCACTCCTTCTGGGCGATGTACTCCTTCAGGATGTCGTTCTGCAGCGTCCCCTCGAGCTTGGCGAAGGGCACGCCCTGCTTCTCGGCCACGGCCAGGAACATGGCGAAGATCACGGCGGCGGGGGCGTTGATGGTCATGGAGACGGAGACCCGGTCCAGCGGGATCTCCGAAAAGAGCGTCTCCATGTCCGCCAGGCTGTCGATGGCGACGCCTTCCCTGCCCACCTCCCCCCGCGCCATGGGATCGTCGCTGTCCCGCGCCATCAGGGTGGGGAGGTCGAACGCCGTGGAGAGGCCCGTCTGTCCCTGGGAGAGCAGGTAGCGGAAGCGCGCGTTGGTCTGGCGTGCGGTGCCAAAGCCGGCGAACTGCCGCATCGTCCACGTGCGGGTGCGGTACATCGTGGGGTGGATGCCCCGTGTGTACGGGTACTCTCCCGGCCACCCCAGACGGTCCTCGAAGCGCCAGTCGGGCCCGAGGTCCTCGGGGCCGTAGAGGCGGCCGATGTCCATGCCGGAGACGGTTGTGAAGGGGACGTCGCGCTCGGGCGCGCGGTCCTTGGCCGGGCGGAGCGTGTGCTCCTCCCACTCCTTGCGGTTGCGTGATCTGCGGTTCTCGTCGGCCATGATCGAAGGACGCTACCAGCCGACCCCGCCGAGGGTCAAGCCGGGCAGCCCGCGCCCCCGGCTAGAACTCGGGGTCCACGAGCCCGAAGTGCCCGTCCCGACGGCGGTACACCACGTTCACGCGGTAGCTCTCGGAGTCCCGGAACACCAGGATGTCCTCCCCCGTCCCCTCCAGTTCCAGGACCGCGTCCTCCGGGGAGAGCGGTTTCAGTCGGTACCGCTCGGAGGGGATGATGCGCAGGGGCCCGGAGGTCGGGGAATCCTCGTCCAGCACCTCCACCTCGGAGGAGATGACGGCTGCGGCGTCGGAGGCCCGGGTCCCCTCCCGGCGCCGGCGCCCGGTGATCTTCTCCTTCTGCTTCAGGGCCTGGCGCTCGATCTTGTCCACCACCTCGGAGATGGAGGCGAAGAGGTCCCCCGTCTCCTCGGCGCCGGCCAGGACCGCGGTGCGGGACTTCACCTGGATCTCCGCCAGCTGCCGGTGCTTCTCCACCAGGAGCACGAGGTGCACCTCGAGGGGGCCGTCCAGGAGCTTTTCCAGCTTGCGCAGCTTGTCCAGCGCGAAGTCGCGCATGGCCGGGGTGATCTCCACGTGACGTCCCACGATCTCCAGGTTCATGGTCGCTCCCCGTTCAGCTGAACACCTGCTTGCGGCTGCTGGATGAAGGAATCTTGAGTTCCTCCCTGTACTTGGCCACGGTGCGCCGCGCGATCTGCAGACCCTCCGCCTTCAGGATCTTGACGATGGCGGCGTCGGAGAGGGGACGGCGCGCGTCCTCCCCGCCCACGATCTTCTTGATCCGCTCCTTCACGGTCAGAGAGGAGACGTTCTCCCCTCCCTGGGTGGAGGCGATGCCGCTGTGGAAGAAGAAGCGCATCTCGTAGAGGCCGCGGTGGGTGTGCATGTACTTGTTGTTCACCACCCGGCTCACCGTGGACTCGTGCATGCCGATGTCGTCGGCCACGTCCTTCAGCACTAGCGGGCGCAGGCGCTCGATCCCGTAGTCCAGGAACTCCCCCTGGAACTTCACGATGGACTTGGCGACCTTATAGATCGTGCGCTGCCGCTCCTCCAGCGACTTGATGAGCCGGAAGGCGGAGCGCAGCTTGTTGCGCACGTAGTCCTTGGCCTCCGGCGAGGTGGAGCTGGGGGCACCCCGCTCCACCATGCGGCGGTAGACCGGGCTGATGCGCAGCCGGGGCAGACCCTCCTCGTTGAGGAAGACCTGGTACTCGTCGTCGATCTTGGCCACGTAGACGTCGGGCACCACGTAGCGGCTGCTGCTCACGTTGAAGCGCTGCCCGGGACGGGGGTCGAGGTGCCGGATGATCTCGAGCTCCTCGTGCAGGTCGTCCATGGAAACGCCCAGCACCTCCGCCAGCTCCTTGTAGCGGCGGTTCTGGAGCTTGTCCATGTGGTAGCGCACGATGGTTTCCGCCGGGGAGCCGTCCTCGCCCAGCTGCTTGAGCTGAGCGGTCAGACACTCCACGAGGTCGTGCGCCGCCACCCCCACGGGGTCGAAGCCCTGGATCATCTCGATGGTGGCTCGCACCTCCTCGGGGGGGAAATCCCCCATCTGCTGGATCTCCTCCACCGAGGCGCGCAGGTAGCCGTCCTCGTTGAGGTTGCCGATCACGGCGCGGCCGATGGCCTTGCGGAGGTCGGAGGCGTGGGACATGTCGAGCTGCCAGGTCAGGTGGTCGGTGAGGTCCTGGGGCTTGGAGAGCGTGTTTTCGAAGGAGGGGAGCTCGTCGCCGGTCTCCATGGCCGGCCGCGGCAGGTACCCCGTGTCCACGTCCTGGAAGTACGACTCGTAGTCGATCTCCTGGTAGGGCTCGGGCTCCTGGGCGGCCCGCTCTCCCTCGCTCTCGGTGCTGGTGGATTCGGTGGCGGGGGCTTCAGGCTCCGAGCGATCGAGGGTGGGCCCTTCCTCGAGTGCCTCCTCGAGCACCGGGTTCTCGACCAGCTCCTGCTGGACCTCCTCCACCAGCTCCAGCTTGGACATCTGCAGGAGCTTGATGGCCTGCTGGAGCGAGGGGGTCATGATGAGCCGCTGGCTCATCCGGACGCTGAGTTTTTGCTCGAGGGCCATCGATCCTTCGCTGCGCCCGACTCAGTGCAGGCGGAAGTTCTCGCCCAGGTACACCCTGCGGACGTCCGCGTCGGCGGCGAGCTCCAGAGGCGTGCCGTGCCGGAAGATGCGACCCTGGCTGATAATATAGGCGCGGTCCGTGATCTGTAAAGTTTCGCGGACGTTGTGGTCGGTGATCAGGACGCCCAGTCCCCGCCCCCGCAGCTTGGTGACGACCTTTTGCAGGTCGGAGACGGCGATGGGATCGATGCCCGCGAAGGGCTCGTCCAGCAGCATGTAGCGCGGCTCGCTGGTGAGGGCACGAGCGATCTCCGCCCTCCGGCGCTCTCCCCCCGAGAGGGAGTACCCGTACGAGGCGGCCACGGTGCGCAGGCCGAACTCCTCGAGGAGCGCCGCCGCGCGTCGCTTCACCTCCGCGCTGGCCAGGCCTCTCGCCTCGAGGATCGCCTCCAGGTTCTGCGTCACCGTCATGCGCCGGAAGATGGACGCCTCCTGGGGAAGGTAGCCGATGCCGCTGCGCGCGCGCATGTACATGGGAAGGGCCGTGATGTCGCGGGTGTCCAGGAGGACGCGCCCCTCGTCGGGGGGAATGAGGCCGAGGATGAGGTGGAAGGAGGTCGTCTTTCCCGCGCCGTTGGGACCGAGAAGGCCGACCACCTCGCCCGGCGCGATGCGCACGGAGACCCCGTCCACCACGCGCCGCCCGCGAAAGGTCTTGGCAAGGTCCTCGGCGATCAGCCCCTGGCCGGAGGCCTCCTGCTCCGCCGTGCCGGCGGGCGCTGCGACGGGCTCGCGCACTTCCGTGGGCGCCGGCATCAGGTCCCCGAGGTTTCGATCCTGCCTCGGTCCCGCGCGCCCGATTCCACCTCGAGCACGCCCGAGTCCAAGCGGTAGCGTAACACTCGGCCTTCGGTCGTGCCGCCCTGCGTTCCTTCCTTGCGCACACTGGCGGGAGCGTGGTCTCCGAAGAGGCGGACCGTGCTCTCCCCCGGGAGATACTGGGCGCGATCGGCCTTCCCCTTCGCCACCTCCACCATCCCGTCGGCGCGGCGGTGCCGGTACTCGAAGGTGACGTCCCGGGAGGCGACCGCCTCCTTCAGGCCACCCCCGGACTGCAGCACGGCATCGAGACGCTCCGATCGCAGCCAGCCTTCGGCCTGCTGCAGCCGGACGTTTCCCAGGTAGCCGGCGCTCCCTTCCTTGCCCGCGTAGTCCAGGGCGTCGGCGGTGACCTGCACGTAGTCCCCCTCGGAGACGGCGGCGGTCGCCGTGCGGGGAAGCCGGCTCACCACCGACCCTCGCGCGGAAAGCGACTCTGCGCGCTGGTCCATCTCCACCCGCGCCGCGGCCAGGCTGCGCTCCCCCTGCCACCCCCGCACACCGCCCGTGAAGAGCAGGTGGTCCCCTCGCTCCGTCGCGTCCAGACGCTCGGCCACGAAGTGCACGGGGGCGTCGGGGCGGAAGGGGCCGGCGGTGCGGGGCGCGCGCGAGGCCGACGGGTCGGGAAGGAGGGTGGCCTCCACCCTGCCCTCGACCACCGTGGTCCCCGTCCCCTCCTGCACCACGATCGTGTTCCCTGCCACGCGGGCGCGCCCCGTGGAGAGGGCGGCCTTCCGGGCGCCCCCCGCCACGGCCACGCGCAGCACGCGCCCGCCTCCCTCGCCGCGGAGCTCCATCGTGTCCCCCTCGGCGCTCCCCTGTGGCCCCTCCACCCGCACCGAGCCGGAGGCGTCGGCCCGGGACACGGCCCGGCCCGTCAGGTGGGCGCGCACCTCCTGCGCGCGGAGGTGGGAGATGCCGCCCGTCCCCCGGGCGGCCGCCCGGACGGCGCCGCGCGCCGCCAGCTCCCATTCCGAGGCGGCTGCCGGCGCACGGGCGGCGTCGATCCACTCCGCGGCGAGCGTTCCCTCGTCCTGCTCCAGCTCGGCACCTCCCCGCAGCTGGGCGTGCACGATCTCGCCGCCCGCCTCCCAGTCGAGGTCCACGGCCTCGGCCCGGAAGCGCCGCGGCCCTCCCGGTCCCATCACCGCCTGGCCGCTCACGGTTCCTGTCGCCTCCGCCCGCTGCCCGGCGGGGGCCGGCGGCCGCCGCAGGCGGAGCGCGTCGGCGTCCATGGCACCTTCCGCACCGCGCAGCCGCACCTCCCCGCGCAGCTCCACGTCGCGGGTGCCGTCGTGGAGGACGGCCGCCGCCGCGGTCACGGTCTGACCGGAGACGGTGCGCAGCGCCGGTCGGTCCAGGGTGGAGGGCTGGCCGCGGAGGCCGTACACGAACCCGGTGGCGGACCCGGTCATCTCCGGGGAGGCGACGGCCACCGCCCCACGCGAGCGCACCTCTCCCGCCTCTTCCGCCCAGTCCAGGGCCTGCACGCGCACCCGCATCCCCGAGTCGTCCGAGAGATCGATGCCTCCCTCCACGTGCATCGTGCGCGCTCCCGGCTTTCCCGACAGGACGCCCGACTGGGCGCGCAGCACGAGGGGAGGGGCGTTGTCCCGTTCGATCTCCAGACGGTCGATGCCGCGCAGGTGGTAGGAGCCGTCTGGCCGCTGCTCCACCACCTGGGCCTCGATCGCTCCCCGCCGCCGCCCCCCCAGCAGGTCCGAGAACTCGATCTTTTTCGCCGTGGTCTGGGAGGAGGGGCGCCGCGGTGGACCGGGGGGCGCGCTTCCACCCCCCCCGCGCACGAGGTAGTACACGACGGGGAGCGTCACCAGGGCTCCGGCCAGGAGGACGAGCCAACGCAGCAGGCGGAGGCGGTGCACGCCTCCCTACTTGCCTGGGAAGGACGCCTTCCGCTTTTCCAGGAACGCGGCCGTCCCCTCGCGCATGTCGTCCGTGGCGAAGCAGAGGCCGAAGAGCGAGGCCTCCAGTCGCTCCGCCTCGGGCAGCGCGCTCTCGTACCCGGAGAGGACGGCCTCCAGCGCGCGGGCCAGGGCGGTGGGGCTCCGGCTCAGCAGCTTGGCCGCGTAGGCGTCCACCTCCTCGCGGAGGCCGGCGGCGGGGACCACGCGCTCCACCAGGCCGATGCGCAGCGCCTCCGCCGCCGGGATGGGGTCCCCGGCCAGGATGAGGTCCAGGGCGCGTCCGCGGCCGACCAGGCGCGGCAGCCGCTGCGTGCCGCCGGCCCCCGGGATGAGGCCGAGCGCGACCTCCGGCTGACCGAGGCGCGCCGTGTCGGCGGCGATCCGCACGTGGCAGGCCATGGCCAGCTCACAGCCGCCTCCCAGGGCGAAGCCGTTCACGGCGGCGATCACGGGCTTCCCCGCCCGCTCGATCCGGGCCAGGCCCGCTTGCAGCTCGCGCGACCACTCCTGGGCCTGCTGCGGCGTGAGACGGGCCATCTCCGCGATGTCGGCGCCGGCCACGAAGGCCTTCTCCCCCGCTCCCGTGATCACCAGCACGCGCGTGCCCGGGTCGGCGAGGGCCGCCTCCACCGCCTCCACGATCCGCCCGAAGGTGGCGCGGTTCAGGGCGTTCAGCTTCTCGGGCCGGTTCACGGTGATCCAGGCCACCGGCCCCCTGCTCTCGCGAAGGACGGTGCTGGCGGAGGTCTGTGTCTCGCTCATGGGCTCACCACCGGGAGATCTGCGCGTTCAGGAACTGGCGCCTGTAGTCGAGCGCTGGGAACTGGACGATCTTGCACATCTCGTAGACGCGGGACATGAGCGCCTCGCCCAGGCAGTCCTCCAGGCTGATCTTGGCCTGGGCCTCCACGTCGTCCCGGTGCGGCGGTCGGTTGGTGGTCATGACGATGGGGCGGTTCTCCGTCCCCGGCAGGTTGGTGCTCGCGTTGTAGCGCGCGGTGAGGACGTCGTGCAGGACGTCGCGCCCCCACTCGGTGATGCGGACCGCCCCCAGGTCGTCCAGCACCAGCACCTCGGCGTCCAGCACCGGCGCCAGTACGTCGGACTCGCTGCGGGAGGAGGTCGCATCGAAGGTCCCCTGCAGCGCCTTCAGGAGCTCGCGGTGCTCGTAGAAGAGCACCCGCGCGCCTTTCCGCAGCGCCAGCTCCCGAGCTAGCGCCACCGCCAGGTGCGTCTTCCCCGATCCGGGCCTCCCCAGGAACAGGAGCCCGTGCCCCACCATGGGCCATCGGTCCAGCCAATCCTGGGCGGCGGCCTTGGCCGTGCCATGGCTGGGATCGTGGATCTCGAACTGCTCGAGTGTGCAGTGGTCGTAGCGGCGGGGAATGTGGGCGCCCCGCAGGAGCCGGTCCCCGCGATCCTTGAGATCGCAGCCGCAAGGAGCCGCCATCGTCACCCCACCCTCCCGGGTCTCCAGGCGGAAGCCGGTCCCTCGGCAATCCGGGCAGGTGGGGTCCATGGCAGCCTCGGTTCAGTTCAGGTAGCCGCGCAGCTGCTGGCACTTCTGGGAGCGGTGCAGCTTCTCCAGGGCCTGCGCCTCGATCTGCCGGATGCGCTCCCGGGAGAGGTTCAGGAGCTCCCCGATCTCCTTGAGCGTCTTGGGCTCGGCACCGTCCAGGCCGAAGCGCAGGCGAAGCACCCGCTCCTCCTTCTCGTCCAGCTCGCCCAGGGCCGCCCGCAGCAGTCCCCGCAGGCTGTTCTTGAGAAGGACGAAATCGGCGGAGGGGATGGTGTCCTGCTCCAGCTTGTCCGACAGGTGGAACTCGTGCTCCTCGTCGATCATGGCGGAGATGGAGACGATGGGATCGGCGACCTGGAGCAGGTTCGTCACCTCCTCGGTCGTCACCTGCACCTTGGCGGCCAGCTCCTCGGTGGTGGGAACCCGCTTGAGCTCCGCCCGCATGGAGGCCTGGGCCTTGCCGATCCGGTACAGCAGGTTCGCCTGCTTCTGGGGGAGGCGGAAGGCCCCGCTGTGGTCGGAGAGGGCATGGATGATGGCCTGGCGCACCCACCACACCGCATAGGTGATGAACTTGACATTCTTGTCCGGATCGTAGCGCTTGGCCGCTTCGATGAGGCCGATGTTCCCCTCGTTGATGAGGTCCAGGAACGAGAGGCCACACCCGCGGTAGCGCTTGGCATAGGAGACGACGAAGCGGAGGTTGGCCTCCACCAGCCGACGCAGGGCGACGCCGTCGCCCTTCTGGATGCGGCGGCCGAGTTCCCGTTCCTCCTCGGCCGTCACCCGCGGGAGGCGGGAGATCTCCTTGAGGTACTTCTTGAGGGACTCGGAGCCGGAACCTCGGGAGTCTTCGCGCTCTTGGTCCATCACGTCCTTGAAGGAGCTACGAGCGCGCGGAGTATAGCATCCCTATCCGGGGTTTCCGTGGAGCCGGGACAGCTCGCGCTGCAGCTCGGCGACACGCTCGCGCAGGCGGAGGATCACCTCCACCCCCGCCAGGTTCACTCCCATCTCCCGCGTGAGGCCGAGGATGGTCTCCAGCCGATGCAGGTCCCCGGCGGAGTAGAGGCGGGTGTTCCCCCGGGTCCGGCTGGGCCGGAGCAGCCCTTCCCGCTCGTAGAGCCGGAGGGTCTGCGGATGCACCCGGTAGCGGCGGGCCACCCAGCTGATCAGGTAGTAGTCCTCCGTCTGCGGGACGGCGTCGCCCATGTCAGCGGACCGGCACCTTGATGGGGCCAGCACGCTCCAGGGACCGCTTGGCCACGGCGATGCGGAGCACGCCTTCCCGATACTTGGCGTCGAAGGAGGCGCGGTCCACGTCCGGCGGCAGCGGGAAGCGCCTGGAGAAGCGCCCCGAGGAGCGCTCCACCCGGTGGTACTGCTCCCCACTCTCCTCCCGGTCCGACGGCAGCTCTCCGGCCACCAGCAGATCGTCCCCCTCGATGCGCACGTTGAGGTGGTGCTGGTCCAGGCCCGGAAGCTCGAGCCAGAACTGCAGGGTGTCCGCCGTCTCCACCACGTCGCAGACGGGAGACCAGGCGCCGAATCCTCCCTCCGCCTCGAAGTCCCTGCGCTGGAGCGCGCTCTCGAACAGACGGTTCATGCGGTGCTGCACGCCCGCCAGCTCCTGGAGGGGATCGGATTCGCTGCGCTTCATGACTCCTCCCGCCGTCGTGCCGAGTCTACCGGCTCAGCTGCGCCGGGGCTCGTCGGCGTCCACCACCTCGGCGTCGATCACGTCCTCGGAGCCGCTCTGGCCGTCGCCGGAGGGCGGCCGGGCGGCCTGCTCCCCGCCGCCGCCGCCTGCCCCCTCCGTGGTGCGATAGATGGCCTCCGCCATGCGATGGGAGGCCTTCTCCAGCCGCTCGCTCGCCGCCTTGATCGCCTCCATGTCGTTGCGCTCGAGCGCGGCCTTCACCTCGGCCACCGTCTCCCGCACCGGCGCCTGGTCCGCTTCCGGGACCTTGCCGCCGCTCTCCTGGAGCGTCTTCTCGACCTGGTAGACGAGTTGGTCGGCCCGGTTCCGGACCTCGGCCGCGTCCCGCAGGTTCTTGTCCTCCGCGGCGTGGGACTCGGCATCGTTCACCATGCGGTCCACCTCGCCCTTGTCCAGGCCGGAGGAGGCGGTGATGGTGATCTTCTGCTCCTTGCCCGTGCCCAGGTCCTTGGCGGAGACGTGCACGATGCCGTTGGCGTCGATGTCGAAGGCGACCTCGATCTGGGGCACGCCGCGGGGTGCCGCCGGGATGCCATCCAGATGGAAGCGTCCGAGCGTCTTGTTGTAGCTCGCCATCTCCCGCTCCCCCTGGAGCACGTGCACCTCCACGCTGGTCTGACCGTCGGAGGCGGTGGAGAAGACCTCGCTCTTGCGGCTGGGGATGGTGGTGTTGCGCGTGATGAGCCGGGTGAACACCCCGCCCAGGGTCTCGATGCCCAGCGACAGCGGGGTCACGTCCAGAAGGAGGATGTCCTTGACCTCCCCGCCCAGCACGCCCGCCTGGACCGCCGCCCCCACCGCCACCACCTCGTCGGGGTTGACCCCCTTGTGAGGCTCCTTGCCGAAGAACTGGCGGACCATCTCCTGGATCTTGGGGATGCGGGTGGAGCCGCCCACCAGAACCAC
>Ga0070695_100001135_pt1 | contig 14598 bp, 13 predicted proteins | sample KBSK1252metaG_FD_65471 | JGI IMG/M metagenome (GOLD analysis project Ga0070695, IMG submission 65471) | Corn, switchgrass and miscanthus rhizosphere microbial communities from Kellogg Biological Station, Michigan, USA - KBS K1-25-2 metaG | ecosystem: Host-associated > Plants > Roots >...
CATGCCGAAGGCGCTCGCGTTGGGGTTGGCGAGGTGCAGGAGCGCGAAGATGGAGGACGACACCAGGACCCCGGCGGGCGTCCCCAGGCCGTCGCTCAGGTTGCGCAGGAGGACACCCCGCGAGATCACCTCCTCGTAGATCCCCACGCAGAGATCCTTGACGAGCGCATGTGCCAGGCCCAGCCCCACGGCGCTCCCGGCGTTCGCCACCAGGAAGCCCTCGACCGAGACCCAGCCGCAGGCCAGCTCGACGGCGAAGATCCCCGTCAGGAGCGCCGCCCCCAGGAGAAAGCCTCCCGCCAGCCAGCCCCATCCCCGTCCATCCAGCCGCACGCCGTAGGCGTCCCAGCGACGCCGCTCGAGCCAGCGCAGTCCCAGGGTCACGCTGGCGATCACCGCCACCGTGATCAGCGGGCCCACGATCATGTTGATCACCGCGTCGCAGGCCTCGCGGGAGAGGGTGGGGAGGAAGATGCCGCGACGGTGCAGCCACGCCAGCGGCTGGGCGACGGCCAGGATGGGGACGACCGCTGCCGCCACGGCGAGCGCAACCTGCCCCAGCAGGCGCCAGAGGGCGCGCAGCCGGCGCTCCTCGCGGTTCCAGAAGACGTTCACACGCGCACCCTACGGGAAGACGGGCTGGGAGCGGATCGGTTCCCGGCGTGCGAGCTGCGCCCGCAGCGCCGCAGCCTCCTCCCCGTCCTGGAAGGCGGCCTGGTTCCGCTCCACGACCCCGGCGGCCGCGTCGAACTCCCCCACCTCGGCCAGTGCTGCCGCCAGCGTGCGCACCAGACGCGGCGCCAGCCCGGCGCGTAGCGCCAGCCCTCCTTGCGCCTGCAGCTCCGCTCCCAGGCGCGCGGCGCGCCGGGCCAGGTCCATCGCGCGCGGTCCGTCACGGAAGCGAGGATCGGGGTAGGTCGAGAGCAGCCAGGCCAGCTCCATGGGCGCCACCGCCGGGGCGTCGGTGGGCGCCGCCATCGCGCGCTCGTAGGCGCGCACCGCGGCCGGCACGTCCCCCCCGGCCGCCAGAGCGCGCGCCAGCACCAGGTGGGAGTCGGCGGTGACGGGCGGGACCTCGGCCAGCTCGGAGAGCCTTGCGATCGCCTCGGCGTGCCGGCCGGTCTGCCAGTCGGCCAGCGCCAGTCCATAGAGCAGCGGCCCGTTCCCTGGCGCTACCGCCAGGCCCGCCGCGTACACCCGCGAGGCCTCCTCGAACCGCCCCATCCGGCGCAGGACGTTCCCCAGCCCGCGATAGGCGTCGGGAAAGTCGGGGCGCAGCCGCACCGCCTCACGGAAGTGCGGCTCGGCCCAGAGGTCGGCGTCGCGGCCGGGCTCGCGGGTGACCCGCCGCAGGGCCAGGCTGTAGTGGGCGAGGGCGCTTCCGGGATCGCAGGCGAGCTGGTGGGTCCACAGCGTCTCCGGATCGCGCCACACCCGCTGCTGGCGCACCGTGAGGACAGCGAGCGGGAGGCCGGCGACCACCGCGCACGCCAGGAGCCGGCGCGGGTCCCCGCCCAGCAGGGAAGTCGCCGCCAGCGCGAGCAGGAGGGACAGCGTCCAGCCCGGCGCGTAGGCGTAGCGATCCGCGGCCACCTGCGTGCCCGCCTGGAGGAGCCCGCCCACGGGGAGGACGAGCACGACGTAGGCCGCGAGCAGGAGGAGGAGTCCCCGCCGGCGGCGCGCCAGCACGACCACCACGCCAATCAAGACCGCGCTTGCCGCTGCACCGAGCCGCACGCCGGAGGCGCTTCCCGTGAGCGCGTACACGGGGGCCAGGCACGCGGGCCACACCGTCTTCCAAGCGTAGAAGCCGAGGTTGTGGAAGAAGAGCACTACGCGGTCGGAAAGCCCGACCTCCTGCAGGGACGCGAGCGCCTGGGCTTGCCGCTGCCCCACCACCGCCACCGCCGCCACGGCCGCCGCCGCCACGAGGAGCGGCCCCTGCCGCCGCAGCGCGCGCCGGAGCGGAGCTTCCCGGTGGAGATCGACGAGCACGAACAGGACCGGCAGGACCACGGCCGTACCCTTGGAAAGCATGGCGGTGAGCGCCAGCAGCGCCGTCCAGCCCCACCGGCTTCCGCGGAGGTGGGAGAGGAGCGCCGCAAGCGCGAAGGCCCCGCACAGCACCTCCCGGCGCTCGGTGGCCCAGGAGACCGCCTCCACCCGCAGCGGATGCACCGCCCAGAGCACCGCCGCCAGCACGGCGAAGCTGTCGCCGCGCTGCGGCAGGAGCCGCGCCACCACCGCGGTCAGGAGCCCGGCGGAGAGCGCGTGCAGGAGCACGCTCGTCAGGTGGTAGCCGAGGGGGCGCATCCCCCAGAGGAGGTAGTCCAGGCCGTAGGTCATCCAGCTCAGCGGCTGGTACGGCCCCAGGTGGAAGGTGGTCCACATCCAGCGGAGCTGGTCCGGGCCCAGGCCGCGGTAGGCGAGATTGTCGAGGAGGTTTCTGGCGTCGTCCCAGTCGACAAAGCCGTTCCGGAGGGAAGGCAGGAACACCGCCAGCGCGGCCAGCCCCACCAGGGCCGGTCCGGCGGCGCGGCGCAGCAAGCGACCTCCTCCTCGGGTGAAAGGACGAGGTCGCTTGTCCGCCGTCAGCTACTCCGCAGTCAAGTTCTCGACCGTGACGAAGCCCGTGATGTAGTCCTTCCGTCCGGCAATCCGGATCGTGAGGGTGAAGGTGCCCTCGCCGAGGTTGGCGGTCCGCATCTGGAACCGCCAGCCGGGAAGTGCAGGGTCCCACTTGAAGAACGGATCATCCGGGTTCGCGCTGTCGTTCAGGTCCAGGCTGGGGATGTCCAGCTCGCCCCGGGTGGCCTCGGACAGCCCCACGATCTCCGGCTGATCGGTCTCGCCGACTCCCAGGCTCTGGCTGCCGCACAACACCTGGAGCTTCAGCGGCTTGCTGCTCCCGGCATTGAAGGCAGGAAGCGGCAGGGGCAGGGTGTCCCCTTCGGGCACCATCGGACCCATGGGAGAGAGCAGGCCGTTGAGGCCGTCGTAGTCGCCGGTGCCGGCGCCGGGCACGCACTTGTCGGCGATGCCGATGGAGAGCGGCATGTCGAAGGAGAAGGGACCGCCGTTCACCGTGCCGGTGAAGTGGACCTTCAGCGGGATGGAGACGTCCCCGGGCAGGTCGAGGGGAATCTGGAGGCGGAACAGCGTCTGGTTGCCCTTGGGCTGGAGGTTCAGCGGCTCGCAGTTCTCCGAGGGCGCCGTCCCCGGGATCGTTTCGTAGTTGCTCGTGCCCTGGAGCACGATGGGCGTCACGGGATTGACGAGCCCGTCGTCGGTGAGGTCCGCGGGGAGCGCGGTGAGGCTCGCGATCACCCCCGTCACGTCGAATGGGCCGGCGTTGAGCACCTTGACCAGCAGATCCGCGGTCTCCCCGGGCTGGAAGAGGCCGTCCTTGCTGGGGTCGTTCTTCGGGTCCGCTCCCACCGGGGTGAAGAAGGCGTCCCCCACGGGCGTGTCGGTGTCCGGCACGAAACGCATGAAGGTGCCGGTGGTCACCTTGGACACGCCGTCTCGGCACTCGCCGTCCGGCCCGGGGATGCCGTCCCCGCAGACGCGGACCACCGTGGGCACCTCCTTGAAGAGGACGCCTCCGGGATGGCACGTCGTGACGGTCCCGCCCGGCGGGATGGTGATCGAGTCGGCCAGCACGACGCACAGCGGTGCGGGCGGCTGGGGCGCCGGCGGACCAGGATCGGGGCAGTCCGGCGGCGTGGGCCCGGACGGATCGAGGTTCAGGCAGAACGGATCCGTGCGATCGGGCGGCGGGTTGGTGTTCGGGCAGTACGGATCCGTCGGCGGCGGAATGTTCGACGGCGGCTGGGGAGCCGGCGGTCCCGGCGCGCAGCTGCAGGAGTTCCCGTTGCTGCACACGCCGTGGAAGTTCGAAGGGCAGCCGACGTTGCAGCTGATGCCGCAGCCGCCGCAGTTGTAGGGGTCGGTGCGGGTGTTCACGCAGCGGTTGTCGCAGGAGTCGCGCCGCCCCCCCGAGTTGCCGCAGGGCACGCACTGCCCTGCCGCGCAGATGGACGTGGAGTTGCAGACGTTGCCGCAAGACCCGCAGTGGTTGGGATCGTTCTGCAGGTCGTAGCAAAGGGAGCCGCACTGGGCCCGGCCGGGGCCGCAGAGCGAGGCGCACGCCCCCTCGAAGCAGCAGGTCCCGGTGCCGCAGGCGTTCCCGCAGCTCCCGCAGTGGTCGTTGTCGTTCTGGGCGTCCACACATTCGCCGCCGCAGAGGTCCCGGCTCTCCTCGCAGCCGTAGGGCGAGCAGGCGCCGTCCACGCAGCAGCTTCCCTCGCCGCAGGCGTTGCCGCAGGCGCCGCAGTGGTCGTTGTCGTGCTGGGGATCCCGGCACTCACCGTTGCAGTAGATCTGGCCGGGATCGCACACGGAGACGCAGTTGCCATCCGTGCAGCAGGTCCCCTCGCCGCAGACGTTGCCGCAGGCGCCGCAGTTGCTGGGATCGTCGAGGTAGTCCACGCAGGTCCCGGCGCAGTTGAGCTGATCCGGCAAGAGACAGCACCCCGGGGGATACGCCTCGTTCGACTGCTCGATGAACTCGCCCGTCTTGTTCTCGACGCGTGTGAACGATCCACCCGGCTGGGCGAAGTCGGAGAGGGTGAACAGCACCTGGGGCGGGCTGAAGAACGTGATCAGGCTCGAGGTGAGCGCCGAGGAGGAGACGGTGACGTCGTTGGAGAAGAGCGACCGCCCGGGGACCGCGAAGGGGCCGCGGCTCACGCAGGTCCCCTGCTCGGAGGGCCCGCACTGGGCCTGCGAGTTGCAGGATGTCGGGGCGTTGCACGTGGACCCGCGCACCCGGTAGAAGAAGACGGATCCTGCGGGCGGGGTGTCGGTGTACAGCAAGTTGCTGGTCTGGGTCATCCGGTTGGCCGAGGCCGTGATCGTGCTGGCGGTGGGGGAGCGGAAGACGCTGTAGGCCGCGGACCCGCCGGACCAGGCCAGCGCGACCTCCCCCGCGGTGGCTCCCTTCCCCACCGTCAAGGCCACGCCGTCGTCCCCGCACCCGGCCGTGCAGGTGCCACCGACCGGATCGGGGCCGGCGGTCTTCAGGAAGCAGACGTCGTTGGCGCAGCTCGTGCCGGTGTAGGCGTAGACCGTCTGGTTCGTGGTCCAGACCCACCGGGCACCGACGCCGGTCAGGGTGCCGGGTGCGGAAGCGGACGAGAACCCGCCCGGCCCGGCGGACGGCCACGAGAAGTTGAAGGCATCCCCCACGGCCTTGTTCGTGACGACGTTCTCGATCTGCACCGGGAACGTCTGGAGGACGTTGAGATCGCACTTGCTCTCGGCGCCGTTGGTGGACTGGGCGTCGAGATCGATGGTCTTCGTCGCCGCAGCCACCGGCATCGACGAGGCAGCGAGCAGCAGGGCAAGCGGGAGCACCGCCTGCCAGCGGGACCTTCGCGCGTGCATTCGATATCCCCCGTGTCCCTCTCGGGCCGTCCCTAGATGGGTATTCCCCGCTGAATCCAGGCAGTTAGGGTACGAAAAATTACAGTGGCGCGGCAGCATATTTTTCTCGTTTCGAGCCAGAGCCTACACTCCGACAGTTACGTCTTTTAAATCTTTCATGCGATCTTGGATCCTCTCCGCCCTTTCGCACATGGATTACAGCGCTGGAACGGAAAGGTTGATCAGGTCGGGACAGTAGCACCCTTGCTGTAAAGCCCACTGGCCCCGTTTGGGTGGGGCGGACGCCGCTCGATGCTTTGCGCCTCCCCCCCTCCGTCCACGCAGCGCACGGTGAGCCGGTGCTCGCCGGGGGTGAAGGGCAGGTCGGCGCGCCAGACGGTCCAGGTGGTGGGGGAGATCGGCCCGCGCAGGCGGGCCTCCTGCCATGGCCCGTCGTCCATTTGCAGCTCGACGCGCGAGATCCCGCGCGCCCCGGCGTGGGCGATCCCGCCGACCGGCACCATCAGACGCCCGTCGGTCCCCCGGGACGCGGCGTCCACCGCCACCGTGTCGATCACCGAGGTTCCCTTCATGCGGGCCGTCCGGTCCCAGCCCCGCACCACCCAGTACCCGTCCCGAGGGCGATCCATCGCCTCCAAAGAGGTGATCCACTTCGGCTGCTTCATGCCGTACAGGTCCGGGATGTAGATCCGCAGCGGGAAGCCGTGCCCCACGGTCAGGGGGACGCCGTCCCAGGCGTAGGCCAGCATCAGCCGCGGGTCCGAGCGGATCGTCGCCAGCGGGACCACCTCGTGGAAGCCGTCCGCCCCCCGGATCTCGAGGTGCGTGGCCGTGGGCAGGAGGCCCAGGCGGGGGAGGAGCTCCTGCAGGCTCACCCCGGTCCACCGGGTGGTCCCGATGAGATCCCCGCCCACGGGGTTCGAGATGCAGGACAGCGTCACGAACTGGTGGGTCGCGGGAAGGCTCCGCAGCGAAGCGAGCGTCAGCTCCAGGGGCTGCGCGACCAGGCCGCGCACCGCCAGGCGCCACGTCGCGCCGTCCACCTCGGGGGGCATCGTGTTGATGTCGATGCGGTAGTGGCGCTCGAGCGGGGTCAGCTCGGAACGCGTCCCCGGCGCTGGAGCCACCGGGTCGGCCCCGTTGGGGAGCGTGTGGCCGGCCGACCACCGCGTCCCGCGCGGACGCTCCCGTCCCCCGGCCAGAGCGCCCACGGTCGCCCCGGCCACCGTGATCGCCGCCGTCGCCCCGCCGAGGCGGATCAGGAAGCGGCGCCGCCCGACGCGCTCCACCACGGGGGCGTGGAGCCGGTCGAGGACGCTGCCGAGCGCCGCCCCCCAGCCCTCGCACGCCGCGACGATGAAGACGCTGCCGATCCCGAGCGGATGCCCGAGGCTCGCACGGACGGCGAGCGCCCCCACGCCCGCCACGCCCCCGGCGATCAGCCCGGGCATCAGGGCGGACCGGCGGCCCCTTCCGCCGAACGCCTGGAGCATCAGCGCCGCGAGGGTGCCCAGGAGGAGGAAGAGGGCCACCGCCAGGGTCTGCTCCACCATCTTGGCCGCGGTGTCCGTGCGCCCCAGATGCACGGCCCGGAGCGTTTGGACCATGGCATCGATCCCGCGCGTCAGAAGGGGGCCGGGGATGCGGCGCGCCACCCAGTCGAAGAGGTCGAAGGGGGGAAAGGGGAACGAGCCGATCTTCCAGCCGGCGTAGAGCACCGCCGTCAGCGCGGCGCTCAGCAGGACTCCCCAGAGGGCGGCGAGGCGTCTCACAAGGCGGTCAGTGTACGCCTCGCTGCACCCCGCTCGCGGGCGGCGGATGGAACCTTGCCGTCCGTCTGCCTCCGGCCAACGATGGTCCCGCCATGCTGCTCGCCGCCGCCCTCGCGACACTCCTGGCCGCCGTCCCGCCATCCGACCCCTGCGCGGCCGGGAGCGCGGCCGACCAGCTCTCGACGGAGATCGGCGCGCTGCGGCGGGAGGGCGCGAGCCTCACACCGGCCAAGGGGACGGAGAGCGAGTGGAAGCAGGGCCTCTCCCTGCTCGACGAGGCCGAGGCTGCCCTGAAGGCGGGACGGGCCTACCTGGCCTTCGACCGCTTGGCGGCGGCGCGCATGCTGCTGGGGCCCCTTCGCTTCGTGAGCGAGCACGGCGACAAGCCGAAAGAGGACCAGAAGCGGGCCATGGACGCGCTGCGCGCGGAGCTGGCGGCCCAGTCCGCCGAGCTGTCGCGTCCGTCGTCGTCCGTTCTCCCGCTCGCCGTGCGCGCCTTCCGCGACGAGGCGCGGGTGCAGGCCCCCGTTTACCTGCACACGGTGGCGGCCTGGGACCAGATCGACGACACCCTGGGCGCGCTGTTCTACGGAGGTCAGGCGCGCGAGCTCGCGCGCATCGCGGCGTTCGACGCCGGCCTGCGCTTCCCGCTCCCCCCTGCCCCCCCGAAGCTGTCCGCGGCGGCGGTGGCGGACGCGGTGGATGTCTACGAGCGCGACCTGGTCGCCGCCTACCGGCCGCCGGTCTCGGCCGACAAGCACCAGCAGTTCATCCTCGCCTCCGCCGCCCTGAAGAGCGCCCGCGAGCTGCTGGGCACGGGGAGCGCGGAGGGCGCCCTCTGGAACTACCTGAAGGCGAGGCGCTACGGCGCCGCCATCACGCGCGCCGGCGCACCGACGCCGACGAGGGAAGCGCTGCAGGCGGCGCCGGCTCAAACCGTGGCCGGGGACGGCTCGCTGGTCTGCCGGCTCACCCAGCAGGCGGCGACGCTGCTCGAGGGAGACAGCGTCCCCGAGGATCGGCTCCGGCTGGCGGACGCGCTCCTGCACGACCTCCTGCCTGCGTACCAAGGGCTCCTGTCGGGAACGGCGGCACCCCGGCCGGCGGTGGCCAAGGCCGCACCGGCGCAGGTCACGGTGACGCTCGTGCGATGGCCGTACACCTGAAACCTGTCCGACCCGGCAAGTTTGCTGGTGCGCGACGTGGTGGATCGATATCAGGGGCGGGTCGCCTACAAGGTGGAGAACTGGGGCGAGTCGGCGCTGGCCACGCGGATGGGGATCGCGCGCTATCCGATCGTGTTCGTGAACGAGGCCGTCTTCGCCGCTCCCCGGGACATGGGCTTCTACGGGACCAACGAGTCGGCGGGGCGCTACACCCCCTGGCGCGACCCCGCGAACCACGCGCGCTTCCGCGACGACCTGGTCAAGCTGCTCGACCGCGTGCTGGCGGGCGAAGCGCCCCCGCAGGCGGGGAAGCCCGCGGCGGGGGAGGCGGTGCTCACGCGCCTCCCCGCCTTCTCGATCACCGGTCTGGACGGCAAGCCCGTCTCCCAAACCGACCTCGCCGGACGGCCGGCGATCGTCGAGTTCTGGGCCACCTGGTGCGTCCCCTGCCGCACCACCCTCCCCTTCCTGGGAAAGCTCGCCTCCGAGCACGCCGACCTGCGCGTCTTGGCGGTGGCCGTCGAGTCTGAGGAGAAGGACGTGCGAGCGGCGGCGGCGGCCTTCCCGCCGGCAATGACGGTGGCGCTGGGGAGCCCCGAGATCGCGCGCGCCTTCGGCGACCTGACCGCGGTCCCCACCACGTTCGTGGTGGACCGGGGCGGGAAGATCATCACCGTCGTCTACGGCTCGCCCCCCGACCTGGAGGAGCGCCTCCGGCGCGCGCTGACCCCGGTCCTGTCGGCCCCCCGCCCCTGAGCCCTACCAGTTCACCACCAGCGAGGTGGTGAAGATGGTGTCCAGGTTGTCCAGCTCGACCAGCGCGATCTCGCCGGTGGGGGTGCCCAGGGCGTCCTGGAGCGGCACCGCCTCGAAGGCGGGCTGAGCGTCGTAGAGCCACTTCAGGCCGGCCTTGAGGGCGAGGCGCTTGTTCATGGCCACGGTGACGGAGTTCAGCATGTCGGCGCGCCAGTCGGAGGTGTCCTCCAGGTTGTCGTCCAGGATCAGCGTGTTCACGTAGGTGGTGGCCGCCCCGAACCTGTGCAGGTAGTCCCAGCCCAGGCGCACGCCGGCGAAGGCTCCGTCCTGGTCCGGCACCTCCACCACGTCCTCCTGGTCGGTGTAGGTCAGGGCGTAGTTGGTCTTGAACTTCACGTCGTCGCGATCCACCCAGATGTTCCCCACACCGCCTTCCACGATCTCGCGGTTCTCCACCCCGGCGAAGCGGTTCCGCTCCCAGCTGGTGCCGCCGTACCAGAAGAAGAAGCTGGTGATCTTGCGGTCGTACCGGAGAGCCGCGAGGTAGTTCTCGGCCGTGAGCGCCGACTCCTTGTCCTCGACGAACACGAAGCTGTCCGGCGTCCCCACGGCGGTGCGGAAGAAGGTGGAGGACTCGGCGCGGATGGCGGCGAGCTTGAAGGAGAACGTGGCCGCTTCCCAGGTGCGCTTCAGCTCGTTCTTGAGGCCGAGGGTGGTGGACTCGGAATTCCCCGCGGTCAGCACGTAGCTCAGCTCCGCCTGGTCCGACCAGCCGAGCTTCGGAGGCTCGTCGGCCGCCGTCGCCGTCCCAGAGACGATCAACCCGGCGCAGACCAGCGCCGCCCCGCGTACGTTGCGCATGCCTCACCCTCCTCCGAAAGGCGCGTACGATACACGACTCGCCCGGTCCGGGAACGCCCCGTAGACTCGATGCATGCACCTGGCGAGGCCCGCCACGCTTTTCATGCTGATCCTTCCCGCAGCGGCGGCGTTGGGAGCGACCGCACCCGAGCCTCCCACCGTGCCCCAGCCAAGGGCCGTCTTCCGCTTCGAGACCGACGAGTTCTGGCTCAACCTCCATCACTTCCTGTACGTGCTCGGCCGCGCCGAGGGGAAGGCGAGGGACGCCACGCGGGAGACGGTGGTCCACGCGCCGGAGGACGCGGCGCGCGGCATGGCGACGCTCACGGAGGACGAGCGCAAGGCCTGGACGGAGGCGGTCCGCGTCTACGCGGCGGGCCCCAGCCGAAAGGACGCCGTCTTCGACGCAGGGCTCGCCGACCTCGCGGTCGCCCTGGCCGCGGCGCGGGACGCATCCGCGCTGCCCAAGGAGAAGATCGACCCCGAGATCGCGGCGGCGCTCACCCGGGCCGCCCCGGCCTACCGCAAGGCCTGGTGGCCGGCGCACCGCCAGGGCAACCGCACCTGGGTGGGTCCCATGGAGGAGATGCTGGCGCGCGACGGACACGCGGTGTTCGAGTACGTCCTCCACGCCTACGGGATGCCCTGGCCGGCGCAAGGTTACGGCGTGCACCTGTCGGCGTACGCCAACTGGGCGGGGGCGTACTCCACGACCGGAAAGCTCCTGGTGGTCTCCACCGCCACGGACAAGACCCGCGGGCTGCACGGCCTGGAGATCGTGTTCCACGAGAGCATGCACCAGTGGGACGACACGATGGACACCCTGCTCGCCGAGCTCGCCAAGCCGACCGGAAAGCCCGTGCCGGCCATGCTCTCCCACGCGCTCGTCTTCTACACCGCGGGCGAGGCGGTGAAGCACGCGGTCCCGCAGCACGTGCCCTACGCCGAGGCCTTCCACATCTGGGATCGCGGCCTGCAGCCCTACAAGGCCGCCCTGGACGCAGACTGGAAGCCCTGGCTGGAAGGGAAGGGCACGCGCGACGCCGCGCTGTCGGCCGTGCTTGCCGCCCTGGCCAAGGCCGAGCCGGCGGCCGGCGAGGCCAAACGGGACTAGCGGGGCTTGGCCTCCCCAGGCCAAGGGCGCGAAGCGAGTACGAGGAGCACGAAGGGCACGCTGTTCACGAGCGGGCTCACGAGCGTCCTGCGCGCGTGCAGATACTCCGCCCAGTGGATGGCGGCGAACAGGAAGGTGAAGAGCAGCAGCGCCAGGTGCACGGGGCGGCGCCGCTCCAGGTGGAACGCGCACCAGAGCGCCATCCCCCCGATGAACACGCCCCCCGCCGCCTGCTCCTGCACGAGGTGCCGCGTGAGCGCCGAGGTCTCCTCCGGGTGAAGCGCGACCTCCGGCCGCACGAGCGCGACCGCGCTCAGGGCGAGGATCACCCCCCCGAGAAGAAGATAGACGGCGCGGGTGAGGCCCTTCACGCGGCCCTTTCTACTCCAGGCGTAGGATGCTTCGCATTCAGGGAGGAGTCCTCGTGCGCATCCACCCCCGGCTCTCCGCCGCCGTGTCCGCGCTGCTGCTCTCCGGAGCGGCGTGGGCGGCACCCACCATCACCGTCTCCGAGCCCTTCGACGGCACGCTCGCCGATGCGAGCTGGCGCGCCGCCACCGCCGACGCCATCGTGGCCACGGACGGGCATCCCGGCGCCTACCTGCGGAGCGATCCGCTCGATGCCGCCGTGCCCTCCCTCCGCGTCCAGCCGACGCTGGGGCCGCAGTTCCTCGGCAACTACCGGGCCAAGGGCGTGACCTCCGCCGGGCTCGACGTGGCCCTCTTCCACGCCGACTTCGGGGCCGACCAGCGCCCGGTCACGCTCGTGCTGGGAAGCGACATGGGCACGCCCGACGATCCCTCGGACGACTGCGAGCTGGCCGACGTGGGATCGAAGAACGTGCCGCGGCCGGGCACGGGATGGAAGACGTTCGACTTCAAGGTGGCGTCGCAGAGCACCACGCTGCCGCAGGGGTGGCAGATCGTCGGCACCTGCGCCGGCCTCTCCCCGGACGCCGCCTGGAATGCGGTCATCCAGAACGTGCAGCAGGCCCGCTTCGACTTCGGCGAGCCAGGCTTCTTCTACTTCTTCCAGGTCTGGGCCATCGGCTGGGACAACCCGCGGCTCACCCTGCGGACGGGCACCTAGCGCAGGAGCTTGTCCAGCTCCTCCCGATGCACCGCTCGCGCCCGGGCGTCCTCCAGCCCCAGCAGGCCCTTCTTCACGAGCTGCGCCATGCACTCCTCGAGGGTGAAGGAGCCCTCCTTGCGCGTGATGGTGATCTCCTGCTGGAGGTGCTGCAGCGCGTTCTTGCGGATGTGCTGGCGGGCGCCATAGCCGACCATGAGCAGCTCGGCGGCCGCCACCCGCCCGCCGCCCACCCGGGGGAGCAGCGTCTGGGTGAGCACGGCGGCCAGGGCCATGGACAGCTCCTGGCGGATGGTGGGCTGGCGCTCGGGGGGAAAGGCGTCGGAGACGCGGGACACCGTGGAGGCCACGTCGCCGGTGTGGACGGTGGAGAACACGAGGTGGCCGGTCTCGCTGGCGGCGAGGGCCATGCGCATGGTCTCGGGATCGCGCATCTCCCCCACCACCAGGACGTCCGGCGACTGCCGCACCGCCGAGCGGAGCGCGGTGGCGAAGTCGGGGGCGTCGATGCCGATCTCCACCTGCTCGACCACGCTGCGGCGGTGCGGGTGCTCGAACTCGATGGGGTCCTCGATGGTGACGATGTGCTTGGCGTGCCGGCGATTGATGAGGTCCACGAGCGCCGCCACCGTCGTCGTCTTGCCCGAGCCCGTGGGTCCCCCGACGAGCACCAGGCCGTGCGGCAGGCCGGCCAGCGCCTCCACCGCGGGCGGGAGCCCGAGCTCCCCCAGCTGCGGCGGGTGGAGGGGCAACGCACGGATGCTGGCGGCCGGTCTCCCCCGCTCCCGGTGCAGGTTCACGCGGAAGCGGCCCAGGTCCTCCAGCCGGAAGGAGGCGTCCGCGGCCCCGCTCTTCCGGTACTGCACGACGGCGTGCGGCGGCAGCAGGGGGAGCACGCTCTGCTCGATCTCCTCCCCTTCCAAAGGCTCGTCGGCCAGCGGGCGCAGCGTCCCCTGGACCCGGATGGAGGGTGGGGCGTCGGCCACCAGATAGAGATCGCTTCCTTCCTGGTCGCGCAGGGACGCCGCCCAGGCCGTGAGGCGCGGGGCGCTCCCCCGCTCCTTCTGAACGGATGCGTTCAGCTCCCTGACCAGCCGGTCGAGGGGCGGTGTGTCGTCCACGGGTCCCATGCTATCGCGCGCCGGCTGGCGTAGGCTTCCCTTCCGAAACGAGGTGGACATGGCAATGACGGTCGACCCCGAGCGGAGCGAGGTCCGTGCCCTGCGGAAGGTGGGGGGCTGGCGGGGCGTGCGTGTCCTGGAGATCGGCTGCGGCGACGGCCGTCTCACCCTGCGTCTGGCGCGCATGGGTGCGCGGGTGGAGGCGATCGATCCCGATGCCTCCCTCGTGCGCGCGGCGCGGCGTGCGCTTCCCCTGCAGCACGCGGACCGCGTCCGCTACCGGGTCGCGGGAGCGCACCGCCTCCCCTCTGGGGACGGGTCCTTCGATCGCGTGGTGTTCTCTTGGTCCCTCTGATGAGTGAAGCACGAGGGCATGGTGCATGCCCTCACCGAAGCCCGTCGAGTCCTGAGGCCTGACGGCCTGCTCCTCGACGTCCGGCCAGCTGCGGTGCACCGCCGGGTCCACCTGGTGCACGGCGCGGAGACGCGCCTGCTCGGCGTCATGCGGGAGCGTTTCCTCGACGAGCGCGCATCGGACCGCGCGGTGGCGGCCGTCCTCCGCTCCGGCCTCTTCACGCGGGTGTCCCGGAGCGCCTACCCGTGCAACCGGGTGGCCAGGAGGTTCGTCGACTTCCGCGCGTGGCTCGAGGGCTTTGCCGCGCTGCAGGATCTGCCCTCCCACGCCTGGCTCCTGCGCCGTGTGGAGCGCGCGCTCGAAGGCGTGTCCGGGCCCGCCCGGATCGTGGTGAGCGCTCCCGTGGACCTGTGGGTGCTCAGAAACGGTCTGAGGTAGGGTCCCAGAAGTCGCCGGTGAGGCCCAGGCCGGCGAAGATGGCGCGCATCTCCTCGGGCCTGGGCCGCCTTGAGTCCGGCTGCAGGCGCGTCGCGTACCAGGTGGTGGCCAGGGACCAGAGCTGGGGGATGGTGACGCGCGGCCGCATGGGCACCCCGCGAGCGGCGCACCAGCGAAGGACGTGCTCTTCCGACCGGAAGAAGAGCATGTTCGCTCAGGTGAAGACGATGTCGTCCCACCACTTCGCGGCAGGCACCAGACAGTGGAAGAGCCAGGTCGAGGGCTCGGGGCCGTCGGGGCCCACCGCGAGGTGGAAGGGCTCGCCGCACTCCGCGCACGAGGAGTGCGCCACCCCCGGCCGGTGCAGTGCGGCGGGGATCCCCAGCACGTCCCACGCGCAGTTCGCGAAGTAGCGCTTCCCGTCCACCTCGCTCACGTGCTGCGTGGGCACGCCCGAGAACGGCGGCGCCATACGGA
>Ga0070695_100001136_pt1 | contig 14576 bp, 7 predicted proteins | sample KBSK1252metaG_FD_65471 | JGI IMG/M metagenome (GOLD analysis project Ga0070695, IMG submission 65471) | Corn, switchgrass and miscanthus rhizosphere microbial communities from Kellogg Biological Station, Michigan, USA - KBS K1-25-2 metaG | ecosystem: Host-associated > Plants > Roots >...
GCAATCTCCGGCCGCGTCTCGGTGTACGTGCCGGCGTCGAACAGCCGGCGGTCCTGGCTGTCGGACATGCCCAGCAGGAAGCTCGCGAAATCGAACCCGGTGTTCGCCGCCGGCGTGCAGCTCGTCGCGACGCCGACGCAGCTCGACGTCTGGTTCTGGTTGAAACGGAACTGGCCGACGATGAGATCCGCGTTCAGGATCTCGCGCGACCGGTGCGTGTAGATCCCGCCGGTCTTCATCGTGTGGCGCCCCTTCACGAGCGTCACGTTGTCGAAGATCTGGAAGTCATTCTGGTTCGTGATGAGCGGCTGGTTGCCGTTCGAGCCGATGTTCCGCATGCCGCCGTTGTTGAAGGTGATCTGACTCATCGCCGAGGTCACGTCGTTGAGATTGACGCCGGGAATGCCGACGGCCTTCGCGAGGTTCTGGCCGTAGTCGATCGGCGTCATGAAAAACTTGATCGAGGTCCATCCGAAGCGGAGCTCGTTCAGCAGGTTCGAGCTGATCGTCTGCGTGTCGTTGAACGCGAACCCCTGCGCCTTGATGTTGCCGTCGCCGGCGCCGAAGGTGAACCCGGCGTCGCCGTGTGGCAGCGTCGCCGGCTGCAGGCGATGCGTCTTCTGAAAACTGTACCGCCCGAAGGCGCGGTTGTTCGACGTGAGGCTGTGATCCACCTTGACGTCGAACTGGTTGTCCTGCCGCTCCATGTTCGGGTTGATCAGGTAGTTGTTGATCGTCTGCCCCGTCGCGCTGCGCGCCCCCGCCGTGTTCGCTTCCGGAATGAGCTGGGCGAGGACGTTCTTCGAGGCCGGATCGAAACGCGACTGCGGGATCACGTTGCCCGGGAACGGCTGGCCCGTCAGCGGGTCGTAGATGGTCCGGTTGATCTCGGAAAAATCACCCGCCCGCATCCTGGCCGACGGCACCGTGGACAGGAACGTCTGTCCCTGTGTCACGCGGTAGCCCTGATAGTCGAAGAAATAGAAGGTGCGGTCCTTGACGATCGGGCCGCTCGACGTGCCGCCGAACTGGTGCTGGCCGAAGTCCGGTTTCGGGCGTCCGGCGCGGTTGTTGAAGAAGTTGTTCGCGTCGAAGGCGTCGTTGCGCAGGAACTCGAACAGGCTGCCGTGCATCACGTTGGCGCCCGACTTGATCTGGAGGTTGACGACGCCGCCGAGCGACCGGCCGAACTCGGCCGAGTAGGTGCTCGTCTGCAGCTTGAATTCGTCGAGCGCGTCGACGCTCGGGAAGAGCACGACCGTCTGCAGCCAGGTCTCGTTGTTGTCGACGCCGTCGAGCATGTAGTTGTTGTCGCGCGGCCGCTGGCCGTTCGCCGAGAACGAGGCCGAGGCGCGCCACGCGAGGCTGCCGGCGCCGTCGATGTTGGCGCCCGGAATGCCGCGGACGACGCCGGGCACGGTGCGCGTCAGGTTGACGAAGTTGCGGCCGTTGAGCGGCAGCGTCTTGATCTGCTCCTCCGAGACGGTCGTTCCCAGCTCGGACGAGGAGATCTGGACGAGCGGCGAGCTGCCGGTGATGGTCACCGATTCCGAGACCGCGCCGATCTCGAGGTGCGCGTTCACGCGCACGCGCTGATCGACGCCGACGTCGATGCCCGACATCGACACGGTCTTGAATCCGGACAGCTCCGCCGTCAGCGTGTACTTGCCGGTCGGCAGCGACGGCGCCGTGAATTCACCGGCGGTGTCGGTCGTCAGCGTGCGCGTCAGGCCGGTGCCTTCGTGCTTGAGCGTGACCGTCGCGCCGGGAATGACGCCGCCCGACGAGTCCGTAATCGTGCCGAGGATGGTGCCCGTCACCGATTGGGCGACGAGCGGCTGTGAGCACAGGCTCACGATGATGGCGAGACCGAGCGCGACTCTCTTCACCTGCGTCCTCCATGCGCCGGCTGGCCGGCGGCTTCGACTGCTCCGAGATCCTGCGAGATGGCGTGCGCGGCAGCGACGACCGCGTGCGCGACGTGGCTGCCGGTCAGTGTGCGTGGCAAACGGTCGGTTGGTCCCGCGACGCTGATCGCCGCGACGACTTCGCCGTGATGGTTCCGGACGGTGGCGGCGACGCAGCGCACGCCCAGTTCGTGCTCCTCTTCGTCGAGGGCGTAGCCGCGGGCGCGAACCGCGCGCAGCTCCTGGATCAGCCGCCGCGCCGACGTGATCGTGCGCGGCGTCATCGACGGAAACCTCTGACGTGCGGCCCACGCCGCGACGTCCGCTTCCGGCTGGTGGGAGAGGAGCGCCTTCCCGAGCGCCGTGCAGTACGCGGGCAGGATGGCGCCGACGCGCGAACGCATGAAGCCGACGGGATGGGGCGACGGCAGACGCTCGAGGTACACCACCTGCCAGTGATCGAGCACGGCCAGATGCGTCGTCTCGCGGGTCGTGTCGCGGAGCGCGACGAGATGCGGATGCGCGACCTCCTTCAGATCGAGATCGGCGGCGACGATGTTGCCGAGCACGAAGCATTTCACGCCCAGCTGGTACTCGCCGCCGATCTTGGTCACGAAGCCCGAGGCTTCGAGCGTCGACAGCAATCGAAACGCGGTCGCGCGCGGAATGCCGGTCCGTGTGGCGAGCGCGGCGAGCGAGAGCCGCCGCTCCGTGAACGAGAACGCGTTGAGGAGCTCGAGCGCCTTCGCGGCGGCGTCGACGGTGTAGCGGCCGGGCCCGGGGACCGGTTTCATTGGGTGAAACGGTATATCGCGGAGTGAACGGGGCGTCAACGGCGGTGTCGACAAAGAAACCGCGTGGCTGGCGGCTGGAAGTGCCGCGACCCGAAAAGCTGAACCCGAATCAACTAATTGAATTGTCGCGACTCTGACTTGAGCCTGACTTCACTCTGACCGCACTCCGACTCGAGTCGGACTGAACGCGAACCGAACTCCAGGACTAGATTTATCTCGAATTATCTCGAATGGGATTCGAGTCGGACTTCACTCCGACTACACTCCGACTGCACTCCGACCTGAGTCAGACTCGAGTCGGACTGAAGTCCGACTTGTAATGTTGGTATGCGATTCGACCTCATCGCGCTCGGGGAAACGATGCTGGCGCTGGCGCCGCCGGCGGGCCGGTCCGTCCGCGATGCGGCGCACCTGCTGATCGATCACGCGGGCGCGGAGAGCAACACGTGCGTCGGCCTGGCGCGGCTGGGATTCCACGTGGCGTGGGTCAGCCGCCTCGGCGCGGACGCGGCCGGCGATCGGATTGTCGAGGCGCTGCGCGCGGAAGGGCCCGGGCGCATCGACGTCCGGTGGGTCCGGCGCGACGAGTCGCGGCCGACCGGCCTGATGATCAAAGAGCCGGGGACCGGCGTGCGTTATTACCGCGCCGGGTCGGCGGCGAGCGAGATCGGCCCCGAGGATCTCGAGGATGTGCCCGTCGCCGAGGCGCGCGCGGTCCTCGTGACGGGTGTCACCGCGCTCATCGGCCCCCGGCCGCACGCGGCCGGCCTCACACTGTTTACGGCCCGCGGGGCCCCGCCCCTGCTCGCTGCAGCGCCGCTGCGGATCTTCGATCCGAATCTGCGCGCCGGTCTGTGGGGATCCGATCGGCGCGCCGAGCTCGTACGGCCGTTCATCGACACTTGCGATCTGCTGCTCGCCGGCGCGCAGGAGCTCGCCGAGATCCTCGGCGCCGGCGACGCGGAAGCGCTGGCGCGCCGCGCCAGCGCACGAGGACCCCAAGAAATCGTCGTGCGGAGTGTTGAATCGATCGGCGCGCTGAGCGAGGGCGTGTGGCGCGAGCTCGACATCACACGCGACGCGGCCGTCGATCCGATCGGCGCCGGCGACGCGTTCAATGCGGGCTACGTCGCGACCCGCCTGCGTGGCGGGACCATCGACGACGCGCTCGGCGCCGGCGCGCGATGCGGCGCGGCGGTGACGACGGCCGTCAGCGACACGTCGGGATTCCCGCGCTCACTCGGCTGATCGCGTGTCCGGGGCGCGGCGTGACATGACGATCAACGCGGACCGCGCGGAACACGCAGAGAACAATCCTGACTTCGCGCGTCGCGCGTGATTTCGCGTGTCGCGCGTGACTTCGCGTCGAGGGTGACTTCGCGCGTCGCGCGTGAGTTCGCGTGTCACGCTGCGATCGTGAGGCCCAAATGCAACCACGAAACCACGAAGGCACGAAAAATCACTCGTGTCGATGACTGCGCATGCCGCGCTTGACTGCGCATGTCGCACGTGACGGGCCAGAGTCATTCATCGGTCCTTGCGGGTTCTGCGTTGTTGTTCGCGAACGTGATCCGAGAGTGAGACCGCGATCGACGCAGAAACCGCAGAACCCGCAGGGGCAAATATTTCTGCGATGTCTGCGTGTTCTGCGTTGCCGCCCGTGAATGCGATCGCAGCGTGACGCGCGCAGTCACGCGTGACAAGCGAAGTCAACTCGATGAGTTTTCGTGTCTTCGAGTCTTCGTGGTTGCGTTCCGTGGACACGATCGCAGCGTGACGAGCGAAGTCACTGATTGGCTTCGTAATCGTTGCCGCCTTCGCGGTCTCTGCGTTCCTCCCCGGGTAGCCAGTTCCTGCTTACAAATCCGCGTCGGCGTGTGCCGCCGTCACTCACAGCGACAAACTTGTCAGCGTGCAGTACTACGCAGCGATCGTCCCAGCGATTCCATAGGCGACTTTAGAGTCCGACCAATTTTCGCCACGGGCGTCTCCGGCCTCCCGGCACGTCAGTTGCCCTTAGTCCCCCGTCACTAATTCGCCACTTCGAATTCGATCCGGCGCGACAACACGCCGGCGCTTGGAGGAGGAAGTATGCGGACGATCCGTTGGTGCCGTTGGGCAATATCGCTCGCGCTCGTACTCGTCGCGACCGTCGGCGACGCGCGCGCGCAATCGTACCAGGGCGGCGTGCGAGGAACCGCCAGGGATTCAGGCGGCGTGGTTCCAGGCGTCGCCGTGCTGCTGATCAACGAACGAACCGACGTCATGCGCGAGACGATGACGAACGCAGCCGGCGAGTACGCATTCCCGGCCGTCGACCCGGGAACGTACCGGCTCCTCGCCGCGCTGACCGGCTACCGCTCGTTCGAGCGCAGAGGCCTCGTGATCGCGACGCAGCAGTTCGTGGCCCTCGACTTCACGCTCGAAATCGGGACGCTCGAGGAGACGATCACGGTCGTCGGCGCGACGCCGCTGGTCGACACGACGAACGCATCCACCGGCAGCGTGTTCGACGCCCAGACGCTCGAGTCGATTCCGACGGCGGGCCGCAGCGTGTTCCTCCTCGCGAATCTCGAACCGACGGTCCAGGCCAGCGGCAACGCGCACTGGAACCGGATGCAGGACCAGGTGGGCAATTCGGCCGTCTCGATGGGCGGCGGCGCCGTCCGCGCCAACAACTATCTCGTCGACGGATTCCCCGTCACCGACCTTCAGAACCGCGCGTCCACCAACCCGAGCATCGAAGCGGTGCAGGAGATGAAGGTTCAGGTCCACACCTACGACGCCGAAATGGGACGCACCGGCGGCGGCGTGGTGAACATGACGGCGAGAGCCGGCGCGAACGACTTCCATGGATCCGCGTACGGCGTCATCCGTCCCGAAAAGTTCGTCGAGCAGCTGCTCATCCCGAAGCTGCAGAACCAACCCAACGTGGTCGAGTACTGGCGGGACAACGGCGGCGGGCTCGGCGGTCCCATCGTGAGGAACAAGACGTTCTTCTGGTCCGCCGGCGAAACCTACGTCAACAACCAGCCGCAGCAGAACAGCTTCCTCGTGCCGACGAGCGCCGAGCGCAACGGCGACTTCTCCGGCCTGACGCGCAACGGCGCCGCCGTCGTCATCAGGGATCCGCTGACCGGACAGCCGTTCGCCGGCAACGTCATCCCGGCGAACCGCATCAATCCGGTCGGACAGCAGATCGTGAACTACCTGCCGAAGGCCAACAGCGAAGTCGACAACGGCTCGCCGAACTTCAGCATGACCGATCTGCTGCCGAACAAGGCGTATCAGTACACCACGAAAGTCGATCATCACTTCAGCGACGCGGCGTCGGTGAGCGCCTTCTGGCTGAATCAGATCACGCACGAAGCGAACTCGAACTACAACCCGGTCAACCGGTTCGTTGGAAACAGCTTCCAGTTGGACCGCGAGATCAAGACGTTCGTGCTCAACAACCAGTTCGTGCTCGGCGATTCGGACGTGCTGACGCTGCGCGGCGGCTGGAACAAGTTCGACGACAACTACAATCTGCCGTTTCCGTTCGACGCGACCACGCTCTGGCCGAACAACCCCGGCTTCACGAAGCAGATGTCGGACACGCACCGGTTCCCGTCGACGACGAGCACCGGCTACTTCGGCACCGGATTCAACCCGCAGCGGCAGGCGAACGGCTACTACCAGTACGGCGTCAACGGCACGCTGAACACGCTGAGAGGCACGCACAATCTGAAAACGGGCGGCGACTTCCGCATTCTCGGCGTCGACTCGTTCAACTACGGCGCGTCCACCGGCAGCTACACGTTCACCGGCGCCTACAGCGGCAACCCGATGGCGGACATGCTGCTCGGCTATCCGCAGAGCGGCAATATTCCGTTGAACACGCGCGTGAACGGGTTCGTGCAGTACTACAGCGGCTACGTGCAGGATGACTGGCGGCTGAGCGATCGCCTCACACTCAACTACGGCCTTCGCGCCGAGCGCGAGACCGGCCTCGCGGAGCGGGACAATCAGATCGCGGTCAACTTCGATCGGCAGGCGGTGAACCCGTTGACCGGCCAGGTGCGGGTCGTCGATCCGCTCACCGGCGAGCCGCGTCAATTGCTCGGCGGCCTCGTGTTCGCGGGCGTCGACGGCGCGCCGAGGGTTCAGGGGAACCAGCCGGCGTACAAGCTCGCGCCGCGCGCGGGCGCAGTCTTCACGCTCGACGACAAGACGGTGGTCCGCGGCGGGTACGGCGTCTTCTGGTCGCCGTGGAACTACCCGGCGGCGGGCACGACGGGATGGGGTCAAATCGGCTACTCGGCGACGACGCTGCTGCAGCAGCCGCAGGGCGTGCCGACCATCAGCCTGAGCGATCCGTTCCCCAACGGGCTCGTGACGCCGACCGGCAACTCGCGCGGGCTGCTCACCGGCACCGGCGGCGACATCTTCTTCGTCGATCCGGACAAGGGTGCGCCGCGGGTGCAGCAGTTCTCGGCCGACGTGCAGCGGGAGCTGCCGGGCAACGTGAACCTGAGCGTCGGCTATACGGGCGCGCGCGGCGAGGATCTGAGCTGGGGCGGATCCAACGCCGGATCGACCAACGGCTACATCAACATCAATCAGATCGATCCGAAGTATCAGACGCTGGTCGCCAATACGCTGGCGCTCGTGCCGAACCCGTTCTATGGCGTGGCGGACGCCGGGCAGTTTGCGAACCGGCAGACGATTGAAGTGGGTCAGCTGCTGCGGCCGTATCCGCAATTCGGCAACGTGTACATGATGCAGGCCACCGGGGCGCACTCGATGTATCACGCCGCGATCGCGCAGCTTCGCAAGCGCGCCACCGGTTTGTGGGGCGGACAGATCAGCTATACGTTCAGCCGCCTGAACGACAACCAGATTGCCGAGAGTAATTACTACTCGAGCAATCCGGGTATCCAGAACAACTACACGATTCTGCCGGGGTCGGCGTACTACAACCCGGATCAGGAGTACGGCCGCAGCCTGCTCGACTCGCCGCACAAAGTGGTCATCGCGCCGACGCTGAACGTGCCGGCCGGTGAAGGCCTCGCCGGTGCGCTCGCCGGCGGCTGGTCGGTGACGACGGTGGTGACGGTGCAGAGCGGGTTCCCGATCGGCGTCACGCAGAACCAGACGACCACGCCGTTCCTCTTCGGCGGCGTGCTGCGTCCGAATCTCGTGGCGGGACAGGATCTGCTCGCCACCGGCGACATCACCGATCGCATCCGGGCGAACGTGAACGACAACCTGTACTTCAATCGCGCGGCGTTCACGCCGGCGCCGGTCAATCAGTTCGGCAACGCGCCGCGCATGCTGCCGGGCCTGTTGTCGCCGTGGCGCAACAACGTCGACCTGTCGGTGAGCAAGCGCGTGCCGACGGGCGGCGGGACCAGCGCATCGGCCCGCATCGAGGTGCTGAATCTGTTCAACAACATCCAGTGGGCGGCGCCGGCAAGCTCGGCGTTCGGCAACGCGTCGTTCGGGCAGATCAGAAACCAGGCGAACAACATGCGGATGATGCAGTTCACGTTCAGGTTCGTGTTCTGATCACGAAAGCCACGAAACGCGAACCCCGGACCACGAAAACACGAAACAGAATTCGGATGTCGTGATTTTCGTGGTTTCGGGGTTTCGCGCACTTCGTGGCTTCGTGCTTTTTCGTGCTCAGAAGTCGACGCTCACGCCCAGCTTGATCAATCTGCCGCGCTGGATATTGTTCACGCGGCCGTACGTCGGACCGCGCTGCGTGATGCGTCCCAGAATCGTCGCGGCGTTGGTCAGGTTGTAGAAATCGATCCGCGGCTCGATCGACACCGAGGTGAGCTTCAACGGCTTCCTGATGCTCACGTCGAGCGAGTTGACGGCGGGCAACCGCGTCGCGCCGCGCGGCTCGACGGTCAGCGTCTGCGGGCCCTGCGTCAGCACGATCGTGTTCGTGCCCACCGACACCGTCGTCAGCTCCGGGAAGCCCGTGTTGCGCTGCGCCGTCGCGCTCACCATCACGCGGTACGGCAGCTCGTACACGCCCGACAGGCGGAGTGAGATCGGGACGTCATTGCCGAACAGCCCGTCGCGAAACATGTTGTTCGGGTTGTTCAAGTCGGCCGTGTTCTGTGTGGCGTAGATGTCGCCGGTCGTCTTGCCGAAGCTGGCGCCGCCGGTGAACAGCCAGCGATGGCTCAACCGCTTGTTGAGGGTGACGTCGACGCCGTTGTAGTTCGTGTCGAACTGCGAGGTGTTCGCCCACAGCGTGTCGAACCTGCCGCGGAGCGCCGGCGCCTGATTGTAGACGGTCACCGGCTGGCCGCTGTTGACTTCGGTCACCGTCATTGGAATGTAGGTGGACGTCGGCACCGCGACGTTGGTCGGGCCGATGTTGCGCCGCGTTTCACGCCGCGTGTATCCGACGGACGCGACCATGTTGCCCGGGAACTGACGCTGCAGCTCGATCGAGTACTCGTTCGAGACCGGCCACTTGAGATCGCCGCTGTACCGGTTCGTCGTGCCGAACGCGAAGCCGCTCGACGGACCCAGCTCGCTCACCTGCGGGATGAGGTCGCCGTTCGTGTCCCGCCACGTGCGCGTGTCGCTGACCGTCGCGACCGGATTCAGCCGCTGAACGATCGTGATGTTGATCGGCTGGTCGTACCGGTTGGCGGAGACCTTGAGCGCCATCCGGCCGTCGCCCGACAAATCGTAGACCGCTGAGAATCTCGGCGTCAGCGCTTTGAAATCGGGTGCGCCGGTGATCTCGGGGAAGCATTGCGCCTGCACGAAGATCGTCTGCACCTGACACGTCGCGGGCTGCCAGCCGTAGTTGGTTTCGAATCGAACGCCGAGGTTCAGCACCAGACGTCTGATGGGCGTCCACTTGTCCTGCACGTAGATCGCCTGATCGCGATTCCACGGCTGGAACGCGAGCGGCGTGTTGTACGTGTTGACCGAGTCGGGCACGCCGTTGCGATACACGGCGCGCATCCCGGACGTCGACCAGGCCGACGATTTCTCACCGCCCTTTTGAAACTGGTAGCCGACTTTCAGATCGTGACGGCCCGTGTAGTAGCTGATGCTCGCGATCGCGACGTCGCGGAACATCGCGTTGTCGCGGTACGTCGGCAGCGCGACGGTATAGGTTTGCGTCACGCTGTCGAACCGGGAGATGTCGCCGTCCCTGACCTCCGGCTCCTGGCCGAACAGGTCATCCGCGCGGAACCGGCTCCACGCCACGTCGACTACCGCTCTCGATCGCACGGGCATCGTCCATTTGACCTGGTGGACGTCGGGATACTTGTCGTTGAGATTTCGCGCCGCGCTGTCGGCGAACGTGCCGCCGCCGTTCCGGTGGCCGATCTTCTTGTACTGAAGATTGTTGAAGTACGAGAGCTGAGCGCTGCGGGTCAGCTGCCATGAAACTTTGGACCCGAGATTCCACATGATGTTGTCGTCGAGCACCTGTCTGCCGGTCGAGTCGTAGCTGCCGAGCACGTACTGGTCGAGCACCTGGTCGTGCGCCGAAAACGAGAACCACAGTTTGTCGCGAACGATCGGGCCGCCCAGCCACGCGCCGGTGTCGTAGATCTTCAGGATGTCGGCGCCCGGCACGATGTTCGGGTTGGCCGCAAGCGCCGCCGGCGGAACCGCCGCGAGCAGCTGCGTCTTCAGCGGGTCCGAATAGTTCGCCGACCCCATGCCGTGGCTGGCGCCGTTGAACGAGTACCCGCCGTGAAACTGATTCGTGCCCGACTTGGTGATCATGTTGAAGATGAGGCCGCCCTTCTGCCGCTCGGCGGATCCGCCGCCGCCCGTCTGGATGTTCGTCTCCTGAAACATGTAGGGATCGAGGTACATCGCGGCGACGGTGCCGTTGCCGTCCAGCGCCGACACGTCCATGCCGTCCATGAAGTACCCGTTTTCGAGGCTGCTGCCGTGCACCGTCGGCGTCGACTGCAGGAACGCTTCGGATCCGCCGACGTCCACCTTGCTCAGGATGACGCTCGGCACCACGCGCGCGACCGACCAGACGTCGACGCGATTCGGCATCGCGTTGAGGACTTCGCGCGGGAGCACGGTCTGCTTCAGCGCGCTCGTCGTATCGAGCAGCGGCGCTTCGCCCCGGACGATGAGTCCTTCTTCGAGCGTGCCGATGTCGAGCTTGAGATCGACGCGCACGGTCACGTCGGCGTTGACGATGACGGCCTCGCGCAGCGTGGCGCGGAAGCCGGCGAGCTCCGCCTTCACGGCATACGTGCCGGGCACCAGCCGGAGAAACTGAAACGCGCCCCGGCCGTCGGTGACCGTCTCCTGATTGCCGCCGATCGTTCCGGGATTGGAGAGTGTGACCGTCGCGCCGGGCAGCACGGCGCCCGACGAATCGGTGATGGTTCCGCCGATGCCGCCGACGCCCTGCGCCGACGCCCGGAGAACCGCGAACGCCGACAGCACGACCGCGATCAGGATTTCCCGCGCGACGGACCTTGCGATCATCGCCATCCTCCTCGAAGACCGACACGAGGGTGCGGCGCGGCGAGCATACACCAACGCTGCGATCGTGCAGTCACCCTCGAGGTCTGCGGCTGCTAAGATCGTGAATCTCCGAAATGGGCACAGGGCCAGTCATCACTCGCCAGCACGGCTTCACACGCGTCGATGAAGAGGCGAGGCCCGATGCCTGGGTGGAGTGTCTCGACAAGCTGCACGGCGAACCCTTCTATCGCGACTACAAGGCGCGCGTTCGAGCGATTCTGGCGCCCCGGACCAGAGGCCTCTATCTCGACGTCGGTGCGGGCGTCGGCACTGATGCCATCAGGCTCGGGGCGAAGGTTATTGCTGTCGACAAATCGCTGACGATGTGCCGCGAGTCGCGTGCGCGCGGCCAGGTCATGACCGTCGCCGCGGCCGCAGAGACGCTGCCGTTTCCTTCTGGACGTGTGGACGGCTGCTGGTCAGATAGAACGTTCCAGCACCTCGCCAATCCACGCCGCGCGCTCGAAGAACTGACGCGCGTGATGAAGGCCGGCGCGACGATCGTCGTCGTCGATCCCGACTACGGAACGCAAGCGATGCACTTTCCCGATGAGCGACTGGCAAGTCAGGTCTTGAGTTTTCGTGCGCAACACATGCTGCGGCACGGCACGCTCGCGCACGACATGGGGAAGATGTTCGTCGAGGCGGGTCTGGAGGATGTTGCGGTCGAAGAGAAGCGATTGATCGTTCGCGATCCCGCATCGGTGGACAACGTGCTGGGCCTGCGCTCGTGGGCCCGCTCGGCCCGCGAGCGAGGCGTCATGAACGAAGATGACGTCGATCGCTGGGAGACCATGTACGACCAGGTCGTCGCGGAAGGAACGTTCTGCTGGTCGGTATCCTTTTTCATCACGCGCGGCCGCAAGCCGATCATGCGCTGAGAAGGAGTCTCGATGACTTCGCCGCAATCCGATGTCAGCCGCCTCTTTCTCGAGTTCTCGCGGACGAAACTCGTTGACCAGTACTGGCCGCGCCTGCGCACCTGTGTCGAATCGCTGACCGAGGAACAAGCGTGGTGGCGCCCGAACGGGGCCAGCAACAGCGTCGGCAATCTCGTCCTGCACCTGAATGGCAACGTGCAGCAGTGGCTGGTCGCGTCGTTCAACCGTCGGGACGACACGCGGAATCGGCCGGCCGAATTCGCAGAGCGCCAGCTCATTCCGCCCGCGGCGCTGGTGCAAAAGCTCGGTGCCACGATGGACGAGGCGTCAGCAGTTCTGGCACGGTTGACTGAAGTCGATTTGACGAGCACGTTTCACATTCAGGGCTACACCGTCACCGGACTGCACGCCGTCTACCAGGTCGTCGAGCACTTTGGGTTGCACCACGGACAGATTCTCTACATCACGAAGCTTCTCCACGGTCAGGACCTGGGCTTTTACCGGGAGTTGGACAAGACCGGCCGCATCTGACGAATTCGCTGTTGCCGCACAGCGGAGGCACACGAACGAGTTTGAAACCGCGAGATTCGCCGTCGCGTTGATCAGCCCGATCCCGGCGGCGGCGGCGTCGCCGCGGAAAACGCCGTCGGCAGGTCATGAAGTATGACTTCTGCGATCCGCGAAGGTCGAAGGGCCGGCCTGAAAGCCGCGCTACGGAGTCGCGGCGCCCCGCTTTTCCCAACCCGCTTCGAACAAATTGATCCGACCGCCCGTGCGCGGGTGCGCGCGGCAGACCTCGTGGTTCAACCGCACGCCGAGGCCCGGGCGCTCCGGCAGGCCGAAGCAGCCGTCTTCTGACGCGACGCGCGGCGCGTGATCGACGAGATCCAGGACCCACGGGTCGGCGAAATCGTTGAAGTGTTCGAGGACCTTGTAGTTCGGCGTCGCGACGGCGAAGTGGACGTTCGCCATCGTGCCGACCGGACCGCACACGTTGTGCGGCGCCATCAGCAGATAGTGCGCCTCGGCCCAGCCCGCCAGCCGCTTCATCGCGAGGAAGCCGCCGAAGTGCGTGAGGTCCACCTGGATGACGTCGGCGAGCCCGCCCTCGACGAACTCGCGAATGTCGGCCAGCGTGTGCGCCCGCTCGCCGGTCGCGATCGGGATGCGCGTGGCGTTGCGCACGCGCGCCAGCGCCGCCGCATTCTCCGGCGGCACCGGTTCTTCGATCCACTCCGGATCGTACGGCTCGAGCATCGCCGCGACTCGCACGGCCGTGGCCGGCGTGAACCGGCCGTGCATCTCGACGAGGATCTGCACGTCGGGCCCGACGGCGTCGCGGACGCTCGCGACGATCGCTTCGGCGCGCCGCCGATCCGCCGCCGGCAGCTCCGCGCTGGCGGCGCCGAACGGATCGAGCTTGAGAGCGCGGTAGCCGCGCTTCACCACCTCTTTCGCGAGCCTCGCGATCGCCGCCGGCTCGCGCTCCGCCTGATACCAGCCGTTCGCGTACGCGGGCACGCGATCGCGGAAGCGGCCGCCGAGCAGCCTCCAGACCGGGACGCCGAGCGACTGCCCCATCACATCCCAGCAGGCGACGTCGAACGCGGCGAGCGCCGACTGCGTCACCTCGCCCGGGCGTCCGTACTCCGCGCGCTGCACGTTCCACGCGAGGCGTTCGACGTCGAACGGATCCGATCCGATGACGTACCGCGGCGCGAGCTCCTCGATGCAGGCGATGAGCGTGTCGGTCTTGTTGACCATCCGTACTTCGCCGACGCCGATCAGCCCGTTGTCGGTGGTCAATTCGAGGAAGACGAGCTCGCGCCACGGGGCGCCTGCGACGGTGACGCGGATCTCGCGAATGTTCACGCGCTGAGGTTACTTCAAATCGCCGCGCATCCGGTGCAGCTCCTCGGGACCGAGCCAGCGTCCTCGGGTCATCACGCCGACCGGGTCCGCCAGCGTCGAGAGATCCTCGAGCGGGTTCTTGCGAACGAGGAGCAGATCGGCGCGCTCGCCGACGGCGATCGTGCCGAAGTCGCGATCCTTGCCCAGGAAGTGCGACGGCGCGACGGTCGCCGCGTAAATGACCTCGTACGGCGAGAGACCGCTGTCCCGCAGCAACTGCAGCTCCCAGTGCAGCGAGATGCCGGGCGCGAGCTGCGGGATGCCTCTCGCATCGGTGCCGGCGACGATCGGCACGCCGGCGCGATGCAGCGCGCGCATCACCTTCCTGTTGAACGCGGGCAGCTTATATAACCTGTTGAGTCCGCCAATCGCCTGGTACACGACCAGCGTCGACTGCACGGAAATCCCGGCGGCGCGAACGCGTGCGGCCAGGGCGTCGATGCCGCGATCGGAGCTGCGCCAGGCGACGGGCGTCCAGAACAACGCGAGCACGAGGGCGAGCGCCCCGCTCGCGGCCGGGACCAGCGTCGCGCGGACCTGCGAAAGCCGCGAGGCGC
>Ga0070695_100001141_pt1 | contig 14557 bp, 17 predicted proteins | sample KBSK1252metaG_FD_65471 | JGI IMG/M metagenome (GOLD analysis project Ga0070695, IMG submission 65471) | Corn, switchgrass and miscanthus rhizosphere microbial communities from Kellogg Biological Station, Michigan, USA - KBS K1-25-2 metaG | ecosystem: Host-associated > Plants > Roots >...
ATCCTGCCGGCGCACACCGATGTCGCACTCCACGTGACGTCGCTCGACGTCATCCACTCGTTCTGGGCGGTCGAGCTCGGGGTCAAGGCAGACGCGAACCCCGGCGTGGACAACGTCGCCTACGTCGAGACGAAGAACCCGACGACGTTCCATGTCCGCTGCGCGGAGCTCTGTGGGCTCTGGCACGGCTACATGTACAACAACGGCCGCGTCCTCGACCCCGGGCCGTGGCACTCCTGGGCGACACAGGCGGCGAAGCTCTACGTCGCGATCAAGCCGTATATGGACAAGCAGGAGGCGGACGGCGGAGCTCCGTACGCGCACTCGTACCTCCCCGCCCCGGACAGGAGAGCCGGATGACGGTCGCCCGCCGCCTGCTCGGCTTCAACCTCCTCACCGGCGCGATCCTCGGCGTCGTGGGCTGGTACGTAGGCTGGTTCGGCGCCCACGCGATCCACGGCCTGAGCATCGAGTACTTCGCCGACACCGACTACAACGAGCTGTCCGTCTACCTCGCCTACATCGGCGGCGTGGTGGGCTTCCTCGTCGGGCTCGGCTTCCTCAACTACCCGCTCGCGCGCCTACGCGGCTATCCGCCGTCCCTGCGCGAGAAGGAGGGGGCCGGCGTCGGCCGCTACTTCGGCCTTTGCACCGACCACAAGGTGGTCGGGATCCAGTACCTCTGGGGCATCGGGCTGTTCTTCTTCATCGGCGGCCTGAACGCGATGCTGATCCGCACAGAGCTGCTGCGGCCCAGCCACCAGGTCTTCCCGGCCGGGACGTACCTGACGATCGTCGGCCTGCACGGGACGATGATGATGGGGATCATGTCGAGCGGGATCCTCGGCCCGTTCGCGAACTACCTGATCCCGATCATGATCGGCGCCCGGCGGATGGCCTTCCCGCGGATCGAGGCACTCACGTTCTGGCTCCTCATGGCCGCCGGCGCGATCCTCACCACGAGCGTCTTCTTCGGCGGCTTCCCGACCGGCTGGACGGGCTACGCACCACTGCAGACCGAGGCGAACGCAGGGATGGACAACTACATCCTCTTCTTCGCGCTCGTCGGGATCTCGATGACGCTGCTCGGCCTGAACATGATCGCGACGGTCCTGACGATGCGCGCGCCCGGCCTGACCTGGACGCGGCTGCCGATCTTCGTCTGGGGCGTCCTCTCGACAGCCGTGCTGATGGTGCTCGCGGCGCCGGTGCTCGTCGCAACTCTTGCGATGGGAGCGCTCGACCGGACGGCGCAGACCTCGTTCTTCAACGCCGCGGCAGGAGGCAGCTCGTACCTGTACCAGAACCTGTTCTGGGTCTTCGGCCACCCGGAGGTGTACATCCTCGCCCTGCCCGGCTTCGCGATCGTCCTCGAACTCCTGCCGGTATTCGCACGCAAGCCGCTCTGGGGTTACCGGCTCTCCGTCGCCGGGCTGCTCGGCGTGTCCCTGCTCTCCTGGTTCGTCTGGCAGCACCACCTGTTCGTGAGCGGCATCAACGGCGACCTGCGCCCCTTCTACATGCTCTCGACCGAGCTCATCTCGATCCCGACAGGCTTCACCTTCCTCTGCGGGATGATGACCCTCTGGCGCGGCAACATCCGCTTCACCGTCCCGATGCTCTTCTGCCTCGCCTGGTTCTTCAACTTCCTGATCGGCGGGCTCTCAGGCGTCTTCCTCTCAGACGTGCCAAGCGACGTGACGTCCCACGGCAGCTTCTTCTCGATGGCCCACTTCCACTACACGATCATGGGCGGTCTCATCTTCACGTTCTTCGCGGCGATCTACTACTGGGTGCCGAAGATGACCGGCTGGGAGCTGAACGAGCGGCTCGGAAAGATCCACTTCTGGACGATGTTCATCTTCTTCAACTCGACGTTCTTCCCGCTCTTCATTGCCGGCTTCGAGGGCCAGCCGCGGCGCGTCGTGACGTACGCGCATCACCTCCAGTTCCTCAACGACTGGGTCTCGGTCTCCGCCTTCTGCCTTGGGATCTCGATGCTGATCTTCCTCTTCAACCTCGTCTGGTCACTCGCCTTCGCCAAGAAGCCGGCCGAGGCGAACCCGTGGTCGTCGCGCTCGATCGAGTTCCAGCTCCCGTCGCCGGTCCCCGTGCACAACTTCGACCGCATCCCCGTCTTCTCGAGCGACCCCTACGGCTACGGCGAGGGGCCGGTGCCGAACTGGGTGCCGGCCGGCCAGCCCGCAGGAAGGGAGTAGCCGAGCGATGGCCGAGCCGCTGGCATACGAGGGCACCGGCTACGAGGTGCTCGAGGGCGAGCCGCCCGAGCTGCTCGGCCGCAACCTCGTCTCGGCGAGCTACCTCCTCGCGGGAGCGACCGCGTTCTTCTTCATCGCCTTCGTCTTCGCCTACTTCTACCTCCGCTCCCTGAACAGCGCCGGGATGTGGAAGCCGAAGGGCGTCGACGCCTCGGTCGCCTGGGGAACGGTCGTCGTCGCGTGCTACGCGGCCAGCGCGGTCCTCGTCCGGCTCGGGCTGACCGACCACCGGGCGCTGCGACGAGACCAGTGGCGGGTGAAGGGTCTCGTGGCGCTGCTCGTCGGGATCGCCGGCCTCGTCCTCCAAGTCGTCGCGTGGACGCATCAGAGCTTCGGCCCCGCCGACGGGGGCTTCGCGAGCGTCTACTTCGGCTGGACGGCGTTCCTGTTTCTCTTCGTGTTCATCACGCTCATCTGGCTCGAGATGACCCTGGCGATGTCGTACCGCTACCGAGGCTACGTCGCAGCCAGCCGCGAGGTGCCGGCCGGGCACGCGTCGGGCGATCCGGGCCGCATGGCGCACGACATCCGTGACCCGCTGTCACTCGTCCGGGCCGAGCTCATGGGGCTCAGCTTCTACTGGACATTCCTGGCCGCGGTCGCGGTCGTCAGCTGGATCATCCTCTACCTGATCTAGGAGGCCTTGGCGGAATGGTGCTCGTTGCGGGGGCGCGTCGGACGTCGCGAGGCAAGGACGCAGGGAGCGCCGATACCAGCGTGCTATCGGCGCGACTGAGGACGCCGAATCGCGGCGTTCCGACGCGTCATCCGCGACACAGCCACTATTTCGCCAAGGCCTCCTAACATGGATCCGCTGCCTCTCGTGGTGTGCGGGGCGGCGATCGCCCTGTACGCGCTCGGGCGGCGAGGGAGGATTCGAGTGTGGCGCGAGGCGAGCTTCTACAGCGGCGTCGTGCTCACGTTCGTCGTGCTCGAGCGTCCGTTCGAGGAGTGGGCGGACACGTGGCTGTCCGCGCACATGGCGCAGCACATCGTCCTCATGACGGTCGTGCCCCCGCTCGTCGTGCTCGGGCGCCCGTGGCCACGCATGTGGCTGCCGTTTCCACTGTCCGCGCGGCGCGCCGTCGGCGGCGCACTGTCACGCTCGTCGTCGTTTCGGCGGAGCGCCGCGTTACTGAAGCGGCCGGCCGCCGCGCTCGCCGTGCAGTCGGCGGCGGTGGGCGTCTGGCACGTGCCGCAGCTGTATGACGCGGCCGCCCGCAGCGAGTGGATCCACGTCCTCCAGCACGTGTCGTTCGTCGCTCCGGCGCTCGTGTTCTGGGGCGCGCTGCTCGACGCGCCGCCCGTGCGCGCGCGCATCGACCACCTCCACCGCTCGATCTGGTTCGCTGCGGCGATGGTTCCGAGCTGGATCCTCGCGATCGTGCTCGCGTTCGCGTCGGCGCCCCTCTACACCGCCTACCCGTCGCTGACCGACCAGCAGGTCGCCGCCGGCATCATGTGGGTGCCGGGATCGCTCACGTACTTCATCGCCGCGTTCGTCGCCTTCTACCGCTGGCTCGATGCTCCCGCCGAGCCGCGCCCCCGACCCGAGGAGCTTTCATGGACGTGACCGCTTCGTTCCTCACCGGCTCGATCCTCGGCCTGGTCCTGCCGCTCGCCCTGCTGATCGCGATCCTGATCTGGTGGATCGCAGTGCTGCGGCGCCGCGGCGGCGAGGGCTAGCCCGCGCGCAGGTCGACAACCCGCGGCTTACCGCCGCTCCGGACTTTGAGCACGTCCCACATTCGCGCGTCCTCGTGTCCCGGCACGAGGCACGCGAAGCGGTAGACGCCTGTCTTGCTCGCCCGGAACGTGAAGCGCGCGGTGCGTCCCGCCTCGAGACCGAGGAGCGGCTGCGGCGTCTCCGCGCCGCGGAAGGCCGGTCTCGCGGAGCCGGCACCCTGGACGACCGCGCACGAGTGCCGGAGCGGCCCGCGGTTCCCGCACACGACGCGCACCGTCCAGCCGCGCGGCACCATCCACATCAGATAGCGCGAGTAGCCGTCGAAGTTGAAACCGCCGTTCGTCCCGTCGTACGAGGCGATCAGCGTGATCGTGACCCGGTGCCGGTGCGCATCGACAGCGAGGTACCGGCTCGGCGACGGCGGCGCCTTTCCCGCGAGAGAGAGCAGGACGGCAGCAACCCCGAGCACGTCCGCAGGATCGCAGAGATCTCGCGCCGCCGAGTGCTGCGCAGGAGGTTCTTAGTGAACCCTCACAGCTCTCTCACCCCTCTCCTAGGGATTGCGGGCACTCTGGGGCAGACACGATGCAAGGAGATCCGTGCACATGAACCTTCGCCCTGCCAACCCGCGCCTGCGGCGCCTACTCCCCCTCGCGGTCGCCGCGGCCATCGGCATCGGCGTCGGCGCCGGCACCTACGCGCTCACGAGCAGCGGCTCCGGGACGTCGACCACAACCAAGGTCGTCGTCCCCGCGCAGCCCGCCTCGTCGACCTCGACGGTCGACTCGCTCACGCAGCTCTACAAGGATGATGCCCCCGGCGTTGTCGACATCACCGTCGAGCTCCCGACGAGCGGCAACACGCCGTCCTTCCCGTTCAGCCAGCCCAACCAGAGCCAAAAGGCGGAGGCGGAGGGAACCGGCTTCGAGATCGACACGAACGGCAACATCCTCACCGCGCAGCATGTCGTCGCCAACGCCACCGCGATCACGGTCACGTTCCAGGACGGCTCGACCGCGAAGGCCACCGTTGTCGGTACCGACAAGTCGACCGACACCGCCGTGATCCACGTCGACGTTTCGTCCTCGAAGCTGCATCCACTCACGCTCGGTGACTCGTCGAGCGTCGAGCCGGGCCAGAGCGTCATCGCGATCGGCAGTCCGTTCAGCCTGCCCGAGACGATGACGGCGGGCATCGTCAGCGCGACGAACCGGACGATCACCGCGCCGAACAAGTTCTCGATCACGGGCGCGATCCAGACGGACGCCGCGATCAATCACGGCAACTCCGGCGGGCCGCTGATCGACACCGCGACGAACACCGTGATCGGGATCAACGACCAGATCGAGACCGACACGAACGACAATGCCGGCATCGGCTTCGCCGTGCCGATCAACTCCGCGAAGAGTGTCGCCCAGACGCTGATCGCAGGCGGCACCGTCCGGCACGCGTATGTCGGCGTGAAGATCCTGGATGTCTCGGGCGGCGCCCGGATCACGACGATCGTCAAGGGCTCGCCGGCGGCGAAGGCCGGGCTGAAGGTCGGCGACGTCGTCATCGCCTTCAACGGCAATGCCATCAACTCGGCCGATGACCTGACGGCGGCCGTGTTCCACGCCAAGTCGGGCCAGACCGTGAAGGTCACGATTCGCCGCCACGGCGAGACGAAGCGCCTCACGGTGACGCTCGGCGTCCAGCCGGCCTCGCCCTCCTCCTAGAGCATCGGCGTAGCGGCGGGCGGTCGACCTGATCGCCCGCCGTAGGATCGACGCATGGAGAGCGCCGCCTCCCTGCCAAGCTCGCTCGGCCGCTGGACGCTCGTCGCGAGCATCCTCGGCTCTTCGATGGCGTTCGTCGACGGGTCGGTCGTCAATGTCGCACTGCCCGCGATCCAGCACGATCTCGGGGGTGGTCTCGCCACGCAGCAGTGGGTGGTCGATGCCTACCTGCTCACGCTCGGCTCGCTCATCCTCGTCGGCGGATCACTCGGCGACATCTTCGGGGAGTCGCGGGTCTTCGCGATCGGTGTGGCGAGCTTCGCCGGCGCTTCAGTTCTCTGCGCAGTTGCCCCTGACGCGCCGGCGCTGATCGTCTTCCGCGGCATCCAGGGAGTCGCCGGCGCTGTCCTCACCCCGGCCTCTCTCGCCATGATCACCGCCACCTTCTCGGGCACCGCACGAGGCAACGCCATCGGGCAATGGACGTCGTGGACGGGCATCTCCTTCATCGTCGGCCCGACCCTCGGAGGCTGGCTGGTCGACGTCTCGACCTGGCGAGTGATCTTCGTGCTCAACATCCCGATTGCGGCCGTCACGCTGCTGATCCTGATGCAGCTCGGCGGGATGCACCAGGCGCGGCGACCAGACCTGCGGGTGGACATGCCGGGTGCGATCCTCTGCACCGCGGGCCTGGGTGTTCTCGTCGCCGGCTTCATCGAACAGCCACAGCTCGGCTGGGGGAACCCGCTCATCGCCGGCTCGTTCGTCGGCGGTCTCGTCCTCCTCGGCGCGTTCGTCGCGTACGAGTTGCGGACACCGATGCCGATGCTCCCGCTCGAACTTTTCCGGCTGCGCAACTTCTCGGTCACGAACGTCGAGACCCTCTCGGTCTACGGGGGGCTCTCGGCGCTGAGCACGTTCCTGACGCTTTTCCTGATCGAGTTCGGGGGTTACAAGGCGCTGCACGCCGGTCTCTCGCTGCTTCCGACCACGATCGTGATGTTCTTCCTCTCCCCGCGCATTGGGCGCCTCTCGATGCAGTACGGGCCGCGGCTGTTCATGACGGTCGGACCGATCACCGCGGGCATTGCGGTAGCGGCCTACACCCGGCTTCCCGAACACCCGAGCTACTGGGTGGACATCCTCCCGGCGCTCTTCCTCTTCGCGGTTGGGCTTTCGCTTACCGTGGCCCCGCTGACGACCACGGTTCTCGCCGACGCCGGTCCGGGCGACGCGGGAGTCGCGTCGGGTGTGAACAACGCGGTGGCGAGGGTCGCCGGGCTCCTTGCGATCGCGGTGCTCGGGATCGCAGCAGCAGGCGGCGGCGACCGCCTCACCGCGCACGGCTTCCACCTGACGATGGGAGTTGTCGCAGGGTTGCTGGTCTGCGGCGGCCTGATCGGCGCGATCGGGATCCGCAACCCTTCCACCTAGGCAATACCTATGTATATGCTGCGGCGATGCCGAAGCAGGCGTACACGGCGACGGAGGCGGCACGGGAGCTCGGGATCAGCGTCGACACGCTTCGGCGCTGGGATCGCGAGGGCCGGATCCGCACCGAGCGGGACAACGCGAACCGGCGGCTCGTGGCCCTCGAGGAGATCGAGCGGCTGCGCGGGACCAAGGCCGCGCAGCACATGAGCGCACGCAACCGACTCCGTGGCACGGTCACCGAGGTGCGCGTCGAAGGGCTCCTTGCCCAGGTCGAGCTGACCGTGACCGAGCCGGCGCGCGTCGTCGCCGTCGTCACGCGCGACGCGGTCGAGGAGCTCGGACTGAAGCCCGGGATGGCGGCGACCGCCGTCGTCAAGTCGACGTCGGTCATGGTGGAGGCATGAGGCTGCGCGTCTTTGCAGCAGCCGTAGCGGTCGGAGTAGCCGCCGCCTCCGTCGCTCTTGCCGGCACGTCGCAAGCGAAGAAGGCTCCGCGTCTCACCGTGTTCGCCGCCGCCTCGCTCACGAACGTCCTAGCCCAGATAGACCCGCACGGGCGCTACTCCTTCGGGGGCTCGAACATGCTGGCGGCGCAGATCGAACAGGGTCTGCCCGCCGACGTGTTCGCGTCCGCGAACACCGCTCTGCCCTGGCAGCTGCACCGGAAGGGTCTGGTCACGCGTCCCGTCGTCTTCACCTCGAACCGGCTCGTCGCGGTCATCGCGCACGGCAACCCGAAGCACATCGGCAGCGTCCAGGGCCTCGAGAAGCCTGGCCTGCGGATCGTGATGGCGGCGGCCGGCGTGCCGGTGGGCGATTACACGCGCAAGGTCCTCGCGCGGCTCGGGATGTCCGACCTCGTCGGCAAGGCTGTGAGCCAGGAGACGGATGTGCGCGAAGTACTCGCGAAGGTCACGCTCGGCGAGGCCGATGCGGGCTTCGTGTATGCGACCGATGCGAAGACGGTCGCCGGGAAGGTCTCGCTGCTGGGGATTCCGAAGTCGGCACAGCCGCAGGTCCTCTACGCGGCAGCGGCGGTGAGGTCGAGCACACACCTGCAGGCGGCGAAGACATGGATCAACAAGCTCCTCGGCAAGAAGGCGCAGAAGACGCTGCGCGCGGCGGGCTTCTTGCGGATTCCGCGCTGATCCGGCGCGCACTCGCAGGCGCCGGCGTGTTCGCGGCGGCCGCGATCGCGCTCGGGTTCCTGCTCCTCCCCATCGTCGCGATCTTCGCGCGCGTCTCCCCGGGAAAGCTCGTCGCGCAGCTCTCCCATCCTGTCGTCACCGACGCACTGGTGCTCAGCCTGAAGACGAGCGCGATCGCTCAGGCGCTCGTGGTCCTCGTCGGCACGCCGGCCGCGTACGTCCTTGCAACGCGCCGCTTTCCCGGCCGCTCGCTCGCGGTCGTGCTCGTGGAGCTGCCGCTCGTGCTGCCGCCCGCCGTGGCCGGCATAGGCCTGATCGCGGCGTTCGGTCGGCTCGGGCTGCTCGGCGCGACACTCGACGCGTTCGGAGTCCGGCTCGGGCTGACGCAGGCCGCGGTCGTCATCGCCGTCGCGTACGTCTCGAGCCCGTTCTACGTACGCCAGGCCGTCGCGGCGTTCGAGGCGGTCGACCCCAACCTCGTCGCCGCATCGCGAACGCTCGGCGCCGGGCCGGCGAGGACGTTCTTCCGCGTCGTCCTCCCACTCGCGCGCCGCGGGCTCGCAGCCGGTGAAGCCCTCTCGTTCGCGCGAGGGCTCGGCGAGTTCGGTGCCACGATCATGTTCGCCGGCAGCCTGCAGGGGGCCACGCAGACGCTGCCGCTCGCGATCTACGCCGCGTTCGACGTCCAGCCGGACGGCTTCACGACCGCGCTCGCGATGAGCGCGCTGCTCGTCGTCGTCAGCGGCGCCCTGCTCGTGGCGCTGAGGATCACCCTCCAATGGCAACCCTCCAAACCGACTTCACGCTTCCTCTTCGCTCCTTCGCGCTAGAGCTCGCGCTCGACGTTTCGCGCACCGTCGCGCTCGTCGGCCCCTCCGGTGCAGGCAAGACCTCCGTGCTGCGCGCCATCGCGGGCCTCGTCGAGCCGTCCCGCGGCCGCGTCGTACTCGACGGGGAGAGATGGCTCGACACGGAGCGGCGCGTCTCGCTGCCGCCCGAGCGGCGGCGCGTCGGCCTGGTCTTCCAGGACTACGCCCTCTTCCCACACCTCAGCGTGCGCGGGAACGTCGCGTTCGGCTCGCGCGGACGCCCCGTCGACGAGCTGCTCGAGCGGTTCCGGATCCGACACCTGGCCGCGACGCAGCCTGCGGAGCTCTCGGGCGGCGAGCGGCAGCGGGTTGCGCTCGCACGTGCGCTCGCCCGCGAACCCGCCGTGCTCCTCCTCGACGAGCCGCTCGCGGCGCTCGACGCGCACACGAAGTCCGAGGTGCGGCACGAGCTGGCGGAGCTGCTGCGGGAGCTCGCCCTGCCGACACTGCTCGTGACACACGACTACGAAGACGCGGCGGCGCTGGCCGACGAGGTCGGCGTTCTCGTCGAGGGCCGGCTGCGGCAGCTCGGGCCGCCGGCCGAGCTCGTCGCGCGACCGCGCGACGCCTTCGTCGCCTCCTTCACCGGCGCGAACCTCCTGCGCGGGAAGGCCCGCCGCGGCGAAGGAGCACTGACCGCGATCCGCCTCGAGAGCGGCGAGGACCTCTACTCCGCCGACGAGGCCGAAGGGGACGTCGGCGTCGTCGTCTATCCCTGGGAGGTGTCGGTCGCGCGGGCGCACGCCCCCGACTCCGACTCCGCGCTGAACGTCGTCCGTGGCGAGGTCGGCTCACTGGTGGAGGTCGCAAACCGCGTCCGGGTCCGGGTCGGTCCCGTGACCGCGGAAGTGACCGCCGCTTCGGCCGAGCGGCTCGCTCTCGCCGAAGGCGGCGTCGCCTACGCGACGTTCAAGGCGACGGGCACCCGACTCGTCCCACTGTGATCTTGTAACAGTCTGTTACTTGCGTGGAGGTTGGCCGCAGCTGACCTGCCGCTGTGATGACGAAAGGCCTACCGAATCACTTAGTGACAGTCTGTTACATGCGAAGCCGTGTCCGGACGATCGGGTGACGGGCGTGTCTTCAGGCTCGCGTCGCCCTGTAAGCAGTGACGACGAACGGGAGTTGCAGACGGTTGCCGTCGCTCACGGCCGGATCGGAGTCGAGCACCTCCGCCACCTCCTCGAAGACACGCCGCCGCTCGGCGTCCGGTAGCGAGGCGATCGTCGCGTACGAGTAGAGGTGATCGTCGAGCGCCCCACGCGGAAGGTCGTGCACGTGCTCGAACACCGCGTGCTCGACGTTGCAGAACAGACCGGCGGCAGTCACCTCATCCGCCCAGTCGCGGTCGCGCCAGCGGGTTCGATCGGGCGCCGCGGAGTAGATGACCTCGTTCATCCGAGCGATTGTGGGGTGTCTGCCGTCGCGGCCGTTCCAGCCGAAGCCGAAGCGTCCGCCCGGACGGAGGAGACGGTGGATCTCCTTCAGTGCTCGCTCGAGATCGAACCAATGGACGCAGGATCCGGCCACGACTCCGTCGGCCTCACCGTCCCCGAACGGGATGGCCTCGGCGCCGCCCTCCACGCCTTCGAGCCCGCGCTCGCGCAGCACAGCGAGCATCCGCAAGTCGGGCTCGACCGCGACGACCCGCACTCCGAGCGCCGCCACCGCTCGCGTCAGCTTCCCGGTGCCGGCGCCGAGCTCGACGACGAGCTGCGCTTCCTCGGGCACGAGCCACCGCGCAGCCTCCTCGGGCCACGCCGGCCGTGCACGCTCGTATGCATCTGCGTGCGCGCCGAACGACAAGCGTCGGGGAACCGTGGCCACGCTCTGAACCTAGTCAGTTTCGCTCCGCCCCGCCGGAAACAAGCCGCATCATGGACGAGCGGGCTTCCACCCTCGTCGTCATGGGCGCGTCCGCGGGAGGCGTCGAGGCGCTGACGACCCTGGTCCACGGGCTAGCGGAGGATCTCGACGCCGCGGTTTGCGTCGTTCTCCACGTGGCCGCAGCCTCCGAGAGCTGGCTCGCCGAGATCCTCTCCTGCGCCGGTCCGCTGCCTGCGACCCAGGCTCGAGGTGGCGAGCAGCTCTTGCCGGGGCGAATCTACGTCGCGCCCCCCGGCCTCCATCTGACCGTGCACTCCGGCCACACGGGCGTCGCGCGCGGCGCTCACGAGAACGGCTTCCGGCCTTCGATCGACGTGCTCTCGTAGCGCGGCCGTCTCCTACCGCCACCGGACGGTTGCGGTCGTCCTCTCCGGATCCAGGGACGACTGGGTCGCGGGGGCGAGCGCTGTCGGCAGGCGCGGGGGCTGCGTGTTCGTACAGGACCCGGCTGACTCGCGCTTTGCGTCGCTGCCAGAGCAAACGGTCTCACGCGACCACCCCGACCGCGTCCTGCCGCTCGCGCAACTGGCCGCGGCGGTCGCAGATGCGGTCCGACGTCTTTCGGAGGAGGTGAAAGTGAGCGAGAATGGAGATGGAGAGATGAGGCTCGAGACTGAGTACGGGACGCTCGAGGCTGACGCGCTCGAGCGCGACGCCGCCGTCGAAGCCCAGGGAGTGTCCGTCGAGACTGCGCTCTGGACGGCGCTCCGCGCCCTCCAGGAGCGGGCGCAGCTCTCGGAGCGGCTCGCCGAACGCGTTGGCGCCGCCGGCGCAAAGCAGAGCCAGGCTCGGTTCGAGGAGTTCGCACGCGAGGCGCACGAGCAGGCGGAGGCGATCCGCGGTCTGCTCGTCGGAAATGGCTCGGGCTCCGCCGGCTGAGCGGCCGCCAAAGGGGAACGACGAGCCTCGCACGCTCGACGTCGAGGTTTCACCGCTCGCGGAACCGGGAGAGCAGTTCGCAGGAGTGATCGTGACGTTCGTCGACTCGACCGAGCACCGGGCGCTCGAGGAGGACCTCGAAAGGGCGAAGCGCGAGCTCGAGACGGCCTACGAAGAGCTGCAGTCGACGGTCGAGGAGCTCGAGACGATGACCGAGGAGCTGCAGTCCACGAACGAGGAGCTCGAGACGATGAACGACGAGCTGCGCGAGCGGACGGACGAGACGCTGCAGGCGAACTCGTTCCTCGGCTCCGTGCTCTCATGCATCCACCAGGGCGTGATCGTCGTCGACCGGACGCTGCGGGTCGTGGCGTGGAGCAGGCGCGCGACTGAGCTGTGCGGCCTTCGCGACGACGAGGTCGAGGGCGAGCATCTCCTCAACCTCGACATCGGCTTGCCGGTGCAGCGCCTGCGTGACCCCATTCGGCATGTGCTCGCGGGTTCGGACGGCCACGACCTCGAGCTCGAGGGTCACGACCGTCGCGGCAAGCCTGTGCGCGTGCGGATCGCTTTCGCTCCGCTCCAGAACCGGCCTGCAGCCGAGGAGCCGGACGGCGCGATCCTCCTGGTCACGGCTGAGCGCTCCGGCTGAACCGCGATTCAAAACGTCGTGCAGCGGGTACATCGGCGACGTGGCAAGCGTCCCGCAGACCCAGCCGGTGCCACAGTCGGAAGAACGTCCGCGCCTCGTCTTTTTCTACTCGCCTCTCTCTGGACGCTGCCGCCGCGTCGAGGGCTTCATCGCCCAGGTGCTGCAGCGGCGACGCAACCACGACACGTTCGACCTCGTACGGGTCTCCGTCGAGCAGCGACCCGATCTCGCGGAGAAGTTCCGGGTGGACGAGGTGCCGACGATCTGTGTCGTCGCCGGCCGGAAGCTGAAGCGCCGCATCATCGCACCGCGGGGTTGCCGCGAGCTCGAGTCGGAGCTGGAGCCGTGGCTGCGTTGATCATCGACCAAGCACGCGCCGCACAGTTGGAAGCCCGTCGCGCTCGGATTGCCTCGCTCGGCCTTCGAGTCGCGATCCGGAGGAACAATCGCATTGCGCGAGCCAAGACGGAACAGGCGGCGGCGGCAGCAGAAGCCGCCAGGGAAACCGGGAGACAGGCCAGGAGGTGCGGAAGCCCGTGGAGCGACCTCGACTGGCGGCGCGCGGACGACGAAATCGACCGGACTCTCGTCCCGCTCGACTAACCCGCGAGCTCGCGCCGGACCCGCCGCAGACGGCGTAGCTTCGTCTCGAGCTCGCCGGCGAACTCGTCGAGTGTCGCCTGCCGGCTGCGGACGAGCGCGAGCTGGCGCTCGACGTGCGGAACCGCCTCCTCGACGATCCGGAGCCGCTCCTCGTCCGATGGGTTCTCCTCCCAGCGGCCCCGCAGCGCGGCGCGCGCCTCCTCAGCCTCGGCGAGCTCGACGAGCTCCTCGAGGCTGAGGCCTAGCAGGTCGCGGAGCCGGATCAGCTCCTGGAGGTGCGCGACGTCCGTCTCGGCGTACGTCCGGTGCGAGCCCTTCTCGCGCCTGCTGCCGGAGCCGAGCAGCCCGAGCTCCTCGTAGTAGCGAATCGTGCGAGGTGTCACGCCCACGCGCTGCGCGACCTCGCCGATGCGCAGGGCGGTCGCGCTCACGCGGCCTCCTCAACGTCGAACGGGTCGATCGCCACCGCGTCGACGTGCACATACTTTCCGCCGCGCATGAGCGACGCGACCGCGGCTACGACGCACGCAACGATCGCGAACACGAAGGCGTAGACGAGCGCCGTGTGGAACGGGCCCGAGATGAGGTGCGGGAAGAAGGCGCGCCCGGTCAGCGTGTGCGCGTTCGCGGGCGAGAGCCCGTGCAGTACGTGTGGCCCGAGCAGCGTCCTCACCGGGTTGTAGCCGAGGAACGCCGCGAAGAGCGTGGCGACCGGCGGCAGATGCGAGATCCGCGTTGCGTCGGCCGGAGAGACGCCGTGCGCGACGAGGCCGGACTGCGTCGCATGCGGCAGGCCGCCGGCGAGGCCGACGATCATGAGCGTGAAGAAGACGCCGATCGAGAGCATGCTCGACGAGACGTTGAACGTCGCGAGCATCCCGGCACCCGCGCCGCGCTGCCCCGGCGGCAGCGAGTTCATCACGCCTGCCGTGTTGGGCGACTGGAAGAGGCCCATCCCGATCCCGTTCAGGAGCAGGATCAGGGCGAACCAGACGTAGGAGAAGTCCACGGGCAGGACGATCAGGAGCGCGAAGCTCGTCGCTGCGACGAGCACGCCGCCCGTCGCGAACGGCCGTGCGCCGAAGCGGTCGGAGAGCCAGCCCGACGCGGGCCCTGCGACGAGCAGGCCGAAGATCAACGGGAGCATGTAGATGCCCGCCCAGAGCGGTGTCCGCGAGAAGTCGTAGCCGTGCTCGGGCAGCCAGATCCCCTGCAGCCAGATAATGAGGATGAACTGCAGGCCGCCGCGCGCCATCGCTGCGAGCAGTGCCGCGAGATTCCCGGCGGCGAAGGCGCGGATGCGGAAGAGGTCGAGATGGAACATCGGCTCGTCGGTGCGCATTTCGATCGCGCAGAAGAGCGCGAGCAGCGCGAGGCCGCCGAGGAGGCACGAAAGCACGAG
>Ga0070695_100001142_pt1 | contig 14556 bp, 15 predicted proteins | sample KBSK1252metaG_FD_65471 | JGI IMG/M metagenome (GOLD analysis project Ga0070695, IMG submission 65471) | Corn, switchgrass and miscanthus rhizosphere microbial communities from Kellogg Biological Station, Michigan, USA - KBS K1-25-2 metaG | ecosystem: Host-associated > Plants > Roots >...
ACGTGCAGCCCGCCGAGGACGACCTTCGCGCCACGCTCGCGGTACCAGCGGGCGAGCGCGAAGGCGCGACGCGCGAAGGTGAGGTGCACGCTGATCCCGACGACCTGCGGGAACGGGTCGCGCGGCGGCGGCCCCTGCAAGAGGTTTTCGTCCCAGTAGGCGACGGTCCAGTCCGAAGGCGTCGCGGCGGCGATCGACGTCAGCGCGAGCGTCGGTGTCAGGACGTGCTTCCCGAAGCTGGCGTGCGGGTCCTTCGCATAGAAGGGATTCAGGAGCAGCGCGTGCCGTCGCCGGGGAGTGCGGCGGGGAGGGTCGGGGAGAAGGATCGGGGGCACGCGCATCGCGGCGGGCTGCCAGGGCATGGGCACCTCCGCCGAGAACTCTACATTACAAAGTACTCGATGACAACGAGCAGGGGCGTCACGATTTCGTGATCGCCTCGCCTCTTCCCCAGGTGGCACCTAAGTTTTTTCGCGGGGGCTGGGAAGGTGCCGCCATGAAAAAGCGGAGCTCGAAGAAGGCTTATTCCGTCCCGCGCGTGGAGACGCTCACGGTGCGGGAGCTGCAGGAGTCCGTGGGACCGGCCCAGGGTTTCTCCAGCGGCGCACCGGCCGCCGCTGTGCCCACGAAGAAGCCCCGCGGCGGCCATGGCCACGGGCGCGGGCACGGGCGAGGCCGGGGCTAGCTCTTTCCGGCAGCCTCCGGCCGGCGGGCGCCGAACTCGCGGTTGAGGGACAGCAGCGCCGCTTTGTCGTCCCCCGCGAACTTCAGGAGCCCCACGGCGTCGCTCATCACCTTCTCCTCCTCGACCTGCTCGTCGAGGAACCACTGGAGGTGGGCCACGGTGGCGTAGTCGTTCACCCCCTTGGCCAGGTCGTACAGCTCGTAGATGGCCCGGGTGTTGGCCCGCTCCTGCTCCAGCGAGGTCAGGAAGATATCCAGGACCGTCTTGTACTGGTCCTTGGGCGACGAGATCGGGAGCAGGTCCACGCGGCCCCCCCGGTCCAGGACGTACCGGATCAGCCTGTTCGCGTGCATCTGCTCCTCCCTGCTCTGCAGGTCCATGAAGGCCGCGAAGCCGGTCAGGTGCATCGTGTCGCAGAACGCGGCCATCGAAAGGTATGCGTACCAGGCCTGCAGCTCCTTGTTGATCTGATCGTTCAACGCCTTCTCGAGCTTGGGATCGAACATCCTCTCCTCCCCCGTGAGTCGCGCATCCTACCCCAAGCCCCGGACGCTCGCTCTCCGCACCCCTCGTGTCTCCCAAATCCTTGACACTGGGACGTTTCTGGGCTAGGATGCGGCGACTCGGGAACTGTCTTGGACCGGTTCTCGACACAAGGTCCTGGGGCAACTGGAGGCCTGATTGACTTTCAAGGTTGGGGACAAGGTCGTCTATCCGAACCACGGGGTGGGGGTGATCGAGCAAGTCGCGAACAAGACCTTCGGCGACCAGATCGCATCCTTCTATTGCCTTCGCATCCTCTCCACGGACAGCACGGTGATGGTCCCCGTGGGCAACACGGCCAGCGTCGGCCTTCGCAAGGTCTTGACCAAGAAAGAGATCGCCCGTGTGCTGAAGGTCTTGCGCTCCCCCGAGGTTGCCACCTACGACGACTGGAAGGGGCGCTACCAGGCGAACTCCGAGAAGATGCGGACGGGCGACATCCTGGCCGTGGCCGAGGTCCTGAAGAGCCTCACGATCCTCAACGAGGCCAAGCCCCTGTCGTACCGGGAGCGGAAGATGCTCGACCGCGCCCGATTCCTCCTCGTCTCCGAGCTCTCCGAGGCGGCGGCCAAGAAGTCGGAGGAGATGGAGGACACGCTGGACCAGGCGCTCGCGGAATGCCTCAAGGAGATCAAGAAGCTGGCCCACTGACGGCCCCCGCATGGACGTCCTCGTTCTCGACCGCGTCCTCGCGGCGCTCGACGGCACCCTCCGGGGTGCCGTTTTGCTTGAGGTCCACGAGGAGGTCCCCGGCGGCTTCCGGCTGCTTTTCGGTCCCCTTGCCGGGGGTGTGGTTCCCCTGGTCGTGGGGCTCGATCCGGAGCGTCCCTGGATCGGCCGGCCCGTGCGCCGAGGCCGGGAGCGCCGCCCCCGGCGTGCGCCCCACCCGTTCGCAGCCGCCTGCACACGTGCCCTGAGGGGCGTCACCCTCACGGCGATCGAGCGCCTGGGCGACGATCGGGTCGCGGCCCTGCGCACCTCCGCGGGGCACGTCCTGTTCGTGGAGCTCGTCCGGGGACCGACGCTGGTGCTGGTCTCGCCGGAGGGCGGGGTCGTGCAGGCGGCCCGGACCCCGCGCGCCTCGGCGGCGCGCCTGGCCGAGGGCGTGCCCTACGCCCCGCCGTCCGCCCCGGAGGGAAGGCTCCCCGCGCTCTCGGCGGATCCCGACGAGGTCGACCATCGCCTGCGCGCGCGCACGGCGGCGGGAGAGCCGATCGAGGACGCGCTCCGGCGGGTGCTGCTGGGCATCGGCCGCGAGACGGCGGAGGCGCTGGCCGGTGCGGCCGTCCGGGGAAGCTCGCCGGGCGCCGCCCTGGCGGTCCATCGCGCACGGCTCCTGCGAGGAGAGGAGGCGCCCTGCATCCTGGGCCCCTCCGATCCGCTCCGGGAGGCCGACGCGGGACGCCTCGACCCGGCGTCCTTCCGGCTCCTCCCCTGGCCCCCCGAAGGTGGGGAACGAGGCCCTTGCGTGGCGGGCGCGGACGCCGCCGAGACCGCGGCGCTCTACCACGAGGCGCTGGAGCTGGCGACGTCGCTGCAGGCCCGTCGTCGGGCGCTCCACGCCATCCTCGAACGGGAGATCGTGCGCGCGACGGAGGCCGGTCGGCGCGCGGGAGCCGACGCCTCCTCCTTCGCGGATCCGGAGCGATACGGCCGGATGGGAGAGGCGCTCCTGGCCGGGCTTTCCGCGGCGCGTCGGGAGGGGGACGTGGCGTGGGTGCCCGATCCCTACGACGCAGAGGGGCGCGCGGTGGCGGTTCCCGCGGCCGCGGGCCGGAGCTTGACCGACGCCGCAGAGGCGCTCTTCGCGCGGCAGCGGCGCGCCCGCCGGGGGCTGACGGGCGCCAGGAGGAGGGAGGCCGAGCTGCGCGCCCGCCGGGCGCGCCTGGAGACCATCGCGGCCGGGGAGGTCGCGCCGGCCTCCGCCGACGCGGTGGAAGCGCTCGCCGCCGCCATGCGGCGGGAAGGAATCGCCGTCGACCTCGCCCGCGCACCCGGGGCGCGCCCCCCGGCGCGCGGTGCGTTGGCGCCTCGCCTGGAGGGCGTCCGCCTCTATTCCAGCAGCGAGGGGTTCGCGGTGCTGGTCGGCCGCACGGGCCGCGACAACGCGCGCCTCACCTTCAAGCTCGCGGCACCCGAGGACTTCTGGCTGCACGCCCGCGGCGTTCCCGGGGCCCACGTGGTGGTCCGCAACCCCGAGCGGCGCAAGGCGCTTCCACCCGCCACCCTGCGCGAGGCGGCGGCCCTGGCGGCCTGGTTTTCCGACGCCAAGGCGGAGGCGCAGGCAGACGTGCAGGTGGCGCGCAGGAAGGACGTCCGCGCCGTTCGCGGCGCGCCGCCCGGGACCGTGATCCTCAAGCGTGCCGTCACCGTGCGGGTCCGCCCCGAGCTTCCCCGGGGCGTCTCCGAAGGCGCGGGTTGACCCTCGCCCCTGCCGGTCATTACTCTCCACCGGCCATGCTTCGGGGGAAAGAGCTGCTGCGGCTCGTGGCGGGGGGGCTGCTGGCGGCCGCGCTCCTCTGGCTCGTCCTCCACGACCAGGACCCGCGCCGACTCTGGCAGCTCGTCCGGCGGGCCTCCCTCACCGGTCTGTGCGTGAGCGCGGTCGTGGGGCAGGCCCAGGTGATCTTCCGCGTCGCCCGCTGGCGCGCGCTGCTGGTCCCGGTGCGCAAGGACGTGCCCCTGCTGCCCATGGCCGAGGCCTTCTTCATCGGCTACATGACGACGTGGATCCTCCCGGGACGGATCGGCGAGGTGGTGCGGCCGATGATCCTCTCGGGAAAGACCGGGATCCCCATGGGGGCGTGCCTGGGGTCGGCGGTGGCCGACCGCCTCCTCGATCTCTGGGCGATCGTGCTCCTGTTCGCGCTCGGCCTATGGAACGTCCCCTTTCCCGCCGACGCCGCCGGTCTAGCCAAGCTGCGGCTCCTCGCGCTCCCCCTGCTCGCCGCCGCGGTCTTGGGACTGGTGGCCATGGCCTGGGTCGCCGCCCATCGCGACCGCCTGGTGGCGCGCCTGGCGCCCCGGCGCGGCCCGGTAGCCTGGGCGGCGCGGGCAGCACTCTCCCTGTCCCAAGGGGCCGATGCCATGCGCCGCCCCGCGCTCCTGGCGCGCATCGTCGTGCACAGCCTGCTGGTCTGGCTGACCATCGACCTCGCGACCTGGATCGGTGTGCGCGCTGCCGGTGCCGACGTGACCTTCGGAGCTATCTTGGTGATCATGCCGGCCCTGGCCTTCGGCATCGCCATCCCGACGCCCGGTGGGGTGGGCGGCTACCACGTGGCCATGCGCGAGAGCTTGCGTTGGTTCTCGGTCCCCAAGGACACCGCGGTGGGGGTGGGCTTCCTCATGCACCTGGCGGTGGTCGTCCCCGCCATCGTGCTGGGCCTGGTCGCGCTGCGGACGAGCGGCCTCCGCCTGGCCGAGCTGAAGCGTGCCGTGTCCAGCATCTCCCGCCTGGGCGCGGCAGACCCGGCCCCAACCGGGCTCGAGGCGACCCCGTGAAGTGCCCCTTCTGCGGCCACGTGAAGGACAAGGTAGTGGACTCGCGGGAGAGCGGGGCGGGGGACGCCATCCGTCGGCGCCGCGAGTGCCTGGAGTGCGGGCGGCGCTTCACTTCCTACGAGCGCGTGGAGGAGATCCCCTACTTCGTGATCAAGAAGGACGGACGGCGCGAGCCCTTCGACCGGCAGAAGCTCCTTTCCGGCTTGCACCGGGCCTGCGAGAAGCGCCCCGTGCCCGGGAAGGCGCTGGCCGCCGTGGTGGACGAGATCGAGTCCATGGTGCAGGACAGCCCCGACCGCGAGATCGAGGCCCGGGTGATCGGCGAGAAGGTGATGGCACGCCTGCGCGAGCTGGACAAGGTCGCCTACGTGCGCTTCGCCTCGGTGTACCGCCAGTTCGAGGACGTGGAGGAGTTCATGGCCGAGCTTCGAGACCTCCTGGGGACGCGCAAATGAAGGCCTTCGGCGCCATGCTCGAGGTCGCGCGGATCCAGAGCGAGATCAACCGCCTCTTCGAGAACCTCCTCGACCTCGGTGAGGGGGACAGCGAGAGCGGGGGAGCCTGGATCCCCAACGTGGACGTGGTGGAGGGGGAGGACACGCTGGTGGTGAAGGTGGAGCTCCCAGGCGTGGACGCGGGGGACGTGAGCCTCGCCGCCAACGGCGACCAGATCATCCTGCGGGGAGAGAAGCGCCGCCCCGACCTCCCGGAGGGGGGCCGCTACCAGATCACCGAGCGCGGCTTCGGCCGCTTCCGCCGCGTCATCCAGCTGGGGGTGCCGGTGAACACGCACCGCGCCGAGGCGGTGCTGCAGGACGGCCTCCTGCGCATCCGCTTCCCCAAGGTCCCCAACCGTCGGGGGGAGGAAGTCGTCATCGAGGTGAGGGCGTCATGAAGGGCCAGCCGTCCGACTCCGACGAGCAGGTCACGATCCCCACCGAGCTCCCCGTCCTCCCCCTGCGGGACATGGTGGTGTATCCGTACATCATCGCCCCCCTCTCGGTGGCCCGGGAGGTCTCCATCCAGGCGGTGGACGGCGCGCTCTCCGACAACCGGATGATCCTGCTCGTGGCCCAGACGGACAAGGACCTGGACGAGCCCGTCGACACCGAGCTGTTCCGTACCGGCACCGTGGCCGTGATCATGCGCATGCTGAAGCTCCCCGACGAGCGCATCCGCGTCCTCGTGCAGGGAGTCTCGCGGGCGCGCGTCAAGGAGTTCAAGACCGGCAAGCCCTACTACAAGGCGCGCATCGAGCGCCTGGTCGACCTCCCCTACGACCCCTCCTCCATCGAGAAGGAAGCGCTGATGCGCACGGTGAAGCGCTCGCTGGAGCGGGCGGGGAGCCTGGGGAAGACCCTCCCCTCCGAGGTCATGGTCATCGCCAACAACATGGAGGACCCGGGGCGCCTGGCCGACCTCACCGCCAGCAACCTGGACCTCAAGATCGAGGAGGCGCAGGAGGTCCTGGAGCTGCTCGACCCCGTGGCTCGCCTGAAGCGGGTGCACGATTTCCTCAAGCGCGAGACCGATCTCCTGGCCATGCAGCGGGAGATCGACTCCATGGCGCGCGACGAGATGGACCGCAGCCAGCGCGAGTTCTACCTGCGCCACCAGATGAAGGCCATCCAGTCCGAGCTGGGGGAGGGGAACGAGCTGGCGGAGGAGGTGGAGCAGTACCGCAAGAAGGCGGCGGCCCTCAAGATGCCCGAGCAGGCGCGGGGGGAGCTCGACCGCCAGCTGAAGAAGCTGGAGCGGATGCACCCCGACTCGGCGGAGACCACCACCGTCCGCAACTACCTGGACTGGCTGACGGGCATGCCCTGGGGGAAGGCCAGCCGTGACAACCTCGACCTGGAGAAGGCCCGCCGCATCCTGGACGACGACCACTACGGGCTGGAGGCGGTGAAGGACCGGATTCTCGAGTACCTGGCGGTGCGCAAGCTCCGCAAGAAGAGCAAGGGGCCGATCCTGTGCTTCGTGGGCCCGCCGGGCGTGGGCAAGACCTCGCTCGGCCGCTCGATCGCCCGCGCCTTGGGGCGGCAGTTCGTGCGCCTCTCCCTGGGCGGCGTCAAGGACGAGGCGGAGATCCGCGGGCACCGGCGCACCTACGTGGGGGCCATGCCCGGACGGATCATCCAAGGGATCCATCAGGCGGGCACGAGCAACCCCGTGTTCATGCTCGACGAGGTGGACAAGATCGGCGCCGACTTCCGCGGCGATCCCTCGGCAGCACTCCTCGAGGTGCTCGATCCGGAGCAGAACCACGCCTTCCGCGACCATTACCTGGGGATGCCCTACGACCTGTCGGACGTGATGTTCATCACCACCGCGAACCTGCTGGACCCCATCCAGCCCGCTTTCCGCGACCGCATGGAGGTGATTCGCCTCGCCGGCTACTCGGAGGAGGAGAAGCTCGCCATCGCGCGCAAGCACCTGGTGCCCAGGCAGATCGAGGAGTCGGGGCTGGACGACACCCACATCGCCTTCCCTCAGTCGGGCCTGGTGGCGGTGATCCGCAACTACACGCGGGAGGCAGGCCTGAGAAGTCTGGAGCGGCGCGTGGCGGCGATCTGCCGCAAGGTGGCCCGCCAGGTGGCGGAGGGGCGAACGCGCAAGGTGCAGGTGGTGACGGGACGCCTGTCCGGTTTCCTGGGACCCGCTCCCGCCTCGCGCGAGGAAGCGATGCGCGAGGACCAGGTGGGGACGGCGACCGGCCTGGCCTGGACCGAGGCGGGGGGCGACGTGCTCTTCGTCGAGGCCACGACCATGCCCGGGAAGGGGACGTTGCTCCTGACCGGCCAGCTGGGAGACGTCATGAAGGAGTCGGCGCAGGCGGCCCTGTCCTTCGCCCGCGGCCGCGCCGCCGAGCTCGGCATCCGCGACGGGTACTTCGAGGGGAAGGACATCCACGTTCACGTCCCGGAGGGAGCGATCCCCAAGGACGGCCCCTCCGCCGGGATCACGATGGCGACGGCCATGCTGTCGGCGTTCACCGACCGTCCGGTGCGGCGGGACGTGGCCATGACGGGGGAGATCACCCTGCGCGGCCACGTTCTTCCCGTGGGGGGCATCAAGGAGAAGGTGCTCGCGGCTCGGCGCTCCGGGATCACGACGCTGATCCTCCCCGAGGCCAACCGGAAGAACCTGGAGGAGATCCCCAAGCCGCTGCGGCGCAACCTCCACTTCATCTTCGTCCGCGACGTGCGGGAGGTCTTCGCCGCGGCGCTGCGGGACGGGGCAGGGGTGCCCGGCGTCGTCCGCCGCAAGGAGCAGGCGGAGCCGCAGCCGGCGCACTAGGGCGCATAGGCATCCTCCCGGAACGGCCTGCTTTGGGCGTCCCTAGACGCATCCCCGGCTGGTCCCGTACCAGCATTCGGGCCTGCAGCCCCTTGCTACCCTGACCGGTGTGAGCGGGATGCGGGACGACGGCGATCCCGAGGGTCTCTCCGACCTGATACGGAAGGCCGCGGGCGGCGACCGTCGCGCCTTCGACCGGCTGGTGGTCGTCAAGCGCGAGCGGGTCGTGCGCACGGCCTATCAGGTCACCGGGGACCTGGAGGACGCCCGGGACGTGGCCCAGAGCGTGTTCCTGCGGCTCTGGCGCGTCCTGCCCCGCTTCGACCCGGGTCAACGCTTCGACACGTGGCTGTACAGGATCACCGTGAACGCTGCCATCGATCTGCTCCGCACCCGAGGCCCGAAGGGGATGCTGCAGCCCCTCCCCGAGGACCCGTCCGTCCTGGAGGCCGAAGGATCGGACGGCGGCCTGGAGGCCGGCCTCGACCTGCGCGACCTGCAGCGGGCGTTCTCGCGCCTGGCGGCGCGCCTCTCCCCCAAGCAGCGGGCGGCGTTCGTCCTGCGGGAGATCGAAGGGCTGGAAACCGCCGAGGTGGCGCGCATCCTGGACGTCACCGAGTCCACCGTCCGCAATCACGTCCTCCAGGCCCGACGGACGCTGCGGGCGGGCCTGGAGAAGGACTACCCGGGTCTGTGCCCGCCCAAGGGCCGGAAGGGCGGGGCATGAGCGAGCCGGTGCCCTTCGGAGACGATCCGGACGATCTCACCGCCATCTTCGCGCGGTTGCGGGAGATCGAGATCCCCGCCGATCTGCTGGAGGCAGTCTCCAGGGACGTGACCGCCGCCCTCGACCGGGAGGTGCCGCGGCGCCACTGGATCCGCCCCGCGGCGGCGTGGGCAGCGGCCGCCGCCCTGGCGGCGGCCCTGCTGGTTCCCGCCGCCCTGCAGCCCCGCCCCGTGGCTCCCCTGGCGAAGGTGGTCCCGCAGGCGGCGGAGCCGGCCCGCGCCGGGATCAGCTCCTTGCGCACACCCGGCCCGGCCCAGGTCCTCGATCTCACCGTGGGCGGGACGCAGGTGGTGATGATCTTCGACGCTGAGCTGAAGCTGTGATGCGGCGCGCCGTCCTTGCCCTCCTCCTGCTGGTGTGGGCGCCGCTCGCGCGTGCCCAGGCCGACGACCCCATCACGGTGCGCGCCTTCGAGGTCCATCACCGCGCCCTGCACGATGCCCGGACGCTGATCATCCCCGCCCTCTCCGAGGAGGGGACGGTGACGTTGCGGCCCCAGATCTCGCGCCTGGTCGTGCGCGACCACGTCTCCGTGCTGGAGGAGGTGGCGGCGCTCCTCAAGAGCTTCGACCTGCCCCCCCGGAACGTGGAGGTCACGCTTTCTCTCTTCCTGGGGAGCGAGAAGCGCGAGGCGGGCCGCCAGCTCCGGCCCGAGTCCTTCCGCCAGGACGTGCGGGGCGTCACCCAGACCCTGGGCGACTTCACGAAGTGGACCTCCTACGAGCCGCTGGGAAGCCAGGCGGTCACCGGCGCCGAGGGCTCTCGGGTGAGCGTGGACCTGTCCGAGGACTATCGCGTCGTTTTCCAGGTGGAGTCGGTCCAGGACACGATCCGCCTGAAGGACGTCTCCCTCCAGAAGCTCGTGCGCACGGCCGACGGCACGGTGCGGGCGCAGGACCTCCACACCTCCACCATCGACCTCCCGGTGGGGCGCCTCCTGGTGGTGGGGGCGGCGCAGAAGCCCGACTCCCCCCAGGCGCTCTTCCTCACCCTGCAGGCGAGGCCCCGCTGATGCCGGAGTACCTCTGCCGGATGGCCACCCCCAGTGGCGAGATCGTCGAGCGGGTCATGGTGGCCGAGGACGAGGGGACGCTCCGGCGCGATCTGGAGGGGAAGGACTGCCTGATCCTCGACCTCCGGCAGCGCAACGAGCTGCTGGGCGCGCTGCGCTCCATCTTCCGTCTGCGCTCGCGCATCTCCCAGCGCGAGTTCCTGTTCTTCAACCAGGAGCTGCGCGCGCTGCTCAAGGCCGGGCTCCCCGTGCTGGCGAGCCTGGACATCCTCATCGAGCGCCGCAAGAACCAGGTCTTCAAGCGGGCCCTGGAGGACATCCGGGACCGCGTGCGGTCGGGCCAGTCCCTGTCCGAGGGCTTCGCCGCCCAGGGCGACGTGTTCCCCAAGCTCTATGCGAGCAGCCTGGCCTCGGGTGAGCGCTCGGGCGAGCTGCCCACCATGCTCAGCCGCTTCGTGGACTACTCGAAGACCGTGCTCGGCATCCGACGCAAGGTGGTGTCGGCGCTCGTCTATCCCGCCATCCTGCTCTGCCTGTGCATCGCTCTGATTTGCCTAATGTTCTTCTACATCATTCCCAAGTTCAGGGAGTTCATCGACACCCTGGGAGGGGAGCTGCCCCTGCCCACGCAGATCCTGATGGGCACCTCCGCCTTCCTGGCCAGCAACTGGCTGGTGGTGGTTCTGATCACGGTGACCACCACCGGCGCATTCCTGGCCTGGGTGCGCACGGCACCGGGCCGCCTCTGGATGGACGGATTCAAGATGAAGATCCCCTTGGTGGGGAGCGTCATCCACGACTACGCCCAGACCCGCTTCACCCGCACCCTGGGCACGCTGGTGGCGGGCGGCATCCCCCTGGTGAACGCTTTGGAACTGTCCGCCCGCGCGGTGACCAACCTCGTGTTCGAGCGGGCATTGCTGCTGGTGGCGGAGCGGGTGCGCGAGGGGCAGGCCCTCTGGGAGTCCCTGGAGAAGACGCATCTCCTGTCCGACATCGCGGTGGAGATGGTCAAGGTGGGAGAGTCCACGGGGGCGCTGGACGAGATGCTCAACTACGCCTCCGAGTTCACGGAGGAGGAGATCGATCACAAGCTGTCCCGGGTGGTGACGCTCATCGAGCCCCTGATGCTCATCTTCATGGCCGTGGTGGTGGGCGGCATGCTGCTCGCCATCTATCTCCCGCTCATCCAGACCGCCGGCCAGGGTCGGTTCTAGGAGGACAGGTGGCGGAGCTGAGCGCACATTCCGGCGACGTCATCTCCGAGGAGCACCAGGCCCGCCGCCTGGCCGAGCGCCTGTCCCTGGAGTACGTGGACCTCGAGAACTTCGAGATCGACCCCGAGCTGTTCCGCTCCATCCCCGTGGACCTCATGTTCCGCTACAACTTCGTCCCCCGGCACCGGAGCGGGGACGAGCTGGTGGTGGTGGTGGCCGACCCCACCGACGTCCTCATGATGGACGAGCTGGAGCTGCTCCTGGGCACCTCCATCCACATCTGCGTGGGCACGCAGACGGCCATCCAGGAGATCCTGAAGAAGTCGGAGTCCTCCCAGCGGGTGCTGGACGAGGCCACCGAGGAATTCAAGATCCAGATCGTGATGGAGAACGAGGAGGGCGAGGAGACGCTCTCCATCGACCGCCTCACCTCCGACTCCTCGCCCATCATCAAGCTGGTGGATTCCACCATCTTCAACGCCCTGCAACGCCGGGCCTCGGACATCCACGTGGAGACGCGCGACCGCGAGGTGGTGATCAAGTACCGCATCGACGGCGTCCTCTACCAGGCCATGGAGCCCATCGACAAGAAGTTCCACTCCACCATCATCTCCCGCATCAAGGTCATGTCCGAGCTCGACATCTCGGAGAAGCGCGTCCCCCAGGACGGACGCTTCAAGCTGCGCGTGAAGGGCCGCACCGTGGACTTCCGCGTCTCCATCATGCCCTCCGTGCACGGCGAGGACTGCGTCATCCGCATCCTGGACAAGGAGTCCACCAACCGGGAGTTCGCTTCCCTCTCCCTGGACGTGTGCGGGTTCGAGGACAAGGACCTCCTGCGCATGCGCAAGTTCATCAAGGAGCCCTACGGCATGGTGCTGGTCACCGGCCCCACCGGCTCCGGGAAGACCACCACCCTCTACGCCGCCCTCTCCGAGATCAAGAACGAAGAGGACAAGATCATCACCATCGAGGATCCGGTGGAGTACCAGCTCCCCGGCATCACCCAGATCCCGGTGAACGAGAAGAAGGGGCTCACCTTCGCCCGCGGCCTGCGCTCCATCCTGCGCCACGACCCGGACAAGGTGATGGTGGGGGAGATCCGCGACGAGGAGACGGCGCAGATCGCCATCCAGTCCGCCCTCACCGGGCACCTGGTCTTCACCACCGTGCACGCCAACAACGTGGTGGACGTGGTGAGCCGGTTCCTCAACATGGGGGTGGAGCCCTACAACTTCGTCTCCGCCCTGAACTGCATCCTGGCCCAGCGCCTGGTGCGCCTGATCTGCGCCTCCTGCAAGAAGCCGGTACGGGCGGAGCGCACCGCCCTCATGGAGTCCGGCCTCGATCCCACCCGCTATGGCGGCTTCACCTTCTACGAGGGGAAGGGCTGCATCGACTGCAACGGCACCGGGTACCGCGGGCGCACGGCCATCGCCGAGCTGCTGGACATGTCCGACCGCATCCGGGAGATGATCCTGCAGAAGCGTCCCGGTGCCGACATCAAGCGCGCCGCCAAGGAGGAGGGGATGACCTTCCTGCGGGAGGCGGCCCTGGCCAAGGTCTTCGTGGGCAAGACCACCCTGCACGAGATCAACAAGGTGACCTTCATCGAATGATGCGCTTTTCCTCGCTACTGGAGCCGCTGCGCGGGCTCGACCTCGAGCGCCTCCTCCATCTCCGCCCCAACTACCCCACCGCCGCCCTGGAGGTGGACCGGCGGGAGATGGTCCTGGTCCGCCTGCGCCGGCGCGGGCGGGGAAAGCCCGAGCTGGAGGTGGCGGAGGCCCGGCCCCTCCCCGAGCAGGGGCCTGGCTCCTCCATCTTCAAGCCCAACCTGGGCACTCCCGAGGAGATGGCGGGCCGCCTGCGCGCGCTCCTGGAAGCCACCGGCACCAAGCCCGGTCGCCTGTCCCTGGTCCTTCCCGACAACCTGGCCAAGATCTCCCTGGTCAGCCTTCCCGAGCGCCCCCCCTCCGTGCGGCGCCTGGACGAGGTGCTCCGCTTCAAGCTGCGCCGGGCCGTGCCCTTCCGCCTGGAGGACGCGGTGCTGACGCACCAGGTCCTGCCCGGGGAGGGCTCCGGCGTCACGGTGCTGGTGGCGGTCATGCTGCGCTCGGTGGTGGAGCAGTACGAGCGCGCGCTCACGGTGGCGGGGGTGAGAGCGGGCCTGGTCGATCTCTGCACCCCCAACCTCTACAACCTGTGCCGGCCCCAGCTCCTGGCAGCGGCCGCCGGGGGCGGGGACGTGGGCCTGCTGAACGTGGCCTCCGGCTACTTCACGCTCCTCATCGTGCGCGAGGGCCGCCTCATCTTCTATCGCTGCAAGTCCTACGCGGGAGGCGATAGCGAGCAGGATCAGAGTCCCGTGGAGACGCTGATGGCGCGCGAGCTGACGAGCTCCCTCTCGTACTGGAGGGACAAGCTCGGCGGCCAGCGCCTCTCCCGGGTGCTCCTGCGCGCCGTGAACGGTGCCGCCACCGAGGTCCCCGCCATCCTGGAGAGCCTGGGCGTGGGCGGGGTGGAGCCCATCGACCTCGCCCGCGGCCTCACGATCCCCCACGGGCTGAAGCTCGCCCCGTCGGTGGCGCAGCGGATCGCCCCCGCGGCGGGGGCGGCGGTGGGGAGGGCCTGATGCAGTCCCTGGACCTCAACCTCGCCTCCCGCCCCTTCCGCAACAATACCCTGCCCTGGGCCGCTCTGGCCGTCCTGGCCACAGCCCTCGTCGCCTTCACCTGGTGGAACGCCACGAACTGGCTGGCCGTGGACGAGAGGCTGGAGGCGCGCAAGTCGGTGCTGACGGACGTGAAGAACAGGTTCGACCGCTGCGATCTCCGGGACCGCAAGGCAGAGGCAGCGCTGAAGAAGTCGGACGTCAGCTATCTGCGGGTGCAGGCGGACCGGGCCAACGCCGTCATCGCCCGCAAGGCCCTCTCCTGGACGCGCCTCTTCAACATCATGGAGAAGGTGCAGCCCTACGAAGTACGGATGACCCGCATCAGTCCCTTGTTCGCCAGCGCCGACAACAAGGAGATCCCCAGGGGAGCGGTGCCCGTCTCCGTGAAGGGCTACTCCCAGGAGATCCGCGCCTTCCTGGAGTTCGAGCGCTCGCTCCTCTTCGATCCCCACTTCGACCGGGTGGAGCCGGAGGCGAGCAGCGTGGACAAGAGCGGGGAGGTGGAGTTCCAGCTGAGCTTCCTCTACTACCCGGGCGGAGTGGGGGACCGTCCCAAGCCCAACGTGCCCTCCTTCTTCGAGGACGGCTCGGGCAAGGCCCCACCCCCTTCCAAGCGCGACGGCGCGGCCCTGCGGGCCAGCGGCACCCAGGGGCAGAGGCCATGAACCTCCCCAAGATCCGCTTCGACGTGCGCGGCAACGGGAAGCAGGCCGCCTTCGCCCTGGCGGTGGGCCTGGCCCTGAACGCGGTGGCCTACGCGGCGCTGGTGCGGCCGCACGTGCGCGAGGCCAAACGGCTGGAGGAGGAGAGCGAGCCGCGGCTGCAACAGGT
>Ga0070695_100001143_pt1 | contig 14556 bp, 21 predicted proteins | sample KBSK1252metaG_FD_65471 | JGI IMG/M metagenome (GOLD analysis project Ga0070695, IMG submission 65471) | Corn, switchgrass and miscanthus rhizosphere microbial communities from Kellogg Biological Station, Michigan, USA - KBS K1-25-2 metaG | ecosystem: Host-associated > Plants > Roots >...
GCGATGCGCAAAGCCGTCGAACGCCTCGAGGCGCGGATGACCGACGACAGCCGTCGGCAAGCCGAACGCCTCGGGCTCGCGTTGAGCAATGCCTTGATTCGCGCGAAGGCGAGCGGCGGCCGATGACGATCACGTTGCAGGATTTCGCGCTCGTCGCCGTGCCAGTGGTCTGCGGGTTGACGTGGCTGCTTCGGCTCGAAGGGCGGATCGACGTGACGGACGCGCGCTACGCGGAAATCCTGAATCGACTCGATCGCATCGAGCGCAATCAGGACGCCGCGAAGCAACGGGCTTAGGGTTTCTGCCGGATCACCAGCGCATCATCGATGACACGCCTTTTGTCTTTCGGCATCGCGTCGAAATAAACCTGAAGCGCATCAGAGACGATGCGGGACTGAGGCAGTCCGAGAACACCTGCTGCGGTATCCAGGCGCGCCCAGACCTCGTACGGCAACCGGAAGTTGACTTGACGGGTTGTTGGCGTTGCTCGTTTAGCCGGCACGCCAGCATCGTTTGATAACTGGATAGTGATAGACAAGCAAGCGAAGCATATCGCTTGCTAGGCTTGACAGCAAGCGCGCTATATAGGCAGGATCAGCGCTTCGGAACGCGGCAACCGGGGAAGGGTCGCCGCGTTCCTGCTCGCATCGTGCAGCAGACACCTGCCGACGCGCCTGCCGCGCATTGTAGCGCGAACCGGGCAGACCGCCGGCCATTTCTGACGCGTAACCCCAGACGCGTCAGCGCGGAGGCGTCGTTATGCCTGTCACATGTCCCCGTTGTCGCTGTGTCGCGGACGATCCGGACGATCCGTACGACGTGAATCTTGATCGCAATCGCGCGATGTGCGTCGGAGTCGCGCTGATTCGATCGCGCGGGCAACAGAACCGCGCGGCGCAACTGCTCGGCGTCAGCGCGCGTGCTCTCCGTCGCCTGTTGACCGTGCATGACTTGCGTCCATTGCTTGAGATCGGCGTTGCCGCGACAAACAACGAAGACGAGGCGCGCGCGCGACTCGTCGGTTTCGTCAGAGCCAGATTGAGGACCGCCAAGGCATCATCGGTGGCGCAATCAGAGCACCGCGGTCAGCAGCAGATGCCCGGCGCGATCGCGCGGACGTTGCTCGGCGGGCGGATTGTAGGGTCGCGATGACCGCGCGCGCTGCGGAACCCGTCGACGACGTATCGGCGCACGCGAAGGCGCTCGACGACCGATTGCATGAAACATGGTGCGCGCTCCTCGATGCGCTGAAACACGCCGGCCTGATTGAGACCCATGTCGATGACACGCCGATGGGCCGCGTTTTCGATCGTTACTGGGAGGCGGTTGTAGCCAACATCGCGTATCACCGGGCTCGATGGGAGCGAGGACAGCAGACCTTACGCCGCGTATTGGCGATCGACACGCTCACGCCACAGCAACGGACGGCGATCTTGAGCCACCTGTACGGCCGGGTGAGCGGACCGCGGCGCGACGCGATGGTGCTCTCACCGGCCGAGGCGAAGCTGATCACGTGGTATCGCCAGCAAGACAACGACGGCCGGATCTTGTTGCGAATGCTGGCCAACAAACTGATCACCGATGAGCGGACGCGGGATGAACGCCGATGAAGCCCGCGAATGATCTCGACTGGCTTCTAGCGGCCGACGCGGCCGTGATCGATCGACTACGCGGCGGGATCGTCGCGCTCAATGAGATTGTGCAACGGGCTAGCGTCGTGACCGAGAACGGAGGCCACATCGATTGGGACGGCCTTTCGTTTTTGACGCAGGCGCTCGCTGATGACTGCTTCGAAGGAACGCTCGATCGCGTTCTACAGGCGATCGAGCAACGACAACGAGCGGGCACGCCCACAAAAAAAGGGAGGGTCAGAAGATGAGTCTCAGGAAACGATGCAGTCCACACGAGCCGCCCATGCTGAAGGACGGCACCACACCGAACCCGTTGCACTGTCCGAAGTCGCCGAAGTGCGATCACTTCTGGCACTACGATTTCCGCGTCAACCGGACGCGCTACCGCGCAAGCACGGAGACGAGCGACAAGCACAAGGCGCGCGATATCGAAGCGACAGAGCGCACGAAGATTCTGGAAGGTGCGCACGGCATCCGACGCAACGCGCCCGACCTCACGTTTGAACAATTCGCGAAGGAGTACCTCGAGCAGTTCTACATCGTGAACCGTCGCCCCGCGTCTGTCTCCAATCTCAAGGGCTACTTACGCCGTACGCTCAATCCGACGTTCGGCAGGCAACTGCTGCGCGATATCACCGCGTTCGGCATCGAACAGTTCAAAGCGCGACGCGTCGCGGCCGGATTGAAGCCGGGCACGATCAACCAAGAGCTGCGCGCGTTCAAAGCGATTCTCAGCAAAGCGGTCGAGTGGAAACGCCTCAAGGTCTCACCCTTTAAAAGCGTGCGGCAATTGAAGGACGACGCCGGGCGAACCCGCATTCTGACGCCTGATGAAGAGGCACGATTGCTCGACGCGTGCGCGAAGTTTCCGTTGTCTGGCGATCGGGAGTACGTGCGGGCGCGCCGCGTGATGTCGGCGCTCGTCGAGCTGCTGCTGATCACCGGCGCTCGCGTGGGCGAGCTGCTGGCGCTGCGCTGGAGCGACACCCAAGGCGGCTACATGCGCTTCGTCCAGACGAAGACGGGCTATCCGCGGCGCATTCCCATCACGCCGCGCATGGCTGAACTTCTCGCGTCACTGCCCCGCCGTGGTGATTTCGTGTTTCCGCGGCGCGGCGATCGCGGCCGCGGGCGCCAAAACCCGTGGTGGGGGTTAACTCAACTGCTGAGATTCGCCGGCATCGATACCGGCGACGTCTGCGTCCATACGCTGCGCCACACGGCTCTTTCCCGCATGATGGAGGCCGGCTTCGACACGCGCACGATCATGGACATCTCGGGGCATCGGCGGATGGAGATGCTTCAGCGTTACACCCACCCGACCGAGCAACGGAAGCTGGATGCACTCGCCACCCGATCGCAAAGCGGTCACAAAGCGGTCACAACGGCCACGGAACCCGCCGAAAACCTTCGGAAAAAAGCAATCTAGTTAATCGACGTAGTAGTGTTCCGTCGCGTTGGCGCCGCCGCCGAGCGTGATCGGAATGTTGTTGTCGCGATAGACGCGCCCGCCGCCGAGCGTGGCGCCGTCGTCCTGCTGCATCTGGGGGAATGCGAAGTTGCTGTTCCCGTCGACGAGGTCCCAGCCCATGTACTCCGCGCTGCGCGAGTGCAGGAACCACGCGCGCCGCACGAGCGGCGAGTTGGCGTTGTTGACCTTGTTCTTCGCCGTCCGGATGTCGGTGCGGACGTTGGCGAGCGTGGTGCCGGCGGAATTGGCTCGGCCGGCGGCGCCGACCCAGTTGTAGATTCCCTTCGGCTGCCCGGCGAGGCCCGTGCCGCGCAGGAACGCGACGTCCTCGTCGTTCGCGGCCACGCGAATCATGTCGTCGCGCACGACGCGCTCGGTGTCGAGGCTCGAGTTGCGACGCAAGTCGTTGCTGATCGGCACGAGCACCATGTACTTCTTCTCGACCAGCTTCACTTGGCCGGTGCTCATGTCGTTCGGCGTGGCGTTGTCGCCTTCGGATCCCATCCACGTGCCGCTGGCGCCGCCCGTGAGCTTCGGGATGGTGGCGGATCCGTTCACGAGCGTGATCGAGCGCGCGCCGGCGCGACGCACCTGGGCGGTCGCGCGCAGCAACTCGATGAATTCGGCGCCGACGAAGTTCTCGGCGATGAACGCGCCGCCGGACGTGAAGACCGACTGCTGCATCGCGCGGCATTGCGGCGAGTTCTCGCCGTAAGTCTGACGCGCCCACTTCACGGCTTCGGGCTGTTGCCACGCGCCGAAGCGCATGCGCGCCGCAACGATGGCACCGAGCGCATCGCCCTTCTCGTACGCGGGAGCGCGATCGCGGACTGTGGGATGCTGCGGCGGGTCGTTCGGATCCGCTGCCGCCTGTGACGCCGGCACCTCGTACCGCTTTGCGTCGTCGACGGCCTTGCGCGCCGCCTTCGCGCGCGCGGTGGCGGCGAGGTCCTCTTCGATGCGTTTCGCTTCGGCCAGATGCGATTTGACCTCGGCGTCTTCCTCCGGAGTCAGCCCGCGACCCTCTTCCTCGGACACGGCGACGATGCGATCGGCGGCGTCGAGCGCCGCTTGGCGTCGCGCCTTCAGGTCCTTGTCGTTATCCACTTGCGGCATGGCCACCTCTCGGGGGCCAGCCCACAAAGGAAAAGGCCCCATCACTGCGCTCCGGGCCTCTTGCGCGTGATGGGGCCTCTCCGAAATCTGACGGCCTCTCAGGGCCTGTCCTGCTGGTGTTCGACGGCGCGTGTTACGTCACGTCGAGACTCCGATCCGATAGTTCATGAAGTCGCACTTCGAGCATTTCACCTCGACGACCTTGCCCGGCCTCAGCGCCGCGATGTCGATACGCAGCAGCATGCGACCGCAGCCGTTGCAGCGCATCGCCTCGAGGCTGCGCAGCTGCCCGTCGCGAATCGCCGGCGCTACGGACGCCACGCCTTCGCCTTGTTCACGGCTTCACGGGCTTCCTCGCGCCGCTGCTTTCCAGCATCATCATCGACGACGGGAGTCGTCGCGGTCCGTTGCGCCGCGGCATCAGCCGGCTGCTGCTGCACAGCCGCCGCCTTCGCGGCCGCCGCTTTGTCGGCGCCGCCCAATTCTCCAGCGATGTTCTTGCTCCGCGCGCTGACGGTGGTCTCTTCGTACGCCGGAAACGTCACGGGCCCGACGTCATACACGCGCGCACGCTTGATCGTGCGCAATGGTAGTTTCGCGGGATCGTCACGCGTCCACGTTTCGTCGTCGTCGTTCTCGACTGTGAAGGAAAAGCTGCTGCCGGTGACATCGCGGCGCTTGATCTTGGCGCCCACCGACATCGCCTCGGGATCGTCGGGATTCAGCCGCGCCACATAGAGGAGGCCGGTTTTGTCCTCGCTGACGTCAGCGGTGCGCGCGGCATTGCGACCCAGCACGTAATTGGGACTGTGATTGAACAGCACGCGGATGTCGTCGTCTTGGACCGTGTCGCTGAACGCGCCCGGGGCAATCACTTCGCGAAAGTAGTCGCCGATCACGGTCTCGACGCCGTAGAGCGCGCCGTACCCCTCGATCGACGGCGACGCGCCGTCTTTCGCGCGCACCTCGATCAGGGCCGAGGTCACCATGCGGCGTTCGATTTCGCGTGCCATCGCTACATCACTCCTTCGGGTTCGGAGACGGTCGGTTTCGGCGCCGGCGTCGGCTCCGGCTCCGTCACGACAGGCAGACCATTGCCCGTCACCGGCGCGTAGTTCTGCGGCATCCAGAACACCTGGCCGGCGCCGCCGTCGATCGGATTGAGGTCCTCGAGCTCGCGGATCTCGTCGCCGTTCAACCAGCCGTTCTGACGCGCCACCGCGTACGCATCGAATCGCGTCTTGATGTCGCCGCGCACGAGCGCGTTCACCACGAACAGCGCCGTGTGCGTATTGAAACTCTTGCGGCTGAGGAGATCGCGCGCGATGACCTGTTGCCACAGCTGAAACCACGGCATCATCGTGATGTTCAGGAACCCCCGCATCTGTTGCTCGATCCCGGATCCCCAGCTCGTGTCCTTCGTTTGGTTCTGGATCATGAACAGCGGCACGCGATAGATCCGAGCTGCCGATTCGACTTGCGCGCCGCGCAGCTTATCGAGCTGCGATTTCTCCGGGTCGACGCCGACGACGTGAATCTGAATGCCTTCTTCGAGGATCGCGAACTTGTTGGCTTTCTTCGCGCCCATAAACTTCTCGAGCCAGGAGCGCCGGATGTTTTCCTTGGCCGCCGGCGTGAGCGTTTTGGGATGCGTCGCGATGATGCCGGGAATCGCCCCGTTGCCGAACCAGGCGCCGACGTAGTCCTCGGCCGCCTTCGTGATCCCGAGCGACTCGCGATTGATCAGGAGCGGCGATCGCCCGTCAAGACCGTCGTCGCTGTTGATGTGGAGGTGCAGGATGTCCGGACGATCCGGGTTGTGCTCCCACACCTGATAATCGCCGCGTCCCATCCAGTACGAGAACACCTTGCGGCCGAGCGCGTTCCGTTCGACGAACATCCGCGCCGGGTGCAGCGGCCAGAGCGCGGTCACATCGCCGCGCCGATCGCGCTGAATCTGCGCATACGCGCGGCCCCAGCCAGCGGTATGGCGCGTCAGGATTTCTTTCCCCTGGTACGCGGTCAGCTCGGGGTTGAACGCGTCGTGCAGGAGGTAATAGAGCGGGTGCTCGACGTCCGGCTGCTTGCCGCCCTCTGGCAGCAGACGATTGATCTTGGTCGGCAGCTGGCCCACCGTCTCGCTGAGCACGCGCTGGCAGGCGTAAATCGCTGGCAGGCCTTCAGCGATCGGCACGCTGATGTCGACGCCGGCGGTGGTCTTCCCGCCGTTCAGCAACGACGTCAGCCACGATGCGGGATTCGTGAGCGTCCCGCCGTTGTCGTACTCGCCGCTGTTGGCGGGCACGATGTGATCACGCCGTTCGAAGAATGAAGCCAGGCGTCCCATCAGGACTTCTTCACCTCGACTCGTTGCTGCAGCCGCGCGCCGGCGCCGAATAGCACGGCACCACTCACGATCAAGGCGCAACCGAGTCCGAACACACGGCCAACGCCGGCGACGAACAATCCAAAGCCGATGAGAACCAATAGATCGGCAGCCATCAGACCGTGAAGATCTCCGCGCCTTCGGCTTCGTAAATTGATCGACCGCCCGACGGATTGCGCACGATGGCCTGATCGATTGCCATGATCAGCGCGACGATGCCGTCGATCTTTTCGCCGGCCGCGTCTTTGTCAGGGCGGATCTCTTTGTTGCGGCCATGGCGCACGACGAAGTTCGATGCCATCCAGGACAGAATCGCGTTGCCGCCGCACAGGAACAGCGCCTCGGCGATCAGCTCGAGCGTCCGCTTCGTCGCTTCGTTCAACTGAAAACCCTGCGGCGTTGGCACGACGTCGATGCCGCGGCCCTGGAGGTACTGCGCCATCTGATGCGCGAAGCGCGGGTCATACGCCAGCGAGCGCACACCGGACTCGAGGCAGTCCTGCTCCACGGCCTCCTGGACCGCGGCATAGTCGGTCGTGTCGCCTTCGGTCACCTCGAGCAGGCCGGCGCGGCGCCATTCGTCGTACGGCCGATTCGGGTATTTCTCGAGCGCCGCCTGCGGCAGCCAAAAGCGGCACTTCACGGGGATTCGGCCGTCATCGAGAATCCAAATCCGGATGGATGCGCACAAGTCATCGCTCTGTCCGAGGTCGAGGCCCGCGAAGCAGGGCGCGTCAACGAGCTCCGCGTCCGAGACGGTGCCCTGGCACAGCGCCCATTTCGCCTGGTCGATCGCGCGCGTGTGCGCGTTCGTCCAGACGCAGAAATTCAGGCGGAGCACCGTATTGGTCTCGGATGGAATGTTCTTGGCGTTCTCGACCTGGCGCCGGAGGTACTCGGGCGTGATCGTGACGCCGAGCAGCGGATTCGCTTTGATCCAGCACGACTCATCGACGAGCGGATCGTCGCCCTCGTCGAGCGCGCAGACATACGCGAAGAAGCGATCGTCGACGACCGTCTGCTGGAGCACGCGTTCGGCGTGCTGATGCAGCTGCCACGCGATGGACGTGCGATCGAAGCCGCTGTTCGTGATTTTGACGGCGAGCGGCTGCTTGCGGAATTTGAAGCCGGCCTGCAGCTTGTTGATCGTGTCGGCCGACGGATGCTCATGGACCTCGTCGATGAGCGCCATGTGCGGCCGCTTCCCGGACTTCGATCCCTGGTTCCGCGAGTAGGGCCGGAAAAACGACTTCGTCGCCGCGTACGAGATGGTGCCGATCCCGCGCGGTTCGCCGGCCGGCGTGCGCTTCAGCAGCTCGCAGAGCTCGGGTGACACGTCGACCATGCGTTCGGCATCGCGCATGAGAATCGCCGCCTGGTCGAGATCGACGGCGGCCGGATAAATCTCCGCCGCGTACTCGTTGTCGACCACCAGGCCGTAGAGCCCGAGCCCCGCGACAGTCGGCGTCTTCGCGTTGCCCTTGCCCATCTCGATGTAGGAATCGCGAAACCGGCGATAGCCGTCAGTACCGAGCCAGCCCGTCAGCGCGCCGACGATGAACGTGAGCGCCGGCTCGAGCAGAAACGGCTTCGGATTGCCGGCCTCATCGAGCGTGTCCGGGAGCCGCAGCACATGCTCGAAGAACCCGATCGCGACGTCGGCCGCGTCCGCGCTGAACGACCAGCCTCCTGGATGGCGCGTCGGCGATGCGGCCAGCGCACGGTCGCGGAGATGTCGCTCGCAGGCGAGACGCACCCACGGCCCAGCGACGATCGGCTCGCCGGCGGTGGCATCGCCGAGCACACGTCGCGCATACAGATCGACGCGGTGGCCGAACGGCGCCCAGATGCTAGGCGCCGAATCGGACGACGCGCGCTTTCTGCTGGAGCGCGGCGAGCGAGTTCTTGGGCTGCTGTGGTTCATCCGTTCCGTTCGTCCGTACCCGACTGCGCGACGCCGGCGTCAAGCCAAACTCCACGAGGTACTGCCGGAGCGCCATGTGTCCCTGCCGCAACTGCACGCGCTGTTTCGATGCGAGCTGCTCGAGCGTCACGATCCGATCGATCGCGCCGAACAACGATTCGCCCGTCAGCCGCTTCGCTTCGTTCTTTAACTCCGCGGCGAGGCTCAGCAGCTCGCTGTCCTTCGCCTTGATCGCCTGCGTCTCCGCGAACAACTGCACGTACTCGAACAGTGCCGCGTCGTCGACGATCGACAAGGTCTGCGACTGCTCGAGTCGCGTGACCATCCGGTCCCATTCGGCCTGTTCGACGTCCGTCAACGGCGCCGGCGGCCGCGGGATGCCCTTCGGCGGCTCCGGGTTCGTGATGCCCTCGTGCCGCGTCCGGTTGAACGTGCCTTCCAGCTGGTGCTGCTCGACGTGTTTCGCGTTCCGGCCGCCCGACCGGCCCTTCACGCCAGCCATCGCGTTCGCTGCACTCCCCCGGCAAAGTCATTCGCCGCCGAATTTCATTCGCTGCAACGCCACGAAAATGCCTGCGGCGCGGTCCGCGCGCCCCGGCGTGGGGACTTTTGATCCCCCCTACCCCTCCGCGTCGACGTCGCTGTCGCGCGGTGCGCTCGTCTCATCGCGCTCATCGCTCGTCGTGCAGGCTGGGCACGTCCACCGCACCACACGTAAAGCTCGAAGGAAGCGCGCGTCGTTGTAATTGAGGTGCAGCGGATGACGGCAGCCGCTGCTCATCTCTTAATCGAGAATCACGACCAGCGATTCGAGCAGTCTCCACAACAGGTCAGCCATCACTGTCTCCCCCACCCGCTCTGTTCGAGTGCTGTCCGCCGTGAGTGGTGCGGCTTGCACTTCGGTCTCAAGTTGCTGTCCGCATGAATCTGCTTCCACGACCAGCCACGACGTCGCGCGTCCTTCACCGTCACGATGTGGTCAGCTTCGGTTGCTGGTGCGGGACATTCATCACAGGTCGGATGCGCTGCGAGAAATTCGGCGCGTCGCTCCGGCCAATTCGTCGACGTGCCGTACCCACGCTGCGCGCTCGTTCCACGCGCGCGTTCTGCGCGGAGCTCGCACTCAACGCAGAGGCCTCGACGGATTGCTCGACCCGGACATCGTGGTGTACGACATGGACCTCGAGGAGCAAGCGGCACTGGTAATAAAAAGGTGGGGACCGTTCGACATGGCGCGGCGCTCAGTCGCAACCGAGCGAGCGATTGTTCGCAGGTCCCGTTAGCTCAGGGCCGAGGATCGCTGAGCCGGCGTGCGCGAGGAAGGGGGCTCCGGCCGAAATGGATCCTGTTCCCGCTCAATGACCGTTATTCCGTCTTACGTCGTCGTCGCCAAACGCTGCCGCACTTCGAACTCTTCAATCACGGCAAGCTCGATGCGGCGCAGCCGCGGCGCTAACACGATCCACGGCAACGAGAATTTGTTCAGTGTTTTCAGATCGATGCGCCAGCGCGCGCACAGATCGCCAGGGGTGAGGAAATCAGGATCGGTGAGGCGCCGCTGCTGGCCGCTCGTATTCGGGCGCGTGGGATCGCGGCGATCGATGGGCACACCCTTATGCCTTCTTGCAGTGATAGGCTGCTCGTGCGTCAGGAAAGCGCTCTTCGCTGCTTCGGGCGGGTTGGTCGCTGGGTTGATGCCATAGAGAAGTGGGTGACCAAGGCATCCGAAGCCGGCCCGCTCGAGCCCCACCATCGAAAGGCGATAGCGACCCAGCCGTGACGCTCATACTCGGTACGGCGTCATCGCCGCTTCGCAGGCCATCACACATTTGTTTCCGTGGCCGAGCGCCGTTTCGGCGAATCGAATATTGCGGACGTACTCGCTGAATTGCGACGGCGTCATCGCATGCGGTGCATCGGGATTCTGCGGGTCGGTGTCATCGAGTCGAAGATGCGCTTCGATGATGCGGGCGCCGGCGGCGACGGCCAGCGCACCGGTCCACGTCTCGATCGGAGACGAATGGTCGGAGAATCCGTCCATCCCGTAGCCGATGATGACAGACAGGTTCAGCGATTCAACGGGAGCGGGATAGCTCGAAACGCAGTGCAGCCAGGACACGTCGCTGCTGACATCCGACCACTCATCTCTGAGCGCCCAGTATTCTCCATCCCCGATCATTCCCGTGCTGACTATGATCTCTCGATCATCGAACGAACGGTGCGCATCCATCAGCGCGACATCGGCGGCCTCGAAGCTGGCCACCTTGAACCGACTCACGAACGGCGCGACGACCTCGACGTCCTCGGGCAAGTACGTCGTGCACATGAACTCGAGGCCCTGGTTGTCGCAGCGCGCCTTCAGCAGCGCGAGCGAGGCCTGCGGCAGTTGATACCGCCGATAGATCTCTCGATATGCGTCGGCGTGTCGACGCTCAGCGAGTCGATCGGCAGAACTCCAAAACTGGAATTTCGCGACGTCGGCGCCGCACGACCTCGCGACGTTGATCAGACGGATGGCCTGCAACGGTTCGCCATCGTGGCAGCTGCCGATCTCGGCGATCACCAACGTGCGGTTCACTTCCGGCCTCGCAGCTCGAAATTCGTGCCGCTCGTCTGTATGTAACCAATCCCGACGGCGCGAACATCGATGCGTAACGGGCCAGGCATCAGGCCGGGCATCGCGACTTGCCAGCCCGAACCGAAGTCGTATCGATCGATATCTCTGGTGGCCTGAATGTCCGTGATGATGGCGACCGCTTCGCCGCGATCGTTGTACAGAATCTCGCCGGTCGTCGACGGTCCGTTTCGCCAGCGCGGCGGTTCCTGAAGCAGCGTGACTGGTGCGTCCTTCACGAGCGGCGCCGCGAAGGCCTCGATCTCCTTCGGCGTCGCCGCGATAATCAACCCGGCCGACGTCACGCCACCGAACAACCCTTTGAGAAATCCTCGTCGTTCAATCATGCGAGTTGTCCCACGAGTTGCCGACGCGACCAGTCGCGGCCGCAGGTCCGGCACTCGAACGTATCCGGCTTCGTCGAGCGCTTCAGCCGGCCGCCGCACGGTTCGGCGATGACCATCTTCTTCTTCTCGTTTTGGTAGATACGCTGATACGGGCAGCGCGCGACGTAGCGAGATTTCAATGCTTCGAGGTTCGCCCAGTACGCGGCCAGGAACCGATCGAGCGATTCGCGTGCCGCCTTCCGCCTCGCGCGCATCGCGGCGAACGTCCATCGGGTCTTCGCGACGGCCGCGACGACCATCGCGGCGGCGGAGGGTGACAACACAGCCTCGCGCCGGCGCCGTTCAGCGCGTCGAGCAATTCGTCTGGCGCGGCGCCGATGTTGCGCCGGCGTGCGCGGTCCGGTCCGATACTGCATCTACGGTTTCTCCCAAATCCACAGGCGGCCTTGCGCCCAGGGCCCGACGCTCGGCAGCTGCAGGGCCAACTGATTGATCCGGGCGTCGTAGCGCGGCGGCAGTCCTTCGTCGTGCGCCAGCGCGGCGTTCACGACTCGACTGAGGAAGTAATAGGTCGACGAGAACGGGACGCAGCGCAGCAGCCGCAGACTCGTGACGTCGAAGAGCTCCGCATCCCGCAGGTACCGGTTGTGCCACGGCCGCTCGATCGGTTCGAGCCCGAGTTTCAGGCGTTCGACGTTGATCGCGTCCACACCGTCCTGGCTGTTCTCGCACATCAGGTACTGGCCGCCGGGCAGCAACCGGTCGGCGATCGTGTCGAGCGCCAAGCGCTGCTCCTCCCACGTCGTCAGATTGATCAGCATGCGCTGCGTGTAGATGAGATCGAACTGCACGTCTGGGAGCGCGGCGACATCGCCGACCTCGAACTGGAGGTTGTGGCCGACGCCCTCGGTCCGGGCGGCCGCGATCATCGCGGCGGCGTTGTCGAGGGCGAGAAACTGCACGTCCGGCAACGCCATCGCGAGCTCGCGCGCCGTGTCGCCGCGGCCGCACCCGATCTCAAGGACATGCCTCAAGGGGTAGTCGTGCCAGAACGCGCCGCAGGCCTCCTGCAGCGCTTGACGCTCGAGCTGCTTGGCCAGCAGGTCCTGTGTCCCGGCGCGCTCACCCAGGGCGGCACGCTGGTTCCAATGCGATCGGATCTGTTCGCGGGAGGTCGGACTCATCAACGTCCTTTGGCCAATCGACGTGACAGCGCTTGTACCTGCCGGTCGCTGGCGACGATCTTCTGCAAGATCTCTCGCGCCCGCTGGGGCGCGAGCTCGAATGCCAGCCGCATCAGGTCCATCCAGTGCCCGTTATTCCGCGCGCGGATCCGCTGAATCCGCGCGATGAGGCGACGGTCACGAGTCGCCACGCTGTCTCCGTTCGAGATCGTGCCGTAGCATCTGGACGCACGTCTCATTGATCCCTTTGTCGATCGCCTGCTCGAGGTTCATCGCGAGCCGTTCGATGCGTTCGCGCGCGGCGCTGCCGACCTGTGGATCGACCCGGCTCATGGCCAACCGCAGTCGATCGAGCTGCTCGAACATCCGCCGCAACTCGCGCCAGGTCAACTCACGCGACCCTTGGCAGCAGCCAGCGCTTCGTCGACAGATCCTCGAGCGCGCGGGCGTAGATGCGGCAGGCCTCTTCGAACGCGGACGCGGTCGCGTCCTGCTCTTCGGCGGTCCGTCGATAGCACGGACAAACCCACTGCGCCCACCAGACGCCGCGGCGGAACATCTCCTGCTGAAAGAGCTCGCGGAACGCCGGGTCCGGTAATCCCAACGGCCCGAGGTACTGAATCATTGGCCGGTTCGAGAAATCGCCGGTCACGCGGATGTGGCCGGCGATGCCGTGCGCGATCGTGGCGCTCCGGAGATCGGTGATGAGCTGCGCGCCGACCTCGTGCAAGCGGCCGATGACGTCGTGGTCCTGATAGAAGCGCATAGTCGCGATCGCCGCAGCCATTCCGGACTGCTCGGCGCCGTTCGTCGTTGACAGTAAGAACACACCGTCCGTGCCAAAGCGCGCGAGATCACCACGCTCCATGAATTCACGTGTGCCGAGCAGTGCGCTGACGCTGTGGCCGTTGGCCAGGCCTTTCCCGAGCGTCATCAGATCGGGCGTCACCCCGAAGAGCGCCTGCGCGCCATTGAGGTGGTACCGGAAACCGGTCACGACCTCGTCGAAGATCAACAACGTGCCGTGCTTTGTACAGAGCTCACGGGCGCGCTCGAGGAAACCCGGTTGCGGCCGTTCGGCGCGGCAGACCTCCATCAACAGGCACGCCGGTTTTTCTCTGATTCCCCATTCGTCGATGTGATCGGCGAAGACGTGCTCGAGGCCGTCGAAGTCGTTGTACGCAAATTGGTCGGCGTACGAACGTTCGATCTGCAACGTGCCGTGCGGATGCTGCGAGTGCGCGCCCCACCAATCCGCGCTCGAGAAGAACGGCGCCGAGGCATCGAACGCGATCCGCTGCCGGCCGGTCACAGCCCGCGCGAGCTTGATCGCGGCGTTGTTGGCGTCGCTGCCGTTCTTCGCGAACTTCACCATGTCCATCGCCGGAAACAGCGAGAGGACCGCCTCGGCCGCTTTCGCCTCGAGGAGGCTCGCACCCGAGAGCGCCTGGCCATTGCTCATGGCCGCGGCCGCTTCCTGATCGATCGCCGACTCCGCGTGGCCGATGAGCACGTTGTTGATCCCCATCGCCCAATCGACGTACGCGCGACCGTCCGCGCCGAAGATCTGGCCGCCGCGGCCGCCGGCGGCGAGCGGGGCGTTCGCGGGATAGCGATCCGCGCCCTTCGAATAGGTATGGCAGCCGCCTGGAATCAAATTGCGCGCGTGATCAGACATGAGCATCAGAGTCGGCTTCCCAGAAATGTTTCGGAATCGAGGTTGTTGACGCGGCAAAACCGGTCCCACTCGAATCTGCCGGACTCGTCCGGCGCGGGCGGCCGCTCATCAAAGTCCACGCGCGGCGCGCGTGTCACCTTCTGCAGACGGCCGACTTCCTGGTCAGAAGGGTGAGGCATCGAGCGCCTCCTCCACCGCTTCGCAT
>Ga0070695_100001144_pt1 | contig 14550 bp, 9 predicted proteins | sample KBSK1252metaG_FD_65471 | JGI IMG/M metagenome (GOLD analysis project Ga0070695, IMG submission 65471) | Corn, switchgrass and miscanthus rhizosphere microbial communities from Kellogg Biological Station, Michigan, USA - KBS K1-25-2 metaG | ecosystem: Host-associated > Plants > Roots >...
AGGCGGGCCAACCGGCGGCCCACCACCTCCCGGACCCCTTCTGGAATGCCGAGTTGTTCGACGGGGAGCCGAGGCTTCCAGACGGCCCCGTCCCATTCGACCGCGCCCGTCTCGATCAGGTGCCGCAGCACCTCGAGGACGAAGAACGGGTTCCCCTCGGTCTCCTCGTAGACCGCCCGGGCCAGGGCCAGACCCGCGTCGTCCAGCGCTCGGCCCGACGCCTGCTCCACGAAGGCCGCCACGCCGAGGTCGTCGAGACCGCTCAGCGACAGCCGCTCCACACCGCCTTGCCTGCGAAGGTCAGCGACGAGCTCGACCAGGGGGTGGTCGTGGGTCATTTCGGTGTCCCGATAGGTGCCGAGGAGGAGGATGCGTCCGTCGCCAGCCCGGAGGATGTGCCGCAGCAAAAGGAGCGTTGGCTTGGCCGCCCACTGAAGATCGTCGAGGACCAGTAGTACCGGCTGGTCGACCGAGGCGGCGGTCAGCCAGTTGGCCAACGCGTCGAAGAGTCGGTAGCGCTCCATCTCCGGATCAGAGCGAAGCGGATCGGGCAGGCCGGGCACTCGCTGGCCGAGCTCGGGCACGAGCCGAGCCAGCTCCCCGGCGTACCGGCCGAGCCGTTCAGAGAGGCCCGAAGCATGGTCCACGAAGTGGCGCAGCGATTCGACGAACGGCTGGTACGGCACGCCGAGGTCCTCGTCGCACCGGCCGGCCAGGACCGTTGCGCCTTCCTCGTAAACGCTACGGGCCAGCTCGGCGGCCAGCCGGGTCTTCCCCACGCCTGGTTCGCCGGCCAGGAGCGCCATCCGGAGCTGACCGGCGGCAACTTCCTTCCACAGCTGCCCAAGCCGGTCGAGTTCGCCGTCCCGGCCGACGAAGATGCGCCCGATATCCGTCAGGAACGTCGGCAGCGGAACCGACGACTGAACGTGCGGTTCCCAGCCGACCTCCACCGTCGGTACCGGCTCGGCCAGGCCCTTCAAGTCGAGGCTGCCCAACGGCGTGAACGTGTTCTCGCCGGAGCGTGCCATCCAGCGGACGATCTCCGACGCGAGGATCTGACCGCCCCGGGCGGCGGCGCAGAGGCGAGCCGCCTCGATGACCGGGGTGCCGAAGCAGTCGTCCTTCTCGAAGACGACGTCGCCGGCACTGATGCCGATCCTGACCTCGAGCGTCTCGGAACTCGAACGGTTGTACCGATCGATCGCCTGCTGGGTTCCCACCGCCGCGCCAACCGCGTCCGCTGCCCCGGCGAAGGTCGCCATGATGCCGTCGCCGAGATTCTTCACTACCGTCCCCCGGTTCGCCCCGATCGATCCGGTGACCAGTGCGTCGTGTTGCTCGCGCAGCGCGTCGGCGGCGTCCTCCCCCAGCCGCGACCGGAGCTCGGTTGACCCCACGAGGTCGGTGAACAGCACGATGGCCGTGGACCGGCCGGTCATGACTTGGCCAGCAGTTCGGCTGCTTCCCGCTCCATCGCCGCCAATCCCAGTTCGGAGGCGGCCGCTCGCGCCGCGCCGAGGAGGGCGCCGGCCCGCTGGCGGTCCTCGGGTTCTCCACGCTTCTGAAGCATGCGCGCCCACTCCAGCCGGGTGCGGGCAAGCCACTGCGGCGCTCGGACACGCTCGTGCGTGGCGGCCGCCGCCGCGAAGCGCGCCTCGGCGTCGGGCCAGTCACCGATCGCGGTGGCAAGCATGGCGAGATAGAGGGCGACGGTTCCCGTCAGGTTGCCGGCGAAGGCGGTGACGATGAGTTGGTCGGCGTACGGCTCGAGCGTTGCGCGAAGAAGGTCTACGCAGTCTGCCCGGTCAAGGCGGGCGCAGAGCCAGGCGCAGTTGGCCTCGAACATGAGCCAAGAGGCGTTGTACGTCGAATGGGCGAAGTCGGCCGCGGCGAATTCCTCGAACAGACGGGCCGCAGCATCGGTCCGTCCAACTTCGAGCAGCACCCGGGCGTGGATCGACTGGAAGAAGAATTGCTGCGTCCGCTCGGCGGTCTGGCCTATCCATCCCTCGATCTCACCCGCGCGGCCCTGTTCGATACGCAGCGTGAGCACGTGAGCGAAGAAGAACATCTCTTTCAGAGCGGGCGCGAACTCGGTCGCCGTGCGAATCGCCGCGTCGGCGTCGGGGCTGCCATGCAGCTCGGCCAGAGTCGCTTGATGGTGCTTCACCGCCCAGGTCAGCATGGGTTGGCCCATGTCGGCGACGAGGCTGTCATTTTTCGCCACGCTGCGCTCCGCCTCGTCGACGTCGGCGAGTTCCATGGCCGCCTTGAAGCGCAGGCCGAGGGCCCGGCTGGCGACGACCGGGTCGCCGAGCCGCTCGGCGATCGACAACAGCTCTGTCGTGTTTGCAAGCCGTTCGGTCGCGTTCTCCGGAGCGGTGATCGTGTAGTCCCTGGCCAGCAGCACGTGGGCGAGGGTCTCCGGGTCGTCAAGTGACCGGGAGATACGGAGCGCCTCCTCGGACAAGCCCAGCCGGCGCCGGTGGTCGGGCTGCCAGGCGAGCTCCAGACCCAGGGTCGCGAGCAGGCGGGCGCGGACCCGCCGATCGTCCTCGCCGATGGCAGCGATGGCCGCTTCCAGCATTTCGACCCGGTCCTCGTCGACCTGCAGCACGCCGGTCCACATGTGACCAAGCGTGTTGGCCAGCGCAGCCCGGGCAAGGGCCTGGGCGTCGCCGAGTTCTCTGGCTAGCCGGGCGGCGTCGAGCAGGGTGTCGCGGTAGGCGGGATCCGGGGTTCGCCGTTGAGCCTCACCCCGTCCGATGAGGAGGTCCACCCGGCGGGGGTCGGAGCGGTCGGCGCCCCCGGCATCGAGGAGGTCGAGGCCGGAGGCGTAGTAGTTGGCCGCTTCATTGTTGGCGAGTTGGGCGAGGGCCCGGTCGCCGGCCCGGCGGGCGTACTCGACGGCCGGCGTGGTGTCGGTGACCGGCGTACTGGCTTTCGCCCAGTGGTGGGCGAGGGCGGGCAGGTAGTCGTCGAGCCCGACCTCGTGGATCACCTCGATCGCTTCGGCAGTCCTTCGGTGGAGCGCGACCTGCCGGGCTGCGGTCAGCGACTCGTAGAGCGTGGCCCGGACCAGTGCGTGAGCAAACCGGAAACGGGTGGCCGACACCTCGGTCACGAGCCGAGCGGCCACCGCCTCCTCCACCGCGCCAAGGAGCGCTTCTTCGCTCAGCTCGCCGGCGGCCTGGACCACCCCGAGCTCGAATTCGGCCCCGGCCACGGCCGCGACCCGTAGGGTCTGGTTGGTGGGGCTGGAGAGGCGGGACAGCCGGTGGCCCACCGCCTCCCGCACCCCTTGCGGGATTCCCAGCTGATCGACCGGAAGCCGGGTCACCCAGCCATCCGCCTGCCGTTGGACGGCTCCGGTCTCGGCCAGGTGGCGGAGCACCTCGCGGACGAAGAACGGGTTCCCTTCCGTCTCTTCGTAGACGGCGCGGGCGAGCGCCAGGCCGGCGTCGTCGAGGGCCCTACCCGCTGACTGCTCGACGATGGCCGCCACGCCGGCGTCATCGAGGCCGCCCAACGAGAGTCGATCCACACCGCCTTCCCGGCGCAGGTCGGCAACGACGTCGACGAGGGGGTGGTCGTGGGTCAGCTCGGTGTCGCGATAGGTGCCGACGACCAGCACCCGGCCAGCGCCGGCCCGAAGGACGTGGCGCAGCAGCATCAGCGTCGGCCTCGCCGCCCACTGCAGATCATCGAGCACGAGAAGTAGGGGCTCCTCGTTCGAGGCAGCGTTCAGCCAGGCGGCCAGCGCGTCGAAGAGCCGGTACCGCTCCATCTCGGGATCGGAGCGGAGCGGCGCCGCCAGGCCCGGTGCCAGCTCGCTGATCTCCGGCACCAGGCGGGCGAGCTCGCCGCCGTACCGGCCGAGGCGCTCTGCCAGCCCGGGGGCGTGGTCGACGAAGTGGCGCAGCGCCTCCACGAAGGGCTGGTAGGGGACGCCGAGGTCCTCGTCGCAGCGCCCGGCCAGAACTGTCGCTCCCTGGTCGTGCACGCGCCGGGCGAGTTCGGCGGCGAGGCGCGTTTTGCCCACCCCCGGCTCGCCCGCCACGAGGACGACCCGCAACTCACCCGCCGTCGCCTCCTTCCAAAGCTGACTCAGATGGTCGAGTTCGGCTTCGCGGCCGACGAAGATGCGCCCGATGTCGGTCAGGAAGGTCGGAAGCGGAACGGGCGACTGAGGGAGCGGCTCCCAGCGGACCTCGACGGTCGGGACTGCCTCGGGCAACCCCTTCAGCTCAAGGGCGCCTACGAGTGCAAAGTTGGTTCCGCCGGAGCGGGCCATCCAGCGGACGATCTCCGAGGCAAGGATCTGCCCGCCCTCCGCCGCGCCACACAGACGCGACGCCTCGATGACCGGGCTACCGAAGCAGTCTCCCTTGTCGACGACTACGTCACCGGCGCTGATTCCAATCCTCACCGCAAGACCGCTTGAACTGGAGCGGTTATGACGTTCGAGCGCCTGCTGGATCGCCACCGCCGCGCCGACTGCGTCGGACGCCCCGACGAAGGTGGCCATGAACCCGTCGCCGAGGTTCTTGACGACGGTCCCCCGGTTCGCCTGGACCGCATCTATGACCAGGGCATCGTGCTGCTGGCGCAACGCCTCGGCAGCGTCCTCCCCCAGCCGCGACCGGAGCTCGGTCGACCCCACCAGGTCGGTGAAGAGCACGATGGCGGTCGACCGTTCGGTCATGAGCTGGCCAGCAGGTCGGTCGATTCCCGCTCGATCTTCGCCAGGCCGTGCTGCGAGGCGGTGGCCAGTGCTTGGCCCAGGAGGTCGTGGGCCCGCTCGACGTCGTTCGGCTCCGCCCGGGCGAGAAGCATCCGGGCCCACTCGACGCGGGTGCGGGCCAGCCAGATGGGCGCTCGGATCCGCTCATGCGTGGCCGCCGCGGCGGCGAACTCAACGTCGGCCTGCGCGTAGTCGCCGGCTGTGGCCGCGAGCATGGCGAGGTACATGGAGACAGAACCGCCGATCCAGCCCGCGAAGGCGCCGATCATCACTTGATCGGCGTAGGGTCCCATGGCCGATCGGAGCGGCGGCACGCAGTCCTTCCGCCTGAGCCGGGCGGTGACCCAGGTGCACTGGACCATGAACACCAACCAGCCGAGAGTGTGCCTCGGATGGGTGAAACCGCTTGGGGCCAGTTGATCCAGCACCCCGGAGGCGACGTCGGACTCGCCATCCTCGAGGAAGATGCGGGCGTACATGGCCCGGACGAAGCCCGGCCCACCGTCCGGAGCGCCGGCCCGGATCGCGAAGGCGTGGAACCAGCCCGAAACTTCCTCGAACCGGCCCTGCTCGACGCGCAGCTCGAACAGCCGACTCCCCCAGAGGAGCTCCGGCGCGGCGCTGGTGCCACCCTGTGCGATCTTCCGGCCGAGTTCGTCCGCGGCGCTGAGCCTCTGCTCGGCGTCAGGGTCGCCGTGCAGGACCGCGAGGCTGGCTCGGTGGTGCAGGACGAAGAAGGTCAGGTCGGACTGGCCCAGGTCGGCGACGAGCGCCTCATTGCGCACCAGGGACCGTTCGGCCTCGGCGACGTCAGCCAGCTCCATGGCCACTTTGAAGCGCAGGCTCAGGGCCCGGCTGGCGACGACCGGGTCGCCGAGCCGCTCGGCGATCGCCAGGAGCTCGGTGGTGGCGTCGAACCTCTCGGCCACGTTCTGGGGGTCGGTGATCGTGTAGTCGCGGGCGAGCAGGACGTGAGCGAGCGTGGCGGGGTCGTCGAGCGTCCGGGCGATCTGCAGCGCCTCCTGGGAGAGCGCGACCCGCCGGGTCGGGTCCGGCTGCCAGGCCAGCTCCAGACCGAGGGTGGCCAGGAGGCGAGCCCGCAACGCCGGGTCGTCCCTGCCAACGGCGGCGATGGCGGACTCGAGCACCTCGATCCGGTCGGTGTCGACGAAGAGGGCCGTCCACATGTACCCGAGCGTGTTGGCCAGCGCGGCCCGGGCGAGGGCGGGGGCGTCGCCGAGCTCTTTGGCCAGATGGGCGGCGTCGACGAGTGTCTGGCGGTAACACGGATCGCCGGCGCGGCGTTGGGCCTCGCCCCGGCCGATGAGCAGCTCGAGACGGCGGGGGTCGTAGGCGTCGGCCTCGCCGGCGTCGAGCAGTTCGAGGCCGGACGCGTAGTACCGGACGGCTTCGTCGTGGGCGAGCTGGGCCAGGGCCCGGTCGCCGGCACGTTGGGCATACTCCACTGCTTTGGTGACGTCTCTGACCGGAGCACTGGCCTTCGCCCAGTGGTGGGCCAGGGTGGGTACGTAATCGTCGAGGGCGCGGGCGTAGATCGTCTCGATTGCTTCGGCGGTCTTGCGGTGGAGTGCGACCTGCCGGGCGCTGGTGAGCGACTCGTAGAGCGTGGCTCGGACCAGGGCGTGGGCGAAGCGGAACCGGGTGGCGGAGACTTCGGTCACGACCCGGGCGTCGGCGGCCTCCTCGATGGCGGCGAGGAGGTTGTCCTCGCTCAGGTCTCCGGCGGCCCGCACGACGCCGATCTCGAATTCCGGGCCGACGACTGCCGCGACCCGCAGGGTCTGGTGGGTGTTGCCCGACAGGCGGGCCAGCCTGCGGCCGACCACATCCCGCACGCCTTCTGGGATGCCCAGCTGGTCAACGGGACGGCGGGTTGTCCAACTGCCCCCCTCTCGCTCCACGGCGCCGGTTTCGGCGAGATGGCGGAGCACCTCTTTGACGAAGAATGGATTGCCCTCCGTCTCCTCGTGTACGGCCCGCGCCAGGGCCAGGGTCGCCTCGTCGAGCGGCTGCCCAGCCGCCTGCTCGACCAGGGCGGCGACCCCCTGGTCGTCAAGTCCGGCAAGCGACAGGCGGTCGACGCCACCCTGGCGGCGGAGATCGGGTATGACCTCGAGTAGGGGATGGTCGTGGGTCAGTTCGGTGTCCCGGTAGGTGCCCAGGACCAGGATCCGGCCACCGGCGGCGGCGACGACGTGGCGGAGGAGCATCAGTGTCGGCTTGGCCGCCCACTGGAGGTCGTCGAGCACCAGCATTAGGGGTTCCTCGCCGGCGCTGGCGGTCAGCCAGGCGGCCACGGCGTCGAAGAGGCGGTAGCGCTCCATCTCGGGGTCGGAACGGAGCGGCGCCGGCAGGCTTGGAACCCGCTCGCTCAGCTCCGGCACCAGGCGGGCCAGTTCGCCGCCGTAGCGGCCGAGGCGCTTCTCCAGGCCGGGGGCGTGGTCGGCGAAGTGACGCAGCGCCTCGACGAAGGGCTGATAGGGAACGCCGAGGTCCTCGTCGCAGCGGCCGGCCAGGACGGTGGCGCCTTCGTCGTGCACCCGCGTCGCCAGTTCGGCAGCCAGCCGGGTCTTCCCGACGCCGGGTTCGCCGGCCAGGAACGCGACCCGCCGTTCACCGGCCGCCGCCTCCTTCCACAGCTGGCCGAGCCGATCGAGGTCGCCGTCCCGGCCGACGAAGATGCGACCGATGTCCGTGAGGAAGGTGGGGAGCGGTACCGGGGATTGCGCCATGGGCTCCCAGTCGACCTGGACGGTCGGGAGCGGCCGGGGGAGCCCCTTGAGCTCGAGGTCACCGGCCGGAGTGAACGTGGCCTCGTCGGCGTGGGCCATCCACCGGACGATTTCGGAGGCGAGGATCTGCCCGCCCTCGGCGGCGGCGCACAGGCGGGCCGCCTCGATGACCGGGGTGCCGAAGCAGTCGTCGTCCTCGAAGACGACGTCGCCGGCGCTGACTCCGATGCGGACGCCGAGTGCCGTGCCGCCGGACCGGTTGTGGCGGCTGATCGCCTGCTGGATGGCAACGGCCGCCGCCACCGCGTCGGTCGCCCCGCCGAAGGTGGCCATGAAGCCGTCGCCGAGGTTCTTCACGACGGTCCCGCTGTTTCCTTCGATGCCGCCGGTCACCAGGGCGTTGTGCTGACGGCGCAGGCCTTCGGCCGCGGTCTCACCCAGCCGTGACCGGAGCTCGGTCGACCCGACCAGATCCGTGAACAGGACGATGGCCGTCGACCGGGCCGCCCCAGGCCCGCTGCCCAGTGGCACAGGCCCGATGGTAGGTCAGCGTCGAAGCAGAAGCTCCTGGCACTGGTGCAGGGCTTCAGCGGCCTTTCGGCGCAGCGCCTCGTCGCCGTCGGGGGCGATCGGGTGGGCGATGACGGCGAAGGGGTAGCCGGGCATCCCGCAGGCCTCGGCGAGCGCCTTGGCGGTGTCCACGAAGGCCTCGGTGATCACGGCGGCGGCCGGGACGCCGGCCTTCTCGGCGGTGATGGCGTCGTGCAGACTGCACGACGAGCAGCTGCCTCAATCGCCGACGGTGGAGATCACCGCGTCGCAGGCGAGAAGGTCGCCGAGGATCTCGGCGGGGGCGGGGGCGCTGGCGTTGCGCTTGCGCCGGCGGACCACGTCGGCGACCCCGTACTCGGACCGGAGAATCTCCTCGACGAAGTCGCAGAAGCGTTCAACTCTGATCTTGCTGTTGTCGAGGAGGCCGATCCGGGCGCCGGCCAGGCCGGTGAGAGCCGGGGCCTGGGCCGGGGCTGGGGATGGGGATGGAGCCTCGGCCGGACGTTCGGGGGTTGGGTCCAGCACCTTCATGCTCAACGCTCCTCTCCGGGCCCGCAGTCGAGACAGACCCCGATGGCCTTGGTGACCGCCCGGGCCCGGTTTCCGAGCCAGGGCGGGACGACGGCGGCGAAACCACCGGCCGACCCGCCGGCCGCCACCACCAGCAGGTCGTCGGGGGAATCGAAGGCGCCGAACTCCTGGTCGGGGTCGTGGCCGTCCCGATCGACCAGCGCCCCCTTGCCCCACGCCCCCCAGTCGCTCCGCTTCACCCGGGCCCGCCGCCAGACGTAGTTCCGCACGTCGGATTTCTGCCACCCGGCGGCGGCCAGCAGGTCCCGGAGCTGCTTCGGGATCACCAGGACGTAGTTGCCCGGCCAGATGGAGTAGCCGCACATGTTGGCCCGGATCTCGGCGGCGAACGTCTCGCAGATCTCCTCCGGAACCGTCGTCCACTCGTTCATCACCTGGCGGGGAGGAGCGCAGGCCAGCACGGTGACGGCCGACACGCCGTCGGGCACACCCCGCTCCTGCGCCAGCGGGATCCAGGGGCTCCCGTCCTCGTCCTCGGCCACGCAGAACGAGACCTTGCCCGGATGGCCCAGCGTCGAGTGGTCGAGCGCCCCCGGAACGCAACCCAACAGGTTGATCAGCACCAGCCGGATGGCCCGGCCGATGACCCCGTTGGCCCGGGCGCCCCCACCGAGGGCGTTGTCGGTGGCGTTGAGCCCGATGGCCGGCCGGATCGGGCCGTTCACGATGACCAGCGGCGCGCTCCCGCCGGTGCTGGCCGCGCTGCCGTGTAACAGATAGGCCGGCTCGCACATGGCCTCGACCGCCGCCGCCACGACCGGGAGGTCCTCGGGCCGGCAGCCGGCCATCACGGCGTTGATGGCCACCTTCTCGGCGGTGACGACAAGGCCCCGCACGGGCTCGACGCCGAGGATCGCATCGGGTTCGAGCAGTGCCGCCTCGAGGCACTTCTGGACCAGCTCGGGTGTGGGCGGGACGATCGGCAGCCCGTCCGTCCAGCCGTTCCGGCCGAAGAGCTCGTTGGCCTCGAAGGCGTCAGCGACCTCGAAGGTGCCGGCGGTCATGTCCGGGAGTCTGTCAGAGCGCATTCGGCTGCTTCACTCTGGAAACGCAACGGGCGACGACGAGCACCACGATCCCGGCGCCGGGGATGATCCACGGCGGAAACAGGATGTTCAGCGCCGCCGCGGCTCCGGCGACCCGGTTGCTCACGTGGCGGCGTCGCCACACGGCGGCTGTCAGCAACGAGGCGGCGACGACGGCGATCCAGGGAGCGAGGTTCGCCAGGTCGTGGTCGGCGATGTCGGGGACGTCGGCCGTGCCGACCTTGCCGAAGCCGGCCGCCACGAGGTCGTCGATCACCCGGAAGTTTCCGACGAGCACCACCACCGTGGCGGCCAGCCAGGCGACGGCGCCGGCCAGGACATCCGCCTGGCGGCGGGCCAACGGCGTGGCCCAGAGCAGTATGGCGACCAATGCGGTGGCGAAGAACGGGGCGCTGGCGCTTCCCAGGTGCTCGGCGGCGTGCCCGCTGACGTCGTAGCGGCTGGCGAAGAAGGCCTGCTGAGCGATGATCGACACTCCCAGGATCACCGGCACCGGCCAGGCACGGGAGGCGGCGCCAAAGGGTGCCGGGCGGTCTCGACGATTCACGTTCGGCGGTGCCGGTCTTACTGCAGGGCCTCGGCGAGAGCCTGATGGGCGGGTGCGTGATCCTTGCCGAGGACCTGGATGCTGATGTGGTCGGCGCCCGCTTCAAGGTGGGCTCGGAGGCCCCGGGCCACGGTTTCGGCGTCGCCGTGGAGCACCAGCGCGTCGACGAGCCGGTCGCTGCCCCCGCCGGCCATGTCGTCTTCGGAGAACCCGAAGCGGAGCAGGTTCTGGCGGTAGTTGACGAGCCCCACGTAGCCCTTGACGATCTTGCGGCCGATGGCCCGGGCTTCATCGGCGTCGGTCGAAAAGACCACCTTGTGCTCCGGTGCGAGCAGGGCGTCCGGGCCGATGACCTTGCGGGCGAAGGCGGTGTGATCCGGAGTCGTCAGGTAGGGGTGCGCCCCGGCGGCCCGGGCCGCCGAGAGTTCCAGCACCCTCGCACCGAGGGCGGCCAGGACCCGCCTCCCGGCGGGGACGCCGCCGTCGTCGAGCTGGTCGAGATACTCGACGATCTTGTCGTAGGGGCTGCGGTACCCCTCGATGTGCTCGGGGTGGCCGATGCCGACCCCGAGGAGGAACCGGCCCGGGTGTCTGGCCTCGAGCCGCTGGTAGGAGGCGGCGACCGTGGCCGCATCGTCCTTCCACATGTTGACGATCCCCGTGGCCACCGTGATCCGTTCGGTGGCGTCGAGCAGCGCCTCGGCCTGCTCGAGGCTCCCGTCCGGTGACCCGCCGATCCACAGCGTGCCGTACCCCAGCCTCTCCGCCTCCACGGCGAGCTCCGGAGTCGCCTTCGGTACGAACTGCCAGATGCCCAGGGTGCCGAGTGCAGTGGTCATGGCGGGCTAGGGTACGCCCAGTCTCCGGGGGGCACCATGCCTGCACTCACGCACCTTCCGGCGGTCGAGATCGCCCGCCTCGTGGCGGAGCGTCAGATCTCGTGTACCGAAGTCGTCGAGGCACACCTGGCGCGCATCGAAGCCCTCAACAAGGAGCTCAATGCTGTCACCGTCGTGCTGGACGGGCCCGCGCAGGCCGAGGCCGCGGGCCTTGACGCACGCATCGCCGCCGGGGAGCCCCTCGGTCCGCTGACGGGCGTGCCGTTCTCCGTCAAGGAGAACATCGACGTTGCCGGACTACCCACTACCTGGGGCGTGCCGGCGCTGGCCGACGCCGTACCACCCCAGGACGCGCCGGCGGTCGAGCGCATGCGGGCGGCGGGAGCCATCCTCGTGGCCCGGACGAACCTGCCCGACATGGCGCTTCGCGCCCACACGGACAGCAGCCTCCACGGCCTGACCCGCAACCCCTGGAACCTGACGCGCACAGCGGGAGGTTCGAGCGGCGGCGAGGCCGTGGCGCTGGCGACAGGCATGTCCGCCATGGGGCTCGGCACCGATCTCGGCGGGTCGCTGCGCAATCCGGCGACCTGCTGTGGCGTGACATCCATCCGTCCGACGTTCGGCCGGGTGGCGCAGGCCGGGACCTTCCCGTCCGAGGACCCGTTGCTCTACTCGCAGTTGATGAGCGTGCACGGGCCGCTCGGGCGCCGGGTGGCGGACGTCCGTGCGGCACTCGCCGTCGTCAGCGGGGCCCACCCCCGGGACCCCTGGTCGGTCACGGTCCCAATCGACGCTCCGGCTCATCCGGTACGCGTCGCGCTCGTCACCGATCCGCCCGGGGGGAGTACCGACCCGGTGGTTGCCAGCGCGGTCCGAGCCGCGGCCGGAGCGCTGGACGAAGCGGGCTACATCATCGAGGAGGTCAACCCACCCCGTTACGAGGAAGCGGCGACGACGTGGACCCGGTTCGTCGTGACCGACGTCGCCTCCGCGCTTCCCCGTATTCGGGCGATCATGGGCCCTGCCGGCCTGTCGTTTCTGGACGCCATCGTCGCTCGAGTCCCGCCGCTCGACGCAGCCGGGTTCTCGGCCGTCATGTCCACCCGCCTCAGCATCGCCCGAGCCTGGTCACTGTTCTTCGCCGACTATGCCCTGGTCCTGTCGCCAACTTGGACCCAGCTGCCATTCGAGATCGGCGCGGACGAATCCCCCGAAGGCGCGCTGGCGGCGTTGGAACTGTTCCGGCCCGTCCTGCCGGCAAACCTGATGGGGCTGCCCTCAGTCTGCGTCCCCGCCGCCCTGGACACCCCGACGGGTCTGCCGATCGGCGTGCTCCTCACGGGCGCGCGCTACACCGAGGCGACGTGCCTTGACGCCGCAGCCGTGATCGAGGGCAAGAGCCCGATCACGACGCCGATCGATCCGGCGTAGCCAAGACCTCGGCCACCAGCGTTCGAAGGGCGCTCAGGGGGAGTTCCCAGGACCGCAGACGTCGGACGGCGGGCGGGAGGACCGCGACGGGGATCCGGCCTCGGGCCTCGTTCTTGGTCATGGATAGGCCGGCATCGCGGGCGACGACGAGAAGGCCGTCGCGCCAGGCGTTGACGATCTTGGCCCCGGGGTGAAGGAGGATGTGCCGCAGGACGGCCTCGGCCGGACCGGCCGGCGGGCGGTCGTGGCGGGTGGCGACGAGGACGGCCGGGTCGCCGCCGGGTCCGGTCGGGACCGTGGCGATGTCGTAAGCCACGGCCAGAAACTCCGGGAGCGGCAGGTCCCGCCGCGGGACGATCATCACCGCTCGCCCCGGGGCGGCGAGGAGAAGCGTGCGCAGCGCTGCCCCGCCGTAGTCGGGATACGTATTGATAACGGGCGTTCCGCTGAAGGGGAAAGGGCCTGGTCGGGCGGCCGTGGCCCAGCCCGCCACCCTTTCGAAGAACCCTGGCAGGTCCACGGCCGAGTCCTCCCAACCGTCGCCCACGAGGAGGACCGGCCCTTCCCTGATGGCAGCGAGGGCGGCCGTCCTGACCGACTCGGGGACCATGTGGGTGGCGGCCTCCTCGGCAGCAGGACCACGGGTGTAGATGCGGGCACCTGGCGCCTTGGCTCGCTTGGACGAGCGGCGCGAGTGGCGCAACCGGGTGTCGTAGGGTTCGCCGACCTTCGCTCCCTTGGTGGGCCGGCAGATGTAGAGATCGCTTCTCGAGCCGATGGCTTCGGCTCCGTCGTAGTGGTTGAAGCCCGGCAGCATCGCTTCGAGGGCCAGGCGGAGATCGGACAGGAGGGACTGGACCTCGAGGGCTTTCGCCCGCTGCCGCTCGCCCGTCCCGAAGCAGAAGGCGAGCCGTTCGTGACCGGTCGGGCGGAGCGATTCGAGCCCTCGGGTGAGAAACAGTCGAATGCCCTCGGTCGTGAAAGGCGGGTCGGTGAACACCAGGTCGGCGGTGCCGACGAGGCTCGGGGGGAGGGCGAGGCGGAGGTCGCCCCAGGCGGCGGTAAGGGGGAAGGCCAGACTGCCTGCCGAGGCACTGACGTGGTCGAGGATGGGCTCGTCGATGTCAACAACGGTGCGTTCCGCGTCCGGCGCCACCAGACCGACCGCCAACGACGTGAGGTCGTGATCGCCGAGACACAGGACCGAGGCACCATCGAGCTCGTACGTCCCGGCCAGGTAGAGGGCCCGGCGCGCCATGGTCTGTGGCGTTGCCGGGACGTGGTCGAGGCGCCACCGGGACGGTGGGAGGCCTGCTGCCAACTCAGCCATCCGCTCGGTCAACGTGCCCTCGTCAGGGTGCGGGGTCTTGGGCAGCGTGAAGGCCGGCAGGGCGTGACTTTCGCCGTCCCCCATGAGGTACGGGTGCAACGTGTGGAGGATCGATTCGACGTCCCTGCGGGGCAGGCCGCTGTCGGACACGAACTGGGTGATGGTGCCTCCCACCGTCAGCGCAGCAAGGACGCGCCTGACGCGGGCGAAATCCAGGCCCCAATCGTGCTGCAGGTCCAGGACGGTCTGTGACAGGTCGGGCATCGGACGGCAGGCTATCGGCACCACGAACAACGACGTTCGGCCGAACCGTGGGGTGCAACCGGTCGCGGTCGAGCAGCGTTCACGGCCGTCGACACCCGTACAGCGCAACCGGTCGCGGTCAGGGCATCGTCAGGAGGCGGGGTCAGAATGGAGCGGCATCTCGAAGAGCTCGAGGCCTCTCACCGGGCGGTATCCGACGCTGGCGTTGACGGCGACCATGCCGGTGTTGTCGTCCCGGACCTCGGTGTCGAGGCGGTCGATGCCCCGCTCGGCGGCCCAGAGGGCCAGGGCCGCCTTGAGCATGCGGCCGATACCACGGCGGCGCTCGCTCCGGCGCACCACCGTCCAGTCGACGTAGGCGGCCGGGACGAACGCCACCGGCTCGGCGGCTGAGGCGCCCAGGACGGCCTTGCAATCGCCCGGGGGTCCGGGGGTGTCCCCCGGAAG
>Ga0070695_100001145_pt1 | contig 14543 bp, 16 predicted proteins | sample KBSK1252metaG_FD_65471 | JGI IMG/M metagenome (GOLD analysis project Ga0070695, IMG submission 65471) | Corn, switchgrass and miscanthus rhizosphere microbial communities from Kellogg Biological Station, Michigan, USA - KBS K1-25-2 metaG | ecosystem: Host-associated > Plants > Roots >...
AACGGATTATCGCCGTTTCTATCGATGCCGACTTGCTTCCCGCATATCGTTGGTCGACGTCTCAAACTGTCAGGAGTCAACCCGGTTTAGACTGTCAGGAATCAGCCCGGTTCATACCCTGGGGTTGTCCCCCCCCTGTCCCTCCCCCGCAAGGGGGGAGGGAACGCTGTGGCGCGCACCGTTTCGTCATCAAGGGTCGGCGCAGCCGGTGAGCGGCTGACAAGAAACCCTGCTCCCTGACGGCAATTCCCTTGTGTGCCCGTTGGGAGTAGGTTCGTGGGCGGCTGGACGGGTGCGGCAGCACCGGAGAACGCCAATGGCCAACTACATTCTCCTCGCCACCTATACCGAGCAAGGCATCAAGAGCATCAAGGATACGGTGAAGCGCAACGAGGCCGTACGCGAGCTTGCCAAGAAGGCCGGGCTCGCGATGAAGGAGAGCTACTGGACGCTCGGCGCCTTCGATGTGGTTGCCCTCTTCGAGGCGCCCGACGACGAGACCATGACGGCCTTCTCGCTGTCCGTGGCCAAGCTTGGCAACGTCAAGACGCAGACGCTGCGCGGCTTCACGGCGAAGGACATGGACGGCATCCTGCGCAAGATGGTGTGACGGCGGCGCGGGCGGGTGTCAGACCCGGAGGGCCCGGAGGGTCTGGCGCTTTGCCAGCCACTCCCGCACCCGCGCCTCCGGTTCGGCGTGGGTGATGAAATCGGTCACCACGGCCAGGCTGTCCGCGCCGGCCGCAAGCACGGTATCGGCGCGCTCGGGCGTGAGGCCGCCGATCGCGACCAGCGGCAGGTCGCCGATGCGGCTGCGCCAATCGGCGATGCGATCGAGGCCCTGGGGTGCCCATTTCATGACCTTGAGCCTGGTCTCGTAGATGGGGCCCAGCGCCACGTAGTCCGGCTGCACCGCCAGGGCGGTCGCCAGCTCCTCGTGGCTGTGCGTGGAAATGCCGAGCCGCACGCCCGTTGCCTTGAGCGCGGCGACGTCGGCGCCGGCCAGGTCCTCCTGGCCCAGGTGCACGAAGTCGGCGCCCGCATCCAGCGCCTCGCGCCAGTAGTCGTTGACGATCAGCTGGCAGCCGTGACGCCGGCACAAGTCGAGCGCCGCCGCGATCTCCCGGGCAATCACATCGGGTGCGGCGTCCTTCACCCGCAACTGGACGGTCTTCACCCCCAGCGGCAGCAGGCGCGCGACCCACTCCGCGCTGGGCACAATCGGATAGAAGACGTCGAGCCCCTGAAGGTGCCCATCACGCGGCCCATGAAGCGGCATCAGCCGGCGCGTCATCGCCGCTTGCCCAGGTCGAAGAACGGCGTGCCGGCCACGGGCGTCGAGGGCACCGCCATGTCGCGCACCGGCATCAGGCCCGCCTCGTAGCCCATGCGGCCGGCCTCGATGGCGCCGGCGAACGCGCGCGCCATGCGCACCGGGTCGGCCGCAGTCGCCACCGCCGTATTGAGCAGCACCGCGTCGTAGCCCATCTCCATGGCCGCGGCGGCGTGCGAGGGTGTGCCGATGCCCGCATCGATAACCAGCGGCACCTCGGGGAAGTAGCGGCGCATGCTCTGCAATGCGGAGCGGTTGGTGAGGCCCTGCCCGGTGCCGATGGGCGCTCCCCACGGCATCAGCACCCGACAGCCGGCGGCGACGAGGCGCTCCGCCGCGATCAGGTCCTCGGTGGTGTAGGGGAACACCTTAAAGCCGTCCGCGGAAAGCGCGCCCGCGGCCTCGACCAGACCGAACAGGTCTGGCTGCAGGGTATCGTCGTTGCCGATCACCTCGAGCTTGATCCAGTCGGTGCCGAACAGCTCGCGCGCCATCTGCGCCGTGGCGATGGCCTCCCTGGGTGTGCGGCAGCCGGCGGTGTTGGGCAGCACCCGCACGCCAAGCTCCTTGATCAGGTCGAAGAAGCGCTGGCCCGGGGATTGGCCCGGGGATTGGCCCGGGGATTGGCCGGTCTGTCGACCGGCGCCGGCGCGGGCCGTCTCGCGCCGCAGCGACATGGTGACGACCTCCGCGCCCGAGGCCCTTACCGCGTCGCTCATCACCTGCGGCGAGGAATAGCGGGCCGTGCCGAGGAGCAGGCGCGAGGACAGCTCCACGCCATAGGGGCTGAAGGGCTTCGGTGTCGCCGCGGTCTGTGCACCGTCTGCAGTCATGGAATCGTGGCCTTCCCGATGCGCCAAGTGTATCAGCCGCCCTGCCGCGGCGCCACGATCTCCACCCTGTCACCGCCGGCGAGCTGCGTTGCGGCGCGCGCCTCCCTCGGCACGAAGGCGCCGTTGACGGCTGTCGCCACGGTAGTGGCGGCAAAGCCCTGGCCGGCCACCAGCTCGGCCAGCGTGCGGGCCTCGGTCGCGACGGGCTCGCCGTTGAGCATGATGGCGGTGGGACGCGGACTGTGAAGCTGCATCTCGTTGGCTCGTGGCAGGGCCGCGCAGGCTCGCATTCTCAGCTGCTATCTGTGACAGCGCCGCGGATTGTTCAAGCGCCCGCTGCGGTTGGCGGTTGCGCCGCCCGCCGCTTGGCCGTCATTGTAGCGCCGACTTGGACGCATTGCGTCCGTCGGCGCGCAAACCGGGGCACGCGGCTCCAGGGGGAGGCTCATGTTCAAGGACCTCATGTCATCGCGGCGCTTCGCCCCGCTGTTCTGGTGCCAGCTCTGCTCCGCTCTCAACGACAACTTCCTCAAGAACGCGCTCGTCATGCTGATCCTGTTCGGCCTCGGCGGGGCCGGCTCGAGCGTGGGAGCGCATGGCCCGGCGCTGGTGACCCTGGCCGGGATCGTCTTCATCGTCCCGTTCTTCATCCTGTCGGCCCTGGGCGGGGAGCTGGCCGACCGCTACGACAAGGCCTCCATCGCCGCCGCCGTCAAGCTCGCGGAAATCCCGATCGCCGGCCTCGCCGCCGTCGGCTTCTTCCTGCACTCGGTGGCCATCCTGTTCGTCACGCTCGCCCTGTTCGGCATCGTCGCCGCGCTGTTCGGCCCGGTGAAATACGGCGTGCTGCCCGAGAAGCTCAAGACGGCGGAGCTGCCGGCCGGCAATGCCCTGGTGGAGGGTGCCACCTTCCTCGCCATCCTGGCCGGCACCATCGCCGGCGGCATCGCCATCAAGAACGCCACGACGCCGGAGCCGGTCGTCGCCGTCATCCTGGCGTTGGCGATCGTTTCCTGGGGCTTCGCGCGGGCGATTCCGGCCGCCGGCCCCGCGGCGCCCGGCTTGGCCATCACCGCCAACCCGTGGACCTCCACCGTGGCGCTGCTGCACGAATTGAAGAGCGAGCCACGCCTGTGGAGCGGCACGCACATCGTCTCCTGGTTCTGGCTGGTGGGATCGGTGACGCTGTCGCTGCTGCCGGCGCTGGTGAAGAATAACATCGGCGGCAACGAGGACGTGGTGACGCTGGGCCTGACCACCTTCGTCGTTGGCATCGCCCTCGGCTCGGGCCTGGCGGCGCGTGCGAGCCAGGGCACGCCCAACCTGGCGCTGGTGCCGCTGGGCGCCGCCATGATGGGCCTGTTCGCTCTCGCCATTGCTCTGCTCGCCGGTCTGCTGGAGCCCGAGGCGGACAAGATGGGGCCGCTGGCGGTGCTCGGCAGCGTCAACGGGCTCGCCCTCAATGCGGCGCTGGGCGGGCTCGCCCTTGCCGGCGGCCTGTTCATCGTGCCGGCCTTCGCGGCCGTGCAGGCCTGGTCGCCGCCCGAGGCGCGCGCCCGCGTGATCGCGGCCGTCAACGTCATGAACGCGGCCTACATGGTGGCGGGTGGAGCTGTCATCGCCGCTCTGCAGGCGCTGGGCGTGGGCGTGACGCCGCTGTTCGCCGCGCTCGGCATCCTGACCCTCGGCGCCTGCCTCTACGTGCTGCGCGTGTGGGGGAACGAAGGCATGCGGGTGCCTGCACTCAAGGCTTAGCGGTCCCTCGGTGGGTGAGGGCGGCCAAGGCCCCGCTATCCACCTTTCAGGCTACCAACCCCCGCGCTGGCATCAAGGGAAGAAAGACCAGGAGAGACACGGCCGTGCTTGCGTTCGCTTTACGTTCGATATACTTTGCATCGTAGAGTCCACGGGTGGGCACATGCAGGACCTTCACAAGGCGCTGGCCGATATCGGCAGCATCCGCCAGCAGGTTGCCGCGGGCACGATGTTTCGCGGCTTCGGCCCCACCGTGGTTGCGGCTACCGGCCTGTTGGCCGCCGTCACCGCCACCGTGCAGTCGATCTGGCTCGATGCCCTCGGCCGCCACCCCGTCGTCTTCCTCGCCGTCTGGGCCGCCACGGCCGCCATCAGCGCCGCCCTGATCGGGGCCGAGATGATCGCGCGCACCCGGCGCCATCACGGTGGCCTCGCCGATGCCATGCTCATCAATGCAATCGAGCAGGCGCTGCCCGCCGGCGTCGCCGGCGGGGCCGTGGCGCTGGTGCTGATCCAGCTCGCGCCCGAGACGCTGTGGGTGCTGCCCGGCCTGTGGCAGGTGCTGGTGGGCCTCGGCATCTTCGCCTCGGTGCGATCGCTGCCGCGCGCGGTGGCGTGGGCCGGCACGTGGTACGTGGCCGCCGGCGTGGTGGTGCTGGCGCTGTCGAGCCAGACGCAGGCGCTGTCGCCGTGGGCCATGGGCCTGCCGTTCGTGATCGGCCAGCTGCTGCTGGCCGCCATCCTCCATTTCGCCTTTGGAGCCGCCGATGGCGAATTCGCAGACTAAGGCGCCGTTCGCCTACGCGGGGCTCGACCGCGCCATCCACGAGAAGGCGCGGCTCGGCCTGCTTACCTCGCTCATGGTCCACCCGCGCGGGCTGGCCTTCGGTGACCTCAAGCAGCTGTGTGCCCTCACCGACGGCAACCTGAGCCGCCACCTGCAGGTGCTGCAGGACGCCGGCCTGGTGGAGATCGTCAAGGGCTACGCCGGCAACCGGCCGCAGACGCATTGCCGGCTGACGGCAACGGGGCGGCAGCGCTTTCTCGACTACCTGGCGGTGCTGGAGCAGGTGGTGCGCGACGCCGCCGCTGCCGAGCAGCGGGCCGCGGGACAGGACGCGGGCCAAGATGCGCTCGCGGGCAGCCTGCGGCTTCGTCCCGCATGAGTTTTTTTGACTGGGGGCTTTACAGCGCAAAGTGCAGCGCCAAGCCATTGGTGTGGAGGGATCTGGGGTGAAGACGTTTCATGCCGCCATCATCATGGATGGCAACGGGCGCTGGGCGACGCGCCGGGGGATGCCGCGCCAGGCCGGCCATGCCGCCGGGGTCGAGGCCCTGGGCCGGGTCATCGAGGCCGCGCCTGACCTGGGCATCGACGCCCTGACGGTCTACGCCTTCTCGGCCGACAACTGGCAGCGGCCCAAGGTCGAGGTGACCGCGCTCATGGGGCTGCTGCGCCGCTACATCGAGAACGAGACGCGGCGCCTCGTGGAGGGCGGCGCGCGCATCACCGTGATCGGCCGGCGCGACCGGCTGCCGGGCGATATTGCCACGGCCATCGCCAGTGCCGAGCGGGCCACGGCCGACGGCACCAAGCTGCACCTGCGGGTCGCCGTGGACTACTCGGCGCGCGACGCCATTGTCGAAGCGGCCACGGCCGCGGCGCGCAGCGGCAACTGCACGCGCGAGGGCCTTTCGCGGCTGCTGACCGATGGGTCGGGTCACCGCGACGTGGACCTCCTCATCCGCACCGGCGGCGAGAAGCGGCTGTCCGATTTCCTGCTGTGGGAATGCGCCTACGCGGAGCTCTACTTCACGGACCGCCTGTGGCCCGACTTCAGCCCGGAGGACCTCGCGGCCGCCGTGGCCGAGTTCCACGCCCGCGAGCGCCGCTTCGGCGCCCTGGGGCCTTCGGCGGTGAGTGCGGCGTAAGACAGGGGTCAGACCCAGCGGGTCTGACCCCAGGCTGCTCCCTTCGTGGTTGCCGGCGCCGCCTTAATCTCTTTGCCCTGCTCTTGGGGCATTTGAGCCTCGAATGCAGGGACGCGTCATGGGGTCAGACCCGCAGGGTCTGACCCCTACGTCATATCCAGCGGCGTCGCGCGCTGCGGCGGCGGGAAGGCGGCGTCGAGAGCCTTCAGGTCATCGGCGTCGAGCTTCACGTCGAGTGCCTGCATGTTGGCACGCACATGCTCCGGGCGGACCGCCTTGGGGATCGCCACCACGCCGGGCTGGCGCAGCACCCAGGCCAGCGCGATCGCCGCGGGATCGACGCCGTGCTTGTCGGCGATTTTCTTGAGCGCCGGCTTCCTGAGCAGCGGCCCCTGCCCCAGCGGCGAATAGGCCATCACCATGACGTTGGCCTTGCGGCAGGTGTCGAGGAGCTGCCACTCGATGCCGCGCGAGCCCAGGTGATAGAGCACCTGGTTGGAGGCGCAGCCCACGCCCTTGGGCAGGCCGGCAAGCTCCTTCATGTCGCCGGTGTCGAAGTTGCTGACGCCCCAGTTGCGGATCTTGCCGCCCGCCTTGAGCCTCTCGAAGGCCGCCACGGTGTCGGCCAGGGGCTCGGACCCGCGCCAGTGCAGCAGGTAGAGATCGAGCCGGTCGGTCCTGAGCCGCTTGAGGCTGCGCTCGCAGGCGGCGACGGTGCCGGCGCGCGAGGCGTTGTGCGGATAGACCTTGCTGACGATGAAGAGGTTGTCGCGCCTGCCGGCGATGGCCTCGGCAATTGCCTCCTCGGCCCCGCCGTCGCCGTACATCTCCGCTGTGTCGATCAGCGTGATCCCGAGCTCCAGCCCGAGCCGGATGGCCGCCACCTCCGCCGCCCGCTCCGACCTGCGCTCGCCCATGCGCCAGGTGCCGAGCCCGAGCACGGGGACCTTGTCACCCGATTTGAGCGTGACAGTCTGCATCGGTGGTCCCCGTGTGGTGGCGGTCTTTGATTGCGGGCGTGGCAGATTATCTATTATAGATAGAGTGGATAAGGAGTCACTCCGAATGAAGGTCAGCTCAACCGAGTTCCAGCAGAACGTAGGCCGCTACCAGGACGTGGCCCTGCGCGAGCCCGTGACCATCACCAAGAATGGCCGCGACCATACGGTCCTGGTGTCGGCGGAGTTCTTCGAGACGGTCATGAAGGGCCGTGTGTCTCGTCATGCCGAGGACCTCGACGAAGCAACTATCAAGGCCATCGCAGAAGCTGAAGTTCCTTTCGAATATGCCCACCTGGATGATGAGCTGAAATCCCGCTAAAGGGGCACCCACTTGGCGCTTCCCGACCCGCATCCCGGCCTCGTCTAGAACTCCAGCCGGTTCACCCGCACCACATGCGGCAGCGCCTTGATCCTGGCCAGCACCTCGTCGGAAGCGGGCTCGTCGATGGCGACCATGCAGATGGCGTCGCCGCCGGGCTTGTCGCGGCCCAGGTTGAACGTGGCGATGTTGAGGCCGGCCTCGCCCATCAGCGTGCCGAAGCGGCCGATGAAGCCCGGCTTGTCCTGGTTGCGGACGAACAGCATGCGCGGCGCCAGCTCGAACTCCATGTCGATGTCGCGAACCTGGATGATGCGCGGGCGGCCGTCGGAGAACACGGTGCCGGCCACGGAGCGCTCGTACTTGTCCGTCCGCACCGTGAAGCGGATATAGCTCTCGAAGGCGCCTTCCTGACCACGCGCCACCTCCTCCAGCTGCATGCCGCGCTCCCTGGCGCTGATGGAGGCCGAGACCATGTTGACCTCGGCCAGCAGCGGGCGCAGCACGCCGGCCAGCGCCGCGGCGGTGAGCGGCCTGGTGTTGAGCGTCGCCACCTCGCCGGAATACTCGATGCGCACGCCCTTGATCGGCGTTACGGTGAGCTGGCCGGCGAAGGAGCCGAGCTGCTCGGCGAGCTTTACCCAGGGCTTCAGCCGCGGCGCCTCCTCGGCGGTGATGCTGGGGAAGTTGACGGCATTGGAGATGGCGCCGCGCAGGAGGTAGTCCGACATCTGCTCGGCCACCTGCAGGGCCACGTTCTCCTGTGCCTCGCCGGTGGCGGCGCCGAGATGCGGCGTGCAGATCACGTTGGGCAGGCCGAACAGCGCGCTGTCCTTGGCCGGCTCGACCTCGAACACGTCGAGCGCGGCGCCGGCGACGTGCCCGGAACGCAGGGCGGCGGCCAGAGCCCGCTCGTCGACGAGGCCGCCGCGGGCGCAGTTGACGATGCGCACGCCCTTCCGGGTCTTGGCCAGCGCCGTGGCGTCGATGATGTTCCTTGTCTTCTCCGTGAGCGGCGTGTGCAGCGTGATGAAATCGGCGCGGCGCAGGAGCTGGTCGAGCTCGACCTTCTCGACGCCGATCTCCACCGCCCGCTCCGCCGAGAGGAACGGGTCGTAGGCGACCACCTTCATCCTCAGGCCGATGGCGCGGTCGGCGACGATTGAGCCGATGTTGCCGCAGCCGATCACGCCCAGCGTCTTGCCGAACACCTCGACGCCCATGAATTTCGACTTCTCCCACTTGCCGGCCTGGGTGGAGCGGTCGGCCTCGGGGATCCGGCGCGCCAGCGCCATCAGCAGCGAGATGGCGTGCTCGGCAGTGGTGATGGAGTTGCCGAAGGGCGTGTTCATCACGATGATGCCCTTGGCGGTGGCGGCCTTCACGTCGATGTTGTCGACGCCGATGCCGGCGCGTCCGACCACCTTGAGCCTGGAGGCCGCAGCCAGCACCTTCTCGGTGACCTTGGTGGCGGAGCGGACGGCCAGGCCGTCGTAGTCCGGGATGATCCGCTCCAGCTCCTCCTTCGAGAGGCCTGCCTTCACGTCGGTCTCGACGCCGCGCTCCTGGAAGCTGGCGACGGCGGCGGGGGAAAGCTGATCGGCGATGAGAACGCGGGGGGACATCTGTTCTGACTCCTCGCCTCCAAAGGTGGTGTCAGACCCTCTGGGTCTTACACCGTTCCACGAGCCGGTGTAGGAGCTATGGTGTCAGACCCGGAGGGTCTGACACCTCCTCATGCCGCCTTTGCCAGGCCGGCCTTGGCCTCGGCGAAGGCCCAGTCGAGCCAGGCTGTCAGGATCTTAAGGTCCGACGCCTCGATGGTGCATCCGGTCCAGATGCGCAGGTGCGGAGGCGCGTCGCGGTGGCCGGCAATGTCGTGCGCGGCGCCCTCCTCGTCGAGGATGGCCTCGATCTGCTTGACGAAGGCGCGCTGGGCGTCGACCGAGAGCCTGGCGACGGCCGGCTCGATGACTTTCAGGCACACCGAGGTGTTGGAGCGCGTGGCGGGATCGACGGGCAGCGGCTCCAGCCACGACGCTCTCGCGGCCCAGTCGTAGAGCACCTTGGCGTTGGCGTCGGCGCGGGCCTGCAGGGCAGAGAGACCGCCGACGCTCCTGGCCCAGGCCAGCGCGTCGAGGTAGTCCTCCACGCAAAGCATGGAGGGCGTGTTGATGGTCTCGCCCTCGAACACCGCGGACATGAGCTTGCCGCCCTTGACGAGGCGGAACAGCTTGGGCAGCGGCCACGGCGGCGTGTAGCTCTCCAGGCGGTGAATCGCACGCGGCGAGAGGATCAGCACGCCGTGTGCCGCCTCGCTGCCCAGCGCCTTCTGCCAGGAGAAGGTGGCAACGTCGATCTTGTCCCAGGGGATTGGCTGGGCGAACACCGCCGAGGTGGCGTCGGCGAAGGTGAGGCCGGCGCGGTCGGCCGCGATCCAGTCGCCGTTCGGCACCCGTACGCCGGACGTGGTGCCGTTCCAGGTGAACAGCACGTCGCGGCTGAAATCGACCTCGGAGAGATCAGGCAGACGACCGTACTCGGCCTTGAGGAGGCGCAGGTCCGTCAGCTTGAGCTGCTTGGTCACGTCCGTCACCCAGCCCTCGCCGAAGCTCTCCCAGGCCAGCGCATCAACACCGCGCTCGCCCAGCATGGACCACATGGCCATCTCGAAGGCGCCGGTGTCGGAGGCGGGGACGATGGCGCACACGTAGCCGGCCGGCAGGCCCAAAAGGGCCTTGGTCTCCTCGATGGCGCGCTTGAGGCGCACCTTGCCGTCCCTGGCGCGGTGCGAGCGGCCGAGGAAGGCATGGTCGAGGGCTTGGAGGGACCAGCCGGGGCGCTTGGCGCAGGGGCCGGAGGAAAAATTGCGATTGGCCGGCCGCTGGGCCGGCTTGCCAGGCGTCGTCATGTTGGAACCTACCCTTCCAGATAGCCGCCCCTCGGTGGGGAGGGGTTTCCCGCGGGCGGTTCTGGCGAGGGCTGTGCTGAAAGTCAAGGCGATGTCTGGCGAGGCTCCACGCCGGCAGTCGGGCGTCAGGCGTCGCAAGAAGGGAGCGGGTGTGGCGTCTGAGCGTCCCGACTGACGACGCCCGACTGCCGATCTCCCGCCGATCACATTCCCGTCATGCGCTTGACGATGCTCGTCTCGAATGTAAATGTAATACACATTCACACTGGTTGGAGGATCGGAGACCGAAATGTCAGGGGTCATCGCGCGGATAGACGACTTCGGCAAGCCGGCCTGGATCGTGCTGATGGTGCTCGGCTTCGTTGTTTACTGGCCCATCGGTCTGGCGATCCTGGCCTACATCATATGGAGCGGACGGATGGGGATGTGGAGTGGACCGATGGGATGCGCTTGGCACGGCAGCGGACGGGGCGGCGGACGGGCCGACGTTGAGGAGTGGCGCCAGCGCGCCATCGAGCGGGTGAACCGCATGGCGGAGCACTGGGAGCACCGGCGGGCACGCCGAGAGGAGCGCCGGCAGCGGTGGGGCGGTCCCTATCGCGGCGGCCCCGGCGGCGGCCATGGTGGTGGCATGGGCGAGACGGGCAACCGGGCCTTCGACGAGTACCGCGCCGATGCCCTGCGCAAGCTGGAGGACGAGGCCAGCGAGTTCCGCGCCTTCCTGGAGCGGCTGCGCATGGCCCGCGACCGCGCCGAGTTCGACGAGTACATAAAGGAGCGCCGCAACCGCCCCGACGGTGGCCCCTCCGAGGCGCCGCAGCAGCAGTAGCGAACGGCGAGAACCGGGGTCAGACCCCCTGCGGGTCTGACCCCGGCCGCATGCGGACGACATCCGCGCTTGTCCGGCTTCCTGTGCCCGCCGTAGTCTGGCGGCCTACGCCGACGCGAGACTCGGCGGGATCGGGAGGCTGCCACATGAAGTTCCTGTGGTTCCATTTGATGCCCTACAAGGAGCTGCCTCCTGATTTCAAGGAGAAGCACCGCTCCGTGTGGGTCGACATTCCCTCCTCGCTGTTCGACCCGAAGCGCGCGCATCACATGTACAACGAGTTCCTCGACGAGCTCGAGTACGCGGCCGAATGCGGCTTCGATGCGATCTGCTGCAACGAGCACCACGCCAACGGCTACGGCCTGATGCCGTCGCCGAACCTGATCGCCGCGGCACTTGCGCGGCGCACCGCGGACGCGGCCATCTGCGTGCTGGGCAACAGCATCGCGCTCTACAATCCGCCGACGCGAGTGGCCGAGGAGCTCGCCATGATCGACTGCATCTCGGGCGGCCGGCTGATCGCAGGCTTCCCGACGGGCACGCCGATGGACACCACGTTCGCCTACGGCACCAACCCGAGCCAGCTGCGCGAGCGCTACTACGAGGCGCACGACCTTATCCTGCGCGCCTGGACCGAGCCGGACGTCTTCGCCTTCAACGGCCGCTTCAACCAGCAGAGGTACGTGAACGTCTGGCCGCGGCCGATTCAGCAGCCGCATCCGCCGATCTGGATTCCCGGCGCCGGCTCGGTGGAGACGTGGCGCTGGGCGGCGCAGATGGACTACGTGTTCTGCTACCTCTCCTACTACGGCTACAAGATGGCCCAGAGCGTCATGAAGGGCTTCTGGGAGGAGATGGCGCGGCTCGGCAAGGACCGCAATCCGTACCGCGCCGGCTTCGCCCAGATGGTGGGCGTGGCGGAGAGCCGGAGCCAAGCCCTCGATCTCTACAGCGAGGCGGCGGAGTATTTCTACGGGCGCTGCCTGCACGTCGACCCGCGCTTTGCGGTGCCGCCGGGCTACGTGACCGAGGCGACGCAGCGTGCCGGCATCGAGAGCCAGGTGAAGGCGGCGGCGGACGGCAGGGCCCCAGGTGGGTCCACGGGTGGGTCCACGGGTGGGTCCACGGGCGGCTCCACCGCGACCTCCGGGGCGGCGCGGATGCAGTCGCTGGCGCGCGACATGCAGGGCATCGTCGACAACGGCTACCTCATCATCGGCTCGCCGGACGAGGTGGCCGAGCAGCTCAACGAGCTGGCGACCACGCTCAACGTCGGCCACCTGATGCTGCTGCTGCAGTTCGGCAACCTGCCGAGCGAGACCGCCAGGTACAACACGCGCCTGTTCGCCGAGAAAGTGATCCCCAGGCTCCGCCCGCTGTTCTCCGAGTGGGAGAACCGCTGGTGGCCGAAGCCGCTGGAGCAAGGCCGGCGTGCGCCTGTCTCAGCGTTCGCGCTCACTTGAGAGAACCCGTCATCCCGGTCGGAGCGTTGCGAGCCAGTGGCGGGCTGCGCTCAGAACCGGGATCTCGGGAATGTCGATTCGACTCGTTTCGGGAGGTCCCGGATAGCCTCGCCCCGGAATCAAGTCTGGGGCTCGGCTTCCGGGATGACGGGTGAGAGGACTATGAGCGAGCCAGAGACGCTGACCGTCGACATCAACGGGTTTGCGACGCGCGTGTGGCGCAAGGGCAGCGGGCCGCGCATCGGGTTCCTGGCCGGGTACGGCGGGCTGCCCAGGTGGGTCCCGTTCCTTGACCGGCTCGCCGAGGCGCGCACCGTGATCGTGCCGTCACTGCCGGGCTTCCCGGGCGGCGACCGCGGCCATGCGGTGCTCGACGCGCATCTCGACTGGGTGCTGGCCGCGCGCGAGCTGATCGACGAGGCGGGCCTTGCGGGCGCCGATCTCGTCGGCAGCTCCGTGGGCGGCTCGTTGGCGGCGGAGGTGGCGGCGATCTGGCCCGAGAAGGTGAGGCGGCTGGCCCTGATCGCGCCGTTCGGCCTCTACGATGCGGAGGACCCCGCCGCCGATCCCTGGGCGCAGAGGGCCGACGAGGTCGCCGCCCTGATGACGGCGCGCCCCGAGGTCTACAGGGCGCTGAAGGAGATGCCGGCCGGCGCCAGCTCCGTCGAGTGGCCGATCGAGCAGACTCGCGCGGCCGAGGCCGCGGCCCGCATCTTCTGGCCGCTCGGCAACACCCGGCTCGACCGGCGCCTGCCGCTGATCGAGGCGCCGACGCTGGTGCTGTGGGGCGAGCACGACCGCCTGCTGCCGCGCAGCTACGCGCACGCCATGGCAAGGGCCATCGGCGGAGGGACCGAGGTGCGGATCGTCCCCGGCGCCGGCCATCTGGCGGAGCTCGACGAGCCCGATGCGGTTGCGGCAGCTGTACTCGGATTCATGGGGTGACCAGGCGGCGACGGGTCGGGTCAACTCCCCGAGTTCGACACCGCCTTGGCGAGGCGCTAGAGTTGCGTCGCATTGACAATACGACAGTCACACTTGGGAAAGATTGAGGGGGAGGCTTCCATGAGGCGGGTTTTGGCAGCGCTGGCGATTCTGCTCGCCGGCGCGGGGAGCGTCGGCGCCCAGAGCGTCACCGGCGTATCGGTCGACGGCGTGTATGCGGCGCTGTTGATGCCCTCCAGCGGCAAGGCAAGCGGTGCGATCGTGCTGCTTGCGGGCGGCGACGGGCAGATTGGCGTCGGCGCCGACGGCAGCATCGCCAGGCAGGGCAACCAGCTGGTGCGTACCCGCAAGGCCTATGCGGCGCGCGGCTTTGCGGTGCTGGTGCCGGAAGGCAATGTCAACGTCGCGGCGGCCGTGAAATTTATGTCCAAGTACGGGCGGGTGACGCTGGTGGGCACCAGCCGCGGCACCCAGCGCGCGGCGCGCGGCATCGCCGCCGGCGCCCGCCCGGCGCGCTTGGTGCTGACCTCCGGGTTCCTCTCGGACGCCTCGGGCGACGGCGACAACGTCATGGCCATCCTCGGCTCGCCGGCGGCGCTGCCGCCGACCCTGGTGGTGCACCACAAGCAGGACACGTGCCGGCTCACGCGCCCGGAAGGCGTCGCGCCGTTCGCGGCATGGGGCAGGGGCAAGGTGCGCGTGGTCTGGCTCGACGGCGGACAGTCCTCCGGCCCGGCCTGCGAGGCGCGCTCGCATCACGGCTTCAACGGCCAGGACGGACAGGTGGTGTCCGCCGTCGCGGGGTTCGCGGCGCGGTAGTCGAGGCAGCACCCGATCGGGGTCAGACCCCTCGCCTCCTGACGCTTGAGAATCGAATTGACGCTGGAGGCGAGGGGTCTGACCCCGCTCCTCAGCTCACAGCAGCTTCTTGATCTCCGCCTTCAGCGCCGGCGCCAGGTCCGGACGCGCGAGCGCGTAGGCCACGTTGGCGGCGAGGAAGCCGATCTTGGAGCCGCAGTCGTAGATCGTGCCGTCGAAGCGGAAGGCATAGAACGGCTGCTTCTGCGCCAGGCGGTTCATGGCGTCGGTGATCTGGATCTCGCCGCCGGCGCCACGCTCGCCAGCGCCCAGGATGTCGAAGATCTCGGGCTCCAGGATGTAGCGGCCGGAGATGTGGAGGTTGGAGGGCGCCGTGCCCGCCTTCGGCTTTTCCACCATGCCG
>Ga0070695_100001147_pt1 | contig 14534 bp, 35 predicted proteins | sample KBSK1252metaG_FD_65471 | JGI IMG/M metagenome (GOLD analysis project Ga0070695, IMG submission 65471) | Corn, switchgrass and miscanthus rhizosphere microbial communities from Kellogg Biological Station, Michigan, USA - KBS K1-25-2 metaG | ecosystem: Host-associated > Plants > Roots >...
GTTCAGGCCTGGGTACAGCATCGCCTTCGATGGCTGGGACGGCGTCGGTGGCAATGGACAGTTTCCGACCAGCGACGCCAGCGGCGAGGTCGTCGATTCGAGCGGCAACACCTCCGCCCCGTCCCCGGGAAGCGATTACGTCGACTGGAACGGCGGCGTCGACACGACAAGCAGCCAGCGTGCGCTCGTCACAGCGCGCGTCACGGACTCGACCAAGGGCGCAGGGAGCATCACCGCGATCAACTACACCGGCTCTTGGAGCGCCGGGAGCACGTACACGGTTCCGGCGGACGAGAACGTCTATCTGATCGACATGAATCTCGATCCCTGGGTTCCATCGTTCGCGAATGACCACGGGTTCCAGCCGTGGGCGGCCGACGCTGCCCAGACGGTCTACATGGACATGCTCTACACAGCTCTCGTCGATCCGGCGGGCCCCCGGATGCATCTCCGGTTCCGCTCCGTCACCTAACTCCGAGGAGAACCACACGATGATCACATCCCTGCACGGGAAGGCGCCAGCGTGCCGGTGAACGCACGCTCAGAGCTAGAGCGGCTGATGCTCGCGACGCTCGCCGACCAGGCCGCTCACCGCACATGGACGTATCGGGCAGTCAGGCCGATGCCCGTCCCGCCCTCATGGCATCCCGGCCAGCCGGTCACCGGCGACTGCTCGAAAGGCGTCCAATACCTGTGCCGCTGGGCCGGAACACCAGACCCGATGGGATCGGCGTACGGCCCGTACGGCAACAGCCAGACACTCTGGCTGAAACTCCGCCACCTCGACGGCCCGGGTGAACTGCGCGTCGGCGACATTGTGACGTTCGGGATCGCGGGCCAGGAACATGCGGCGATGGTGCTCGAGCCCGGCGTCGATCCGTTGCTCTGGAGCTTCGGCCACCAAGGCGCCCCGAACACCTACCGGCTTTCGCGTGACCGGCGGCCACGGCAGTACCTCAGCCTCAGCCTGCCCGACATCGTCAACACACCCCAGGAAACGCTGCGAGCGAAAACCGGCTGGTTCGCATGGGTCGCATGGCGGCTCGGCGAAGGTGACTGGAAGCGGTACGGCAAAGCGAACGGGAACGTGCGACCGAACGTGCCACGCATTATCCCTGGTGGCTGGTGGCGAAGCTACCTGGCCTTCCTGCGTAACCGGAAGCGCGCGAACAAGGCTACGACAGCGTGATGCGGCTCACGCTCACCCGTCCACACCGACACATGAGGTGGTTACGAGAGGAGTGGAAGCCGTGACGGGTGGCACACGTGGCCGATGACGATCGCCCGGGGCCGAACGGGACCGTGCAACTCAGGCTCAGCAACCTCGAAAGGGAGCAACAAACGCAGCGGGGACGCATCCACGAGGTAGTGGCGGAACAGTCCGCGATGCGGCTAGCAGTCCAACACACCGGAGACGAGCTCGAGCACCTATCAGAGGATGTCCGCACATTAGGCACCCAGCTAGGCAACACCAACCGGGCGCTGTGGGGGCTCCTTGTCGGCATCCTTATTGCGGGCGTCAGCGTCGTGTTGACGCTGCTTCTCACACGTCCAAGGTGAGGCGGTTCATCACCCGCCGGTTCTGGCTGCAGACCGGCTGGCGCGTGGCATTACCGGCTGTTGCGGCCGGAATCGTGATCGCGGTCGCGGTCGCTGTCCGTGGACACAACACCGCAGAGCTAGACCAGCGGATCTGCGCCAAGGTCGACCAGCTCGTCGGAGTGCAACTCGCGAGCCTCGACCGCGCCGAGAAGACACTGCCGACCCTCGCCTACTACCGGGAGCATCCGGGCGAGCTCGGGCCTGCTCTCGGGTCGATCGCCTACCAGCGAGAACAGCTCGTAGGCGCCACATGTTGAAAGGAGAAACGGTGAATCACCCGAACGCAACCACCGCTGCCGGCACTGGCGGAGCGGGTGTCTTCGTAGCGTGGCTACTCGGGCACCTAGGCATTTCATTGTCAGCAGAAGACGGCGCCGTGATCGCAACAGCCGGTATTGCCGTCGCCCTGTTCATCGGCCGCAACGGCGTGCTAGGCGCCTGGCGGCGGATCTGGCGTGGGACGACAGCGACGCTGCTGCTGCTTACGATCGCACTCACTTTCGCCGGCACATCAGCAGGTAAGCCCCGTCCGCACGCAGCGGTACCCGCAACCGCGGTTGTCCTCGCTGTGACGGCCCCTGGCAGCTACCACGTCGACCGAGCGCCCGGCGCGCTGACCATCCTCTATGTCCTCACGCATCGATGCTGGGCCGGTGGTGTCGTCGTAGAGAACGCCTACATAGCGCTCCCCTGGTTTACTGACGCGGACGTATCAGCCAACCTCGGCCCGTTCCCCGCTTCGGGCGAGTTCTGCGAAGCGTTCGTGTGGGCCTGGCCCGATTCGGTGACGGCGGCATCGAATGTGGTCACATACGACTCCGGTTAGCTGATGCGGGTCAGCGATGTTTTTCGCCGGTTCGGCTACGACCCCGACCACCCGATCGGCCGCGACCACGACATCCCGCTCCGGCTCGTCAACGAGCTCGGTGCCACCCCGGTGATCGACGAGGAGCTGCTCAGCCGGGCAGGGAGGCAGTCGCGGACCGTGTCGCCGCTCAGCGGCCGGGAACGGGACGTGCTCCGCTGCCGCAGCCACGGCCTCAACGCCCCCATGACCGCGGAGACGCTCGGCATCGGCCTCGAGACCGTCTACACCCACCTGGGCACCGCCAGGCTCAAGCTGGGCGCGAAGGACAGCACCCACGCGGTCGCGCTCGCGCTACGGCAACACCTGATCGACTAGCCGAGACAACCCGGCTTCGCCGCGCCGATGGTCGACGCGAACAGGAGTCGCACCTCCTCGGTCGCATCCCGGGTGATGCCGCCGCTCATCGTCACGCACCGCTCGCGGCCATGCGGGAAGCCGCAGTCGTACACGGTCGTCTTGGACCCATCGAGGTGGCTGAGGAGCTGGTAGCCGCTCTGCTCGCACCACGACGCGCCAGCTGCCTGCCTGACCTGCGCCGACTTATCCGAGTCGCCCGTGAAGATCACTTGCGTGAGGAGCAGCCAGGCGGCCACGACGAGGACGATCGCGCCTGCGAGCTCGCGGCCCCAGTGGCGCCGCGGCCGGTCAACAGTCTCGGTGAGCGGGGTGAAGGTCAGCAGGCCGCCCTTACCGTCGCAGGCGCGCTCGAGCGGCACAGGACCCTCACGGTTGTCGTCCAGCTACCTCCCGTCTGCCGGAACCCGACGTTGCTGTGGACGCCGGGGAAGTCGCAGAACCAGGCGAGCAGGCTCCCGCCGGGGGAGATGCAGGTGACCGGGCCGTAGCGCCACACCTTCCGGCCGGTCTCCAGGGCGACGTACCGCTTCAGGGCGACTATCGCCGCGGTGCGGGAGCAGGTGAGCTCGGTGCCGGCGGCGCACTGGCGCGGGTCGGTGCCGGCCCCGGCAGAGCTCGCGGCGATGAGGGAACCGATCGTGAGTGCCAGGAAAACAGCGCATTTTGCGGGGAGCATAGAAGATCCTTTACATTCGGATGATTGCTGACTATTCCATGGCGGTGAACGCGCGCGTTACCTTTTGTCGAACCCGGCTCCTGCGGCCAGGGGCAGGCCGGACCGGACGCAAAGGGGTGACAGGCGGTGGGAGGCTTGGACGCTGAACTTGATGCCGCCATCGCTGCCATCGCGTCTGCTCTCACCCATCTTGAGTCCGTAGTTCGGCTTCGAAATCGAGCGGAGGACCACCGAGTTCCTTGCGAATCTGATTCGCCTGGCGGCCAAGCCTGCGAAGCGCGAGCAGCCGCGGATCTGTCCGCTCGTAGGGCTCAAGGAACGATTCCGGCTCAACGCCTAACCCGACGGCGATCTCCTCGGCCGTAGATTGCAGCATCGTCCCGTTCTTCAGGGCTCGTTGGAGCTTTCGGCGTAACCGCTCCACATGCTGCTTGTCGCCGTCGGCGATTCTCCTAGCGGCTGCGCTCCGGTTCGGGCCGACCAACCTGCGGAGTTCGTCGATCCTGACCCGGCGTGTGCTACTTGCGGGTATCCGTGACACAGTCTGCGTCATCCTGCATCCTGTGTCATCGCGGCGCTAGAGCGTCACCCAATGTAAAAACTGCTTGACGCAGGGTGCGTCACGTTGTACTGTCGCTCGCGTGACGCAGGTAGCCGCAACGCCGAATCCTCGGGCTCTCGCCTTCTCTCACTGGCTTAGAGCCAGGATGACGGCGAAGCAGGTCTCGCAGCGCGCGCTCGGCAAGCTGATCGATGCCGATAACCGTGAGCGCGGGCGGCGGCAAGTCGTCCGTCACCTCAGCGGGAAGCACTACCCCTCGCCGGGGATGCGAGCTCGATACGCCGACGTTTTCGGCGAGGAGTTCGAAGAGGGCGGCGAGGACGACGACGAGGAGACGGACTTGGTAGTGCGTCTGAATCGTCTTGCGAGAGATGCGCGCGCCCTGGCGCGTGAAGTTAGGCGGGATCGCGAGCTCGTCAGATGACCGCCCCGCTGCTCGCCGTCGCGCTCGCCTACCTCCTCGCCGCCATCCCGGTCGGCGCCGTGGTGCTCGCCGGCCGCATGAGCCCGGTGTACGCCAGGCCGACGGTCGACTACCTGCGCTGGTGGAGTTGGTGCGCTCTCTGCGTGCTTGTGTCGGCGTGGCTGTGGGGGATGGCGGCGGCGTGATGGCAACGCGCGAATCGCTACTCCCGCTCGCCGATTGGAGGGCCTTGTGACACGGTTCTGTGGCGACGATTACGACTACGAGTTCCCGAATCAGGGCGAGCTGTGGTCGGCGAACGTCCAACGTCACCTCAAGGGAGCGAAGGGTCAGGCGATCCTGCGCGAGCTTCGGGATGCGCTCCTCGCGCTGCCGAAGAAGAAGCTCATCAACGGTCGCCTCGCAGACGAGCAGGGCTGCGTCTGCACGGTGGGCGCGCTCGCTGCCCATCGCGGCGTTTCGCTCAAGGAGCTGGCCGAGATCATCAAGCCCGACGAGCGATGGGGCGAGATCGACGCCTGGGAGGCGGAAGTTCGCACGATGGATCTCGGGCGGCGGATCGGACTCAAGGAAGTGATGGCCGTCACCCTCGCCGCACGGAACGATGACGTGTGGCTCGCTCCCGTTGACGAGACGGACGAGCAGCGATACATCCGCGTTCTCGCCTGGGTCGAGTCTCAGATCACGCCGGAGCTTGTAACAGCATGAGCGGGACTGCATCCACGCGCCCATCGTTCGCACCGGCCCGCGCTGACGGCCTGAAGCCGTGGCTGCGCGAGTCGTACCACTTCGGGGAAACGAACTTCTCCATCGTCTACGCGGAGTCGGCTCGGGACGCCCGGAACATGTACGGGAAGATGCACCTGGAGACGGTCAAGGTGCGCCGCGCGACGGTCGAGGACGTGGAAAAGCATGGCTGACCACCGTGCTGCCACCACGCTTCGCGCGCGCCGCACGCGCCGCCGCCGCAACTTCCGCCGCACGCTCCGCACGATCAACAAACGGTACACGCTGCGGCCCGTTGGAGGAGGTGGGGTCAGTCGCACAGCGCGCGTGTTGGCATGGACCAGCCCCACCTCCTCGAGCGGTGTCGTCGTCCCGGGTCTCCTCGTCCCGTCGCCGCCGTCTGGCCTTGACCCCCGGCCGGCGGCTGACGCACCGCTCCCCCTCAACGACCGGCCGTCACGGCCACCTTTCCGAGGCGAGACCGTGACGGCCAGTAAGGAGTCATGTTAATGACGAGCACCGCGAGCACTGCGCCGACGCCCGAGGCGAAGACCACGGCATCGCGCACGAACTACGTCGTCCTGCAGAAGGACGGCAACACCTGGGAGTTCGTCGACGACGTCCAAGCGACCAGCGCCCGTGCGGCGATCAACGCGCATGCCGGTAAGGCGCTCGGGCAGCCAGGCACATTCGTCGCCATTCCGGCGCGCTCGTGGCGTCCAGTGAAAGTGACGCCGAAGACGACCACCTCCCTCGTCATCGAGGAGGCGTGATGGCCGCCGAACCGACAACCGCGGAACTCACGCTGGCTCTCGCGAACGCGTGTGACGTTGCGATCTGGCTCAGCGGTCTGCCATGTCTCAACCCTGAAAGCGAAGCATGGGCTGCATGGGAAAGCTCCGCTAGGCCACGCTTGTTCGGTGCGCTTGACGTACTGAAGGCGGCAGAAGCGGTCCTCGCATGACCGCCGACTGGCTGCTCGTCATCGGCCTCGCCTGTCTCGCCGCCGCCCTGATCGCCGCCCTCCTGTTGTGGCTCGACGCGCGGGTGGATGGGTGGGAGGACGACGAGCGGGACGCGTTCGACGCGTGGACACACGGACGGATGCGGTGACGGTGGCTGATCTGGGAACAGTGCTCGACGCGACCTACCGGCTTTGGGTCAATGACGCGCGCACGGTGCTCGTCCGCATCTGGAGCAACGGATCGTGCGAGGTCGCAACACGCGAGACGCCAAATCACACATGGGGGCCACCCGTGTACTTGGCTGAGGAGAAGGTATGACCGACGCTACCTATCGCGTGGAGCTCGCCTACGCCCCTGACACCGGCGACGACGCGAGACCGTGGCGCGCACGGATCTACGACGACTTCGACCTCGCCCCGGTCAACACCGTCTGGGGAGGGACGAAGGAGAGCGCGCTGCTCCATGCGCGCGAGTGGCTGAAGGCACGCGCGGAGCACGGTGAGCCGGAGACGGTGCTGCTCAACCGGAACGGCGACGTGATCCGGGAGGCGCCGAAGCTCCCGGAATCCGCCGTGCCGCACATCTACAGGGATGGATGGGGCGGACACAGCGTAAAGGTGCCCAAATGAGTCGGTTCTTCATGGTCGCCATCGAAGCGAACACAAGCCCATTCGTAACGTCAATGCGTCGAGCACGCTCAGCCCTGCTCGTGCTCGCTAACAGGCGACTTATTCGCCACTTCGCGCTACTGGACGGCGAGTTCGAGGAGCCTGTGCGGGACGACTGGCCGACTGTGCCGTGGGACGACGGCGAGCACAGCGTGAAGGTGGCACCGTGACGCAATCGCTATTCCCGTCCCGCTATCGGACGATTGTGGCTGACCCTCCATGGCCGATGCCTGAGACGGGCAGAACCACTCGCGGAGAGACGGATAGCAAGGGCGTCTACACCGCCAAGGGCGGCCGGCAGGTCGACGGAACGTGGTGGGGGAAGCACCGCGGCGGCACGATCAAGCTGCCCTACAAGACGATGACGCTCGCGGAGATCGCCGGGTTGCCCGTCGTCGAACTGGCCGCGCCTGATGCGCACCTCTACGTCTGGACGACCAACCGCTTCCTCGAAGAGACCTACGGCATCGTGCGCGGCTGGGGCTTTCGTCCTGCTCAGATGCTCGTCTGGTGCAAGCCACCGATGGGTGTCGGCTTCGGCGGCGCGTTCACCGTGACAACCGAGTTCGTCCTCTTCGCCCGACGCGGCACGCTGCCGCACGCGGCTCGCCAGGACTCGTCCTGGTGGCAATGGTCGCGGGTCTACGAGAACGGCCACATCGCCCATAGCGCGAAGCCCGACGCCTTCCTCGACCTCGTCGAGCAGGTCTCACCGGGTCCGTACCTCGAAATGTTCAGCAGGCGCGCTCGGCTCGGCTGGCAGACGTGGGGCGATGAAGCCCTACATGGGACGGAGCTTGTGGCATGAGTCAGCGTGAAGGAACCACGCTTCCCGCCCGCATCCTCGACGCCAGTGCGGACGCCTACCACGCTGACGCGCTGACCGACCAGCCGACACTGTCCGCGTCCATCGCCCGCATCCTCTGCTCACAAACCCCCGCGCACGCACGCGCCCAACACCCCCGCCTCAACCCCGACTACAAGCGCGCAGAGGAAGCCAAGTTCGACATTGGCGTATCCGCGCACGCGCTGTTCCTCGAAGGCGTCGACAACGTCCACATCGTCGCCGCCGACAGCTGGCGCACCAAAGCAGCGCAGGAGGAACGCGACGAAGCACGCGCCGCCGGCCGTGTCCCGCTGCTGATCGCGCAGTGGGAGGACGTGCGCGCATGCGTCGACGCGCTGAAGGTATCGGTCGGCGCGCTCGAGGCTGAGCCGCCGTTGTTCACGGACGGGAAACCGGAGCGGACGCTGGTGTGGGACGAGGACGGCGTTGCGTGTCGCGCGCGGCTGGACTGGCTGCGCGACGACCTGACCGCGATCGACGACCTCAAGACCACGGCCAGGTCCGCCGAGCAGCGCCGCTGGGGGCAGCACACGTTGTTCGGCATGGGCTACGACATCCAGGCGGCGTTCTACCTGCGCGGCCTCGCGGCCGTCGCTGGCGCCGCGGTCGCGGGGATCGCTGAGTTCCGCTTCGTCGTCTGCGAGATCACCCCGCCGTACGCGTGCAGCGTCGTCGACCTCGCCCCGGACGCGCTCGCGCTCGCAGACTCGAAGGTCGACTACGCGCTCAAGGTCTGGAAGCGGTGCTTGGAGTCTGGCCGGTGGGACGGCTACGACCGCCGCGTCTACCACGCAGAGGCGCCCGCGTGGGCGGCTGCTCAGTGGTTTGAGCGGCAGGACGCAGAGGAGGTGGCGGCATGAGTTTCGAGTTCCGGCCGGCGAAGCGCGAGAACGTGTCGCTGCTGATCGGCCTCGCCGGAGGCACGGGCAGCGGCAAGACCTATAGCGCGATGCGGCTCGCCAAGGGTCTCTCCGGTGATAAGCCGTTCGCGGTCATCGATACCGAGGCCGGACGCGCGAAGCACTACGCCGACGACTTCGACTTCCACCACGGCGACCTCGTCGCACCGTTCACACCGACGCGCTACGCCGACGCCATCGCCGCAGCCGACGAAGCTGGGTATCCGGTGATCCTCGTCGACTCGTTCTCGCACGAGCACGCCGGGGACGGTGGCCTGCTCGATATGCACGAGTCCGAGTATCAGCGGCTCGGCGGCAATGACAGCGTGAAAATGACGGCGTGGATCAAACCCAAAACTGAGCACAAGAAGATGGTGTCGCGGCTGCTGCAGGTACGCGCGCATCTCGTGCTGTGTTTCCGTGCTGAGGAGAAGGTCGAGATCGTCAAGGACTCTGCCGGGAAGACGGTGATCCAGCCGAAGAAGACGCTGACCGGCCTGGACGGCTGGGTGCCGATCAGCGAGAAGAACCTTCCGTACGAGCTCACCGCGTCGTTCCTGCTGACGGCGGCGGCGCCTGGTGTGCCGAAGCCGATCAAGTTGCAGGAGCGGCACCGGCCGTTCTTCCCACTCGATCAGCCGATCAGCGAGGATGCCGGTATTGCGCTTGCCGCATGGGCGGCCGGCGGTCAGTCTGCGGCCCTGGAGCCTCCTTCCCAGCCGTCGGACAGCGAAGGGGCCGCAGAGCTTGCTGAGGAGGCGGACGCGTTGACGCCGTTGTTGTTGGCGTGCGCGCGCGAGATCGACGCTGACCTTCCGGCGTTGGAGGAGAAGATCGCGCGGAACCGCGCGCGGCATGCCGGTGATCTTGCGGCGCATGTGGTTTGGTTGAAGTCGTCTATTGAGGCGGCGCAGGGGAAGGCGGCGGTGGCGTGACCCGTGAGGTTGTGTCACTGTGGGCGACCCGAAAGAGCATCGATGGTGGTTACCACCCGCCCGAGCTTCTGACGGCGTGGGACGCATTCTCGATTGACGAGAACTTTGAGGGCTGGGCCGCTGATTGCAAGGCCCGCATGGACGCGCTAGGCGACGACCTCGACCAGTACCGCTACATCACGTTCCGTGTTCAGGACTCCGTGTTCGACCGGGCGTTCTTCACAACGGTTTCGTCTGACGTGGATGCCGTAGAGACGCCGGAGGCTAGCCGTGGGGCGTGAAGGGTCAACGCTTCGCTTGCCGCTTGACGTCCCCCCGACGCCCAAGCTGACGCCAAAGCAAGCCAAAGCCTTGGAGTTCCTACGCGACGCCGGGCAGGACGGCGTAACGCCCGACCAACTCGGCGCGCTAATGCACGCCTGGGGGCTCAGTCACCCGGCTGACGAGCGCTGCCAGTTTTGCAGGTCGCGTGGAAGCGAGCTTCTCCGTGCGCTCCGCAAAAAGGGTGTCGCGAGGCAGCGCCGGGTGGATGGCCGCACGTTCTGGCAGGCGGTCGATTACACCGTTTCCGGCATGTCAGACGGGATCCCGTACTGATGGCCGCGCATGATTGGCTGTTGCTCTGCGCCGCAACCGGGGCGTTTCTCGCCTTCTTCATCGGGCGGGCGTGTTGGCCGCGCGCACCGCTTAGTGCCGCGACTGCCGTGGTTTTCGCGGGGGCATGGATTTCGGCTGGCGTCGGAGCTGTGGTCTTCCTGGCGGAGCGCGCATGACCGATCCGCTGACCGATATTGAGAACCGCAAAGCGCAGGTCGACCTCGGTACGACCGCATTCCGGATGTACCTCGGCGCACGCGAAGACGGCGCGACCCGCCTAGAGGGCCTCACGGTGGTCATCGGCTGGTTCCGCGCGCTGCTCACCCACAACCAAGACAACGAGGACGCCTAGATGGCCCGTCTCCCGCACGCCTCCCGCCAGGACCTCCTCGACGAACTCCACGACATCCGCGCTGAACGCGACGCGATCGTCGGCGAAGTAGCACCGTGGCGGGCCGACCAGTTGCGCGCCTGCCTCGACTGGTGGGAACGCGACCTGACAGAGCAGTTGGCGGAAATGGACGCGCTGAGCGAGCCAGGCGGCAAGGACAGTCCCCTGATCGGTCCCGGGCCATCTGAGGGAGGTTCCGACGACTCGGCTAATGAGAAAAGGCCGAGCGCCGCTGGCTCGCTGAGCGATTCCCGTTCCGCTGTTGACCCGTCAGGTTCGGCGGCGACGCGATGACGCAATCGCTATTTCCGGACGCCGATCTGATCGAGTACGTGACTCAGGTCTACGGCGCTTTTATGGGTTGCAAGGTCGAAGAAATCTTCGGCTCCGACCTTGCCCGCGAGAGCGACTTCGCGAACTCGATCCGGCGCAGCCTTACCCGCGAACTGGACGCCCGCATCCAGGCCGCACAGTTCCGCGCTGGTCTGCGGGAGGCTGAAGTCGATGTCTAACTCGCTATTCCCGTCCCTTGATGACGGCGTGGATCACCGCGAGGATTGCGACGCCTGCTCGCCCTGCTCATGCGCCAAACCGCCTCGCGTTCGATGGTTATGGCTGTGGTCGCGGACGCGCCTCGGACGGCGACTAGAAGTGCAGGTAGGACGGTTCTACGTGATGGTGCAGCTTCAGCGGAGGCCATCGTGAGCCCTGATACGTGGAGAGGCCCCTGGCGCATCACCGGCCCGTGGAATCACGACTCGGGCTACCCACAGACCTGGGCCGTCCAGAACGACCACCGGACGATCTGCGATTGCCCAACCGAGCGCGGAGCCGAGCTTGTCAGGGAAGCGCTGATGCTCTGGGAGACGACTTCGTGAGCGGGCCGGGAACCACGCGCCCGATGGATCCGGCGAACCTCGTTCACGGCTACGGCGGCGTCGAACACCGCCAGCCTGGGCCGGTCGAGGGCTGCCTGCTTTGCCAACTCGAAGCGGTCGCCGACGCCTGGTTCAACTGGCGGCAGGACGACCTAGACGCGCTGCTCCACGAGTACCGGAGGGACGATGAGTAGCGGAGCGGGAACCACGCTTCGGTCACCCAGGCCTGCAGCACGCGAAGCCACCACCACCCCCACACGGCGGAACGGAAACCAATGAACCCCCGCACCGCCTACCTCCTCGGCATCCTCTCCGGCCTCCTCGCCATCGCCGGGGCGGTCGGGTGGGCTGTCGCTAAGGCGGCCGAATGAGCCGCGAACTGCTGCTCGAGCACGATCCTGCGATGATCCTCGCCGCCGCAGCAGAGCTCCGCATGGACCGCCACCAACGAGCCACCTACCGCACCACGCCGATCGGACACCACGCCGGCCGCTACCTCGACGAGCTCAAGTTCAGCAACTACAGCGACAAGACATACCGCAACCGCGAAGACACCCTTGGCCTCCTGGCCCTCGACTACGCCCACCTTCAACTCGACGACGTCACGACCGCGCTCCTGTCCGATTTCCTCACCGAGCACTGGCGCGACAACGCGCCCAACACCCGGGCGCAGCACGTCTCGAGCGTCAAGAACTTCTTTCGCTGGGCGCATGACAACGACCTCATCCCGAACGACCCCGCCCGCCGGCTGCGCGCACCGCGCGCGAAGGACACCGACCGCCGCGCGCATAGCGAGCAGACTGTCCGCACGCTGGTCGTCTCCCAGGCGACGCTCCGGGACCGGGTCTGCATCCTGCTGCTCTACTGGTGTGCCCTGCGCCGCAACGAGCTTCGGCTGATCCAGTGGCGCCACGTCGACCTCGCCAACCGTGTCCTCACCGTATTCGGCAAGGGCGGCACCGTCCTCGAGCAGAACCTCCCCGAGCCATTGGCGATCGAGCTCGAGCGGCTGATCCTGCAGCGGCAGCCGAAGCCCGACCACTTCGTCCTCTACCCGCAGAAGCTGGGGAGGCTAGGTAGCTGGCCGTTCTACCTCGACGACGTGATTTGGGAGGACCCGGCGAGGCCGTTGACGACGTCGGGGATCGACAAGTGGTGGCAGCGCGCGGTCAAGCGCAGCGGCCTCGACCACTTCCCCATGCACGAGCTGCGGCACACCGCCGGCACCCACTTCCACCGTGAAGGCCACGACCTCGTCGCGACCCAGCACTTCATGCGGCACAAGAACCCGGCCACGACCGCGAGCCGCTATGTCCACCTCGACCGTGTGCGTGCGGTGGCTGAGGTGCAGCGGCAGATGCGGAACCCGCTCGAAGGAACAGCGGAAACCGAATGATCGGACTGGCCCGCATGGTTGAGCGAAATCGCCGGAGCGAAAGGTGCCCTTCGGCCAGAGCGCGCCTAACGGAAGGCGCCTCTGAGCAGGAGAAATCGAACAGGCTAGAGATCGCGCTGCAGGTCCGTGAGGCGATGCGTAGGCATCGCGCGGGCAAGCCGATCGCCTTCCAGTCCCACCAGTACCCGCCGCGAGCGCGTCCGGCGGCCCCCGTCAGCGCATGGAAGGAAGTGACCTGACCCGTGCAGACCCTCATCACCGTCTTCTTGTACTCGGTGCCCTCGTTGCCGCTCTTGGGCTGGCTGGCGCCGCGCAGGCCCAGCGTGCCTCCCCGGCGTTCCAACGCTACGTCTGGAAGCACCATCCTTGCCTCGCCCGCATCACCGAGGCCCCTGAGGGGAACTGGGACACGACCGTCGACTACGGAGGCGGCCATGGCAACACCGCCGAGTCCTACGGGATTTGGCAAGCGAACCCTGGCACGAAGATGGCGAGCGCCGGCCGGGATTGGGCGACGAACCCGTGGACGCAGCTCCGCTGGGCTGTTGGGTACGCGGTCGGCCGGTATGGCAGCGAGTGCGGCGCGTGGGCTTTCCGGCGATCGCATGGATGGTGGTGACGCGTGAGCGCCTACCTCGTCATGGACGATGACAAGAGCTACATAGTGGATCGCGTAGGACTGTTCGATGAGTACATCGCGTCCCAGGACGAACTGATCGAGCGTCAAATGCGAGAGGCGGCAGAGCGCGCATGAGCGCCCCGAACCTCCCCCGCTTCGTCGTCCGCTCGCTGGCCGGCTACCGCATCCGCGAGACCTTCGAGAGCCTGCCGAGCGACAAGGAGCTGACCGAGTTCTACGTCTACGACACCTGGCTCAACCATCAGGTCGTCGGACGGTTCCGCAGCGAGGACAAGGCGGAGACGTTGGCCTACAAGCTCGAGCGGCGTGCGAAGCGACAGAAGCCGATCGATCCGAACCCGCGGCCGATCTCGCCGCGGTCGGCGGTCAAGCATGGTACGGACAGCGCGTATGTGAACTGGGGTTGCCGCTGCGAGCCTTGTCGAGAGGCGCACCGTGCCTACCACCGTGCGTACAAGCGGCGGCGTAAGGCGGCGGCGTGAGCGAATCGCTAATGCAGTGCCGCCCTAACATCTCGTCTACACGCGCTTTCTGGCGTGCGGGAGGAGGTGATGTGGCATGAGCCACTTCGGACACGTCAACAGCTACGACGCCGACGCGCCCCTGCCCAGGATCGGTTCCCGCTGGGTCTGGGAGATCGACTCTCCAACAGCGCGAGCCGTCGTCGAGGTCTCCGCTGTGAAGTGGAATGGCGAGGAATGGTGGGTCGAGACGACCACCCTCATGCCCGACAGCTTCCCATCGACTAGGAACAAGCACTTGAACGACGTCGGGCGTTTCTGGGAGGCAGCCACCGTGATCGGCGGTGCCATCACGGGCAAGTTCGTCGATCGCCGCCCGGATCTAGCGGTGGATGGTCAGGAGGCGGCGCTATGAATCGCGCAGCGGGAACCACGCTTCGGGTGCGCCCGTGACCGGCGAGAAGCGCCGAACGCTGAAAGCCCTGGTCGACGCCAAGGTGCGCGAAGCCGTCAACGCCGAACGCGCCCTGAGCGGCAACGCCTACTGGTGCATCGGTTGCGGCTGCCCGATCAACACGGAGACGCTCGGCTGCCAAAAGTGTGTCGAGCGGGTGGCGCAACGCAAGCTGCGGGCGCGCTGGC
>Ga0070695_100001149_pt1 | contig 14527 bp, 14 predicted proteins | sample KBSK1252metaG_FD_65471 | JGI IMG/M metagenome (GOLD analysis project Ga0070695, IMG submission 65471) | Corn, switchgrass and miscanthus rhizosphere microbial communities from Kellogg Biological Station, Michigan, USA - KBS K1-25-2 metaG | ecosystem: Host-associated > Plants > Roots >...
CATCGCACGACCATGCGATTGTGCCGGGCGGTGCCGAACGGGTACATCTGCGGGCCGGAGGCACCCCATGTTCCCTGCTCCCATCCTCTCCCTGGCCTGCGCCCTCCTGGCGGGCGCGGCCGCGCCGACGGCCCCCGAGGAGCCGCCCCCCTGCCGGATGTACCTCGTGCCTTGCAATCTGGGGGAAGCCTACAGCGGAACCTTCCAGTGGACCTTCGTCGTGGAAGGGCCCGCCGGGAAGACGACCGAGACGGTCACGGCGCGCGTCGTGCGCGGCAAGACCACCTGTGAGGGCTCGGTCGTCAGCACGGATGGCGCCACGCAGACCGGTCCCATCCGGGGAAACGGGCTGCTCACCGTGGAGTCCGGCCTGGGGACCGACGACGATCCCGCGCAGCCCTGGTACCAGATCGCCGTGGCTTGCCCGGGAGTGGACGGTGCTGCAGCCCGGATGGGCGGGGGCGAGACGAGCACCTACAAGCAGCCGCTCCGGGGGCTCGCGTCGCTCGAGGGTTCCCACGAGGAGGAACATCCCGACACCGATCCGGTAAACGGAGTCAGCGGGACGGTGCGCCTCCGCTGGTCGCTGTCCCGCTCTCGCCCGTAGCACCGCGCAGCCGGCTCGGCTCCACCACCTCCACGATCCTCCCCCGCTCCATGAGCAGGACCCGGTCGCACAGGGCCAGCACCTCGTCCCGGTGATGCGTGACGTAGAGGATCGGCACCTCGAACTCCTCGCGGATGCGCCGGAAGAAGGGAAGGGCCTTGGCCTTGAGGGAGGTGTCCAGGCCCGTCAGCGGCTCGTCCAGGAGGAGGATGGAAGGGTTCGACAGCAGCGCGCGCCCGATGGCCACCCGCTGCTTCTCCCCGCCCGACAGGCTCCGCACGTCTCGCTCCAGGAGAGGCGCCATCTCGAAGGTGTCCACCACGTGCTGGAACGGGATCCCCTTCTCCCGGAACCCGTAGAGCAGGTTCCCGCGCACCGAGAGGTGGGGGAACAGGGCCTCTCCCTGGGGCACGTAGCCGACCCGCCGGTGGCGCGGACGCACGTGCAGGTCCGCCGCCACGTCGGTGAGCCTCCGATCCCCCACCTCGATGATCCCCGCCGTGGGGAGCAAGAGGCCAGCCAAGAGGTCGAGGAGGGTCGTCTTCCCCGACCCCGAGGGGCCGCACAGCCCCACCACCTTGTCGCGCACCTCGGCGTCCACGGCCAGCTCGAAGCCGGGGAAGCGGAGGCGCACGCCACGCAGGGAGAGGCTCAATGCGGCCCCCGTCGAACCAGCCGCTCCCCCGCGAACACGGCCGCGAAGGCGAGCAACGCCGACACTCCCATCAGGCGGTAGGCCTCGCGGTCGTGTCCGAGCTGGACGGCCTGGTAGATCGCCACCGAGATGGTCTGCGTGCGGCCCGGGATGCTCCCGGCGACCAGGATCGTGGCCCCGAACTCCCCCAGCGCGCGGGCGAAGGCGAGGAGGATCCCGGCGCCCACGCCCGGTGCGGCCAGCGGCAGCGACACCGTGAAGAAGACGCGCCCCCGCGAGGCGCCGAGGGTGCTCGCGATCTGCTCCAGGCGGACGTTCACGCCCTCGAAGCCCACCCGCGCCGAGCGGACGAGCAGGGGGAAGGACATCACGGCCATGGCGGCGACGATGGCCCGCCAGGTGAAGACGAGGTCGAGGCCGAAGAGGCGGAGCGCCATGGACCCCAGCGGCCCGTTCCGTCCCAGGAGCTCGAGGAGGAGGAGACCGGTGGCCACCGGGGGCAGCACCAGGGGCAACGTGACCAGCGTCTCCACCACCGCCTTCCCCGGGAAGTGACGCCGAGCCAGGAGCCAGGCCAGGGCCAGCCCCGGAGGAAGGATGAGCGCCGTGCTCAGCGCAGCCGTCCGGAGGGTGAGCGCGAGGACGTTGGTCATGGGACTAGGGCTGGATCAGGAACCCGAGCTTGCGGAACACGTCCAGCGCGGGGGGCGAGACGAGGTAGGCGAGGAAGCCGCGGGCGGCCTCCGGCGCGCCGGTGCGGCGCAGCACGGCGAAGGGGTAGGAGATGCGCGGCCCCTCGGCCGCCGGCACCTCGAGGGCGACCTCCACGTTCTGGCTGATGCCGGCATCCGTGCGGTAGACGATCCCGGCGTCGGCGTTCCCCGCCTCCACCGCCGCCAGGGCGCCGCGCACGTTCTCGGTGGGAACGGTGCGGTCGATCAGCTTCGACCACAGACCCAGCGACCGCAGCCACTGCCTGGCATAGATGCCCGCCGGCACCGCGGAGGGCTCGGCGATCACCAGCGTGCGCACCGCCGGGGAGGCCAGGTCGGCGGCAGCGCGCAGGTGCAGGGTGCTTCCCTTCGGGACCACCACCGCCAGCGTGTTGGAGAGCGCGCTCCGCCGGGTCCCCTCGAGGAGGAGGCCTCGCTTCTCGAGCTCGTCCATCTTGGCCTCGTCCGCGGAGAGGAATAGGTCCGCGGGCGCGCCCTCCCGGATCTGCCGGGCCAGCAGGTTCGAGGCGCCGAAGTTGAAGACGACGGGCTGTCCGGTCGTCCTCTCGTAGTCGGCGCCGATCTCCTGCAAGGCGTCCGTGAGGCTGGCGGCGGCGAACACCACGAGCTCGTCGGCGCGCGCGGGGAGGACGGCGGCCGCGGCCAGAACCAGGGCCAGCAGCATCCCTCTCAAAAGATCACCTGCATGCGAAGGATCGCCTTGGACTCCGTCTCGCCCCCGGGGACGTCGGAGCGCAGGTAGTGGGCCTGCAGCTTGATGTCGTCGTTCTTGAAGAGGAGGTTGGCTCCGGCCGTCCAGGTCCCCTGATCGTCGTCCTCCACCTCGTCGCTGGGATCGAGGGTGTCGTACTTGAGGACCGCCTGCAGCCGGCTGGGGACGATGAAGAAGCCCGCCTGGACGTAGCCACCGCTGCCGTCGAAGGAGGATGCGGGCAGCCCGTTGTCGGGCTCGAACTCCACCGTGAGCGCTTCCACCCAGACGTCGAACCGCCAGATCTGCCACTGCAGGTCGAGCCCCGCCCCCGCCCGCTGTCCCACGAAGACGTTGTCCACCGCCGGCGTGGCGGGCGTGGAGTCGAAGCCGAATTCCGGAGGGACGGTCACGGCGCGATCGTGGGAGGTGAACCCGTTTGCCCCCAGGGACAGCTTCGTCTCCTTCCCCGCGAGCGTGCCCCGGTGGAGGATGCCCGCGACGCGGGCGGCGTAGAGGAACTGGTCGTTGTCGTTGCCACTGTTGTTGGCTCCATTCCCGTTGAACATCCCCGCCGCGTAGGAGAGCCTGCCGTCCAGGAGCTCGCCCCCCACCTGAAGGCCGAGCTGGCGCGAGAAGGTCAGGCGGTCGCTGGGCAGGCTGCGCTCCGGGGTGAGGAGCCGGGGATCCGGATAGAGCTGCTCGTACCCGAAGGGGGTCTTGAACTGGCCGACGCGCACGGAGGCGGCCTTGTAGCGCTTCCAGTCGATGTAGCCGTCGGTGAGCTGGAGCCGCAGTCCCGTGGTGCTGGAGAGCGTGCCCGCGGCGTCGGCTTCGAAGCGGAATTCGAATTCCTCCAGGAACCGGCCCTGGGCGTTGATGCGGGCGCGCCGCAGGAAGAAGCGGTCGTTGCCGTTGTCCCAGCGGCTGTCCAGCCGGTCCCCGAACTCCGCCTGGGCCTGCAGGAGTCCGCCCACCCGGAGCGTGGGCTCCTTCCCCGCCGGCTTGACGTCCACCACCGGGGTGTCGGCGGCGTGGACGGAAAAGGACAGGCCGAGCAGCAGGAGGGGGGCGATGTTCCGCGGCATGGAAGGCGGATTAAGCCTCAGCCGATATCTTCTGTCAACGATATCGGAGCAGCTTCTCCAGGGCGGCCAGCTCGGCGGCGGTGGCGCGGAGGGCCCGCTGCTGCATCTTCCGGTAGAGCAGGAGCACGCGCTCTCCGGTGGGCGTGAGCGAGGCGCCGCCGCGGCCCTGCCCGCCGCGATGGGTGGCGACCACGGGCTCTCGGAAGGCTCCGTTCATCGTGCGCACCAGGCTCCAGGCCCGCATGTAGGACATCTCGAGCTCCCGCGCCGCCTGCGCCAGCGACCCCGTCCGGGAGAGCGCCTCCAGGAGGTCCGCCTTCCCCGGGCCGAGAGCGATCTCTCCCCGGTGCAGGAGCCGGAGGCGGGGCTGCACGGACGCTCGGGGCTTCAGAAGGTGGCTCCCAGGACCACGCCGTAGCGTGGGGCGAGCTGCGTCTCGTTCACCTTCTGGTGCAGGGGGACCTGCAGGAAAGCGTAGAAGCTCCCTCCGCCTTCGCGGCGGAAGCGCAGGCCGGGCGTCAGGTTCCACAGCTGGGACCCCGTGGACGGCACGTCCGTGCCCAGGAAGCGGTCGCGGCCGGCGTCGCGCACGTTCACCTGGAGCGAAGGCTCGAAGCGATCCCCACGCCGCAGGCGCACGCCCCCACTCCCCTGCAGCTCGCCTCCCATCCGGTACTCGAGGTCGTTGGTGCCGTTCCTGCGGTAGGACCCGGCGGCAAACCACTCCAGGCTCCCGTCCCCGCGCAGGCGCGTCCACTGCACCCCGGCGATGCCATCCCAGGAGCCGGTGCCGGGCTGAAGGGTGGGCTCGGCCACGGCGCCCTCGGAGTCGAGCAGACGGTAGGCGCCCGTGGGAGCCTTCACCATCAGGGTGCCCATCACCAGGTTGCGCTCCCCCACCAGGAAGGCGCCGCGCACGCCGGCCTGCAGGTCCCCCAGGCCGCGCTGGCCGTCGCTCCCGGAGAAGTGCTCCTCCGCCGTCCCCACCTCGTCCACGTGCTGGTGATCGCGTTCCTGCAGGAGGGGGAGGCTCAACGCCAGCGTGAGCCGCGCCGTCAGCCCGTAGGTCACGCCCAGCAGCACCGCCGTGTTCTGGGTTCGGATCTCCCGGTGGTGGTCGGGCTCGATCGTGCCCGCCTCGAAGTCGATCTTGGGGGCGAGGACCTCGGAGACATCGTCGCTCCCCGCGAGCTTCACGTCCTGGTCCACGTAGCGATAGGAGAGATCGAACCCGAGCTTGCCCGTCCCGGCCAGTCCCTCTTCGGTGCCGGTGACGAGGAAGCAGCCTGCGGATCCGCAGGTGGCGCCCGCCGGGGTGGCGACGAGCACGAGGACGAGGAGAAGGGAGGCGGTGCGCACGCTTCTCTTTTGGGACATGAGCGGCGCATGGTAGCCAAGGGGCGCACGAAGCTGCAATCGCGCCTACGGTTCCGTACTTGGACCGCGTGCCGCCCCGAACCTACCTTCTCTTCTCCATCGAAGATGAGGAGAGAGGGCATGCGCACCGTGGGTTGGATCCTGGCTCTGGCAGCCTCCGCGTCCACGCTCGCCGCCGACACGCGCGGCGTCCCCTATCCCACGGTCTCTCCCGCCTGGACGCTGCGCCTGGAGCAGCCCGTGCGCTGGCAGCGCGTCCATCCCATGGGCGCCCTCCTCCTCGCCACCGATGGCTGCCTGCACGGTGTCGACCTCGAGAAGGGGACCGTGGCCTGGTCGCGCTGCGCGCTGGACGGTCCGGTGGAGACCTCGTACGAGGTGCTGCAGGGGACCACGCTCTTCGTCGTGTCCGCCGGCCGGCTCCACGAGAGGACGCTGGTGGTGGACGCCATGGACGGCCACGTGGTCTTCGATTCCCGCGCCGTCGGGATCGCCAACATCCTGCATCGCACGGTGCTCTTCGAGACGGGCGGCCTGCTCATCCTGGGCCAGGAGCAGGGCGACCCCACGCTCAAGATGTTCCTCGCCGACCTCGCCACCGGCAAGGTGCGCTGGACCAACGAGGAGCTGGTGGCGGGGGTCTCCCCCGGCATGAAGAAGCTGGCGGGACTCCTGGCCAACCTCGCCCAGGCGGCCGGCAAAGTCCCCGACGACGCATCGCTCCCCGCCCCGCTGGAGGTGGGGAAGGACGCGGTGATCCTGGCCTCGGGGAGCGAGATCCTGAAGCTGTCCACGGAGAACGGGAGCGTCCTCTGGCGCGTCCCCAACCGGGACGGGTCCGGGGCCGCCGGCCTCTACGTTCCCCAGTCGCGGACGGACGTGCTGATGGTGGGGACGGAATCGGCCGGCATCACGATGAGCAGCGGCGGGGCCAGCGCCCCCGCCCAGACGCTCTTCTCCGCCTACTCCCTCGCCGACGGACGCTCCCTCTGGCCCGCCCCCATCAAGATGAAGGGGCCGCTGAACCCCCCGGTCCTGCTGGCGCACGGCGCGCTGCTCAGCTCGGGTGGCGGGGCCGACGGAGGGATCAAGCTGGTCGAGTACGGCACCGGACGCTCCGTCTGGGGGAAGAACGGCAAGGGGATCGGATCCGACGGCGGGATCGTGGACTACGCGCGGACCGACGCCGGGCTCGTGGTGACCACGGGCAAGGACAGCATCTGGTCCAACAAGGGGACCGTGTACTCCCTGAACGTGCTGGACCTGGCGTCGGGGGCGTGGAGCTTCGCCAAGCCGGTGCGCGCCAAGGGACGCTTGCTGTGGACGGAGACGGTGCCCAAGGGCGTCCTCTACGTCACCACGCACGAGGTCAACGTCTTCGATCCCGGGACCGGGAGCTCCGCCATGCGCCAGGCCCTGGTGTCGGAGGGGCTCGTGACCGCCGACGCCGGGCCGATGCTCTACGCCTTCTCCCCCAACGACGGGGGGCTGTGGCGCGTGGACAAGCAGGAGGCCACGGCGGTGCGCTTGAACGGCGGGGCCGTGCGCCTCCAGGGGGGCGATCTGCCGCGCGCGCTCGAGGTGGGAGAGGACCGGGTGACGCTCCTGGGCATGCAGAGCGTGGTCGGCTTCGATCTCAAGGGAGCCATCGTCTTCCAGGCCTACCACCCCGCACCGCGCAACCCCGGATGGGTGCGGGCGCTGGCGGTGGCGCAGTCGATCCGGATGGGGATGGCGGCCGCGCAGGCGGGGATGGCCAGCGCCGCCTTCGCCCAGTACGCCTCCACCCAGCAGGACGGAACGCTCGGGCGTGCCTTGGGGGACGAGCTGGCGCGCGGGTACGGGCAGGTCTCGGAGGCGGCCGCGGGGGCGTCCACCTCCTACGCGGCGGTGGCGCGCCAGCGCTTCCAGGCCTCCGCGCAGGCGCGCGACTTCCAGTTCATGATGGTGCAGGCGGAGCGCGGCTTCGGCATCGCCCAGGTGGACAAGGCCACCGGCGAGGTGCGCGCCCTCCTCCCCATCGGGCGGGACAAGGATCCCGCCTACGCCGTGGACGACGTCTCCCGCCGCGTCTACTACCAGCCGGACGACATGCGCATCCTCGGCTACGCGTTCTAGGACCGTCTGTCATCCTGTGGGGCCGGAGGGCCCCGCGATGCAGGCGCTGATCCTTGCCGTCCTGGCCGGTCTCTTCTGGGGAGTGGGCGAGCTGTGCACGAAGTCGGTGCTCCACGAGCACCGCATCGGCCCCCTCACCGCCATCGCCGTCCGCTCCAGCATCGCGCTCCCGGTGCTGTGGCTGGCCTGGGCGGCCGCCACGCGCTGGCTGGCGCTGGAGCCGCGGCCGCAGTGGCGCACGCTTGGCACCGGGGACGTCCTGAAGCTGGTCCTGGGATCGGGGCTCACCGCGGGCGCTGCGGGGATGATCTGCTTCTACGCGGCGCTCAACCTGGACGACATCTCCCGCATCAAGCCCATCGCCTTCACGGTCGCCCCCGCGGTGGCCGTGGTCCTGGGCTGGCTGCTCCTGCACGAGCCGATGACGGCGCGGAAGGCGGCCGCGGTCGGGCTCATCCTTCTCGGGGTGGTGCTGCTGACGGGAGGACGGCCCGCGCGCTGACCGGAGGTCCGATGCCGCTGCGCCAACCGCGCCGTTTTTGCTGGCGTGCGCCGCGCGCTTCGGGTAAATGTCGCGCATGCCCCGCTTGCGCCGGCTCGTTGCCTTGGGCGTGACGTGTCTCCTCGCCGCTCCCGGGCTGCGCGCAGCACCACCGGACACCCTCGACCGCCTGGTGCTGGAGGAGCGCTTCTCCCAGGCCTTCGGTGACGCGGTCCGGGGCCTGCGAGGCTCCCTGGAGAGGACCGGCCCCGGGAGCGAGGAGACGCTGGCCGCCCTCCAGCGTGTGGGGGTGATCGCCCACCTGGCCGGGGACCAGGGCACCGCCCAAGAGGTGCTCCGCGCGGTGGTGGCCGCGGGCGGCCGGGCATCCGCCGACCGTCCGTCCGTGGAGGCCATGCTGTACCTGGGACGCACGGCACGTTACCGCAACGAGCGCGCGCTGGCGCGGCAGCGCTATGAGGACGCCGATCGCCTGCTGGGACAGATGACCGCCCCTCCACCCGAGCTGAGGGCGCAGCTCCTGCAGGCCAAGGCCGACTGGCTGCGGGGCGTGGACCTCCGGCAGGCGATCGCGGCGTACCGGGCCGGTCTGGCGCTCCGCCGGGCCTCGCAGCCCGCGATCTCCTTCGGCCTCGCGGACAACCTCACCTGGCTCGCCTGGACGCTCAACCGCGCCGGAGAGCTGCGCGAGGCACGCGACCTGGCCCTGGAGGCGGAGTCCATGCTCGCCGGCCTCGACCTGAGCCGCCACTCGCTGCGGGGCTCGCTGGACAACCTGCTGGGCGAGAACCTGGCCATCCGGGGAGACCTGGACGGCGCCATCCCCTACTTCCGGCGCACGGCCGCGTCGTCGGAAGCCGCCCGCGGCAAGCAGCTGGGAGGATACGCGCGCCGGCAGTTCCCGCTCGACGGCTACGAGCCGCTCGCCCTCGACGCGCTGGCCCGCGGACGTCCCGAGGAGGCGTGGACGCTGCTGGAGCGGGCGCGCACCGCGTCCCACGTGGACTTCGCGACCCTGGCGAGCTGGAGCCGGCGGGACCCCGCGAGCTGGGAGAGCTGGCTGTCCTTGCGCACGCGGCTGCGGGACACCCGGAGAGGCCTCCCCGCACAGAACGTGTGGACCCCGGCCACGGCCGCCGCCTTCGTGGAGGTCTTGGAGCTGCGCGCCCGAACCCGGGAGCTGGAGCGCCAGTATCTTGCGGCCTTCCGCCCCGCGGTGCCCACGCTGGCGGAGGTGCAGGCGCTGCTCTCGCCCCGCCAGGCCCTGGTGGGGTGGCTGGACGTCAACTTCGGCGGCGATCCTTCCCCCACCACCGCCCCTCAGCGCTCCCGGGGATGGGGGTATGTCCTCCGCCGCGACCGCCCCATCGCCTGGGTCTCGCTCTGGGATACGCGCACCCGCGAGGCCTACCGCCGCGTCTTCCAGGACCGCCCCCTCTTCGAGTCGCTGCGCCGGGCCGCCTCCTGGCGCCGCCCCGTGGAGGCCGATCCCGACATCGCCGTGCAGATGCGCGCCTGGAGCCGGGTCATGGTGGACCCCCTCCTTCCTCACCTGAAGGGCGTGGACCACCTGGTGCTGGAGCGCCTGCAGGAGCCGATCGAGCTGGCCGAGCTCCCTGACGGCCACGTGCTGGGGGACACGTTCGACGTCTCCTACGTCCCCTCGGCGGTGGTCTTTGCCCTCCTGGCCGCCGAGGGCCCGCGGCGGGAGCCCTCGCGCGCGATCCTCGCCGTCTCCGGCCCGTCCGATCCGCCCGTGGCCAGCGTGGCCTCGCTCGTGAACCTGGACGAAGGGGGACGCAGCCAGCGCCAGCTCCGCACCTCGTACCGGCGCACCGATACCCCCCTGGAGCGGCTTCCCAAGCTGCGCCACGCCGCGCTGGAGGCCCAGGCGGTGGGGGCGCTGTTCCCGGAGCGCGTCGTGCTCCTGGACGCGGGGACCAGCGACGGGCGCCTGGACGCCCTGGCCCGCGCGGACGCGCTCCGCCGGTTCGGGATCGTGCACGTCGCGGCCCACACGCTCGCCGACAGCGCGCCCGAGCACTGCGCGCTGGCGCTGGGGAGCGGAGGAGCCGGCGCGCGCTGGGGGGAGGGGGACGGCCTGGTGGAGGTGGAGGACATCCTGGACTGGCATCTCGATGCGGACCTCATGACGCTCTCCGGCTGCGAGACGATGCGGGCGGCGGGGGCGGGGCGGGGGGAGCCCTTCGGCTTCACGTCCGCCCTCTTCGCCTCCGGCGCGCGGCGCGTGCTCTCCTCCATCTGGACCGTGGACGACCGCGCCACCACGGTGTTGATGGAGCGCTTCTACGAGAACCTCACGGGCCGCTTCACCGGAGTCCGCCTGGGGTACCGTGCGGCCGCGATGCCTCCGGCGCGGGCGCTGCGCGAGGCGAAAGCCTACGTGCGGAACCTGGAGGCGGCGGACGGCCGCCGCCCCTTCGCGCACCCCGCCTACTGGGGTGGCTTCCTCCTGGTCGGGCTCCCCTAGTCGGCGACCTGCCGGCGCGCCGCGCCGGCGAACTCTCCCGGATGGGACGCAAGCTCTCGCGCGATCCCCCGCGCCTCCTCGTCCCGTCCTGCACCGCGCAGCGCGGCATAGCGGATCCAGGAGGCGCGGTCGCGGTCCGGCTGGGGGAGGGTCTCGATGCGCAGGTCCTCGAGCACCGCGTCGGCCCGGGCGAACTCTCCCGTCTTCACGAGCGCGCTCGCCAGCACGATCTTCAGCGGGTCCAGGGCCTCGGGGATGGAGCGATCGCGCAGCAGTGCCACCACCTGCGCCGGGTCGCGGTCGCGGTAGGCGGCGACGGCGCGCCGGAAGACCTCTTCCTCCGCGCTGGGCTCTCCCGTGCGGAGCGTGCCCATCTCGCGGTCCACCGGGAACCAGTAGGCGGCGGGGTCGCTGCCCCTGCCCCGGACCCACCATCCCAGGGCGAGGGCGGCGAGGAGGAGCGCGGCCGCGGCGGCGGCCGCGGGGATCCAGAGCCGGCGCCTCCGGCGCGCGTGCGGGGCGCGCAGCCGGGCCAGCTCCGCGGCGCGGCAGAGCTCGCGGAACCGGTCCTCGCAGGGTGGACACGTCTCGAGGTGCCGGACCGTCGCCTCCGCCGCCGCCGGGGCGAGCAGGTGGGCGGCGAGGTCGAGGAGGCGGTCCTCGCCGGGATGCACGGCCGCGCTCATGCCTCTCGCTCCCACAGCCTCACGAACGTCCCCGGCGGGAGAGGACCGAGGGGGAGGCCCTTCCCCTCGAGACAGGCGCGCATCTGCTCCCGGCAGCGGGCGAGCATCGCGTCCACCCCCGCCGGTGTGGTGGCCACCCCGGGATCCCGGGCGATGTCCGCCGAGCGGATCTCGTACAGCGCGCGCAGGTACCAGGCCCGGCGGGCGCGCCGGGAGAGCCGTCCCGCGCAGTCCGCGATGGCTCGCGCGTAGGCGTCCCCGTCCACGGCCAGGGCCGGCGAGGGCTCACCCGCAGGACCGGAAGGGACGTCGAACCCCTCGGGAATGGAGACCTCCCTCCGCCGCTTCCGGTAGAGGTCGACCACCCCGTTCCGGGCCACGGTGGCCAGGAACCCCCGGAGCTGGGTGGCCGACAGATCCGCCGGGCCCCACTCTCCAGCATCGATGCGGAGGAGCAGTTCTGACGCTTGCCCGGCGGCGATCTCCACGACGTCGTCCGCCGACAGGTGGCGGACCCGGTAGGCCTGCCCCCGCACGCCCTGGCCCAGGGCGAGGTTGAGGAGGACCCAGACCTCTCCGAGAACCGCGCCCCGCTCGGCCGCCGGCAACGGGGCGCGCAGGCGGGCGCCGAGAGCGCGCAGCCGCTCCGGCCAGGCGGCCGAGCTCTCCTCGGCGAGGGGTTCCGGCTCGGGAAAGGGATCCATGGAGCCCCGATGCTACGCCGGGGCGGTGCGGGAGGGAATCGCCGCCCGCGCGGACGCGCGGACGGCGACGAGGAAAGACCTGACTCTAGCGGGCCTTCGGCTGGTAGGGGTTTCCCCCCAAGGCGTTCGAGATGTCGGCGATCGCCTTCTGGGCCTTGACGCTGTTCCCCGCCTTGTCCAGGGGCGGCGAGATCACGGCGATCCCGAACTTTCCGGGGGAGACGGCGAGGATGCCCCCGCCCACGCCGCTCTTGGCGGGAAGGCCGGTGTGGTAGAGCCACTTGCCGGAGTCGTCGTAGAGGCCGGCGGTGGCCATCACCGCCAGCACCTCGGGGACGTTCTCCGCCTTCATCACCTGCTTGCCCGTCATGGGGTTCTTGCCGCCGTTGGCCAGGGTGGCCGCCATCATCGCCAGGTCCTTGGCGTTGACGTTGACGGCGCACTGCTCGGTGTAGACGTCGGTGGCCTGCAGGGGGTTGTCCTTGATGTGCCCGTAGGCGTACATGAGCATGGAGATCGCCTGGTTGCGCTGGTTGGTGTCGGCCTCGGACTTGAAGACCTCCTGGTTGACGGAGAGCTTCCGCCCGGCGAAGTCCGAGTACCAGTTGAGGATCTTGTTCCAGATCACGTCCCGGCTCCCGCCGGACACCATGCTGGTGGCGGTGATGGCGCCCGGGTTCACCATGGCGTTCATCTCCGCGCCCTTGTACTGCTCGACGGCGTTGATGGAGTTGAACACCTGGCCGGTGGCGTCCACGCCCATGTTGTTCTCGATGGAGTCCGGCCCCTGCTCCTCCATGACCAGGGCCATGGTGAAGGGCTTGGAGATGGACTGGATGGAGACCTCGGAGGCGATGTCGCCGGTGGTGTAGACCTTGCCGTCGGTGGTGACGAGGGCGATCCCGTAGATGTTGGAATCCACCTTGGCCAGGGCGGGGATGTAATCGGCGTTGGCCCCCTCCTTCAGCCCCTTGTACTTGTCGTAGGCGGCCTTGAGGGCGGTGTTGATCTGGTCGGCCGTCTGGGCCGAAGCCCCGGGCGCCAAGACGATGGCGGCCGCGGCCAACATCGCGCACAAACGGACGAGCTTGCTCATGGGGTCCTCACTTGCCTCCGAAGGTCTTGCCGAAGGTGTATTTCGCGGAGAACTGGATGCGGTAGTCGTCGGAGGTGAATCCATCCGAGTTGTTGGTGCGCTTCCCCCACTGCAGCTCGGGACCGTACATCACGTTCTTGACCGGATAGTGCATGAGGTTGACCAGGGCGTACTGGCCCTTCTGGAAGTCGCTGTCGTCCTGGAGGTCACTGTTGTCGATGTCCACCAGAGAGTAGCCGATGGAGGTCGACCAGGCGTCGCTCCAGTTCATGTCGTAGAAGGCGACCACGCCCAGGATGGGGAGTGCCTCGCCGTCCACCGGCGTGACCAGATTCCCCGGGTTGGCCTTGGCCCCGATGTCCACGGGGGCGTCGTTCATGTAGTTCTCGATCCCCTCGCCGTACACCACGGAACCGCGGAACACGCCGCTGCCGAGCTTGATGTTGGTGGCCACGTGCGCGCCCCAGCCCACCGTGCTGCCCGAGAGGTCAATGGGCACGGGATCCGGGTCGTCCCACTTGATGTAGCGCGCGATGGCGGAGAACTGGAGGTGGCCCCAGCCCCGGTTCATGCGGTACTGGGCGGAGATGTCGGGCGCGGGGAAGCGTGCCTGGAGCCCCTGCCCCGTGACGAATTCGTTCACCACCCCGGAATCCCCGGAGGCTCCGGGACGCTCCAGGGCCACCATGAAGACGTTGTCCCCCTGGATGGGGGTCCAGCGCAGCTGCACGTTGCGGAAGAAGACCATGCCGCTGGGCCCCCAGTACTCCACGGAGTTGGGGAAGACGTCGGGATCCATGAAGGGGCTCCAGGTCTGGCCCGCCCCCCAGGCGCCCAGCTCGCCCCAGGCGTGCCGGAGGCGGATGGTGGTCTGGCCGGCGTCCACGCCCACGCCGAACATCTCGAACTCGAAGATGGTCTTCAGGTCGCCCATCCCCGTGGAGGTGTACGACTTCACTCCCAGGCGGCTCTGGCGCACGCCCGAGTAGAAGCGGCCGTCCTCTCCGAACTGGTTCTCGAAGGCGGGCAGCTTGGTGGGCCGCACCACGTCGAACCAGGCGGGATCGTTTTGCTTGAAGTCGTAGCCCATGTCGAGCATGGCGAACCCGTACACGTCGAGACGGGTGCCCTGACCCATCTCGTCCTGCGCCACGGCCGCGGTCGCGCCGAGGAGCAGCAGCATGGCCGCCATCGCAAAGCCTCTCATCCGCATGCGTTTCCTCCCTCTTTCCCTTTCGAGCCTATTTGACGTTGGCCTTCTCCCAGGCCCGCACCTTGACCCGCGCGGCGTCGAACAGCCGCGCATAGTTTCCCTGCAGGAGCTTCTCCCGCGTCCCCGGGTCGAGCTTCGCCAGCAGAGGCGCGTAAAGGTCGTAGACCTTGTAGTACTTGGCCGGATCGGTGGGGGCGACCTCGTCCGATCCGAAGAGGAACCGGTCCGGGTAGTGGTTGATGAGGTGGGCCGCCGCCTCGATGGTCTCCGGCGTCGCCACCAGATACTTCGCCGTCTCGTCCCACGAGATGTCCATGTGGACGTGGGAAAGCCTGGGATCCGCCAGCACGCGCTCCAGGATGCCGAGCTGGTCCTTCACCGGGTGGACGATCCGCCCCAGGCCCATGTGGGCCCAGATCACGGTGGTCCGGGGATGCCGGCGCAGCAGCTCGCCGAGCTGGCGGGCAGGATAGGGGTCCTGCCCCGGCTTGGGGAAGGGCATGTCCACGTCGTTGTGCAGGATGGCCACGAGGCCGACCTCGCCGGCGAAGTCGAGGAGGCGATC
>Ga0070695_100001152_pt1 | contig 14508 bp, 15 predicted proteins | sample KBSK1252metaG_FD_65471 | JGI IMG/M metagenome (GOLD analysis project Ga0070695, IMG submission 65471) | Corn, switchgrass and miscanthus rhizosphere microbial communities from Kellogg Biological Station, Michigan, USA - KBS K1-25-2 metaG | ecosystem: Host-associated > Plants > Roots >...
CGCCCCCCGCGCATGCCGCGACTTCACGCGCGCGGCGACGTGCCTCAGCGCGGCGCGCCGCACGCGCCGTATTCGACCGGCTACTACGACAATCCCTACGATCCCTATTGGAGCTATCGCGGCCCGCTCGGCCAAGGTTCGGGCTCGGACATGCGCATCGGGCGCTGACCGCGTCCGCTTCCGGCGCGCGATGTAGAAGAAGAGTAGACCTAGAAACGCGTGAAGGGCGGCCTTTCGGGCCGCCCTTTGCGTTACGCCGCCTTGCCGCGAGGCATTAGGGCGCCTTGCCGTAATACTTCGCGAGATACTCGACGATCGGCTTCACGTTCGCCTGGTCGATCGGCGCGCCGAAGGCCTTGATCATCTTGGTGACCGAGGCATCCCACGCCTTCTCGTCCATGAACGGCGAATTCATCCGGATGTAGTCGAGCGTGTGGCACGAGCCGCAATTCGTTTCGACGACGTCGAGACCCGGCCCTTTCTTGAGCGTGACGCCCCCCTCCTGCGCGGCCGCCGGCAGCGCGGCGAGGATGATGGCGAACGCGAGCGTTGCTGTCTTCATGGCCCCCTCCCTCACGCGACGTCGATCGTGATCTTCTGGATCACGTTATGGTGGTAACCGGCCGGATTGAGGATCAGCGCCGGCGTCTGGCTCTGGCCGATCTTGTTGGTCGCCTTCACCATCACCGCGACTTTGCCGGCCTTGGCGGGCGTGAACTTGAAGCTCCACTGGCGGAACGAGAAGCGCCCCGCATCCTGGCCGAGCGCGGCGCGGCTCCAGTTCGCGCCGCCGTCGATCGACACTTCGACCGCGGCCATGCCGTAGCCGCCGTCCCACGCGATGCCCTTCACCTCGATGGGCTGGCGTGGCTTCGACTTGTGGCCGTCGGCGAGATTGGTGATGAGCGAGTTCACGACCATCTCGGTGATCGGCGTGTTGGCCGCGGTTTCCTGGGTGAGGAAGCGGTCGACGACGGGGAACTTGCCGACCGGCACGCGATAGGCCGGGTTCATCCAGAAGCCCGAGAACGGCTTCGTTTCCGCCATGATCGAGACGACGTGCTTCATCCAGTAGGTGCCGGTCCAGCCCGGTACCACGACGCGCGCCGGGAAGCCGTTGAAGTGCGGCAGCGGCTTGCCGTTCATCTCGTAGGCGACGAGCACGTTCTCATCCATCGCCTTCCAGACCGGGATGCTCTTCACGAAGTCGGGCGTCTTGTCGAGGATCGGGCCGTCGGCGCCGTCGAAGACGATCTCGACCGCCTCCTTCTTGATGCCGGCCTTGTCGAGCACGTCCTTCAAGCGCGCGCCCTTCCAGCGCGCGTTCCCCATTGCGCCCGGGCCCCATTCGACGCCGGCGACGTGCGGGCTGAACATGCCGCGCCGGTTGCCCGAGCACTGGTTGACCGCGACCACCTCGTAGGCCTTGTAGTCGTTCTTGAGCTGGTCGAGCGTGAGCTCGAACGATGTCGCCGCCGCCTCGCCGCCGACCTTCAAGCGCCACGACGCCGCGCTCACTTCGGGAATGTTGGCGAGGTGATAGCGGACGAAGAACGCATCGTTCGGCGTCAACAGCTCGTTGAAATAGCTGACCGGGGTTTCGTAGTTGGGCGGCCGGTGCGTGAGCTTGATGAGCTTCACTTTGCCCGGCAGCGCCTCGAGCATCGCGCTTTCGCGCACGCCCGTCGGCAGCGAGGGATCGAGCGCGAGCTTGCCTTGCGCCCACGCGTTCCGCGGCAGCGCGAGGCCGGCCGCCAAGCCGGTTCCGAGCGTGCTCGCGCCGTACAGCATCTGGCGTCTCGTGAGCATGGCGTCGTCTCCCTAAGTTGCGTCCGTTCGGACACTTGCGATTTTTTGAAAATATCACACGAGCGGAATCGTGGCGCAAGCCGGGGCTGCAAGGCAAGGGCGGACATTTTTCTAGGCCGCCAGCAATCCTTCACCTTTCATCCACCCATGGGCGTCGGCGAGCATGGCTTCGAGCGCCACCGACCGGTAGCCGAGTTCGGCCTTGGCGCGCGCCGAGTCGACGTGGGTGTCGCTCGTGACGAGCGCGGCGATGTCGGGCGTGATCCGAGGCTCGCGTCCGGTGATCGCCGCGATGCCCGTGACCAGTCGCGCATAGAGTTTGAGCGCCGCGGCCGGCATTGCGCGCTTCGGTACTTTCTTGCCGGTGAGCTTGCCGATGATCCGGAATACGTCGAGAAACGACGCTTCGGCGCCGCCCAAGAGGTAGTTCTGCCCGAGCCTGCCGCGCTCGGCGGCGGCGATCATGGCCTCGGCCACCGCCGCCGCGTGGCAGAACGAGCCGCCGCCCGGCGGCACGCCGGGGATCTTGCCGCGCACCGTCATCTCGATCATGCGGGCCCAGCCATGCGTGTCGTAGCGGCCGACGATGTGGCTTGGGTTCACGACGATGCCGGGCAGGCCATCGTCGCGCGTCGCGGCCTTCACCGCGCGTTCCGCCCTCAGCTTGCTCCCCGCATAGCCGCGCCCATCCATCGCGACCTGCGGCGAAGCCTCGGTGACGACGGCGTTCCCGTGGCCGTAGACCGCGACGCTCGAGACATGAACAAAGCGCTTGGCCTTGCGCGCGAGCGCGGCGCCGATCACCGCGATCGTGCCGCCGACATTGTCGCGCTCCTGTTCATCGAACCGGCGCGACCACATCGTCGTGTTGGCGGCGCAGTGAAACACCGCGTCCGCGGCCTCGGGCAGCGCGGCCTCGACCGCCTTGCGATCGCCGATCTCGCCCACGGCGAGGCGCACCGGAAAGCGGCCGAGGCGCCTCGTATCGGAGCTTCGGCGGTGCAGCGCCACGATCTCCCAGCCGCGCGCCGCGAGCTGCTCGACGAGATTGAGGCCCAGGAACCCGGTGCCGCCGGTGACGAACGCGAGAGGCAAGGAGCGCTCCCCTGATCGCCGCGCCCGAAACCATCATAACGCGAAAACGAAAACGGCGCCTGCCGCAGCAGGCGCCGTTCCAATATACGCGCGCGGAAGAGCGATTACTTCTTCTTCTCTTCCTTCTTTGCTCCCGCGGCGGGCTTGGCCTCGGCCGGCTTGGCCTCGGCGGCGGCCGGAGCCGCTTCCTTCTTGGCCTTGGCCTTCTCGGGCTTGTTGACCGCGCCCTTGGCGGCGGCCGTGCCCATCGTCTGCGGGATGCCGAGGTTCTGGTAGCGGTTCTTGAACTTGGCGAGCTGGCCGCCCGTGTCCATCAGCCGGTGTACGCCGGTCCAGGCCGGGTGCGACTTCGGGTCGATGTCGAGCTTCAGCGTGGCCCCGGGCTTGCCATAGGTCGAGCGCGTCTTGAACGACGTGCCGTCGGTCATCACCACGTTGATCTCGTGGTAATCGGGGTGGGTGTCTTTTTTCATCCTAGGTCTCCGCCGCGGAAGGCGGGTATATAACGGCGCCCCGCCGGGCAGGCAAGGCGCCCCCGGTGCGGCGATTCGTGTTGCTTAACAGGCCCCGACAAGCGCTTTGACCCCCGCCTCCACTCCGCCGCCTCGCGCCGAAATCGCGCGCATCCGGCCGCTGCTGCGCTTTCTCGGCCCCTACAAGGGCAAGATCGCGGGCGCGGTGGCCGCGCTCGTGCTCTCCTCGATCGCGATGCTGGCCTTCGGCATCGGCCTGCGCTGGCTGGTCGACAACGGCTTCGCCCATGGCGGGCGGGCGCTCGACTGGGCGCTGCTCGGCATGCTCGGCATCGTCACCATGCTGGCGACGGCGACCTATTTCCGCGCCTATCTCGTCAACTGGATCGGCGAGCGCGTGGCCGCCGACATCCAGCGCGCGGTCTTCGCCAATGTGCTCAGGCTCGAGCCGGCCTTCTTCGAGACGACGCCGACCGGCGAGGTCGTCTCGCGCCTCACCAACGACACCACGCTCCTCCAGACCATCCTCGGCTCCTCGGCCTCGATGGCGGCGCGGAACGTTCTGATGTTCGTCGGCGCCGTGATCCTGATGGCGGTGACGAGCCCGAAGCTCACCGGCCTCGCGGCGCTGGTCGTGCCGCTCGTGGTGCTGCCGGCGATCGTGTTCGGCCGCAAAGTGCGCCGCCTCTCGCGCCTGACCCAGGATCGCATCGGCGACGTGGGCGCCCAGATCGACGAGACGCTCTCGGGCATGCGCATCGTCCAGGCCTTCACGCAGGAAGGCGCCGAGCGCAAACGCTTCGAAAGCCGCGTGTCCGACGCCTTCGCCGCCGCGATGCACCGCATCCGCGCGCGCGCGTTGTTCTTTGCCTGCGTGTTCTTCGCGGTGTTCGCCGCGGTCGGCCTCGTGCTCTGGATCGGCGGCAACGACCTTCTGACGGGGCGCATCACGGCGGGGCAGCTCACGGCTTTCCTTTTCTACGCGATCCTCGCCGCGAGCTCGATCGGCGCGCTGGCCGAGTTCCATAGCGATCTCCAGCGCGCCGCCGGCGCCGCCGAACGGCTGCTTCAGCTTCTCCAGACCCAGCCGCGCATCAAGGCGCCGGCGAAGCCGAAGCCGCTGCCGCAGCCGCCGCAGGGCTCGCTCGCCTTCGAGCGCGTCACGTTCACCTATCCGGCGCGGCCCGACCGCTCGGCGCTTTACGATTTCTCGCTGGCGGTGAAGCCGGGCGAAACCGTAGCGCTCGTCGGTCCTTCGGGCGCGGGCAAGACGACCGTGTTCCAGCTCGTCTACCGCTTCTACGATCCGCAGCAGGGCCGCGTGCTCGTCGACGGCGTGGCGCTGCCCGAGGCCGATCCCGCCGATTTCCGCCAACGCCTGGCGCTGGTGCCGCAGGAGCCCGTGATCTTCTCCGGCAGCGTCGCCGAGAACATCCGCTTCGGCCGCCCCGAGGCCGGCGAGGACGAGATCCGCCGCGCCGCCGAGACGGCGGCCGCGCGCGAATTCATCGATGCGTTGCCGGGAGGTTTCGCCTCCCAGCTCGGCGAAAAGGGCGTGCGTCTCTCGGGCGGCCAGCGCCAGCGCATCGCGATCGCGCGCGCGATCCTGCGCAATCCCGCGATCCTGCTGCTCGACGAGGCCACCAGCGCGCTCGACGCCGAGAGCGAGCGCGCGGTGCAGCTGGCGCTCGACCGCGTGATGAAGGGGCGCACGACGCTCATCATCGCACACCGCCTCGCGACCGTGCTCAAGGCCGACCGTATCGTCGTGATGGACGAAGGCCGCATCGTCGCCGAGGGCCGCCACGCCGAACTCGTGCAGCGGAACGAGCTCTACGCCCGCCTCGCCCGCCTCCAATTCGACGCGGCGCGGGCGGCGGAGTGAGGGCGCGGCACGCGGACGCGTTGTGCCGCGCGCATCTTCGCGCTTAAATCGTGTCCGGCCCGGCGCCCAGGCGGGCGCGAGCGCGCGCACGAAGAGCGGCCGCGGTCCGCGGGAAGGCGTGCGCATGGGCTCCCGGCGCCATGAGAACGTCGATGAGCGCGGCAGACGGCGCGAGCGATGCGCGCCAATGCGCGTGGGCCGCGCTCGATGAAGCCGTCAAGTCCGAGCGCGGCCGGCGGCCGGCCCATCGCGATCCTGGCGGGCATTCTCACCAACGCCGCCGCCTCGCTGTTTCCGGCGTACTTCGCCGTCGTGATGGCGACCGGCGTGGTTTCGATCGCCGCGCGCCTCCTCGGCCTCGCGCCGATCGCGTGGGCGCTGCTGGCGCTCAATCTCGTCTTCTACGCCGTCCTCTGGCTGCTCACGCTGATCCGCGTTGTGCGCCATCCGGGCCGTATTCTCGCCGACCTCGTCGATCACGCGCGCGGGCCGGGCTTCTTCACCCTGGTGGCCGGAACCTGCGTGCTCGGCACACAGCTTGTGCTCGTCGCCGGCGCGCGCGACGCGGCGCGCCTGCTCTGGGTTCTCGGGCTCATCCTTTGGTTTGCGGTCATGTACGCGTTCTTCATGGCCGTCACCATCCGCCGCGAAAAGCCCGATCTCGAGACCGGGATCAACGGCGCATGGCTGCTCGCGGCGGTGGCGACGCAATCCGCATCGGTGCTCGGCGCGCTGCTCGCACCCGACTTCGCCGTACGCGAAATCGTGCTCTTCGTCGCGCTGTGCATGTATTTCCTGGGATGCCTCCTCTATCTCAGCATCATCACGCTCATCTTCTACCGGCTCACCTTCATCCGTCTGACGACGATGGAAATGACGCCGCCCTACTGGATCAACATGGGCGCCGTTGCGATCACCACCCTCGCCGGCTCGACCCTGATCCTGAATGCCGGCGGCGCGCCGCTGCTCGGCGAGATCGTGCCGTTCCTGAAGGGCTTCACGCTGTTCTTCTGGACCGCGGCGACCTGGTGGATCCCGCTGCTGCTCGCGCTCATGGTGTGGCGCCACGCGGTGCGGCGCCATCCGCTTCGCTACGATCCCCAGTTCTGGGGCCTCGTCTTTCCGCTCGGGATGTACACGACCGGGACCCTACGGCTGTCGCAAGCGCTCGATCTGCCGTTCCTGGTCGTGATCCCGCATGTCTTCATCGTCATCGCGCTTCTCGCTTGGCTCGCGACGGCGGCGGGCTTGTCGCTCACGATCTTGCGCGGTGTGCGCCGAGCCTTTACCGCGCGCGCGGCGGTCGAGGGGCCGCCGTGATGGCGCCGGGCTCGTCTCGGGTCCGCCCTGTGGTTGCGCACCTGCGGCGTTGCACCGGCTGGCGGCAGTGGCCTTTTCAGGCCCAAGCTACCTCTTACGGCCCCCAAGCTTGCGGGAGGTGACGATGTCCGATCTCTTCCTACTGCGGAATTGGCGCGGCGAGACGCCGCTGTGGCGCGTCTATTGGCTTTACGGCGTGCTCGGCAGCGCCGTTCTCACCGCCCTCATCGCCGTTCCCGCCCTGAGCGGCTGGATCACGCTACCGGTGCTGGCGGCTGCCCTTGTCGCGGGAGCCGCTTATACGCTCTGGATCGTGGTCAGCATTTGGCGCTGCGCGTTCAATATTGAGAAGGAGCACTTTGGCATCGAGCGCGACGCCTGGGCCATGCTCGCCCGCTGGCTGACCGTCGCGTGGGCGATCAATGTGCTCGGCTTCTCGGCGCTGCTCATTGCCAGCTATCTGGATCACTAGGCGCCATCGAAGACGCGATGACGCGGGCCGACGGATGCAAGAGAGACCTCGTCGGCCGACCTTGGACGCGGATAACGGGCGCCGCAAAGTCCGCAAAAAATAGTGCCGCCACAATGGAACTTTTTTCGCGTCGGCCTGGGCTGTTCTAATAACCATTTGATTTTGCTAACAAATAATCGCGCCGCTGCGGCGAAACGCTTGACTTGCCGGGCGCTCCGGTCCACTTTGCCGCAATCAATCTCCGCGACCCGATGCCTTGAAGACGCGCCCCCGAGGCGTCCTCGCTCAAGACCTTCGCTACCGGGATTGGCTCCCTCGCTATGCGGGCTAAGCATGGCACTTCGTAACCAACCCGGGAGGCCCTAATGGCCAGCGGTACTGTGAAGTGGTTCAACCCGACCAAAGGCTACGGCTTCATTCAGCCGAGCGATGGCGGCAAGGACGTTTTCGTGCATATCAGCGCCGTCGAGCGCGCCGGCCTCAACACGCTGAACGAGGGCCAGAAGGTCTCGTTCGAGCTGCAGACCGAGCGCGGCAAGACGTCGGCGACAAATCTCAAAGTGGGCTAACCACCGACTTCGTGATGGACGGGGCCGCCTCCGGGCGGCCCCGTTTTCGTTCGTGCCTCAAACCGTGCGCCTCGCGGCGGCGGGAAAATAACGAGCGGTCGCGGTAGGCGCGAAGCCGCGCCGGCCCCGTGGTCGTCGAGCGGGCGAGGGTGACATGGCCAAGCAAGCGCCGGAATCCGCCGAGGCCGCCAAGACAAGGAAGCTCCGCGAGCTTCGCGAAGCCGACGAGGCGCAGCGCCGGGCCCAGGGCATCTGGGGCAATTACGGCGTCGCCGAAATCTCCCATCCCGACTCCAACGCCGTCTTCGTGCTGCGCTGCCGCGGCCGCGAGACGCCCGATCTCGCCAAGGAAGTGCGCACCCGCTCGGCGCTGATCACGCCCGAGGACCACCAGGCGCTGGTCGAGTGGATCGCAAAGCGTCCCTACGCCGAATTCCGCACGCGCCTCGTCGCCTGGAATCTGAGCGACGCCGAAGCCAAGCGCGTTTACCGCACGCGCATCGATACGGCGCGCGCCAGCGGCGCCGCGGTCGTCAATCCGCAGCCGGCGCCGGTTCAAGCGGCGGTGCCGAGCCCGGCGGCTTAGTTCCCCTTGCCCCCCGCTCCCCTGGGAGCGGGAGATGTCACCTCTTGTCCCAGGCGCGCATCGGCCAGATCGGCTTCGCGTCAGCGGCCGCGGCAGGCACGATCGCGGCGGGCTTGCCGGCCTGCACTTGGATCAGCGAGCTCTTGGTGTCGGGGTTCTGGCCCTTGGCGTCGAAATGCACGCCGGTGCCGACCGTGGCGTTGTCCTTGATGTCGGTCTTGCGCAGCGCCTCCAAGAGCTTCGCCGGCTCGGTCGAGCCCGCGCGCTTCGCGGCGTCGAGCGCGATCAGCACCGCCTCGAAGGTGTAGAGGACGCCGAGCGTCATGAAGCGGCCGGGAAAGTTCTTGGTCCACGACGCGGTCATAAACTGCGCCATCGGCTTCTTGGGATCGTACCAGGGCAAGACGCTGATGATGTCGTCGGCGAGCTTGCCGAGCGCGGCGACGAACGGCTCCTCGGCCCAGCCCGGGCCGGTGTTGAGCACGCCCATCGGCTGCCAGCGCTGCTTGACCATCTCGCGCACGGCGAGGATGCCGTCGTTGACGCGCGAGATGCACCAGACGAATTCCGCATTGGTCGCCTTCGCCTTGCGCACTTCGGCCGAGAGATCGCGCGCATTGGGGTCGTAGCCCACCGTGTCGACGAACTTGTAGGGCATCGCGAACTTCTCGATGAGCTTCACCGTCACGTCGCGCTGGCTCGCACCGAAGGTGTCGTTGGCGTGGAGCAGCACCGCGCTCTTGGGCGCCTTGCCCGAGAGCTGGAAGAGCTCCTTCTGCAATCCGAAGGTGTCGACCGCGATGGTGGCGCCGCTCGGGAAATTGCGGAACACCGTCTTGAAGCCCTGCTCGGTCAGATTCGGCACCGCCGCGATGTTGACCACGAGCGGGATGCCGCGCGCTTCGCACACCTGCGCCACGGCGACGGTCTGGCCCGAATCGTAGCAGCCGACGATCACGTGGCAGCCCTGCTCGATCAGCTTCTCGGCCTGGGCGCGCGCGATCGGCACCTGGGTTTCGGTGTCGGCGGCGACGATCGTGCACGCCGGAAACCCGCGCGGCGGCAGCACCATCGCGGCGAGATCGGCGCCGCGGCCGGCGTCGATGCCGAGCTGCGCCTGGATGCCCGAGCGCGGCAGCAGCACGCCGATCTTGAGCGGCTGGCCTTGCGCGTGCGCGAAACGCAGCGGGAGCGCCGCGGCGACGCCGAGCGCGCCGGCTCCGGCCAACACCGTACGGCGGCGGACGGCGCCGCCGCGCTTCCGATTCTGGGACATGGCTTCCTCCCGGTTTCTTATGAACCGTGACCCAAGCAGAGGCGCGGTGCCGTGGCGGTGTCAAGGACAACCGCGGCGATGGGTAACTGGGGCGCTTCGGGGAAACGGGCGCCGTTCACCCCTCGTCCTCGTCGATCGGTCCCGTGCCAGGAACGCGCGGCTTGAAAAGAAGGAGATGGACGATCGCCAGCGGCCAGAATGCAATGCCGTAGACGAGCCACGGCCAGAACGGTCGTCCCCGCAGCACAGCGATCGCCGCGATGGCGACGCCGACCGCGACCCACCCGGATCCCGCCACGATGATTACGTCGCTGGCCATCGCCGGCACTCCTTCCCCGTAAGGGCAACGAAGACGGCATGGTTTCGTCCCTGCGTCGGGGCGCCTAGGGCGGCTGATCCCGGTGCGCGCGCGGAACGATAGCTGCATTGGATGCGAAGACGAATTGCGGCACTTTGTGCGACCTGGACGCGCGCGCCGCGCGGGCCCGTGCTCCTCGCAAGCCGCCGGAAACGCCGTGACCCTCAAAGAATTCGCCGACTATCACTGCCCGGCCCTCGAGCAAGATGAGGCGCGGCACAATCTGATGGTCGCGACGCTGGGGCGCGCCGCGAACGAGCCGGAGTCGAAGCTGCGCGTCTGGTCGCTGGGCGCGCCCGGCGCCTGCGCCATCCAAAGCCCGGGCTGGCCGATCATTCTCGGAGCGGTGGACCGCGAACAATGCCATCGCCTGGCCGACACGGTGCGCGGCGACGATTTTCCAGCCGTGGTCGGCGCGGGCGACGCGCCGGGTTGGTTCGTTTCACATGCGCGCGAACTCGGCATCGAATTTTCCGGGCACGTTCCGCAGCGGATCATGAAGATCGAGGCCCCGCCGCGTTCGCCGCCCGTGGCCGGCCATGCGCGCGCGGTGACGAGCGACGACGCGCCGCTGTTCGCCGATTGGCGCATGGCCTTCGCGGCCGAGGCGACGCCGCACGATCCGCCACCCAAGCGCGAGGCGATAGAGCAAGCCGCGGCGCGCGGCGAGAATTTCCTATGGGTCGTCGATGGCGAGCCGGTCTCGACGGCCGCCATCGTGCGCCGCACGCGCCGCGGCGGCGCCATCAACGGCGTCTACACACCGCCGGCGCTGCGCAATCGCGGCTATGCCGGTGCCGTCACGGCGGCGCTGGTCGAGCGCATCCGCGCCGGCGGAAAATCCTTCGCCTGCCTCTACGTCGATCAGCGCAATCCGGCGTCGAACCGCTGCTACGAGAAGATCGGGTTCAAGCCGGTGTGCGACGCGTGGCACTATTTGCGCGCGCAGCCGGCGCCGTAGGGCGCGGCGTCAGTGGCGCAGCCGGTCGATCAGGCTTCCGATCATCACGCCAGCGACGCCGCATAGAACCGCGATCACGCCCGCCGCCAAGTTCCGATCCCAATTGGTTTCCCCGCCCGGCAGCGGCGGAAAGAGATCGCGCGCAAACAATTGAAACAGCGCAACGCCGGCGATGGCGCCGGCAAGGCCGCAGGCTTGCGCCGTCGAATGACCGGGTCCGGTCCCCTTTCTGTCGGTCTCCCGCATGATCGCGCCCCCGCAAGATGCTGCCGCAGCCATGGAGCCACGTCGCAGCGGCGCTCTCCGCGTCTCTGCCGGCGTCCAGCCCGGCCCACGTGACTGATACTCGCCTCGGCCGCGCGGCATCCCCGCGAAGACGGCCGGCCACGCAGGATTTGATCGCCCAGAGACTATGGAGGCAGGAATCCTTCAGAGCGCCGAAGAGCCGTGGTGAAAAACCACTTTCCGCACTGGGTGCGTCGGGGGCGGAATTTTCGCCCCAAACGACGTCGAGGCCGTCAACGCTCCGTGAGCTTCAGCTCGATGCGGCGATTCTTGCTGTAGGATTCCTCGCTGTCGCCCGGCTCGAGCGGCTGGAATTCGCCGAAGCCGGCGGCGACGAGGCGGTTGGCCGGAACGCCTTCGGCGATCATCAGCTTCACGACGGCGATGGCGCGCGCCGAGGAAAGCTCCCAGTTCGAGGGGAACCGCGAGCTCACGATCGGCCGCCGGTCGGTGTGGCCGTCGACGCGCAGCACCCAGTTGAGCTCGGTCGGGATCTTCTCCGAGATATCCTTCAAGGTCTTGGCCAGCTTGGCGATCTGCTCCCGGCCGGCGGGATTGATCTCGTCAGAGCCGGCCGGGAACAGCACCTCGGACTGGAACACGAAGCGGTCGCCGACGACGCGGATGTCCGGGCGCTCGCCCAGGATCTCGCGCAGCTTGCCGAAGAATTCCGAGCGGTAGCGCTGCAGCTCCTGCACCTGGCTCGCAAGCGCCAAGTTCAAGCGCCGTCCGAGGTCCTCGATCTCGACCTTCTGCGTCGACGTCTTCGCTTCCGAAGCCTTGAGGGCTTCCTCGATCGCGGCGAGCTGCTGGCGCAGCGCGGCCATCTGGCGGTTCAACAGTGCCACCTCGGCTGCCTGCTCGTCGGTCAGGCGCTTCTGATCGCCGACCGACTTCTTTTCCAGCACCAGCGCGGCCTGAAGGCGGTCGCGCTCGCCGCGCAATCCCTCGAGCTCCTGCTCGAGCGCGGAGAGACGCTGCTCGACCGTTTGCTTCTCGCGCGCGAGGCGCTGGGCCGCGTCTTCCTCGGCGCGCCGGCGCGCCTCCAATTCCGAGAGCCGGCGCTCGAGCTCGGTCTTCTCGCCGGTGACGCGCGTGCGCTCCTCCTCGGTCGTGCGGCGGCGCGCTTCGAGGGCCTCGAGCCGGCGCTCGAGGTCACTCTTCTCGCCGGCGCTGCGCTGGCGTTCGGCCTCGGCCGCGCGCTTTCCTTCGGCGCTGTCGCGCTCGAGCGCCGCGATGCGCGCCAGTGCCGCGAGTTTCTCGCGATCCAGGCCCGCGATCCGCGCAATAAAATCGTCCTTCTCTTTTCCAAGACCGGCGATGCGCGCCGTGAGTGCGCCCTTCTCCTTCTCGAGGTCGGCGATGCGCTTCTCGGCGTCAGACTTCTGGCCCTCGAGCGCGCTCTTCTCGCGCAGCAAAACGCCGAGCCGTCCCTCGAGATCGGCGCGCTCGCGATCGAGGCGCTCGCGTTCGGCGATGGTGGCGCTCAGCCGATCGCGGAGGCCGGCGATGTCCTTCTCGGCCTGATCGACCTTGCCGCGCTCGGCGGCGAGATCCTTCGTCAGGTCCTGCCGCTGCCGGGTGAGCTCCGTGATGGTCTTGTTGCGGCCGCTCAAGGCGTCGCCGAGGAAGATTTGCATGGCCGTGAACACGGTCAGCACGAACAGCAGCATGATGAGCAGCGTCGTCAGGGCGTCGACGAAGCCGGGCCAGATGTTGAAGCCTTCGCGGGCGCGGACGCGGCCACGCATGGCGGCTCAAGCCTTCGGTTTGACGCGCTGGTCGGCTTCGCGCCGGTCGCGGGCGCCGGCCAGCGTCGCAATCGCCTGGGCGAGGACTTCGGTCTCGGAACGCATCTCGCGGATCATCTCCTGGCGGCCGACCGCGTTGTCCTTGGTCATTTGGTCGAGATAGGGGCGGATTTGCAGCTGAACCTCGGCGATGCGGTTGGCGAGGTTCTTGAACTCGGTGCGCAGCGCCGTCACCAGCTCCTGGCGGCCGAAGGATTGCTCCTCGGACAGCCGCCCGAGGATGGGCTTGAGCTCGATCTGCGTGTCGGCCAAGCGCGCCAGGAGCGCCTGCTGCGTGTGGAGCTGCTCGACGAGGAGACCGAGCCGCTCGGCCAGCGCCGCCACGCTCTCCGAAGCCTTCGCCCGCTCGCTCTCGCCGCGCACGATGGTCTGCGAGAGCTCGTCCATCGTCGTGGCGGTGTGCTCGAGCAGCGCCTGGAGGTAGCTCGACACCGAATCGAACGATTCGCCCGAGCTGTCGGTGGGCAGCACGCTCAGGCGCGTCATGCCCGAAAGCCAATCCTCGAGATCGCTGTAGAACCGGTTCTGCGCCTGCGCGGCCTGGAGGTCGAGGAAGCCCAGGATGAGCGAGCCGCCGAGGCCGAGCAGCGAGGTGCTGAACGCGACGCCGGCGCCCTTGAGCGTGTCGTAGAGTCCGGACTTGAACCGGTCGAGGACTTGGCCGACGTCTTCGCCCGTGCCGACGGAAAGGCTCCCGATCACCTTCACCACCGCGTCGACCGTCTCGAGCAGTCCCCAGAAGGTGCCGAGCAGGCCCAGGAAGACGAGCAGCGCGATCATGTAGCGCGAAATCTCGCGCCCCTCGTCGAGGCGGATGCCGATGCCGTCGAGCAGCGTGCGCATCGTGCCGGCGGTGAGGCGGAGGCGCCGGCCCTCGCGCTCGCCGAGCATCGTCGCCATCGGCGCCAACAGGCGCGGCCCGCGGCCCGACGCGGTGCGGTCCTTCTTGTAGTGCTCGATCCAGCTCACCTCGGGCCAAAGCACCAGCACCTGGCGCAGGCAATAAAGGATGCCGATGACGAGGATGCCGATGATGAGCCCGTTCAAGAACGGGTTCGCCTGGAAGAATTTCTCGAGCTCGCCGCGAATGAAGAACAGCCCCGCCGCCACGACGACGAGGAAGGCCAGCATGCGAACGAGATAGCGGCCGGGGCGGGTCATCGCTCGGGTGATGGGGATTGAGGGGCTGACGGCGGCGGAGGCGGCGCGATCCTAGAGCATCTCAATGCGCGGCGCCAAGCGAGGCTTCACCCGCGTAACGTTTTCGTAACCTCAATCCTTTGCCGCCGCGGCGATGAGGCGCGCGAGCGGTTTCTGCAAGCCGGGCGTCGCGGCGAGGATTTCGCCACGTGCCAGCATGTCGTCGCCGCCGTCCATGTCGCTGACCGCGCCGCCCGCCTCGCGGATGAGCAGGATGCCCGCCGCCATGTCCCACGGCATCAGGCCGTATTCCCAGAATCCGTCGAAGCGGCCGGCCGCGACCCAGGCGAGATCGAGCGCCGCGGCGCCGAAGCGGCGGATGCCGGCGACTTCGGGCGTCACTGCGGCCAGCGTCTCCATGTAGCGCGGATGCTTCGGCTTGCCCTTGAACGGCAGGCCGGTGGCGAT
>Ga0070695_100001154_pt1 | contig 14493 bp, 12 predicted proteins | sample KBSK1252metaG_FD_65471 | JGI IMG/M metagenome (GOLD analysis project Ga0070695, IMG submission 65471) | Corn, switchgrass and miscanthus rhizosphere microbial communities from Kellogg Biological Station, Michigan, USA - KBS K1-25-2 metaG | ecosystem: Host-associated > Plants > Roots >...
CAAAGACGATCGCGGGCCGTTGCTATCACGGCCCGCGCATTGATGCGGCTGTGCGACAATAAGATAAGACGTTGATGCCGGACTTTCCAGTTCGTCCAAAGATCGGACTTCAGACCCTCTCGCGCTGCCTATTTGCGCAATCTCATCATCACTAAGACATCGGAGCGTGATGCTGCCGTCGTCACGCTCACTTGGTTGGCAGCATCTGAGGGTGCGAGTATCGGTTTACCTACACTCCTCTCGGTAACGCTGACAATTGCCCAACCCTCTCTCGCCGCGCTCTTCTTTGTAGACGCAGGCGCGACGCAATCGCTCGCAGTAGGAAAGACGCCCGCTGCACTCCCTGCGATAGCGCCCACAATTGCCCTCACCTACCTCTCCTCGCTCTTCTTTGTAGACGCAGGCGCGTCGCAGCCGCTCACAGTAGCTGCCACGCCCATACTGCACGTCCACAACGAGGCGCTCCGAGAGGCCGGCGCCGCGTGCGTCAGCAGCAACCGGTGCAGCGACCGCGTTTGCAACGCCGACAAATCCCAAGCCGATCATGAAGATCATGGCACCGATCATTCCTTGCATGCTCGCTCACTCCCTTGACTTCGTTTACCCCGGTGTGCTGAGCCGTCCCGGTACCACGCGAGCATGTCGCAATTGGTGCAGACAGCTGAATAGCAGCCAACTGCATTGTTCATTTACTATTCATTGTCTGGCGGAACTCATCTGCTCTGTGGCCCGGCAATCTGTACAAAACGCCACCTCTTACGCGCGCGAAGCGACCGGACGAGACTCCAGAACACATTCGCCCAAGCGCCCTTTCGATGGAGGCCCGCGATCGCCGGCTTGGTAACGACAACGCAGCCGGGATTTCAAAGTCCAGGCCCTAGCCAGAGGAAAAATCCTCCCTGGCGACCGAGCAAAATTATTGCAGAACCAGGCAATGGTGCGGTGTACAGCCGAGGCTTCCGCGCGCAGGACTAATAAGCTTGCAAGTGTCGCGCCCAAAGAAAGTCGCTTCCCCTCAAACCGCCGCGGCTCTCGTCAGGTAGCGGTGCCGTGAGCCGCTTGAAAACTGGGCATCTCGAAAACTCTGAGCGTCTTTGCGCGGGATGCTGGCGTGGGCGCGCGACAATCTTGAGGAGAGCGGAGGCAACTCAAGGCTCACGTCGCCGCGGGGCGGAGCGCACAACCGAAAGCATGCTCTTGCCTTAGATGTCCGCTAACATCAGCTGATACACAAAGGGCCGCGAGTTTACGCGGCCCAGGTGGAAGGCATTAAAGTAAAGTATTCGTGTGGGAGCAACGACCTCTTGCGCGGCCTCGTCGTGGTGCGGGAAAACGACCGACCGCAACTCAGACCGTCTCTCCAGCCCGAAGTGTAAATCCAAACACCGAAGGCGCGACCTCACATCGGCGTGATGATGGGTTGCCAAAGCTGGCTTAGCTCGCAGGGCGGAGGTTGGGCCAGTTCCCACCGCGACGTGTCCGTTGCAATGCCTGCTCTCCCCATCCCACCCTCCAGGGCCACATGGCGGCAAGGTCGTCTGGGGGCGTCCGATTTGGCGCGGCAAGTCGCCCAGAGGACCGCCATCGCCGATGTTGACGGCGGGCGCGATGTCGCCGCGTTAGACAGGATAGATGACGTTGGTCGCCGATACGGGCGACCGTTCGCCCGTCGGGCATGTCGCTCGCCCACGATGCTGCTGAGACATGAACCGATTGGTCCGTAATCGGCGATCACCTCGATGAGATTGCGCCTCCGGGGCGCGGTTTGAGTCGACCCGTGGGACTGGAGCGGAGCAAATCCTTGCCAATTCGCGCTTCCGCAACCTCCCCGAGCGACCAGGCGACCGCAATCGCGCTATCCATGGTCGCTGAGTTTGGGCGTGGCATGTGGCCCGGCGAGGGTCCACGGCTTGCCCCAGTCGTCCTATCGCGCAGGCCGCTCGCCGGACATTGGCACAGACCTTTGCTCCCTGCTCTGCGATTTTGCAGGCCAGCCCGAAGGGAAAACCTATGTATTTGCTGGGCCAAGCTGATTTTGCGGGTCCTGCACCTCAAACCCTTAGGTTCGCGCCTCCCCACTATCGCCGCTTCTGGGCGCTGCCGGTCGCTGATGGCTCCAGCGCAGATCCTCCGGTTGAGGAGCCAATACTCGTCACGCAAAAATGAGCTTCGCTGTCCAGGATGCTTTTTTTATAGTCCTTCCAGGTAGGTTCAGGGCATGGGGGAGATTGCATGCTGCAAATTGCAGCGGATGTCACCGGGGACACGGTGAGGCATGGCTCCACCCGCCGCGCTCGTGACGAGGAAGCGTGGCAACCTCCCAAGTCCTGGGCTCCGTCAGATCGGTTGCTGCGCGCAAGGCGCCACGCGTGAAGTCCGCCGCCGGTCGTAAAGCATGGGTGCCAATCCTGGAGCGGCTAGCGGGAGGGCTGAGAGAGGCGCGACGAGAGCTTGAGGCGGTCGCAGACGTCAGTCCTCCGGAAGTCATTCGAGCTCTCAGTCGCATCGAGGCCCAGTTGGCGCGTCCGTTCCGGATTGCGATCGTTGGAGAGTTCAACTCGGGCAAATCCTCTCTCGCGAACCTGCTCCTCGGGATTGAGGGCTTGCCCACCGCCGTCGTTTCCAGCACACAGATTCCTACATTACTTTATCACTCTGGCAGACCACGGGTATTTATTGTCCATCGCAGCGGTGAACGCAGTGAGGTTCGAGACCCTGCCTCAATTCCAAATACGTCGATTGTTCGGCTCGAGGTCGGGTTGCCCTCGCCGCGCTTGCGTGGCGTTGAAATTTTGGATCTGCCGGGGCTCGCCGATCCTAGGTTCGACCGCGGGGTAGGTGATCTGATGCTAGACACAGCAGACGTCCTGCTTTGGTGCACGGTCAGCACACAGGCTTGGAAGGAAAGCGAGCGCGCCGCATGGGAAATCTTGCCGGCGCGGCTTCGACGTCGTGCTCTTTTGGTGGTGACCCACAGCGATCTTGTGATTGATGCAAACGACACGCACAAGCTGTTGCGGCGTCTAAGAATGGAGGCTGGCGCATTCAGGGACATCTTGCTTGTCTCGACCGTCAATGCACTCGCATTGCTACAGAATAAGGGCGACGAGCTCGGTCATGCCGCTTGGGTGGCGACCGGGGCCGATGGGCTCGACGTGGCTCTCGATCAGTTACTGGAGAGCGTTGCCGAGAGACGCATCAAAGTTGCGCGTGCCATGACGCACCGCATCGCAAGTCGTGCCCTATCCCACTTGTAAAGGTCTGGTCTCATCCCGGGTCCGTCGCGCTTTGCCGCTGAGGTCGCCGCCCCGCCGCATTGCGCACGTCCAACCCAATTCTGCCACAATTGATCGGGCATCGTGACGTCCGCGCGGAGAAAATCGGCGACCTGCTGAGGGGTACGATCGCGCGCTTTTCGGACAGTTTGAGCGCAGGCATTTTGGCTGCTCGGTGCGATTCAGGAAGCGGAGTGACATAGGCGGCATGCTTTTCAGGCTGGCCATCCGCAGCCGAACGATGCGCATCATGTGCGGGCTCGTCATGGTCGTGGCCGCGATATGCTCGCAAACCCCTGCCGGAACGGCCCAGACGTGCGGCTCGGAGTACACCCTAAAAGAAGGGGACACGCTGGCTGAGATCGCCGCGCGCGTTTATGGCGATCCCGCGCAATGGACGATACTCCTCTATGCCAATCAGGATCGCCTCGGAGCCAATCAGTCCCTTCTGCTTCCTGGTTTCGCACTGAAAGTGCCTTGCGTCAGCGGATTGCAGCTGCAACAGCCCTTGCCGCCTATTGCGACCACGCCGGCGCAAGCAACGACGACGCCGGAGGCAACGTACGTTACGTCTTCCCTTGTGCGCCGCGTCGAGCTCCTGACCGCCGAGGGCTACGCCCCCTACACCGGACGTGCTCTCGAGGCCGGCGGCATGCTCACGGACGTGGTCAGCGCAGCGATGGCTCTCGTTAAAGAGGAAACAAGAGGGCGCTTCAATTATAGCATCTCATGGGTCAATGATTGGACCGCCCATTTGAACCCCTTGCTGATGACGCACGCCTTCGACGTGGGATTTCCATGGGAGCGACCGGATTGCGACGGCGGCACGCTGCTCGATGCGAACGCGCAATTGAGGTGCCAAAAGTTTCTCTTCTCGGACGCTCTGGCCGAGGTCACGACCTATCTGTTCGTTCACAAGAACTCGCGTATTAAGACGCTGAACAGCGAGGACATTGCTGGCTCAACTCTGTGCCGACCGTCCGTCCGTCTTATCCACGAACTCGATGAGGGTGGGCGCAACTGGCTAAAGGAGGGAAAGATAAAGCTTGTTCGTCCAACTGCGATCGACGAGTGTTTTCGTTTGCTCGATAACGGTAGTGTTGACGGCGTCGTCGAGGCCGAGCTTGTCGGGCGAGCGAGCATGAATGCGCTCGGCATGGCTGACCGAGCTCAAGCGATTGAACAACCCATCGCGCTGACGAGCCTTCATGCCGTGATCTCGAAGTCGCATCCGCAAGCACGTACCATTCTCTATTACATCAATATGTCGCTGGCTAAGCTCCGCGATAGCGGCGAATATGAACGGATCTTGGCGCGGCATCTCGCACGGCTTTGGGGGGGGCAGACGATAACCAAGGTTCTGGGCGGTGCTCTCGTTGGCGAGCCTAAGACCGGCCCGGCTTCCACGCAGGGATCCGCGCCGATCCCTCCGGACGCGGTGCCGCAGTAGCCGGAGGCTGAGGCAATGCGACACCGATCAAGCGTGACCAGCGCGACTGCGTGCTATTTCACGGTCGGAAGCTCGCCAGGCCCATCGGGCATCGAGCGAATAATGCGCTCGAGGGAGACACTTTCAGCGACCAGTCCATCGGTGAGGGCGCGGCTGTACCAGATCCGATACCAGCGCGCAGCCTCCCTCACATTGGGCTCGGCATCGCGCTGGGCGATCTCGCCAAGAAAGTTGGGGTCATAGGAGCGGGCAAGCGTCCAGGCCATATCGGCCGAACCTTGATGCTGGATACGAATAAGCGCGTCGCGCGCGGCTCTGACATGACCTGCCGCGATATCTTGCATGGCTTTCTCGAGGATTGATTGCGCACTTGGCTGCAAGTTGTCGGTGGGCGGCCGGTCTCGACCGGTCGGAAGCGCTAAGTCCCCGGCGGCCCGGGTTGCCTGGAAACTGGGGGACGGGCCGGGAGATCCCTTGAGATCATTCAGGATGTAGGCTGCAAGCGCGATCGTGGCGACACCGGCGATAAGACCAAGGCCAGCGGCAAGGCCATGCCGTCGGGTCATGAGGCCGGGGTGGGGGCTGTTCCCCCCACCGGTCGCTAGGACAGCGGTCCCAGATTCCGTCGACAGCGCTTGGAGGCGGTGTAGGATAGCCTTCACCTCCGCTAGTCGGCGTGCTCTCGATCGCTCGAAGAAAATCCTCATTTCCGCCCCACTCGAAGATATGCTTCCGGCATTTGATCATTCCACGTTCCTTCGCTTCGAATTCGGAAGAACGTGCGCCCAGACGAATTCGAACAGCCCGCCGGGTATGCGCATTGGTAGAAACTACGGTAGCCTGACACCTGCCTAATCAGGCGATAGGACTGAGGCGAATTATTGGACATCGCCGGCATGGTTGCCAATTTCGGAGGCCTGACGGGAAGCCCGGGACGCCGCGATGCTAGCAATGACAACGCCTTAGGGGCTGTGAGGGGGAGGACGTGTCGCATCCGTTGCAGAGCAGCATTGGCCATCAAATGGCCCGGGGCGGCCCCGTGAGCTCGGCCGTTGACCGTATCGCTGCTGCGCCTGTCCAAGCCGGTGCGCTGTTTCCCCAGCATGGCATCAACGCCCATCTCGAGGGGCTACGGCGCGAGTTGCTTGCCTGCGGGGGCGACCTGCAGAACACCGCACCCTTCCAGGGCAGGTCGTTTTTCGATGAGTACCTTGCCGAGCTAGGCGACCTCACTTGTCGCATTGCCTTCATCGGGCAAGTGAAGGCTGGCAAGAGTAGCTTCATCAACGCTTTTGTCAGAAGACCTGGCCTTCTTCCTACGGATATCAATCCGTGGACGACGGCGGTCACCTACCTGCATTTTGGCTGTCGCGATTCGCCGTCCGAGGGTGCCCAATTCACTTTCTTTGGACCGGACGAGTGGCAGCAGCTGACGCATGGTGGAGGGCGCATTCGCGAGCTGACGCAGCGCTTAGTCCCGGGTTTCGAAATCGATCAGCTCGAACAGCACGTCGACGCCATGCGGCGCCGCTCAGAGGCGCGGCTCGGGGCGAGGCTTGCCGAGATCCTGGGGCAGACGCATGCCTTTCCCTCGGTGTCGAAAGAAATCCTGGAAAGATACGTCTGCTCGGGACCGCACGGTGCGTCCAAGGACGAAGCCTCCAATGTTGGTCTTTACTCCGACGTCGTGAAGAAAGCGGACCTTTATTTCGGCACGAGCGAGTTCGGGCTGCCAACTTCAATCATTGATACGCCTGGCACGAACGATCCGTTCCTTGTCCGCGACGAGATCACCCGACGTACACTGGAGGCGGCCGACATTTACATCGTCATGCTCACCGCCCGGCAGGCGCTCTCTTCCGCGGACGTCGCGCTTTTGCGTATCCTGCGGGGTCTGCAGAAGGACCGCATCGCCGTATTCATCAATCGTATCGACGAGCTTTCGGATATCGCGCGGGACTGCCCGACCATTATTGAACATGTTCGTGCCGGGCTTCGACGCGAGTTCCCGACGGCCGAGATTCCGGTTGTTGCCGGCAGCGCGCTCTGGGCGGAGACCGCGATTGCACGTTCCGAAGCGGATGCCGATGGGATGCTGACCGAGAAAGTGAAGGCCTATGCGGCCTTCCTAACGGAGCCTGCGCGCGCCAGATCGAAAGAACAGTCCCGTGAAACATTGTGGATGTGCTCGGGGCTTTCGATGCTGTCGGCCGTCCTGGCCGACCTGACCTTGCGCAGCCGCAGCGGTCAGGCCCTGAGGCAAATCTGTCGATCGTTCATTCAACTCGCAAGAGTTGGCCGCAATGCAACCGAGCAAGCCATTGCCATCGTTGAGAAACAAGAAAGGCAGGGTGTTTCACGCCGGCGAGAGGGAAACGAGGAGCTGCGCGAAATTGAGCTGGAAGTTGCCAGGAACGAGCAGCTTCGGGCCGGACTGCAAGGCCTGCTAGGCGACCTCCAAGCAAAAATCGATGGCATCATCGCACCGCATTGCGCCAACATGCTTGACCTCTTGCGCGGAACAATCACGACTTTCTCCGATCTCGAATGTGATCGCTTGGGCCAGGCCTTTGCGCTCGGGCAGCGCGCATCTTCAAGGCGCTACGAGACTTCGGAGCTGCGGCGTCAGCTCGAAGCGGCCTTCCTCCTCTCATACCGTGCGGCGGTTCAACAGATCGATACGCTCGAGGCTCGGGTTCTGCCGCAACTGCAGCAACTCTTGAGCAAGTACAACCCGAGCTGGACCCAAAGGTATGAAGAAATCAGCGGGTCCTCGGTGGCTGACCTTCCATCCCTCGGCGCGCTGAGCCAGACTGTTGCCCTCGACCTTGACACACCTTGGTGGAAGCGTTGGTGGGCGACGCGCTCGCGGCAGCAGGAACAAGTCGAGGCTCTCGCCCAGCTTATCCGGGATGATTTTTACCCGATCGCGGATGATCTCGTGCAGGCGGCGCGCGCACGTCTAAAGGATCGGCAAGCGATGGCGCTGCGCAAATTTACGCTGATCTACATGGGTTTGATGGAGTTCCTGCAAGAACAGAATAGCCGCGGGCGGGCGCGAGCGCACGTGCTGCTTAATGCAGCGAAACATTCGGCGACAGGAGAACCGCAGCTGCAATCTCAGGCGCGGATCGTAGAATTGCGACAAGAAATCCCACGCGTTGAGGCCTGGCTCAACAGGCTAGAAACCATCGAGGCGACTTGGAACAAGTCATAGACGCGCGCCTCGTCTCGGAGGTGATGTTCGATCTGTCGCCCACTTTTCAGTCCGACGGCTGAACGCCTGCCCTACACCGGTTAGTGAAAGCCAACGGCCTTGCAGCCCTGCGTTCGCGGTCCGCTGCCTGACCCACAAAGATTTGATCGCACGCCGCTGGCCAGTGACCCATCCAACGTACATTATCCCACGCGCTTTCTTGTTTGCTTAGATTGAACTTCCTGGTTTGCTCGCATTGCGAGGGTTCATGAACCAATGATGATAAGACGTTGACATTCAAGGCGGCGGTTCGAGCCGCGGTGTGGGGGCGAGCCATTTCTTGGGGCGCCCAAATATGTCCAACATGGGAGTGGTACGGATTTGTCCCGGCAGGGGCAATTCCCGGGCCATTATTTTGGCAACGATCGTGTTTGCGGCCAATCTGGCTGTTGGGCTGTTGGCCGGCCTTGCGCCGGGATTTGGAGGGGCGAAGTCCACGGGAACCGACAGCGATCCGCCAACGCGGATCGCGCAAGGCGCCGAACCTAGGATATCCGTAGCATCGGCCATCGTCGCAGAGCCCGCATCCGCAGTCTCCTTCACGGTCGACGTGCTGCCCCGGGATTCGCTGCCGATCACCGGCTTTATCCGGGTGCGCGGGCTCCCACAATTCGTCTCCATCAACGACGCTCACGCTATTGGTCCGGACTCGTGGGCCGTGCCCTTGTACGTATTGCCCGTGCTCAGGGCGAATATCCCCGCTGCCCTGTCCGGGCGTACCGAGTTCGAAATCGCGCTGGTCAGCGGTGATGGCCGCATACTTGCCGAGGCGCGGACATCGCTCCTTGTCGTGCCGCCGTCGCCTCCCGGTCTGGGGAGACGAGCAGCACCCACCCCATCGGCCGCCGCCGTTGAGGCTCCGCCGGTAGGCATGACAAATCCGGCGATTGCGCCGTCGGAACCACCACCACTTGCGAAGACGGCCGCGGAGGAACTCGTCGCCCAAGGTGAGCGATACTTGGCACAGGGCAAGGTGGGAGGCGCGCGACTTTTCTTTCGCCAAGCAGCCGATGCGGGATACGCCGGGGCGGCGATGCGGCTCGCTGCAACCTACGACCCGGCGGAGCTTTCCATTTTGAAGGTGCAGGGTATTACGCCCGACCTGCTTGAGGCGCGCAAATGGTACGAACGCGCGCGTGACCTCGGGGCAGTGGAGGCCGAAGCGCGACTGGCGAGACTTAGCGACAAGTGAGGTCCGGGCGTGCCGCGCAACTGGGAATGCCCGACCGAAGACGTAGGCGGAGTGGTCAGGTTTTTGAGGAGAGAGCGCGATGCATGCTCGTCTACGCGAAAGTTTGCCATACTTGTTCGCATTGGCGATGCTCGCACACGCCTTCCCATCAGCAGCTCAATCCCCCTCTTCGCCGGCTCAAGCCACGCCGCGTTCGCCGCCCACGGCCGCAGCCGTTGGCGAACAATCGCGAGCAACTCAGGTCAACGGCTGGACAGTGGGTGTCGCCGGCGGTTTCTTCGAAGGAACCTTCATTCGCTTTGCCGTAGAGCTTGCGAAGGCGCTCGACGATGGGGACAATCTTCGCATCCTTCCCATCGTGAGTTATGGCGGCAATGAAAACATCAATGATCTTCTCTACCTTCGGGGAGTCGATATTGCGATCACCTACACCGACACTTTCGAGCTTTACAAGAAATCTGGCCGGGTCAGAAACGTCGAGCAACGGATCAACTACATCTCCGAATTGCTGGTCGGGGAGCTATATATCTTCGGTCGACCGGAAATTAGGTCACTCAAAGATCTAGAAGGTAAAAAGGTCAGTTTAGGAACCAAGGGAGCGAGCGCGACAACCACTGGTCCAATTGTGTTTGAACGACTTGGGATTCGCCCTGACTTTGTTTACATCAATAACACGATTGCACTCGAGAAGATGAAGAGCGGAGAGATCGACGCCATTGTGTCGACGGGCGGCAAGCCCAACGACTTGTTCGTCAAGTTGAAACCAGAGCCGGGATTTCACTTTATTCCCGTGGAGTACGGGTCGGTTTTCTCAGACTATTATCTACCGTGCCCGCTTTCCCACGCCGACTATCCTCACCTCATTCCCGAGGGACAAACGGTCGATACTTTGTGCATGTCGGCCGTGCTTGCGGTCTACAATTTCGCGAAGGGAACCGATCAAGCCCGCCGTCTAGAGCGCTTCATTCGCTATTATTTTGAGCAGTTCGACAAGCTCAAGCAGCCGTCATTTCATCCAAAGTGGAAGGATGTGAACCTCGCGGCGAAGGTGCCCGGCTGGAACCGGTATTGGTTGGCGGCGGATAAGCTGGCGGCGATGGAGAAGGCAGCAAGCCTCAGTGATAAGGCGACTGTAAAGCCGGTGCGATCGGGAGAAGCCATTGGCGCAAAGTCACCCGAGCAGGAAGCGCTGTTCAGAGAGTTTCTGCTCTGGATGAAGCAGCAAGACAAAAGATGACAACGTCGGTCGAAGGAAGAATTCGATGCTGTCAGCCGAGACCTCAGAGAGCTCGACCTATCACGCCAGCGATGGCGCCGCCTATGAATACTGGTTGGGTCGGTGGGCGCGCCGGCTGGCGGGGCCGTTTCTAGACTTTGCAGCTTTCCCTGATGAAGGCGACATTCTCGATGTCGGCTGTGGCACCGGCGCACTTACGTTTGCCATGACCGAGCGCTGGCCGAGCCGCCGGGTGGTTGGGATTGACATCGCGCCCAGCTTCGTCGAGTACGCGCGCGCGCGCCGAACGGGCGAAACGCCGATCTTGGAGGTAGCCGATGCCTGCGCGCTGCCACAAGCGGCCGGACAATTCGTCGGTGCAGCGACGCAGTTTGTCCTCATGTTCATTCCGACGCCAGAGGTTGCTCTCCGCGAAATGAAGCGCGTCGTGCGCTCGGGAGGGACCATTGCAGCCGCGCTTTGGGATTTTCGGGGCGGCCTCCTCTTTCAACGCATGCTTTGGGATACGGCGGCGGCATTCGATCCGGAGGCGCGCGCTACCCGGGATCGGATTTTTGCCAACCCGCTGGTTTTGCCAGAGGGGTTGTCCACTTTGTTCCGGGACGTCGGATTGCGCGATGTGGAACGTCACTCGCTCACCATTCGCATGGATTTTGCCAACTTCGAGGACTACTGGCAGCCCTTTCAAGGTGGGCAAGGGCCAGTTGGCCGCTATTTCGCCGAGCTCGCCCCAGACTTGAAGGGGCGCATCAAAGTTGCCGTCCGCGACGCCTATTGTTCCGGTGCAGCCGACGGGGCGCGATCTTTGACGGCCACCGCATGGGCGGTGAAGGGAACTGTGCCTTGAGAATACTCGAATTATCCGTTGACGAAATACTTACCGTTGAGGTCCGTCGTGGTTACATCAAGTACAGCCGGCATCGATATTACCGCATCCACCGGGGCGCGCTGGGCGCAGCTGGCGTTTGGCATCATTTGCATGGTCATGGTTGCAAATCTTCAGCTCGGCTGGACACCGTTTGTCGATCCCATCGATCAAAAATACCATTGGGGCCGGTACGCAATCCAATGGGCGTTCACGATCTTTGTTTTGTTCCAGACCTGGTTCGTCCCGCTGCACGGATACTTGATCGATCGGTTTGGCCCGCGCCTCATGTTGAGTGCGGCGGGCATCCTCGTTGGTGCGGCCTGGGTTCTTAATTCCTTCGCCGATTCCCTTCTATTGCTCTATTTGGCGGCGGTGATCGGCGGTCTTGGAGTTGGCATCGTTTACGGCGGCGCCGTTGGTAACGCCCTCAAGTGGTTCCCCGATCGCCGTGGCTTGGCCGCAGGCCTCACGGCTTCCGGCTATGGTGCCGGCTCGGCACTCACGGTTCTGCCAATCCAGGCGACGATCCAGACGCAGGGTTACGAAGCGGCATTTTTCTGGTTCGGGCTTGGTCAAGGCATCGTCGTCTTGCTGGTGGCGCAGCTTATACGTGCGCCGAACTCGCAAGACATACTGATGGCGCCGGCTCGCGCGGTGCCGCAGGGCAACCGCGACTATGCCGTGTCCGAAGTGATCAGGTCCGTGCCGTTTTGGATAATGTACGCCATGTTTGTGATGGTGGGAGTCGGAGGCTTGATGGCTCAGGCGCAGCTAGCGCCGATGGCCAAAGATTTCGGCATCGCCAACGCCCCGGTTACCTTTCTGTTTTTGACACTACCAGCACTTACCTTCGCCCTTGCGCTCGACCGGGTAATGAACGGTCTGACACGACCAATCTTTGGCTGGATTTCCGATCACATCGGACGCGAGAACACCATGTTCATCGCCTTCACACTGGAAGCACTTGCGGTCTATGGCTTGCTTACATTTGCACATGATCCCTTGTTGTTCGTCGTTCTCTCAGGCCTTGTGTTTTTTGCCTGGGGCGAGATCTACGCATTGTTTCCGGCGTTATGCACAGACCTCTATGGTCGGAAGTTTGCCAGCGCCAACTACGGGCTGTTGTACACGGCTAAAGGTATGGCCGCCCTTGTCGTACCTCTGGCTAACCTCTTGCCTGCTGGACCCGGGAGCTGGAAGATCGTCTTTGCGCTCGTCGCGGCTCTCGATCTAGCCGCGGCCTTATTGGCGCTGCTTGTTCTCAAACCTTTGCGCAAGCGCTAGTGTCGCGCGCTTCGGTGTTCCTACAGGTGGACCCTCGAGACAGCGCCGGGGCGTGAAAGGACGATCATCGCGGCAATATTGACCACATCTGTCTCGGCGATCGGGGGCAATACCTTGCCCACTAGGGCTTACTCTTCAGCTTAAAGGAGCCAAAAAATTGCTCCTTTGCGGCTGAGGCCACGTCGCGGTGTGCCACTGGAGCCTCGATGCTGAGCAGGTAGAGCGTCGTGCCGGTTCTTATATATTTAAAGTGAGCCGTTGATGTCGCGTTGCTGACTGAAAACGACAGGACATCGGCGCCATCCTTGGTGCTGCGGCTTAGGTCCGAGACCTTGTTGGTTGGGTTTGACGAGAAGGATTTTGGAATCGCGCCGAGATCGGCCGGCGTTTTGCTCGTTACTGGCGACTCGCTCGCTGCAAACTTAATGCCCTCCGAACTTTTAGCGCCGACGACATGGCTCATAGCCCCCGTGCTCGGGTCATGGGTCGTGAAGTCGTTGAACGGTATTGGCGTCCGGATCGCAAATGACCCCTTTGTCGACACGGCAAGATGCCATCCCGAACCATCGTCGGCGCTGACACCAACCCGATGCATCTCGAGCTTGGGCTGCTGAGCGTTGGACTTTCCGCTGTCGGACGTCACCAGGGCCACAACTGCGAGCCCCACAATCGCAAAACCTTTAAGCATTGGGCGAGCTCCCCCTTGTCGCGCACCGAAGCAATCGCTAGCCCATTGTGTGTTGCAAAAAGGGCAAGACCACCCGCGGAGAAGGCAAAGGTGGCGCGTGTTGCGCAAGTGCAACCGTTGGCGCAGATGTGGCTGCCTCGGGAAAAGGCCTTGCCGTTCGAGGCCTTGAGCTAGACGTCGAAGGAGCGCTCAAACCCCAAAGCTCAAACCCCAAGTCGACGCACAGTTGCAGGCGGCTAGGCAAACGGTGTCGTTGCTGAGAGTAGAACGTCAGCGCCGCCATGACGTTGGCGCGATCGCGTGATGATCCTCAACAGTCGTCGTCGACGCATTCACGACCCAGGCACTGCGCGAGCATCCCGCCGGCATCGCCATCTTGGTGTCTAGACCAGACCGTGCGGATCAGCGACAGCCGATTGCTCGACCTCCGCGGCAACGCGTTCGATCGTATCGGCCTGCGCCTTCCCTCAACTCCCAGGCACGATGCCACAAGCGATGCGTCCCTTGCCACCCCCGTTTTCCGGACTGTCGCTGTAGTTGTCACCGGCTTCGTGGATGACCACAGCGCGGCCCAGCACATCCGACAGCTTCAGTTTCGGGGCTATGATAGTCTCATCGACGCCCGTGGCATTGGCCGTGATTGCGGGCAGATCGCCCTTGTGTCCGTCACCTTGCGGACCCTGGTGGGACTTCTTGTTTTCCGGGTCATAGTGCGCACCAGCAGCACCGCCGGGTTCCCGCTTTCCATCCTTCGTCGTCGTGGTGCAGTCACCCTTCTCGTGCACGTGGAACCCGTGCTTGCCGGCGGCAATACCACTGATTGCGACTTTGAAGGCCGTTCCCTTGCTGTCTTCGCTGATGATCACGGTGCCAATTTTTTCACCAACCCCGGTATCAGACACTTTGTTGATCTCAACGGTCAGCTGCTGCGCCACGGCGATACCCGTCGCAACAGTCAAGATCGCGGCCACGCCGCTGAGCACCTCGATAGATGTCTTCATGGGTTTCTCCAAACGACGAGGTTCATTCAAAGTTGCGTCGCATGCCACCGCGCTGAGCTCGACGACCTACTCACTGCCCAACGGGAGCTGCCGGCCACGGTTCCTTGTTGCGGCACGTGAGGCGTTCGCGGGCGCAACATTGACCTCGGCTTTGAAATAGCACCGCACCCCACGGACCCAAGGCGCCGGCTGTGTGTTTTGCTCAGTGACTTCAGTCCTATGAGGGCCAAAAGGCATGCAAA
>Ga0070695_100001156_pt1 | contig 14473 bp, 23 predicted proteins | sample KBSK1252metaG_FD_65471 | JGI IMG/M metagenome (GOLD analysis project Ga0070695, IMG submission 65471) | Corn, switchgrass and miscanthus rhizosphere microbial communities from Kellogg Biological Station, Michigan, USA - KBS K1-25-2 metaG | ecosystem: Host-associated > Plants > Roots >...
ATCGTCTATCGGGCTACGGAACTGCTTGGAGTCTACTACGTCAAACCACGACGGCCTGCCAATCTTCCAAAACCCCTTATCGTCTTTCTCGTCCCGGTGAAATGGATGAGGCTGCGACTTGTCTAAGCGTAGATGATGCCGCCATTGTGGAATGCCGCTTTCCTTGGCCGAGTCGCAGGGATGAAAATGCCAGCCGTGTTTTGTGTTCAGAGTAATCCTCTCGCCTAACTTCTCGTGCGACATGAATTGACGTTGCAAGTTTTCATCCGGCCACAATCCCTGTCGTACCGCAATGGCCTGTTCATCAATTCCAATTCCCGTAAAGGTGCGGCCTCGGTAGCGGAAGATCGACCCGGCCAGATCGCTACCGATTGGAACCTTGGCAATGAACGACCATGCAGATTTATGTCCGGTTGAATAGCCAATGTCTAAACCTGCATCGCACGGCCAATCAGAAGGGATTCGCCGTGCTCCATACTTCGCCTCGAATTGATCCCATGTGATAACGTGGGCCATCGTTACGCGGTCATCATATTCAGGGAGAACTCTTTCCTCTTTCGCTGTCGTTAGATCATGTTGGTACTCGCCAAGGAACGAAGGTGGCCCAACGCGGTTAAGAGTTGTCTCCCAGTTCTCTACCGAGATTCCCGGCCAGTTGCTCTCCCCTTGGGTAATTACCGAATATGGGCCATCTTCCGACTGGCGCACTTCGTAGGCAAAATTTCTCACCGCTGGCACAGGCCGCGTGCTCATAGAACCGTCATCGTTCAACTCGCCAAACACTGTACGGATTGCCAGCGCCAATGACACGCCTGTGAGCATTCGATTCACCACAGAGTTTTCGTGAATAGGATTCTGCGGTACGAGCACGCGAGTCTTGTCATTGCCCATTGGGAGAATTGAGCGAGTGAGAATCATTTCTTTGTGTTCGACTACTAACGGAGAGTCGCCAAGCTCATCCAAGTCGTCAATCACGATCAGTGACGGCCTCATATTCAGAGTTTTACCACCACGAATCGCCACGTCAGCACCGACTGGACGGATAGCCCACCCACCCGATGTCATCAGGAACTCTTTGCCCCATCCAAAGCGATTGCCGTGCGTACCCATCTTCGGCTTGCCCAGCCACGGATAGAGTTTCGCTACCTGTTCAGACTCGATACGATCACGAATGGCGGTAACATGTTCCTCGGCTTGTGCTTGCTTGCCGCTATACACAATCACGTACCCACCGCGTAATAATGCACCCTCAGCAATACACGCCCACTCGATATTTGAACTTTTGCCCGTCTCTCTAGCGTGCGGCAGAAAGCCAACTAGCTCTTTTGGATCAAGTGCAATGTTCTGCTGCAACTTCATCAGACTGCCCCAATTCCACTTCCAGAATCGGTGTTGAATTGGAGCAAGCGGGCGAGTAAAGGTGTGTGGGCCAAGGCGTTTAAGCCACGTCTCGTAACCCTGCACTTCTAAGAAGATGCCGGGGTTTTGTTTGAAATAGAGAGTAAGGTCGCGGTAACTATCGGGGCTGTTAGCTTTTATTTTAGCAAGAACTTCATTCCGCTTCTCCTCCGGGAGTCCAAGAAGGGTGCGAATGTTTTCATTGAAGGTCGGCATCGGCGTCTTCACATTCTACCGCAATTACGACCCTTGAGCGCGTGTGATAAATGCGGCGGTCTTTTCCGTCCTGCACGATGGCGTAGCGGTAGAGATAGGCCAAGCCGCCTTTCTCGCCGCGTTTCAGCATATCAACTTCATTGCGGTGGAGTCCCGCTGCGAGGGGGTAAGAATCTCGCGCATCTTTCACTTCACCGAAACTGATTATCTTGCGAGCGGTGGTGTCGGCGGGATGAGAGGGGAGTTTGTCGCCGGATTTGAGACGCTGAGTAAACTCGGCCATGTTACTCAGTACAAGACGACCACCTATTTGTAATTCTGTTCCCGCCAGTTGTGATGCGATTGCCGATCAGGAATTGTTCAACTGTAAGCTGTTCGTCCCCGCCAAGAGTTACAAACAAATCCTTCCGTCTCTCGGCGTTAATCTGCCGCCCCTCTTTGGTCGATGGGGATTCCCATTGAGCCAACGCCAACAAACCTTTGGCGGCTCTGATTTCAACTAAATCTATGTCTTGATCAACGAGCGGCGTAGCCGTAAGCGCTAACTGGCCGATGTGGTTTGCGCTGGCAAGAAAATCGACTTTGTAGACCGCCGGAGACAGTACAGGAGTAGGCTCAAAGCGAATGTACGGCAGATTGTTTTGCCAGAAGATCGCACATCGCAGAGCGTTCGCGTTATTACCGTCCCAATTTTGCCCCAACCACGCTCCTGCGTTCTGCGGCCAACCATACGAGTAAACAAGATTCTGAGGGCAATAGAAGGGGACTATCCGAGCAACTTGATTTGGGTTTTGAGGTAACGCGGTAACTACAAGAGGCGTCCCGAAAGAGGCGTCGCTGATTTGATAAGTGTTTTCGTCGGGGGTTATTTCAACGAACGCCTCACCGTAATTCCAGACATTGCTAGTGTTTTGCTTGGCTCGCAAGAGTACCCGAATCTGAGTTAGAACTTGCTGAAGCCCCTGCTCGCGGGTAGGAGACTGAGCGCGGGGCATTCCCATCCTGAGAAAAACCCCATCAATCATGGCGTCTATGTTTCTAGCCACTTATTCCTTCCCAGCATCCCGTCGCATCTTTTCCCACGTCTTGTGGTGCATTCCTTCGGGGCGCGGGCTGTCAAGGTCATATTGCGGCTCGGTATCGGCCATCGACGCAGCCATCTGCCCTTGACCTTCAGGGGTGGCAGTCGCTACCACCTCACCACTTGCCCCGCTGTATCCTGATGTACCGGATGCTCCCTCTTGGCCTGCATCGCCAGCTTCGAGCGGTTGGGCCATCATGGTTGAGTCATTGATTTCGGGAACCTCACCCGTTCGCTTCATGCGATCCAAATTAGCTTTCCTCTCTTCAATTTGGATAGCGAGCCACTGTTCAAACATGCCTTCGAGTTTGGTGTTGCCGCTCGCTTGAGCATCTTGGCGAATCTGGCGATCTTGCCGAGCCATGCCGAGTTGTTCAAGCAGCACCAAGTCCATTGCGGTGTAGCGGAAGACATAACCACGGCGTCCAGCTGATTCGCGCATGGTGTGATGGACATTTTGAATTGTCGCATCAGCATAGTCGCGGAACTGAATCAGGGACTCTCGATCATCGTCAACGATGGGACGCAGCAGCGTGTGAACTTCGGCGACATCAAGCAGTCGCTCAATATCGTCCAGCAACACTGGGAGCACAGGATAGTCGGGAAAGATAGTTTTCTGAATTTCCCAAAGAGTCGGATCGGCATACACATCATCCATTTGCTGCGGGCGGTAATCCTGCCCCGCAAGGCTCTTGTGCTCAACAATACCTCGACGGATGTTCGTATGCGTGACATTTTCTGAGCCGTTAATGACCGCTTCAATCTGCTCGCCGGGGAAGGCCCAGCGAAACACTAAGTTGCCGTAAGGGGATGGCCCGCCAACCGCTATAGACCCAAACCCCGGCTGAAGCTCGCCGGCTGCGGAAGGCAGATTTGGCGGCACATAGCCCATTGGAATTGGCTGCGGGTGATAGCCAGCGCCGAACGGATCACCACCAACAATCTTCCGTGCTACGTCGTAAGACATGAAATCGTGGTGGTCGTAAAGCAACGGGCTGATGCGACCTTTGCGGATGAAATTCTTGACTACGCGGAGACAGGGATTGGACACCTCGATACCACCACCGCGAGTCCACGGGCGCGATGTGACAATCTCCGGTTCAATCAATGAGCCAATGAATGACACATAACGCGGCTTTTCGTTCGCACGATTTCTTTCGGGTGGTTGGAATATCGGACTGTCGGTTGGAAAGCCCTGACTTACTTCAATTACCTGACTCACGTAGTTTCTCCTGATGCCCTAGTTGGGCAGATATAAACGAGAACCTTTTTGCTTCTTAAACCCCTGCGGCACTTTAGTCTTTGCTGACACTGCTGCTGCGCGTACCGTACTGGGCGACCGCAAGAATAAATCCACTGCCTCACGGTCAAACGCTTCTGTTTCAATGCGATCTTTCTCAAACACTCGGTCATGCGTATCTTTAACTTCTCGTTGAGCGTGTTTCGCTTCAAAGAATCGCACGTCCGCGAATGGATCAACGTCGGGATCGTGTTTGGATTCCCACGCTACACGGCGAATCCAATTCATTAGATTGCCGTCAGGTTCTACATAGATACCTTCGCAAAAGCCTTCGCACTTGCATTCAAACAAACACGGGCAGCACTTTCCATTGTGATCGGTGAGCAATTTTAGCTCAACGTATTTCTCTGATGGACACGGCCCTTTTAAGTCCCAAATAGCGCCCTTGTGGTTTTTGTAGCGAATCGCCTCCCACGTTGGGCCGAATTGTTCCCACTCAAGACGTTGTAGCAGTCCCCATCGCTTAGGTGCTTGGAATTCTCCGTCTGCATTACGTCCAGTACAAAACACCGGAAACGTATAACCGGGAGGATTGGTTCCCAGTCTGTGCGGCATCCAGCGAAATTCATCAGGACACCAAATAAGTTTAATGAGCGGCCTACCGTCTGCGCACCCCGTAATTTCGTCAATGCGTTTCTGGTAAGCCGCTCGGTTTACTCCGCGCGGAGCGGTATCACGGATAGCCATAGATCGTGCCAGCCGTCACTCCACTTCCCAGCCCCACCTCATCCGTGGCCGTTACTACTTGGCCTGAGATACTGTAGGAGCAACAGGAAAGCTGCGCGAATTGCGGTTGCTTCATTTGGGTGGTGTAGGTTCCGGTGTCGTTTGCAGAACTGCTTGAGCCTGTAATCGTCACCATTTCCTTCACCAGCCCGCTTTCATCAGGGACAAATCCATTTTGCCCCGTGGCGAGTGCGATAGTTAGATTAACTGCCATCGTTCGCCCCCTTAATTTCCGAGGCCCGTAACTACCTGAGTGGTAATTCCGGTCGTTGACGCGCCCTTAGCCTGCGCTCCTGCCATCGTGTCGGTGACGGCGATTGTCCATGCCGTTCCCCACATGCGATAGAAGCTACGCGAGCCGGTTGAATTCACACCGGGAAGATTGCGCCACTGAAGATCGTCAGGGTTGATATCACCGAATTCGAGTTCAGTGTGTTTCTGGAGATTCGACTTGAAAAACAGTGAGCGGTCTTCCTCGAAGTCTGCAATTTCCATAATTCGCGTGCCGTCTGCGTCCTTGTAGATTTTGGAGATGTCCACCACGGCTTCATCGCCCTGAGTGCGGTGGAATCCGTAACCCTGTTTGCGCAGATCGGACATCAAACCCGGTGTGGTAATGTTGGTCAGCCCACCGCGCATTCCGTCGTCCATGTTTAGAACAACCAGCATGGTTTTGATGGTTTCGCGGTCGGTGACGGTGAATTTGGTGTTGCTCAGACTCACCGTGGGGATGTTCAGGATTGTATCCACTGACGTATCACGCCCTTGCATGATGCGATTGACGTTATCCAGAACGCCCGTGATGCCCATAGGGGCACCGTTGTAACCACCTACGTCACAGATCGGATTGCCGCTGGTGACGACGCCACTCAGCAAAGTCACTGTGGCCGTCGTCTTGTTGTTAGATGATGTAACCAGAATTGTTCCTTCGGGCAGGCCCGTAGTTGTGTCATAGGACTGGTAGTACTGATTCTGCTTCAGTCTCACGGCCCCTTTGGTGTGGCCGGGATCGCTGGCGGCGGCAGTCGAGCAAGTCAACGTCTGACCCGCACCCACGACAGTCAGGGACGACGCGGCATAAGCCATCGCGTCTGAACCGTTACCGCAGGCGAAAAAGTCCTGATGCTGGGCAGCCGCTCCGGTGGTCTGCTTGATGATGTCCTGAATGGTGAACATCGCTTGGGCCTTCTTCGGGCCGTTGTTACCGCCCGCGTCGTTCAGCAAGAGAAGATCGAGCACCAGCGGGATCGTGTAAAGCTGCGGGACGGCCCACATAGAATCGGACTGAGACGAGATGAAGCGGTTGTTGTCCGGCTGCGAAATTGTTGGCAGCGTGTGCCCACCGGCCTGCGTCTTATTGAAAAAGAACCTGACACCGCGTTGAGACACCACCTCGGCGTCTGTGATTTCAGAGATTGCGTTCCATAAAGGGGCGCGCAATTTATACCAATCCTTTGAGCGGACTAGCTGAGGCTGATACCAATCAACCCAGTTGGTAACTGTTCCGACTTCTGGCATGATTTAGCTCCTTATGAGTACTGTTGCTCAATCTCTCGTCGCGTAGGCCACGGGTTTTGTGGATCACGCTGGAGTTGAGGTGTGGCCGAGGACGGATCATAGGCACTTCCTTGTACCGATGGTCTGACTCCAACCGCTGAATTCAAGGTGGAGTTGTGATCCTGTGCCTTCAACGCAAAAAACTGACTCCGCTTCTCGATCAGCCGTCCAGCTACTTGATTGGCATAATGGATTAAGCGGTTGAGATTCTGGTTGGCTGCATTGCCGAGGCCCGTCACACTGGCGTCAGGTTGATACCCGTTGCCATTGGACTGTAGTTTTCCTCGGTAAGTCAGTTCGCCATAGTTCCTTGCGTTCGATCCCAACCCACTTGCCGCTGCGTCCATCTCTCTCAGGAATTTTTCGTCTATTACCCCAATCTGTTGCAGGAGGGGCAGGACGAAAGCCCGCGTCTGTTCATTCTGTAACGCTACGACCATTGCGGTTATCTGAGCGGCTTCCGCTTTGTTGCTTTGGTCGATTTGCGCGTTCATGGTCTGAACTTGATCGGCGGTCATTCCCTGCGGAGGACTTTGCGGATCAATGGGTTGGATGAAGTTGCACTTTTCCACAACCGAATTATGAAACGTGGTCAACTTGTCACTCAGAAGAGCTTGGAGATGTTGCTCGCCAGCTTGAGAGGCTTGGTGGGCGATGTATTGCTCACGAGCCTGTATCTGGGCCTGCTCGCGTTGCTGTGAAGCCTCGCGTTCAGCCTGTAGCTCCTGAAACACCTTTTCCTTTTGCAGTTGGGACTTGATGTAGTCAGGACTAGCGAGTTTTAGTTCCTGCCGTTCTTCGTATGGAAGTTTCTTGTAAACATCCTGAAGCTCCGGCGGAACATTCTCTAATTCCTCTGGAGTGGGTTGCCACTGAGGTGAAATTGAACTTGGCTCTACCGCTCCCAGAATCTTTAACGCGGAGGCGCGACGGGTGGGGTCTTTGGCAATTCCCTCTAACGCCACGTCCATGCGGGTCATGCGTCGGCCCGTAGAGGGATCGACGGTTTCCCCGTTGAGAAGATCGGCAGCCAAGAAGTCCGCGTGTAGCGGGAACTCTTGGGCCAATCGCTGTGCGCCCGTTTCAGTGGCGGGGATAAGTTGACCCGATGAAGGATCGCGTTCCCAGCCAATAAGCGAGTCGTACAGTCCCAGCGTACTTTCAAGTTGGGCAGGATTCTCAAACCTTTCGATGAAAGGCTGAAAAGGTTCTACCTTGGACTTGAATTCTGAGAATTCGGTTTTGAGCGGTTCGTAAGCACCTCGTAATCTAGCAAGCGCTTCAGCATGCGGGACTTTCTGCTCGACCAGCACCTTCAACTCATCGGCTGATGGCACTCCGGTAAGCGGATCGTTTTGTGCTGATTGTTGCTCTTGACCTTGAACTGGGGCAGATGACGTTGCCAGCGATTGCTCGTTAGGAGCACCAGAACTCGGAGACGCGGGTGGCGAGTCCGCAGCTTGAACAGCCGTGCTTTCCGATGGAGCACTTACGCCTGTGTCATCAATCATTCATACCGTCATAAGCAGGAATAGTTTCCATGCTTGAAACGGAAGATAGGCTAATTAGCGGAAGGTGTCAATAGGGATGTGTGTCAGGATGGCTCAGGTCGTTCTGCGAAGCACACCGTACAGCCTCGATGCACACAATGGCCGTTGCCCCAGAACCTGCGGTGCAGTTCCCGTATTCGCAGTACGTTTGCGCGATCCGTCTCTGTTAGTTCGCTGATTTCAGACGGTGATAGACAGAGAGCACGGCGGATTTCGTGGGCGGCGGGGGTTGGTTTTGTCATCTCACTTCTTACTCTGGTTTAGTTTCAACAACGGGAATAGCAATCACCGCAAGGTTGAATTCGCGCATTCGTCTCTATCGCCGCACGCGCATGATCCACGTCTACAAATGTCCACTCGAAAGGCTCAATTACGCGCTCACAGAGCGAATAGCGTTCGTCACCTCGAATATGACGTGCTTCTAAGCTAACAGAGGCAATTAAGAACTCGCTACTATGGCAGTGCTCCACTAAAAACTCGCCGGGTATCAGCACCTCGCCGACGATCTTCCGGTCGCGTTGATAGATTGTTTCGTGGCAGACAGTACACTCGATTCTAATATCCGGTAGATCGTCGCTCACTTCTTTCCTCTCTCCGATAGCTATTCTGAGTGCATGAAGTAAATTGCGTCAGCAGTATCCAGAACGCGATCCGGTTCGCGAGTTAAAATCTCACCATTCATCCACTGGCCGACAGGCAGCCGATCTTCGCCATGCTCTCTGCCGAAAGATGCGTCAATCGGATTTGAGGCTACGCGCCGCGCTTCGTTTAAGTCTAACGCAAGAGCCACCACGCAATCAGCGCCGTAGCTTGGGCCTCCGCCAATGTTGTACCAGATGAATAACTTCATTTCCCCTTACGCTCCGATGGTCTAACGCCAGCACATCGCCCGCAGATTCCCGGCAGGCCGTACATCTCCGTCTCGTCGGTTACTTCACGATGACAACACGGGCAGACTTGCTTGCCGCCACGGAATTCCTCGCGCCAAAAAGCAGAACGCAGCGCGTGATCCACGTTTCCATTTTCCCGATTGGCGATAACCTCAAGATGTTTCGCAACTTTATCGCTGACGCTAATCGTCACTTCCGTCATTTCTTCTTCTCCGGCGGTTTCACGGTTTGCATGGTTGAATCTCGTCTAGCTTTTTTTTCAATTCGTTGTAGTCGCCGTATTTCGGTATGTGGCGCAACCGCAGCAACGACCCCATCCAGCATCCTGAGCACGAACAGGATCGCAATCATCGCCGCAACTGCCATCATCAAGCAACTTGCATCGCTTCGTTCGCTTCTCACTTCCGCTCCTTTGGTTTCAATGGCGGCTTGTTGGTGGCTCGGCTTACCAGTCCTTTAGGAGTCTGGATGGTTTTAAGCACCGTAACCGATGGCTCAACCACATAGCACCCGTTCCCATCATGAGCATCGTAAAGCGCAATCAACCGAGCAAGATACCGCGATGGAGTTTCCCCGCCCGCTTTTGCTAATTCGATTGCCGCCACAACGTCGTCGTGCAGGCTGTAGGTTTTACTTTGATAGCCCATGCTTCTCTCTGTATTCGTCGGCGCTGGCAATAGGGCTAATGGTGTCGAGGACGGCGCGGAATTGTCGCGTCTCGTCAACGTGCTTCCTTGCATAAGATTCGTAATGGCTTTCGGCCTCGCGCAGCATCGAATCGATGTCATGCTTGAACTGGACTAGATAACAATTCCCAACCCAGCTTGAGTTCCATTGAAACGTCTTGTCGGCGTGGGCGGCGCACTGTGCAAGGAATAGTCGCCATTCAGCAACAGTTGCCGTCACTGACAGAGTAGCCTTTACATCGTCAATGTTGTGTAGTTTGAATTCGGTCTCAGCTTTCATGCTGCTATCCTACACCTAAACCTATCCCTATGTCTATAGCTCATTTCGTGTGGCAGGGAGGGCGTTCAAATGGAAGTCTCGTGAAACGCCCTGTAGTCCGCCTGCCAAACGACCGTGGGCCTCGCGAAAGGGCGGCCCCTCGACCGGCGTGTGCTGAGGGGAAACAATCGAGGGCGGCGGGGAGGGGTGCCATCGCCGTTGCCGCTGTCAGCGTGGGCCACCATCACACACGCACGTCATCGCTGTCACTGAGGGTCGCCGCTGGCACAGGCCGTAGTGGTACAATCAGCACCATCATGGCGAGTGGTCACATCATGCGCAGGCGAGCGCGACAGATGCGCAGAACGATGACACGGAGTGAGGCGTTGGCCCTTGCAGTACTCAAGCGGCTGGGTGTGAAGGTGAAGGCGCAGGTTGTCATCGGCCAGTTCTACATCGCTGACTTCATCGGTGCGGATCGTCCGTTCGTGTTGGAGATAGGCGGCCCAACGCACATCGGGCGTGAAGACTACGACGCGCGACGTGATGCGCTGTTCACCGCTGCGGGCTTCACGGTTATTCGAGTGCGGAATGAGAACGTCAGCGAGGACACATTGCGACCACTGCTAACGATAGCGACCGTTACCCGCCGCGAAATAAATCAACGCATCAGTTACGCTAAGACGCTGACGAAGTATTCGCCGGAGCAATGGGCAGCATTGAACGGCTGGGCCAACTAGATGTTGTGGATTAAAACGTCAACAAGCACAATATATCGGTGGCCCACCTCACTCCGGCGTCACATCGATGCATTCTGCCAGTGCGTCGCTGAGTACGACGTTCAGTTCGGTCTGATTGTGTGATTCGGTGATTGAGGTGGGTTGGCCTCGGAGCAGTTGCGCAGACTTCATCGCATCCGAAGCGCCTACAACAGCGTAATAGCCCGATGTTTTCTCGATAATCTCAGGCTTTTGTGCGTGTTCGAGATACATTCGCGCCGTCGATTCAAACTCATCAGCAAGCGGCCCTTTTACTCCACGTTGAATCTTCAAGACTTCCTGACTGATTCCCACGCCGTTTGACCACGATGCCAGCGTATCGCGTGGCATATTTAGCTGCCTTGCGGTCAAGGCTACATTGCCATCATTCAGATCAAGAGCGATAAGGGCTTGAGCCTTAAATGATTCCGAATACTCACGATAACCAGAAGGCCGAACAGTGATTTGATTCTCAGATTGCATTGAGCTTAGGCCGAATGGTTTTGATGTAGGTTTGAATAGCTGGATAAGACTCAATACCTAAGAACGCGCATGTTTCTTCCCATCGATCATCAACCATACTCTGAAAGACTTTAACAGCGGTGCGGTAAAGAGATTCTAGTAACCGCTGGTTGCGCTCAAATTGAGCCTTCCCCGGCCCTTTAATAAGCATTGCCATGTCATAGCAGAACTGTGCGGGGTTTCCCTCATACTTTTCACCAGCGACTAAGGTTTGTTCAAACGCCGCAGGAACCAGCCTTTTATTTGTTAGCGGATGGCCTTCGCTCAAGTACTTTTGAATCCATCTATACTCAGCCGAAAATCGCTGGTTTAGGTCAACCTTTTCAATGATAATCAATTCAACGCAGTCCTTGCCGATTTTCTTGATTTTATTTGAAAGATGGCGGTTGACTGTCCGCTTAGTCAGATGTTGGCGAAATCGTTTATTTGGTGAGTTTTTAGTGCTCCCGATGTAGAAAAACACGGAAGCACCCTTTTCTCTCAACCCGTAAATATGGGCCTCACTCATTAGCCGCATTCTACCCACAACTAGAGCTAAGCGCAATACCCAACCACCGGGGAAAGGCAGGGGTTAATTAGCCGCATCAATTCAGGACGCGAAAAATCTCAATTCGGTCATTTTGGTGCTTGACTACTTCTACAACTAGGTGTAAATTGGCGACATGAACAAACGCGACAGCCTTTCACCTTATGAGGTCTGGCTAATCAACCATGCGATAGGCAGTCAAACGCGCATTACTGGCCGTTATGACAAGGATGACGCGATTGGCATTGCCAAGCGTCAAGTTACCGGCAAGCGGTCATTTCTGGAAGCTAGGGTGATAACTAGTCGCAGCATGGAAATTGTATTTACTATCAGAGGGGATGAAGCATGAACGGTAAAAACGATTTCGTCACCATCAAAGTTACACCAGACGCCCGCCGCATGTTGCGAGTGTTGGCTGCGGACTCAGGCAAAAAGCAATGGCAGGAGTTAGAGGCTTCGCTTAGATCAACGGTCAAGAATCGCGGCTTGAGCAAACAGAACGATAAGGATAGCAAGTAAATCGTGTCCTTGCTTCGGGGGATGAACCAGAAGCAGAACGCAATAAGGAGAGTTTGAAATGAGACGCACATACATTTTCACGTACCGATCAGGCCCGCTCTATCATCGTCACAAGGCCATCACGCGGCGATTTCGCAATCAGTCCGAGGCTGACGCTTTTGTTGACGGACTCAGACGCGGTGGCGCAATAGACGTGAAGTATTCAGTTGAGTAAGTCACTTCACCGATAGAAGCTAAGAAGCAAAGAAGGGAAGGGTCGCGATGCTGATAACACTTTACTTTGGCGATAACGGCGTACATGAGTTTTGGGAGAGTGAAGATAAACGCTTTCTGTTCATTCACAACCACGGCGAGCGGTATTGGCAAGCCTTGCGCGTTGATGATGTTTTCTCAAATCAAGGTGCGCTCTCGGCCAAAAGCCTAGCCAAGAAGATAGAACGTAACTGCGATTACCAGTTCAATTTCAACGTAGGCTCGTACTGGCTGCGACTCTATCCGCACCATAAGCAAATGAAACTGGTTGCAATTCCGCAGCCGTCTTACTAACACAACACAGCTTCACTTAAATGAAGCGAGAAGGGGGAAAGTTAAAATTGTCTTACAATCTAATCTGCATGAGTTTTGATGGCGAATACAAAACGGAAGCGCCAGAGTTTGAGTCAATCGAGGCGACATGGGAGTACGCAAATGATCTAGGCTCAAAGTGGTTTTTCTATCCGTTTTGTTTCGTCACAACGGCCAGCGGTAAGACTATCGCCGCCGCACCGGAACTACTCGAACGGTTTACCGGCCAGCGAACGCGGAAAGTCGCGGCAGTTTTCAAACAGGAAAGCGAGAAGGCCGAGAATGAGAATGCGGACGCCGAGAAGTACGCTTTTGCGCTTGCGTTCGCCTAACCACCAGCACAACAAACCGACAGGAGAGGGAGGATTGATCAATGCAAAGGAAACCAAGAGTTGCGGCAATAATCGTTAAGGGTGACGAGTATATGCACCTATATTCAGACGGCGCAGTCGCACGGCCTGCGATCAACATGCCGCCGAGTGGCGAGTGGCGCATCACCGGTGCCGTCACACTCAACAACTTCGGCGGCGTCGTGCGGCGCTATTCACTGGCTGAAATTCTAGCCGATCCAAAGTCAATCCCGTGGCAATTCAAGAACGGCAACCAGCGAACGCACGTTCAGGACTTAGACCACGGCACACGGCGGCAGTGGAATAGTCCGACGCATTACATTTACTAGCGACGGAGCGAGCCGGTTTCATATCACCCACGCGACCGCTGGGGCGCTATCCCCGGCCAAATACTGAAAGGACACACGACAATGACGAGAGACGCAAATAAGCAGTCCGTCAAGCGTTGCGAGTATTCGCATAGATGGGTTGAAACCGATAAACAGATCGCCTGTGTGCGTTGCGGAGCAGTTCCGACAGCGCGACAGATGCAGCAAGCAGAAGCAGAGGTCAGACTTCGCTCATGGATCAAGCCGGGTGATACGCTCTACACGCAACTACAACACGTTTCGCGTTCCGGTATGATGCGGACAATTCAGGTTATCAAAATCGAATGCACGGACGGCAAGCCCGCATTGTCTTACTTAGGTTACAACGTCGCGCTAATGCTCAATGACAAGTACGACCGCGACCGCGAAGGCGTAAAGGTCGGCGGCTGTGGCATGGATATGGGCTTCTCGCTGGTTTACAACGTTAGCCAGCACCTTTTTGGCGACGGCTACAAGTGCTTGGGCAAAAGGAAGTGTCCAAGTAATTACCACAACAACCATCGTTCCATGTTGAATTGTCCGAACGCTTGCTGGTTCGATTCAGAATCAGGGGTGTGTGTTTATTACCGCAAGAAGTCGGACGGCACACAAGAAGAAACACGATCCGAGTGTACCACCTGCAACGAACGAGGTTATATCCCTAACCCTGAAAAAGAACGATTCAACCTGATTCACAAGGACGGATACGCAGTCAGTCAGAAGTGGCTATAGCAACCAGTTCGCAAGCCCGCAGGACTTCGACAAGGGCCGGAGTCTTGCGACGTGCGAATTGCACGAGAGGAGAATTGAAACCATGAGTAGAGATATGTTTGGAAACAACCTGAGCAAAACAGATTCGTTTGGGACGCCGACAGCAGCGGCAGCAATGACCACAACTAAAACAGCAGTAGCAGCAGAACGGGCAGCCGCGCGATTAACCAAGGGCATGTCTCACACTGATTATAAGCGAATCATTGACGAGGAATTTGCCGCAACCACAACCAAAGCGACGGCGACAGCGGTAAAAGTTGGCGAGGACTATGAGGGGGACTTGCGCGTTATTTCCATCGAAGACGCTGAAGGGAAAACGCTTGCCACTTTGCCGTATACAGATGAGGGCGAGGCTTGGGCTAATCGAATCGTCCGCGCAGTCAATCGAGATGCGGCGTTCGAGGTGATGGTCGCGGCACTGGGTTACATGCCTGAGCAAGTTGACTTAACTAC
>Ga0070695_100001161_pt1 | contig 14451 bp, 18 predicted proteins | sample KBSK1252metaG_FD_65471 | JGI IMG/M metagenome (GOLD analysis project Ga0070695, IMG submission 65471) | Corn, switchgrass and miscanthus rhizosphere microbial communities from Kellogg Biological Station, Michigan, USA - KBS K1-25-2 metaG | ecosystem: Host-associated > Plants > Roots >...
TTGCAGACTCCGACAGCGAGAGCTTGGTGATCGAGCGAGCGTTCCATCGCATGCTGAAGCGAGTCAACGACTCGTTCGAACACTTCAACTTCAACACCGCCGTAGCTGCGATGATGTCTTTTGTCAACGATGTATCGTCATGCTCCCCTTCCGCATTCCGTCGGTCGCAGGCGGTCAAGTTCGTTAAGGTTCTTTCGCCTTTTGCGCCTCATCTAGCGGAGGAGCTGTGGAGCCGCCTGCACTTGGGAACACAGTTTGAGGGCCCATACTCCAGGACGGTTGCGTACGAGCCCTGGCCCAAACTCGACCTCGTTTTTCTTGAGGACGAGACATTCGAACTGGTCGTCCAAGTGCTTGGAAAAGTCCGCGGCCGAGTACAAGCGCCCAGGTCTGCCGATGAAGCAACGCTGAAAAGTCTGGCGCGTGCGGCCGTAGAGTCCTACTTGTCAGGCAAGACGGTTGTGAAAGAAGTTGTGGTGCCCGGCAGGCTCATCAATTTTGTGGTGAGATGAGTCTTCTCTCGAGGAGCGAAAGGAAATAGGAAATACGTGACCCCTTCCTACTCTCCCCATGCCGGGGCGTCCAGCGCCGCCGCCAGCGCCGCCCTTCCATCCGTGAGCACCGGTGCCCCGTGGGAGGGGAGGAAGATCGCGATGGGCAGCTCCAGCAGGCGGCGTAGCGAGGTGCGGAAGCGCGCCTCGTAATCGGCCTGCCCCTCCGGCGTCTTCACGGCCCAGGAGGGAGGCGCCACGGCGAGCCCGCGGCCGGTTCCCATGACCGTGTCCCCCACCACGAGGGCGCGCCTCTCCGGGATCCACAGCGCGGCCTCGCCCGCCTCCAGGCCTTCGATCTCGTAGCCCACGAGGCCCCCGGGGAGGCTCTCCCCGGCGGTGAAGGTGCGGGTGACGAGCTCCCCGTGGCGTGCCCGCACGCCGGCGAGCGCCAGCACCTCGACCTTGTGCGTGACCACGAAGCGCTCCACGATCCGGGAGGTGCTGCGCTGGTGATAGGGGCAGGCGAGCGCGATGATGAGCTTGCGCCCGCTGCGGGCGAGGTCGGCATCGAGCAGGGTCCAGAAGCGCTCCGCCTCCCGCGAGCCCTCCCGGGGGACCAGGGGATCGATCAGCACGAGCGCGTCCGCTCCGGGTGCTTCCACATAGACGGAGGCGACCTCGCGCCCCCAGCCGCCCGGCTTGTCCTTGTCCGGCGTCCACTCGGGGTGGGGCGCGGTCCAGCGCCACAGGCCGCCCCCGAGATCCGTCACGTCCATGGCACGAGTGTATCCTGCGCGGCCGATGGAAGCCGTGCGCCGCCTCGCCGGTCCCATGGCGCTCGCCGCGCTGGCCGTCCTCTACGTCTCCACGCTGGGGCGTCCCTCGCTCTGGTTCGACGAGGCCTGGGAAGCCAACTACTACGTGGGGGCCGCGGACGCTCCCTGGTACAACCGTCCCGTCCTCTACATGAGCGCCGAGAAGGCGCTGGTGCGCGCCCTGGGACCGTCGGAGCTCGCGCTGCGCCTTCTCCCATGTCTGGCCGGTCTGGCGGCGGTGGCGGTCACCTTCACGCTGGTGCGGCAGGAGGCGGGGCCGGCCGCCGCCTGGGGCGCGTCGGCGCTCCTCGCCCTCAACCCTTCTTTCCTCTTCCACGCCCACGAGGTCAAGCACTACCCGCTGGACGCTCTCTTCGCCGCGCTCCTGGTCCTGCTCTGGACGCGATGGCGCGCGTCGCGCACGCGGAGGCACCTGCTCGCCTTCACGGCGGCGGCGGTCCTGTCCTTCGGCTTCTCCTTCACGGGCGTCTTCGTGATCGCGGTCTGTGCGGCGGGAGAGGTCTGGGCCGAGCGCAGGACGCCGCGGCGCCTGCTTCCCTTCGGCGCCGCCCTGGCCGGTCTGGCCGCGGTGTTCGCCGTCACCTACCTCGCATTCCACGCCGGGACCGTGGCCACGGGCGGCCTGCAGGACCAGTTCCCGGGCTCCTTTCCTCCGGGGGCGGCCACACACTTCCCCGGCTGGCTGCTCCGCCGCACCCGCGACGTGCTGCGCGTGCTCACCGGGAACGTGTCGGGGGTGGCCGCGGCCGCCTGCGTGGCGGCGGGGCTCTGGATCCAGGGGCGCCGGCGCGGGGGCGCCCTCGCCTTCGTCCTGCCGGGACTCCTCCTCCTCCATCTCGCCGCGGCGCTCGCCTACCTGTACCCCTACGGCGTGGACCGGGTGAGCCTCGACCTGGCGCCGTTCGCCTGTGCGTGCACGGCCGTGGCCTTCACGGCCCTCCTTCCCGCCGCGGGCACGCCGCGGGCGGGGGGGCTCGTCGTCCTCGCGGGCACGGCGTGGGTCCTGTTCCAGCCGGCCCTGCAGGGGGCGCGCCCCTACCTGACCACCGGATGGCGCCAGGAGCACATCCGCCCCTTGGTGGAGACGCTGGAGCGCAGGCGGCATCCGGACGAGAGGATCTACGTGAGCGACTGCGGCCCCGCGTTCAACTTCTACTGGTGGCGTCTGGGGCAGCGCGCGGACGATCCCGCCCTCCTGTGGGGAGAGCGGCACCGCTACCGCCCTCAGGACCACCGGCGCGAGGTGGAGACGATCGCGGCGGGGGTGCCGCGCCTGTGGGCGCTGTACGCACACGTGCCGGCGAAGGAGATGGCCACGGTGCGCGCGCTCTTCGCCGAGCACTATGCCACCGTCGAGCGCTACGGTGGGGGGGACGTCGGCCTGGACCGCCTGGTGCGGCGCGAGGGGCGCTGAGGTGCTGCACGGCCGGCGCATCGTCGTCGTGCTCCCGGCCTACAACGCCGAGGCCACCCTCGAGCGCACGCTGGGAGACATCCCGGCCGGGGTGGCGGACGCTCTGGTGCTGGTGGACGACGCGAGCAAGGACGGCACCGTCGCCCTGGCCCGCCGTCTGGGCCTGCACACCCTGGTGCACGACCGCAACCGCGGCTACGGCGGGAACCAGAAGAGCTGCTACCGCGAGGCGCTGGCGCTGGGCGCGGACGTCGTCGTCATGCTCCACCCCGACTACCAGTACAGCCCGCGCCTCCTCCCCGCCCTCGCGGACATGGTGGCGAGCGGGGAGTACGACCTGGCCCTGGGATCGAGGATCCTCGGCCGCGGCGCCAGGAAGGGGGGCATGCCCCGATACAAGTACGTCGCCAACCGCGGCCTCACGCTCGTTCAGAACCTGATGGTCGGGCAGAAGCTGTCCGAGTACCACACCGGGTACCGCGCCTTCTCCCGCGCCGTGCTGGAAACGCTGCCCCTCGAGCGCAACTCGGACGACTTCGTCTTCGACAACCAGATGCTCTGCCAGGCCGTCTGGGCAGGCTTCCGCATCGGGGAGATCTCGATCCCCACCCGCTACTTCGAGGAGGCCTCGTCCATCCGCTTCGGACGTGCCGTCACCTACGGCTTCGGCGTGCTCGGCACGTCGGGGATGCTGCTGGCCTGCCGCCTGGGTCTGGCGCGCAGTCCCGTCTTCCCCCCGGAATTGCGGGATGCGGGGCCCCGCTCGCGGGGGGAGACCGGCTAGCGGCGGCCCGGCTCCGAGATCTCGGAGATCGTTTCCGTCACCTGCCCCGGACGCATCCCGCGGTTGCGCGCATGCCGCGCCACATCCGCCTGGCTCAGCATCCCCACGATCCGGTCGCGGTCGTCCACCACCGGGACACGCCGCACGCGATGGCGCGCCATGACGTCCAGCGCCGCCTCCACGTCGTCCTCCATGCGGACGGGGTGCACGTCCTCCGTCATGGCGTCCTCGATCCGGCAGCGCAGGGGGTCCCGCCCGCGGGCCAGCAGGCGGACCACGACGTCCCGATCGGTGATCATGCCGATGAGGCGCCCGTTCCCCTGGGTCACCGGAAGGGCCCCCACGTCGTGGTCGGCCATCAGGCGCGCCGCGTGCTCGATGGGGTCCGAGGGGTGGACCGTGGCCACGTTCCGGCTCATCCAGGCGTGCACGCCCCGCTCCCGCTCGTACCGGTCCCTGGCGGCCCAGCGGTCGCGTTCCCATCGGTCGCGGTCGAAGCGGTCCCGCGGCGACTCGTCGCGGTAGCGCACCTCGTCCATCCGCCGCCGCCGCTCCGCCTCGTCGTCTCCGAACCAGGAGCGGATCTCATCGCCGGCCCGCTCCGCCAAGTCGCGCCGGCCGTAGTCGCGGTCTCGGCCCATGCTGGATCCTCCTTGTTCCCTGTGCGTGGGATGAGGTGGGGAAGCCTTTCTTGGGAGGGCGAGCAAAGTCCCTGCCGCCGGAACCCAAGCTGGCGGTGCGGGGCCGGTGACGCGCGGTGGGTAGAATCGTCCCCGCGGCACGCGGAACGACCGCGCAACATGGCGGGGCCGCCCCCCGGAGGCACCTTTGGCGCGCACGGTCTACACGTCGGGTCCCGGCGGCGGGCGCTCGGTCCCCGAGACCGTGGGGGAGAGCCCGGAGCCGCGCGCTTCCCTTCCTCCCGAGCGGCAGTCCGTGCATGTCCGGATGGAGCGAGCGGGCCGGGGCGGGAAGACCGTCACCGTGGTCGGTCCCTTCGTCCTGGTGCGGGCGGAGGCTACAGCGCTGCTGTCGGAGCTGAAGCGTGCCTGCGGGGGCGGAGGCGCGCTGAAGGCGGGAACCACTCCCACGGGAGACCCCGCCTTCCTGCTCGAGCTCCAGGGAGACCACCGCGCGCGCCTCCCCGAGATGCTGCGCGGGCGCGGGTTCCACCGGGCGCGATGAGCCTTCGCGGGGAGCTGCGTCCCATGCTGCGCCTGTCGGTGCCCGTGGTCACCGTGCAGCTGGGCCTCATGGCCATGGGGGTGGTGGACACCATGATGGTGGGCCGGGTGTCGCCGGTGGCCCTGGCCGCGGTGGCGCTCGGGAACCTGTACTTCTTCAACGCCCTGATCTTTCCGCTGGGGGTGCTCACCGCGCTCGACCCCCTGTTCTCGCAGGCGGTCGGCGCCGGGGACCGGGGAGCGGTGGCGCGCGACCTGCGCCGGGGTGTGGCCCTGGCAGCGCTCTTGTCCCTTCCCTTCACGCTCCTGATGTGGCCGGCAGCCGCGGTGCTCCGGCAGCTCGGGCAGCCGCCGGAGGTGGTGCCGGTGGCCGGGGCCTACGTCCGGGCGTCCATTCCCGGCGTGTTCCCCTTCCTCGCCTTCCTCGTGCTCCGACAGGCGCTGCAGGCCCTCTCCCGCACCGGCCCCGTGGTGGCGGCGATCCTGGGCGCGAACGTCCTGAACGCCCTGCTGAACGTGGTGCTCATCTACGGCGCGGGCCCCCTCCCCGCGCTGGGGGCCGTGGGGTCCGCCTGGGCGTCCACCGTGAGCCGCTGGGCCATGGTGGGCGGGCTCCTTCTCGCCGGTGGAGGAGAGCTGCGGCATCTCGTGTTCGCGCGCGTGAAAGGGGCGGTCAGCCTGCCCCTGCTGGCCCGCACCCTGCGCCTGGGGAGCCCCATCGGGGCCCAGTACGCCCTCGAGATCGGAGCGTTCGCCGTGGTGGGGCTGCTCATGGGCCACCTGGGCGCCGTGGAGGTCGCCGCGCACCAGGTCACGCTGAACCTGGCCTCGCTGACCTTCATGGTCCCGCTGGGGGTGTCCACGGCGGCGGCGGTTCGGGTCGGACACGCCGTGGGGGCGGCCGATCCCGTCGCCGCCCGCCGGGCGGCCGGCGCCGCCCTGGTCCTCGGCGCGGGGTTCATGGCCGTGTGCGGCGCCATCTTCCTGGGCTTCCCCGGCACGCTGGTGGGGACCTACACGAGGGACGCTTCGGTGGTGGGGCTGGCCGTGCAGCTCGTGCCCATCGCCGGCGTGTTCCAGGTCTTCGACGGCCTCCAGGTGGTGGCGGCGGGGATCCTGCGGGGCCTGGGGCACATGCGCACGGCCATGGTGGTGAACGTCCTCGGATTCTGGGCTTTCGGCGTCCCCGTGAGCCTCTTCCTCGGCTTCCGCGCCGGCCTGGGGCCGGTGGGTCTGTGGTGGGGCCTCGTGGCCGGGCTGTGCGGCGTGGCCCTGGTCCTGCTGGGGAGGGTGCGGGCCGGCCTGCGCGGGACGCTCCGGCGGGTCACGGTGGACGATGTCGCGGCGGCCGGGTGAGCCGCGGCCGTTCTGGCGGTAGACTTGGCGGATCGTTCCCGGAGCAAAGCATGCGTGTGCGCATCCTGATGGTCGGTCTCCTGCTGCTTCTGGGTTGTGGTGGGGGGAGCAGCAGCAGCGACCCCACCCAGCCCGCGGTGTCGGCCCAGTTCACGCCCAGCGGGACGACCGCCGCGCCCAATCTCGTGCGCATGACCCAGGCGGTGGTGGACCGGGATCTGGTCCGCATCAACGTCGTGGTGGGCGGCGCCACCTCCAGCACCGACATCTACTCGTTCGCGTTCGATCTCGTGCTGAGCGACGCCACCGTGGCCTCCTACGTCGCGGGGTCGGCGCAGGCGGGGACGGCGCTCCAGCCCAGCGGAGGTCAGACGATCGCGGTGTTCGCGAACCCGGACAGCGCCCGGCCCAATCGCGTGGTGGTGGGAGTGAGCAAGATCGGCGGCGGGGCCGGGTCCGGGAACGGAGTGGGGGCGGGAGAGTCGATCGTGGTGAGCCTGGTCTTCCGCGTGCTGCGCCGGGACGTGACCAGCATCCGCTTCGGCGGCTCCTCGTCGAACCCCACCAGCCCCAACTTCAACCCGGTGGCGCTCAACTCGGGAAACGGGGTGATCTCGAGCATCACGTTCGATGCGGCGGCGGTGCGCCTGACCGGCCTCTGAGCCCTAGATTTCCGGCGCTGGAGGGTAGGGGAACCGCGGTGGACGGGGCATCCGGCGGCCGGCGGTGAGCGACCGCCCCACCAGGACACCCGCGCCGACCGCCAGAGCCAGGGCGATCCAGGGGGACCCCTTCACGTAGCTCCGCCAGTCCACGGCCCTGTGCAAGCGCTCCTCGATCTCGTCCACCGTCTCCTTGATCGACTCGCGGGTGGCGGCGATGTCGCGCTCGATCTCTTCCGTGGAGCGATCGTCTACGTCAGGTCTTTCATCCATTCCTTGGTCTCCTCCAGGGACTCCAGGGTCTTCTCGGCTCTCACGGGCACGGTGCGCAGGCGGCGCATGCCCCACACCACAGCGCCGGCCGCGATCGCGGTGAGGAGGAGGCCGACGATCAGCGCGGCGGTGCCAAAGCCCACGCGCGTCCCCAGCGCCAGGATGGCGGCCGCCGCCAGCGTGCCCAGGGCGAGCAAGGAGAGGACGGCGCCCGCGGCCACGAGCGCGGTCGCCAGCTTGATCGAGGCCAGCGCTTCCTTGACCTCCCTGCGGACGAGGGCGACCTCCTCGCGGACCAGCGTGCCCGTTTCCGTGCCGAGCTGCCGCAGCAGCTCTCCCAGCCCCACCTCATCCCTCTGCTCCCGGCCGCGAGAGGCCATGGCGTCACCTCCGCCGCAGGGTGGCGCCGAGCAGGAGGCCGATCGTGCCCGCGATCACCAGGCTCCTGCCGGGATTGCGGCGGACGGCGTCCTCGATCTGGCGCTGCACGCGTTCCACGTCCAGGTCCTCCACGAAGCGAGCGGAGCGCGCGAGGTAGTCCGAGGCCTGCCGGCCGTAGCCCGTCAGGGCCGAGAACTGGCCGCTGGCGCCCTCGGCGCGGTTCCTCAGCAGGTCGGCCACGGCGTGGATCGCCTGGGCGGCCGCACCCTTCACACGGTCCATCCCCTCGCGGGGGGCGCGATCCTCGAACTCCCGGTTGTCCGGCCAGACGGTATTCGGGTTGCTCTGTTCCATGGAAGCTCCTCTCGACAAGGGGAAGGCGGAGTGCGATGTGTCGTGGTTCGAGCGCAATCTTCGTACCAGGGGTCGTCCCGCGTCGCGGCGCGGCTCCGTGCGGCTCCGCGCGGGCAAGCGCGGAAAGATTTGCACCTGCGGCACGCGCGTGGCGGTGCTAGACGGCGATCTCGAGGACCCGCACGGGAGGGAGGTCGGGGGCCAGGCGCTGGAGCAGGGGAAGAGAGACGTTGTAGACGGGGACGCCGTTCGCGGTCGCCCCCTCGGGCGCGCCGCGGTGGGCGTGGCCATGGAAGACGGCGGTGACGGGATAGCGCGTCAGCGGCTCCTCCAGGCGGCTCGATCCCAGGTACGTGTAGATCTCGGGCGGCTCTCCCTCCACCGTCCCCAGGATGGGGGAGTAGTGGAGCACGGCGATCCGCTGCCGCGTGCGCAGCCGGGCCAGCGCCTTCTCCAGCTTGAGCGCCTCGTCCAGCGCCTCCCTCACGAACAGCTTGGTCACGGGCTCGCCCCACGAGCCCAGCGCATGCTTGCCGAATCCGCCGGCGAACCCCTTGACGCCGACGAACCCGATGCCCTGGACCTCGTGGGCGTCGCCGTCCAGCACCAGGATCCCGGCATCGGCGAGGATGCGCGCGACCTCTTCCGCCGCTTCGCTCTCGAAGTCGTGGTTGCCGAGGACGGCGAGGACCGGGATCTTGACCGAGGCCGCCAGATCGCGGGCCAGCAGCTGCGCTTCCTCGATCGTCCCCCGGTCGGTGAGGTCCCCGGGGAGGAGAAGGATATCGCAGCGCTGGGCCACCTGCCCCAGGAGCGAGACCAGCTCCCCCTGAGCGCTGCGCCGGTAGTGGAGATCGGCCACCGCTCCCACGCGGACCACCGGGCTCATCCCCATGCGGGGGCCGCCTGGGCTATGCTCGAAAAAACGCTCGGAGAACCCATGGACACCGTCGAGGTGGCAGGCGAGGAGCTCGATCCTCGTGAAGCCGCCGTCTATCAGCGGGCGCTCGATGCTCTTGCGGAGGCGGGCGTGCCCTCCCTGGTGGGAGGGGCGTATGCCTTCGCGTCCTACACGGGAATCGTACGCCACACGAAGGACTTCGACCTCTTCCTCCGCCGCGGCGACGTGGACGCCGCGCTGCGCGTGCTCACGGCCGCCGGCGCCCGCGGCGAGCGCCCCTTCCCCCACTGGCTGGCCAAGGCCCACTTCCAGGACGGGCTGTTCGTGGACCTGATCTATGGCTCCGGCAACGGGGTCGCGGTGGTGGACGACCTCTGGTTTCGCCACGCCGTGAAGGGCGAGGTCCTGGGACGCCACGTCCAACTTTGCCCGGCCGAGGAGATCCTCTGGTCCAAGGCCTTCGTGCAGGAGCGGGAGCGCTATGACGGCGCCGACGTGATGCACCTCCTGCGCGCGCGCGCCGACCACCTGGACTGGGACCGCCTGATGGGGCGCTTCGCCGACAACTGGCGGGTGCTCCTGTCCTACCTCGTCCTCTTCGGCTTCGTCTATCCGGGCGAGAAGGAGAAGGTCCCGGCCGCGGTCCTGGCCGCGCTCCTCGGGCGGCTCCGCGAGGAGGACCGCGGCCCGGCGAGCGGGGACCGCGTCTGCCGGGGCACGCTGCTCTCGAGGCTGCAGTACCTCACCGACCTCCGTCGCTTCGGCTACGGGGACGCCCGCCCGGTGGACCCCGCCGACCTGGTGCCGTGGACGGAAGCTGCGGAGAGGGAAGCGGCCGAGCGCGGCACGGGATGAGCCTGTAGAATCCGCGGGCCGGCGCAGGAGCCGGCCGGAGGAGGCTGCCGTGACGATCCGTGAGGCGCTGGACCGCGACGTGCTGGCGAGGAACCTGTTGGAGCACCCGTTCTATCGCGCGTGGAGCGCGGGGACGCTGCCGGCCGAGGCGCTGACGGCCTACGCCCGCGACTACGGTGCGTTCGTGGCCACCCTGCCCCAGGGCTGGACGGCGCTCGCGGACGCCGACACCGCGGAAGAAGAAAGGGAGCACGCCCGCCTCTGGGACCTCTTCGCGCGAGCGCTGGGGACCGAGGTGGGGGAGGCGCGCACGCCGGAGGTGCGAGCCCTCGTTGCCGTGGCCGGGCGCCACTTCGCGGAGCCGGCGACGGCAGCGGGCTCGCTGTACGCCTTCGAGCGCCAGCAGCCGGCGACGGCCGAGAGCAAGCTCGCGGGGCTGCGCGCCTTCTACGGGCTTCCCACCGAGGCGGAGCGCTACTTCGAGGAGCACACCCACAACCAGCACGAGGCGGAGAAGCTCGCCGCCCGCATCGAGGCGCTCCCCCCCGAGGGACGGGCCCGGGCCCAGGCGGCCTGCCGGGAGATGAGCCAGGCGCTGTGGGACGCGCTGTCCGGCCTGCACGCGGATTGTCCGGCGGCCTGAGCACCCCGCGGCTGTTCGACACCCACTGCCATCTGACGCACCCGCGCTTGCGGGACGAGGTGGCGGAGGTGTGCACGAGGGCCTGGGAGGCCGGCCTCGTGGGATGCATGACCATCGGCACCGGGGTGGCGGATGCGCGCGAGGCGCGCGCCCTCGCCGGCAGCGATCCGGGACGGCTCCGGTGCGCGGCCGGGATCGACCCCTTCTCCGCGCACGCCGCCGGAGATCGGTTCCCCGACGAGCTCGAGGCGATGGGGGCGCTGCTCCGCGAGGGCGGGTTCGCGGCGGTGGGCGAGATCGGCCTCGACTACCACCACGCGCTCGATCCGGCGCCCGTGCAGGCCGAGCGGCTGCACCCGCAGCTGGTGCTCGCGGCCGAGCTGGACCTCCCCGTGGTGCTGCACGTGCGCGACGCCCATGCGGACCTGGCCGCCATCCTGAGGGAGCACCCGGCCTGCCGGGGCGTCGTGCACAGCTTCACGGGGACCGCGGCCGAGGCGGAGACCTATCTCGGGCTGGGCTGGCACCTCGCGTTCAACGGCATCCTCACCTATCGCCGGGAAGGCCCTCTCGCCGACGCCGCCCGCGCGTGCCCGGTGGAGCGTCTCCTGCTGGAGACCGACAGCCCGTATCTGGCGCCCGTGCCGCTCCGGGGACGTCGCTGCGAGCCCGCGATGGTGGCGCACACGCTGCGTCACCTGGCCGGCCTGCGGGGGGAGGACGCGGTCTTCCTGGCGGAGGCGACCACGGCGAACGCATGGGCATTGCTCGCTTGACGCACGCCTGAACCGCGCGGCGGTCATTCCCGCCCGCCCCCTCCACGCGGCAGCGCACGGTGCGCGCCCCGATTCCCGGCGCGCACGCCTGGCCCTTCCCTTGCTCCACCTAGGCGTACGCCCATCCTTTCGTTTTTCCGGAGTTTCATGATGTGGTCCGTGCGCACCCTGCGGCAGCTCGAGCTCCTCGCCGGGCTCCTGCTGATCCTTCTGCTTGTGTTCTCCTGCGCGCCCGCGTCCAGCCGCGGCCGCGCCACCGATCAGGTCCTCGACGACGCGACCATCCAGGCCAAGGTGAAGACCGAGCTGATCGACGACCCACGCATCGATGCCGATGCCGTGAACCTGGAGGTGCGCCGCGGCGTGGTGACGCTTCTCGGCTGGGTGGGCTCGGAAAACGAGCGCAAGGTCGTCGAGGATCTCGCCTGGAGCATCTCGGGAGTCCGCGACGTCAACAATCGGCTGCAGCTGCGGGAGAGCGAGGCCGCGCCCCAGACACGCTGACCTTCCCTCCGCCGCCCTCGCCGCGACTCCGTGGCGCCATCCTCGAATCAGTTGACATCTTGCAGGGTTGGGGCGATATTACGGCCTGCAGATTGCAATTGCTCTAATTGTTGAAGGTGGGGGCGGGGATGAGCAAGTCGGTGTTCACGACCTTCGAGGCCGCGAAGATCTGTCACGTTTCGCCGCTTTCCATCATCAACTGGGTCAATGCCGGCCGTCTGGCCGCCTTCCGCACGCCCGGGGGGCACCGCCGCATCCGCAGGGACGACCTCGTCCGGTTCATGCGGGAGAACGGCATGCCCCTTCCGGAGGAGCTGCGGGAGGGTTCCGGCCGCCCCCGGGTGCTCGTGGTGGACGACGAGCCGGCCATCCGCGAGGTCATCGCCGAGCACCTGACCCTGCGGGCGAAGCCCTACGAGGTGATGACCGCCGCCAACGGCTTCGAGGCGGGGCGGATGGTCGCCACCTGGCGTCCCGACGTGGTTCTCCTGGACCTGCGCATGCCGGGCCTCGACGGCTTCCAGGTCTGCCGCACGATCAAGGCGGACCCGGAGACCTCGAGCACGGTGGTGCTGGCCATGACCGGGTACTACACGCCGGAGACCGAGGCGCGCATCCTCGAGTGCGGCGCCCTCCGCTGCTTCGCCAAGCCGGTGGAGCCGTCGGCCCTGGCCTCGGTGATCGACGCGCTGTTCGAGACCGGCGCGACCGCGCGCCAGCGCCGCCGCCGTCCCGTCCGGGTCTGAGGGGCTTCCGCGAGGTCCTTACTGCATCTGCAGCAGGACGTCGTCGGGCTGGATGGCGCAGCTGGTCTCGTGCGGGGCGTCCTGCGGGCACCAGACGTTGCTCTGGAAGTTGAAGTTCAGGAAGGTCACCCCGCCGTCCCGGATCGTGAAGGGCAGCGTGCGCTGAAGGACGAGCCTGGGGCCGGGCAGGGTGACGTGGATCCGGTGGGCGCAGGCCTCGCCCACGGTGTCCACGAAGCCGTCCGTCGTGCTCCGGGCGCTCTGCTCCAAGGCGCTCCCGTTGCCCACGTACACACAGTTGTCGCTGACGTCAGCCACTCCGTCGGCGTCGGAGTCCTTGGCGCCGTTGGCGTTCGTGCAGGCGTCGCCCACCGGGTTCGCGCCCTCGTCCGCCGCGTTGGCGTTGGCCTGATCGCTGTTCGGGACGTAAGGACAGTTGTCCTCCTCGTCCGGTTTCATGTCGAGGTCCACGTCGCCCGTGCGCGAGAGGGCCGGGCGCTCCGCGCGCGTGACCCACAGGTCCGAGATGTCGAGGCGTACGGTGAGGGTGCCCGTCGTGCCCGCCTCCAGGGCCACGCCCGTCAGGTTGACCCGGCAGGTGGCTCCGCTGGTCTGGCTCAGGGAGAAGAGCTGCTGGACCTGCAGGCACGTCGGCTGCGTGAGCAGGTTGACGGTCCCCAGGCCGGGCACGTCCACCTCGGCCTTCGTCACGGTCCATTTCATGAACTGGTTGGAAGGTGTGGCCGAGGTCTGGGTGGAGACGGTGAGATCGAGCGGCTGGGCCTTCAGGCTCCCGGTGCTCGTGAAGATGCTCTCCGCGGTCGAGCAGGCCGCGGCGCCGAGGGCGAGGAGGAGGACGATGCCGGAAAGGATGCGGCGCAAGCGCCTGTCGCCTAGTTCACCGTGATGACCTGGGCGAGCTGCTCCGGTGTGGGGGTGGGGAACGCACCCCCGCACTGGAACGGCAGGCTCGTGAGCATGTTCACGAACCCGGGCCCGTCCAGCACCACGTTCACCTCCACGGAGCCGTCCTGGAGCACCTGGAGGACCGGCGGATTCGCGAATTGCAGGATGATGGCCGACCCCACGCGCGCCTCCGTCAGCTCCCCCGTCCCCGAGCAGCCCGTGGAGAGCTGGGGAGCGGTCGGCGCCACGTTGAGGCTCAGCGCCGCCACCCGGAGCGATTCCAGCCGGTAGGTCCCTGCCCGCAGAGGCGTGGTGGCCACCGTGACGGGAACCGCGGATCGGGCGTCCACCTGGCCGAAGCTCCGGAGGAGGCCGAGGGGGATCTGCAGGTAGGCGTTGGCCTGCGCGTCCGTCGGACGCAGCGTGATCTGGTCCAGCTGCAAGCGCGCCCACTGGTAGGGACCGCTGTAGGCGGGGGAGGTGCTCGCCACCACCGGCAAGTTCACGTTCCCCGACTGGATCGGGTCGCTGCTCGAGCACGCCAGGGAGGTCAAGAGCAGCAGGCCGCTGACCATCGCGGCACGGCCATGTCCCCATCTCCACGTCATCGGCTCCGCCCCCAGTGGATGGCGCGCTGCGCGCACGACAAGCTACCGCAGGTCCCTTGGAAGCGAGGGACTATAGACGAGAAGGTGCGGGGACACAACCGCATCAGGCAGCGTCAGGGGCAATCCACGACGGGAATCCGCGGGGTGCCGGAGGTGGCGGTCCCGTAGCCGGCCGTGCCGCAGGCGTTCTCCGCCCGGGACAGGTAGTAGTAAGCCAGGCCGGACGCCGGATCGGGACGGGCGTCCGTCCAGGAGGCGACGGTGCGGTCGTCCGCCAGGCACGCGGCGGCGCCGATGTTCCCGGCCGCGCGCAGCGCGGCGAGATCCCCGCCCACCACGTCGTACCGGAAGCCGGCTCCCTGCGACGTCCAGGCGACCTGGGTGCCACCGGACTGCGAGACAGTCAGCAACTGCACCTCGCTGGGTGCGGTCGAGGCCGAGGAGTCGAAGGGAGCGCAGTCCGCCGCGTCGGCCACGCCGTCGTTGTCGTCGTCGGGATCGCAGGCGTCCCCGGGGATGTCGCCGTCGTTGTTGGCCTGGCTGGGATTGGCGAGGAGGGGGCAGTTGTCCGACACGTCGGCCACGGTGTCGTTGTCGTCGTCGGGGTCGCAGACGTCTCCCAGGCCGTCTCCCTCGTTGTCGGCCTGCGACGGGTTGGCCACGCCGGGGCAGTTGTCGCAGACGTCGCCCAGCAGGTCCCCGTCGACGTCGGCCTGCGTGTCGTTCGCGACCGTGGGGCAGTTGTCGCAGACATCCCCCCGCTGGTCTTCGTCG
>Ga0070695_100001162_pt1 | contig 14448 bp, 11 predicted proteins | sample KBSK1252metaG_FD_65471 | JGI IMG/M metagenome (GOLD analysis project Ga0070695, IMG submission 65471) | Corn, switchgrass and miscanthus rhizosphere microbial communities from Kellogg Biological Station, Michigan, USA - KBS K1-25-2 metaG | ecosystem: Host-associated > Plants > Roots >...
CAAGGAACGCATGGTGGAGAATCTGAATGTGCTCGACTTTGATCTAACGGCGGAGGACATGGCTGCCATTGCAACACTGGACACCGGGACCAGCAGTTTCTTCGACCATCGCGACCCGGAGAAGGTGAAATGGCTGAGCACTCGGGAACTCGAGGTGTAAGCGCTCGGTTCCCTGCTGGTGCCGGAGCTGGGATTCGAACCCAGATGGCCTTTCCGCCGGGCGATCATAAGACGGGAAATAGGAGGCGACGAGTCAACGTCTTGTTGACTCGTTGCCTTTTCTCATTACGAGGGTTACGGGCAGCGACCGTGTTTTACGAGCGTTATGGATCACCCAGGTGGGCACTTTCGATGAGAACGACAGGCTTGAAGCCGAGGAGGAATGGAGACTACGCGTGTTGGACATGCAGCGGAATCCGACACTAGGCCCGCAAGATCCCTGCTGGCGACGCCTCGACGACCCCGCGACCAGCGGCGCCGCGACCACCGCGATGACACCGACCACCTTCTAACAAAAAAAGCCGCCACACGGGTGACGCCGCGACCTCGCCGGGCGTACCAGGGGGTGAAAGAGAACGGACCGCACCGCGGGATCGCGGACGGCAAGTTCGGAGGTGCGCACGATGAAGAACCGAGCGCCGGCTTTTTTTCATGGGCTGTTGATCCTTCTGATCCCGGTGTTCGGGGCAGGCGAGGCGAACGCGGACCAGCCCGACCACGAGAGGATTCATGAGAGCTACGTGCTGACGCCGGGTGCGAGCGTCGAGGTGTCGGGAATCGCGGGTCCGGTCCAGATCGAGACGGGGCGCGGCGATACCGCGGACGTCACCGTGACACGCTCGGCGCCGACCCACGCCGAGCTCCAGTGCGGCAGGGTTACGATCGAGCAGACCCCGCGCGGCCTCCGAATTCGTAGCGAGACGCTCTGTCCCGTCGATCACGCAGATCAGCACGTCGTGCTCGCGCTGCCGCGCTGGGCAGACTTGAGCCTCGAGTTCATCGCGGGCGACGTCCGAATCGGTCCGACCGCCGGCATGGTGCGGCTCAATAGCATTGCCGGACACGTCGCCTTGGCGGAGCTTCGCGAGGCGAGGTTGATCTCGCTGGCCCGTGGTATCGAACTGACGGTGGCCGGTGTGGGCCGCCGCGGCATCCACGTGATCAGCGTAACCGGCGCCATCGATCTGGGCGTGCGGGACGGTGTCGACGCCGAAGTGCTCCTGAGGAGCGTGAACGGTCACGTCCACTCGACTTCCTCGGGAATCCGAATCGCCCGCAGCAAGAATGGGTCCGACTATCGGGTGATGGTCGGACGGGGAGGCGATCTGATATCGATCGACAGCGTCATGGGCCAGGTCGAGGTTCACCGGGCGGATTGAGACCCCACCTTCCGCCAGGCCGCACTGTCGATCTTCTCGATCAACCTGTGCAGCTCGTCGTAGAGCGTCCTGACACTCGCGTTCTTGAACAGGTCATCGATGTTGTGTTCGCTCAGCTCGGAGATCTTGTCCGGTTCATCGAGGACCGGATTCGGAAGCTGCGCCGACATTATCCCGACGACTGCGATGCAATTGTCTGTTGGGAAGATGACTGGAAGGACCGACCTGATCGGATCGAGGTTATCCAGCTTCGATCGTTTGTGTCGATGCCTCGCAGAGTCTGAAGACCTGAACTCGAACTCGATCCGAACATCTTCCCACTTCCCTTTCCCGATGTAGCGCGTCGCAACGCAGTCGGGGTATCCGGGACGAATGGTCTCGAAATACAGGACTTTCGGACGATTGGTGCCGGAGCCGGGATTCGAACCCGGACGTCCTTGCGGACAGTGGATTTTAAGTCCCCTGCGTCTACCAGTTCCGCCACTCCGGCACAGGGTCGCATCCTATTCCAACCACGGGACTTCCGCCTATCTCCGCAAACGTAGGTGTGAGCCTCGGGACCCGCCGGTGTCTCACTCGAGTCCATGGAATTGCGGCGACGGAAGTTCTTTCAGCCCCCGCATTCTAGGAAGTTGCAGGAGATGTCGCGGCACGTCTTCGAGGACGGGCTCTAGTCGCCCACAACGGCACGTTTGAGGTTGAGTTCCTTTCGAGTGAGTTCGCCCGCATCGGTCACCCTCTCCCTAGGATGGCTACGTGTTGCACGATGCATTTGACCCGCATCGCGTTACCTTCACTCCCACATTATCGGCTTTCCACCTGCTGTCGACACTTGCGGCTTCGACCGCAAACTCCCATTCCGCCGTTTTCGATGCTCGTGGCGCGGCTTATTTTGCGAGGCATTTCCTGTCGCACGCCCAACTTCTTGCTTGTGACTTGACCGAAGGGTCGGCGGCGCGTTGGCCGGAGGTCCCGTGCCAGGCCGCACGCGCACGAGGGAAGTGGCTCTCCAACAAGACCTGAGTTCCCCGCTACAACGGTTGCTCTCAAGAAGGCATAGTCATGGCTTGAATGAGGTTTGAGGTCGGAGAACGGTCGCTTTGGCCTCCAGGCTAGCTAGCAACTCGCCGATCGACTTTCTAAATCGGGCAACTCCATCTACTTCGAGGGTTCGGCCAACGTCGTCCAAATCGATGCCAACGGCGGCTACTCGTTCCAGGATGTCGGCAGCCTCGTCCACGTCTTCATCGATCGTCCGGCTCACGAGACCATGATCCTCGAAAGCCTCGATCGTCTTCTCAGGCAGCGTATTGATCGTTTCGGGCCCGATCAGGCTGTCGACGTACATGGTGTCGGGGTAGCGCTCGTTCTTCGTGGAGGTCGACGCCCACAAGGGCCGCTGTACTCTGCCTCCTCCGGCGGCGAGCACTTTCCAGCGCTGGCCTGAGAACGCGGCTCGGTACAGCCGATAGGCGACCTTTGCTTGAGCGATGGCGGCTCGGCCTCGCAGATCGAGGGCTTGATCGCTGCCGATCGCTTCGAGCCGACGATCGATTTCTGTGTCAACCCGACTCACGAAGAAGGACGCGACACTGTGGACGGCGCTGGGGTCGCCGCCCTTGGCAAGAAGCTCTTCCAGGCCCGACAGGTAGGCTTCCATGACCTGCCGGTACCGCTCGAGGGAAAAGATGAGTGTGACGTTGACGCTCCGTCCCGCGGCGATCGTGCTTCGGATCGCTGGTACACCCTCGGTAGTGGCTGGAATCTTCACGAGCAGATTTGGCTCGTTGATGCGTCGGTGTAGTTCCCGTGCAGCTTGAATCGTGCCGGCGGTGTCAGCAGCAAGGGCTGGGTCGATCTCTACGGACACGAAACCGTCCGCCCCTCTGCTGTGGTCGAACAGCGGACGCAGCATGCCGAGCGCCGTGCGGACGTCCGACACGGCCAGGTGCCAATAGGCGTCTTTGACAGTGCTACCGGATCTGATAGCGGTCTCGTACTCTCGGTCGTAGTCGGTCGAACCTACAATCGCGTTGGCGACAATGGTCGGATTCGCGGTAACACCACGGATCCCGGCAACGAGCAGCCTGCCGAGCTTGCCACCCGTGAAATAGCTACGCTTGAGGTTGTCGAGCCACGGGCTTTGGCCGTGCTCGTCGTAAAGTGCCCGAAGCTTGGTCATCTGATTCTCTCTCCGTCCAATTGCGCTTGCATTGATGCTCTTGCTAGCTCGATCAGCCCTCGGCCGCTCCCGGCCTATGATCGGCACACTTACAGCAACAGCGATGCCATCGTGTCGCTCAGCCACTCTCTGTCGTCGTCTGGAACCCGCTAACCCAGCGGATCCAGGCGGACTGCACTTGCCAGCTCGTGAAGTGCTCTGCGTGAGAGCTTTCGCGGGAACCGGGGAGAATCGAGCCGCCGGGGAGGATCTTCCCGGTCCTGAGCGTTGGTTCTCTCGCTAGGGTAGCGAGCACACCCGGTTCGTCAACATTACGCGCACTCTGGTTTCTACGCGTAGGAAAGCCCGTCACACGAGTGCCTAGTCGGGAAGATCACCCCTTCCCCGGCCAGGCGATCGTGAGCAGAAACGCGCTCTCCTCGAGTGCTTCGACGTCATGAGGAATCTCATGATCGAGCGCGAGCAGACCTCCTGAACGGAGATTGAACGTACGTCCAGCGGCCCTTAGCTGGATGTGCCCTGACAACACGTGGACCGAGATCCGACCTTCGGTCCTGTGCTCGGGAAGGCGCATGTTCGCTTTGAGAGTGGTCAGGACGACGCGGAAATCGTCGTACTTGATGAGCGTTCTTGCGTTCTGCCCCGTGTTCCAAGTCGTCTCGGCATGCAGCCGATGAACCTCGGCCGGGAGATCGAATTCCATGAATGGACCCGCCATCGGTGGTGCGTGGGGCCGGCGGTGCGGCTCGTGCTGGGGAGTATCGGCCACTAGAAGTCTCCATGAGGACTGGGAACGGTGAAGAGCGCACGGCCCGCCCCACGGCCGTGCTTCGCGCGATCATACACCCCAGATAACAAGCCCCGATTGTGATGGGCGGGGAAAGCTGAACCGCCGGCGAGGTCCTCCCAGCCTTCTTTCTGCCTGAGCAATGCCCTTCGTCGTGCCAGTTCGGGACTGACGAACAATCCGACGCGGCTCCTGGGTCGAGACATCTTCTTCGGCATGGCCCTTGCGACATGGCCGTGGACCGATGCTATGGAGATGTCGTGAGCGACGCAGTAGACACACTCAGCGGACCTGACCTGACCATGGGAGTTCCGCTCACCCAAGTTCCCGATGGTGCCATGCTACTGGGGCACGCTCACGGGGAACCGGGACCATGCTGATGCAGCGATACACGACCGCAGCCGGCGATTATCCTACCTTCGCAGCATTGCTGGCAGCCGTGCGTGACTGTCGGGCGTGCGAGGCACACTTGCCGCTCGGCCCCCGTCCGGTGCTGCGCGCGAGTGAAACGGCGCGCATCCTCGTCGTGGGTCAGGCCCCCGGATTGCGCGTGCACAGGAGCGGTATTCCATGGGACGACCCGAGCGGGGAACGACTGCGCTCGTGGATGGGCGTGGACAAGAGCGTGTTTTACGACGAGTCACGTATTGCGATCATTCCGATGGGCTACTGCTATCCGGGAAGAGGCAGTGGCGGTGACCTTCCCCCGCGCCGTGAATGCGCGACCCTGTGGCTCGACCTATTGCTGGCCCGGATGCCGCGGATCGCACTGACTCTTCTCATCGGCCAGCATGCTCAGACCCACTTCCTGGGCAGCCGTCGCAAGCGGTCGCTGGCCGACACGGCCAAGGCGTGGCGGGAGTACGCTCCCGAATTCTTGCCACTGCCCCACCCCTCGCCGCGTAACCAGCCGTGGCTCAAGCGACATTCCTGGTTTGAGCGCGAGCTCGTGCCGGTGCTGCGCCTGCGAATCAACGCCCTGGCAAGTGAGCCCGCAGCCGTAGCTGGCGACACCTCTCACCCATTGTCATGAGGTTCTCGAGACTCTGTGATCTGTGGTTTCGAGATGCCCGACTGGCTGTCTTCGCTCGCCTCCGACGGCGACCGTGGCCACCCTACGGCCGTCAGCAACTCCACTACGCTCACGCTTGCGGCATCTTCGGTTGCCACGAATGGGCGCCCCTAGGCTTGGGCGAGAAGCTGTTCGACCACGTGCGGAAGGATCCCCCCCGCCGAGAAATAGGCGGCCTCGATCGGTGTGTCGATCCGGAGCACGAGCGGCACCGACTGGCGCTCGCCATTTCGACGCTCGATGCGCAAGATTGCCTGCTGGCGCGTGCGCAACGGCGCGTCCAGCTCGAGATCGAATCGCTCCGTCCCGTCGAGCCCGAGCGTTTGGGCGCTCACCCCTTCCGGGAACTGACAGGGGAAAACGCCCATGCCGATCAGATTGGACCGGTGAATACGCTCGAATCCACGAGCGATGACCGCGCGCACGCCGAGCAGCCGCGTGCCTTTGGCAGCCCAGTCGCGCGAGCTACCAGCTCCGTAGTCCAGGCCTGCAATCACGATGAGCGGCACACCCTCGGCCCGGTATCGCTCGGCGGCGTCGTAGATGCCCATGCGTTCGCCGCTCGGCTGGTGCAGAGTGATGCCACCCTCGGCGTCCGGCACAAGCAGGTTTCGGATGCGAATATTCGCGAACGTCCCGCGGACCATGACCTCATGATTGCCGCGACGGGCGCCGTAGCTATTGAAGTCGGGTACCGAGACCCCTCGGTCTTGCAGATAGCGGCCCGCCGGCGAGGTCGGCTGGATCGCGCCGGCCGGGCTGATGTGGTCGGTCGTGATCGAATCGCCGAAGATCGCGAGCGTCCGCGCACCGGCGACCTCCGTGAGCGCGGTGGCCGTCATCGAAGGCTCGAAGTACGGCGGCTCACGGATGTAGAGCGACGCCTGGTCCCATTCGTAGATCTGCCCCGCGCCAGCGGGGATCCCATTCCACAACGGGTTCTGATCGGCGAAGTCGGCATAGACGCGGCGATACTCCTCGGGATCGAAGGCGCTCCCGAGGAGTGCATCGATCTCCCGCATCGAGGGCCACACGTCGCGCAGAAACACCTCGCGGCCGTCGCTCGCAGCGAGCGGCTCCCGCATGAGATCGATGTCGATTCGCCCGGCAAGCGCAAACGCCACGACGAGCGGAGGGCTCATGAGGAAGTTTGCCTTCACACTTTGATGGATACGTGCCTCGAAATTGCGGTTCCCCGACAGGACGCTCGCAACGATGATGTCGTTCGTGAGGACCGCTTCTTCTAGCCTGCGATCGAGCGGCCCCGAATTGCCGATACACGTCGTGCAACCGAACCCGACGAGGTTGAAGCCCAATCGGTCGAGAAACGGCTGCAGCCCCGTCTTCCTCAAGTAGTCGCTGACGACGCGCGAGCCGGGGGCGAGCGACGTCTTCACCCAGGGCTTCACGCTGAGCCCATACTCGACCGCCTTTTTCGCGAGGAGGCCGGCGGCCAACATGACCGTCGGGTTCGACGTGTTGGTGCACGAGGTGATGGCCGCGATGATCACGTCACCGTGAGCCAGCTCGCAGGTCATGGTGCGTGCGGGAGGTGAGTCTTCCTCGGCGAGCCAGTTGGGGGTCGGGCGATTATTCATCATCTCGGTCTCGGTGAGCGCGTTCGTGTCACGCGCTTGGCCGTCGGGAAGCGTCTCGATCGATTGTTCGCCGCCGCCCGGCCGGGGGTCGTCGGCAGATCCCAGCTGCACTCGCACCCGGCGAGCGGCCTCTGCGGCCGACTTGCCGTAGGCATCGTCGCGCGTCAGCAAAGACCGGAATTGTTCCTTGAGCCGGCCCAGAGCGATCCGATCCTGGGGTCGCTTGGGACCGGCGACCGACGGTTCGACGGCGCCGAGGTCCACGTCGAGCAGGGCGGTGTAGTCGCACTGGCCGGGCTCCGGCATCCCGAATAGGCCCTGGGCCTGGAAGTACCGCCGGGCAGTCTCCACGTGTTCGTCGGTGCGACCGGTCGCACGGAGATAGCGGCAGGACTGTTCATCGACGGGGAAAAAGCCGATCGTCGCACCATATTCGGGCGCCATGTTCCCGAGCGTGGCACGGTCCGGCACGGACAGGCTTGCGGCACCCTCACCATGAAACTCGACGAACTTTCCGACAACGTCCGTTTGCCGCAATAGCTCGGTGAGGTGCAGGACCAGATCTGTCGCGGTCACGCCCTCCCGAAGCCGGCCGTGGAGGTGGACGCCGACCACGTCGGGCAAAAGGAGATAGACCGGCTGGCCGAGCATCGCCGCCTCGGCCTCGATGCCACCAACTCCCCAGCCCACGACTCCGAGGCCATTGATCATCGTCGTGTGCGAGTCGGTGCCGACCAGCGTGTCCGGGTACAGCACGCCGTCCTTTTCGAAAACGACGGGGGCCAGGAACTCAAGGTTCACCTGGTGGCAAATACCGAAGCCCGGCGGGATGATCCGTACGCCATCGAAGCCCTGCGCCGCCCACTTGAGGAAGCGGTAGCGCTCGCCGTTACGCCGAAACTCCATTTCCATGTTGCGGTCGAACGCCTGGTCCTGGCCGAAATAGTCCACCTGAACCGAGTGGTCGATCACGAGATCGACCGGGACCGATGGCTGCACCCGAGCAACGTCACGGCCGCGCCGCGCCACCTCCGAGCGCATCGCTGCGAGATCAACGAGGAGCGGCACTCCGGTAAAATCCTGGAGCAGCACACGTCCCACGACGAAGGGAACTTCAGCTGTCCGTCCGGCATTTGGCTGCCAGCGCGCGAGGTGTTCGACGTCCTCGTCGTGGATGCGCCGGCCGTCGCGATTGCGCAGGACGGATTCAAGAAGGATGCGGAGGCTGACAGGCAACCGCGAAATCGCCGCGACCCCTGTCTTCTCGAGGAGTGGAAGCGAGAAATATGTACCCACGGGTCCGGCGGGCAGCTCCAAGGGCTGGCGCACGTCGATCATGACTCTCTCCTCTCAGCACAGAGGATCCTTACCACGAGGCGAGTCAGTGCACTCGAATGTGCTCCACTGATCAGCCTTTTCTTCAGTCCGAAGAACATCATGTTGTTCTGGAAGTGTACCGACAAACATGAACCGAGCTCGCTTCACGTGGCATCCTCAACAGGCCAATCCGGTCGCGCACTTCGTCCATCGTCCTCTTCGCGATCGGCCGCGCCTGCTCCCCTCCCCGTTCGAGCGCTCTGCGCGCGTCGGCCTCGCTGAGCTCCTTCCGCCGCTCGCGGAGCGGACCCAGCACTGCGAGAAGGTTGATCGCGACCGCTTCCTTGAGATCGGTGTACTTGAGCGTTCCCTCCCGGTACGCGACCATGAGCGTCTCGGATGTCGCCGGCGCGCTTTGCTCGAGCAGCAGGAAGAGGTTCGCCACACCGGGTGACATAACGGTCGAGCGCGTGGGACCGGCGTCGGTCACTGCCCCCCTCACCTTTCTCTTCACCATGTCCGGCTCCTCGAAGACCCCGACATAGTGCTTCGCGTCGCCCGTCTTCGACATCTTCTTCGTCGGATCGGCGAGGGACATCACCCGTGTCGCCTTGCTCCAGATGGGCTCCGGCTTGGGAAAGGTCTCGCCGAAGACAAGGTTGAAGCGGCGCCCGATCTCCTGAGTCAGCTCGAGGTGCTGCCTCTGATCGTCGCCGACAGGTACCTGGGTGGTCTTGTAGAGGAGGATGTCGGCCGCCATCAGGACCGGGTAGGTGAGGAGCGCGGATGATGCAAACCCCTGGGTCGAGGACTTGTCCTTGAACTGCGTCATCCGCTGGAGGTCACCGTAGGAGGTAACTGAAGATAGGATCCAGGCGAGCTCGCAGTGCTGCGGCACCTGAGATTGTAGAAAGAGTGTGCTTCTCTCGGGGTCGATCCCGCAGGCGAGCAAGTCGAGGGTAAGCTCAAGCGACCGTGGCGCCAGCTCGTTGCGCTCGTGGGATGCGCTGATCGCATGGTAGTCGACCACGCAGTAGAGACACTCGGCAGCCTTGTCTTCCTGCAGCGCGACCCAGCTTCTGACCGCGCCCAAGTAGTTGCCGACGTGCATTGAGCCGGTGGGTTGGATTCCGGAGAAGATTCGGCGAGCCATGTGCGCGCCCCTCCAATCTGAGTGGGTGCAGCGGTTGAGACTCAAGTCAGCCAATCGTCGAATACCGCTCCGTGACTAGCTTCGCGACGGCGTCCGTTACATCTTGCCCGGGAGCCCCTCGGACTTGGTTCTCCAGCTCCCGAATTTGCTTCGACAGCTCGAAATCACCGAAGACACCTGCGACCCAGCGAGACACGTCGCCTCGCCGCAGGTGGCTGTCTACGATGGCGGGTGACCGGCCGATGATCTCCACGAACTCCTTGAGGCTATGGGCCCGCGGTCCCGCCACCGTGCCGTTCCTCGTGAACACAAAAGCGCGGCCGTCGGATACCGGCATGTCCATGTACTTGTGACGATGGCGCACGTGAGCCGTGAGCCGCGGTGCGATCTGAAAGCGAACCAGCAGGTCACCGGCCTCCTCGGCGCTCGGGAGGAGGGCCGCCTCATCGACCGCCAAGTTAGATAGTACTTCCATCCATTCGTCTGCGAGGGAGCTGGCCCCACTGAGCCTGGCCAGCTCACGGACTTCGCCCGGATCGTCTTCCCTGGTCACCAGTACCACTGCCGCCATCGCGGCCTGCACTGCGGAGTGCAAGCGCGAGGCACAGTAGGTCACGAGGGTATAGCCCGCGAGCTCCAGATCGAGCAGATCGATGACATCCGAGTCGTGAAGAAAGTAGTGGGCCTCATCGACGAGAATGCGATGAGGAACGCCCACCTTACGTCGGTGCTCTTTCAGGCTCGGCAGCAGAGCTCTGACGTAGCCGCGCTTCTCACCTGAGGTCAGGTGAGAGAGATCGAGTACCAGACTCATGTCTGCATGGTGGAGTAGGCGCGCGATATCGTGCACGTGAGAATGTGGGTCTGAAGCGTCCGCGACGACCACACCGGGCAGACCCTCGAGTGAACGGTAGTCGCCTTCTGGATCGATTACAAAGAGCGCGTACCGTTGGAGGATGAGTTGCTCGGCCAGCAGGCCGGCCAACCAGGACTTTCCCGACCGGGGGGCCCCGGCAATCAGGAAATTCCTGCCTCGTACCGCGAGCGACACGGGTTTGGCCTGCGGCGTATGACCCAGGAGCAGCGAGCGCCGTCCCACGCGCTCCGGTGGGAGGCGCGGCCGATCACCAAGCGATGTCACATAGGCGGCCACAGCCGGCGGTCCGCCGCCCTCAATGATGTCGTCGGCCTCCGCGATCAGAGCGGGGCTTCCCCAGCCCACTGCCGCTCCTAGCTCCGCCACTTCCAGCATCTGGTGATCGTTTTCGGCATCGCCAACCGCGGCCGTGTTGTGGGGGGACAGACGAAGCGCCGAGAGCGCTTCCCGTAGCCCGGTTCCCTTGCTCACCGCCTGGGGCAACACCATCAACCGGCCACGATTGAAGTGGATGACCAGTGGCAAAGCCAGCGTCCGGATGATCTCCAGAATCTGGGACGCCGCCACAGCCTCGGCCTCAACCACACACTCCCCGTGCGCGAAGGCTAAGCCGCTCTTTGCGAGCTCCTCGACAAATCTCTGCGCAGGAGGTTGGCCGAGCACCTGCGAGCGCTGAGACCCCGGGAAAGCCAGAACCGCTCCGTTCTCTGCGACCACTGCGTCGAAGAGTAGAAGGTCCCCGGCGTGCGCTTGGAGGTCCGACAGGATGCGACCCGTGACGAGTAGCACGCAGATTCCACGCTCACGGAGCGCGATAATGGCCTGGCGCACCTCAGGATGGATACCCTCCTCGCTCGCGATCGTGCCATCGTAATCGAGCGCGAGCACGCTGAACTTCATGAGCTCTTCCTTTTCGTTCCCGCGCCCGAGTCGCTAGCCTCCGTCAACGACCACGGGTGCTGTCTTTTCCCCCAGGTCGAGGTAGTGCCCGGAGCGGGCCGCCTTCGTCTGGAGATAGAAGCGATTATGCTCTGTGGTGGCCATGACGTGCGGGGTGCGCCCCGTGATTTCGATGCCGTGTCTCTTGAGCTGTCGGATCTTGTCAGGATTGTTGGTCATGAGGCGGACCGAGGCCACGTTGAGGCTCGCCAGCATGTGGGCCGCGATGGCGTAATCACGCTCGTCGTCTCGAAAGCCGAGTGCCCGATTTGCGTCCACCGTGTCCAGCCCTCGATCCTGAAGTGCGTAGGCACGCACCTTGTTGGCGAGGCCGATACCCCGCCCCTCCTGCCTCATGTACAGGAGCAAGCCCCGGGCCGAGGAGCCGATTATCCGGAGGGCGGCCTCCAGTTGGTCACGGCAATCACAGCGGAGCGAGCCCAAGACGTCGCCAGTGAGACATTCCGAGTGGAGGCGTGTGGGCAGATCCTCGGCCCCCATCACATCGCCGCGAACCACGGCGATGTGCTCCTCCTCGGCCCGATTGTTCCAGAAAGCCACGACGCGGAAGGTTCCGAAGCGAGTGGGCAGGTCGGCGACCCCCACCACCTTGACGCACACCCGCTCCGCCCCGAACCCTCCGCAGTCGTGGTCCCGATCTCGCTCGACCAGGTCGTCCAGCGTGGCCACCCGGGTCATTCCGAAGCAGGGAGCCAGACTCAGGTCCTCACTCTCAGTTGCCCTCGGTGGCATGATTCTTCAACACCTCCTGGGATCGCGAGAAAGACGAGACCGCTGCCAAATCACCACCATGTCGTGCTGTCGGTCCGATCAGGACCCTACGAGAGCAACAGTGGTGCCACGCGTTCTGCCGTTCACCTCCGGTTCCGCTGCCGCTGCGGGCCGTCGGGAACGGGGAGAACCGACCCGCCGGGGCGAGACTCCCCACAGGGTCGAAGGCTCCACGTTCGACTCGCAGCGCGGTGCTGGGACCCACTCTGACCCCCGCTCTCGGCAAAGGCGTGTTGGTCGGCGTTGCCGATGTGACTCGGCGAGCACGTCAGTCTCGTGGCTGCCGACGATAGGACCGGCGACGACGACCCCGCCGTTCATCGGCCTGGCGACAGATTGTCCGCGCTCCGGGCACGAGAGCCGACAAAGAACCGAGCCACCGAGAGGTTGAAGCCAACATCCGGCGTGTTGTCGTAATGGGCGTAGTTCTCAGTGATCCCGAACCTGAAGGAGTATCTCTGGTAGAGCCACTGAAGACCAAGCGTCGCCTGGATCTTGCTGGCGGATAACTCCTGCAGCGTGGTGTCCTGAACCGTGCTCTCGCTGACCGCGGCCTGCACAACCAGGTTGGCACGTCTCGAGATCCGCGTCTCCCAGCCCGCGACCACCGTGGGGACCCAGCCGTCTTCCGAGACGCTCCGATCGGGCGCACGGTAGCTGACGCCAGCAAGCGAGAAATAGAGTGCATTGCGCTCGAAGGAGCGCTGCAGCAAGAGCTGGGAGCCGTAGTCGTTGGTCCTGGTCGCAAAGACGCTGTCGCCCTCGTGGAGCCCGAGTTTGACGGCGCCTTCGAGCACGACGTTCCATCGCTGGCGCCCCCCGCGAGCCAGGTAGCGAGCCCCTAGAACCGGGTCGCCGAATTGGCTCTCTGGATTCCGGTCGAGCACGAGCGAGGTGCGCTGAAGATCGGCCACGACCAGCAAGCGATTACGCGGCACGTAGTTCCTCTCGGCGGTCCCGAAGCCAAAATTGTGATGGAAGTTCTCGATGGTCGAGTCGAGGAAGCCACCCCCTGCAGCGAAATAGGGGACCGTTGCGTAGAAGGCGATGCGATCTGTAGCCTTGAAGTGCAGAGTCACATCGATCAGACCGAGCTCACCGTCAACCAGGTATGCCTCCCCGGGAAGAGCTTGTATGGCGGCGATCTCCGCCGGTCCAATCTCACCCCGCTCGAGACCGCGCTGCCGGAGGTAGTCCCTCACGTTCTGTGAGAGTGCCCATGTGTTCTGGTACGAGTAGGTGAGCTCGAGCGCGAAGGTATAGGGCTTCACCTCGGCGGGGTACGACGGAAGGATGTCCAGGCGCGAGATCCCGAACGGCGTCATGTCGCGAACACGCATCAAGCCCATGGGCTGCCACTCCTCCGCCGCGCCGACCGTGACCCCAACGACCGCGACAGTGGAAAGCACCGTGAAGAGCGCTGCCATCGCGATCAGCAGGCGGTTGCTCCACCCCCGTTCAATCCGTCGGCGGTCATGGTGCGCAAGCGCGTCGCGTCGCGACATTCAACTCTCCGTCCTGTCCGTCGCTGGTACGCACCGTGAGCACGTCGTATGCCACCCGCTGCCATCGAGCGGGGGGCCTCAGCCGCGTTCTTGCGCGACTACGTGGTCAAGCCACCGCGATCGGAGGGTTGCCATACACCTCGCGCGCACTCCTCGGGTAGATCCTCTCCAGCGGTACGAACCTCCCCGCTCGCGCCATGCGAACCAAGTCCTCGTCGCGCACGCACGCCACGAAGCCGATTCCGGTGCAATCGCTCGCCCCAAGAGACCTTTCCAATGCCATCCGTCCCCCGCTGTCGAGCGGCTCCGGCCCTGGCACGAGCACTGCTCTTCGGATCCGCCGCGGAACAGGACCCGGATCCGCCGCGCGGAGGAGTGACGATGAGAGTGCTAGTCAGAGGCCGCGACTTCGAGCTCACAGATGCGCTGCAGCACTTCACCGAGAAACGACTGGAAGTGACGCTCGATCGATTCCGTGATCGGATCAAGCGGATCGACGCTTCGCTCGCGGATCTCAACGGCGCTCGGGGTGGGATCGACAAGCAATGTCGTCTGCGCGTCCATCTCACGAGGCGCGGCGAAGTGATCGCGCGCGCTACCGGCACCAATTCCTTGGCGGCCATCGTTCGGGCCGCCCGCCCGATGCGGGATCGCGTCGCACGCAGGTTCGCGCTCCAATCGACTGCGTCTTCGACGGTTCCAGCGCGCCGCAGGTCCGCCGCCTCCGGCAGGCGAAGGCTCCACGTTGAGGGTGGCCATGAGCCCGTTGGTGATTGACGTCGCACGGGCGCTCGTGGGCAAGTCACTCATTGGGGTTTCGACGGCCGCGATTGTGGCGCTCGCGGGA
>Ga0070695_100001164_pt1 | contig 14445 bp, 17 predicted proteins | sample KBSK1252metaG_FD_65471 | JGI IMG/M metagenome (GOLD analysis project Ga0070695, IMG submission 65471) | Corn, switchgrass and miscanthus rhizosphere microbial communities from Kellogg Biological Station, Michigan, USA - KBS K1-25-2 metaG | ecosystem: Host-associated > Plants > Roots >...
AGCCCGATTTTCCAGCGACTGCATACGTCTCGCCATCAGAATGGATCCGCATCTTCTTTCGCCCAAGGTCCATCCCGACCCTCAGACGTTCGCCATCGACAGCCAGGAGTTGAAGCCATGGTTCGAAACCGTCAAGTTTCTCTTCTCGACGCCTTCATTTATTGAGGCGGGAGCGCGAGATCCTGCGCTGCTCGAATGCATGGAAGGCGTGCTGTTCAGGCTGTTACGTAGCTCTCCATTCTATCAGGTGATTACCCAGGGTCGGAGCCCGGCCGCCAGCCGCGACGTGCGCAAGGCCGAAATGTTTGTTCGCGCGCATGCCGCGACCGACATATCTCTGGACGATATCGCATCGGCGGCGGACGTGAACATTCGCACGCTTCAGCTAAATTTCATGCGCTACCGCAACATGACGCCGATGGAACATCTTCGAAACGTCCGCCTTGACCGCGCGCGTGATCTTCTGATGAGCGGCAACGTCCAGGTCGCGGATGCAGCGTCCGATTGCGGATTCTCTCATCAGGGGCGTTTTGCCTCGCGTTATCGGGCCCGGTTCGGCGAATCGCCCTCCATCACATTGAAACGCGCCGCCGCTTCGCATTGAAAGCTGCGCAATATGGCTAGATGTCCGCAGCGGCTTCGCCAAATGGCTAACCGCTATGGCGTCTGGCCGCCTACTATCCTCGACAGTGTGGCGTCACTTGAGCTGGTGAGGTTAGGATGATTCGATATCGGAAGCTGGGCTATGTCGGCATCAATGTCACCGATCTCGAACGAGCGCGTCCGTTTTACGAAACCATTGTCGGCCTTCAATTCGTCGAGGCAGCGCCGGACGGATCGCTTCGCTACCGCTGCAGCGACGACTACTACAACATCGTCCTTCATCAGTCATCTCAACCCGGCTTTCGCTATGTCGGGCTGATGCTTCAGGACGACGAACAGTACGAAGCGTTACGGACGCGTCTGGAAGGTCGAAGTGTTCCATATGAAATTATTTCTTCCAAAGAGTGCAAGGCGCGACGTCTCGCAAGCGGATGGCGCATTTCGGAGCCGCACCTCAAGGCGGCCTTCGAATTCTATCGACCTTTGCCGGAGGACGAGGGGGTCCGTTTTGCATCGAGCGTCAGCAAGATCCAGCGCATCGGGCACGTCGTGCTGGCCACCCCGCACTACAAGGAAACGCTGGCTTTCCTCCGTGAGGTACTGAACCTTGCAGACTCAGACGACATCGAAGGCGTCATTGCGTTCCTCAGGCTCTTTCCCAATCCCTACCATCACGGGATTGGAGTTGGTGCGGCACCGCGCAACATCTTGCACCATGTGAATTTCATGGTGTCGGAGATTGACGACATCGGAATGGCACTCAACCGCTTGAAGAAGAACGATGTTCCGGTCGTTTTTGGGCCGGGTCGGCATATCGCATCGAACAGCGTCTTTCTTTACTACCTAGATCCGGACGGCATGACGCTGGAATACAGCTTCGGCATGGAGGAATTCCCGGAACTCAATCCCCGCGCTCCGCGCTCGCTGCCGCCGCGCCCCGAATCGATCGACAGCTGGGGAGGTGGTCGCGATCCGCGCATGTCTGCGGTTGGCGTCGTGCATCCCTTCGAGGTCGCTGGTGGGTGGGCGCCCCTTGACTCCGCAGAACGCTAAAGCCATGGCGATTGACATCCATACCCACGTCGTGCCGTTCGACTTTCCGCCCTATGCGGGACGCACCGCGTCCGGCAACTGGCCCCAGATGGCGGCCACTCACAACTGCCACCACCGCAATGTGATGATCGAGGGCAAGGTGTTCCGGACCGTCACGGACGAATGCTGGGATATCGACAGAAGGCTGGAGCATATGGCCTCGACGGGCATCAGCCGACAGGTGCTTTCGCCCATGCCAGAGCTGCTGTCGTATTGGCTACCCACCGAGGATGCCGTGTCGCTGTGCCGCCACGTCAACGACACCCTTGTTGCGATGGTTGAACAGGCACCCGACAAGTTTGCAGCGCTTGGCTGCGTGCCGCTGCAGGATTTCGAGAGCGCGGTACGAGAACTCGAGCGCCTGATGGCGTCCGGGCACTTCCGGGGCGTCGAGATCGGCACCAACGTCAAAGGTGTCGTGATCGGCGACAGCCGGTTCCTGCCGTTCTACGAGGCGGCCGAGGTGCTTGGTGCATCGATCTTCATACATCCCCTTCATCCGACGGGCCTCGACCGGCTGGTGGGGCCGCCGGCACTGGTACAACTCCTGGCCTTCCCCAGCGAAACCGCCCTTTCCGTCGCGTCACTGATCACCGGCGGCGTACTGGAACGGCACCGCAGGCTGCGGATTGCCGCCAGCCATGGCGGCGGAGGCTTCGCGCTCACCTTGCCGCGCCTGATGTTCGGTTGGAGCCACATCGGACCATCCCCGGGTCAACGGACGCCCGTCGAACAGGCGCGGAGCCTCTACTACGACACGCTCGTCTACGATGCGCCGACCCTGAGGCATCTCATCGAGACCTTCGGCCGGACACAGCTTTGCGTGGGCACCGATCACCCGTTCGCCATTCAGGATCCAGCACCGGTGCAACGAATAGATGCTCTCGGTGTCGACGGCGAACTCAGGGAGCTGCTGCTCAACGCTAATGCCAGGCGATTTCTCGGGGAGTGAGGTCTCCGATGAGCGAGTTTGACGTCTGCATCGTGGGTGCGGGACCGGTAGGGCTCACACTCGCCTTCGACCTGGCAAAGCGTGGGATAGCGGTCGCCTTGGTCGACAAAGAGCTGCAGGCCGGTTCCTGGCCGAAGATGGAGCGTTGCAACGCGCGGTCGATGGAGATCTACCGTCGCTTGGGCCTCCATGAGGAAATCCGGCGTCATGGACAGCACGAAGACGGCTCGATGAGCATCGCGATCGTCGCCGGCCTCAGCGACCCGCCTCTTGCGTGGCTTCAATATCCTACGGTTGCTGCCATACGTGAGAAGATCGCGGCAACGAATGATGGCTCGCTTCCATGTGAACCGTACCAGGTGATCTCACAATACACCCTCGAGCCCATATTGCGTCGAGCCGTGGAGCGATGCGGCAAGGTTACCACACTCTTCGGATATGAGTTCGAACGTTTCTCCGAAGAGGCCGATCGAGTGTTGATCCAATGTCGAGGTTCGGCATCGCCGAAGGAAATTCGCGCGCGCTATCTCGTGGGATGCGATGGCGCGGCCAGCTCGATCCGAAAGCAATTGGGCATTGAACTAGGGGGTAGAGGCGGCATCGGCAGGATGCATCAGGTCTTCTTCCGCTAGCACGTTCGTCGTTTGCATGGGATTATCTCGGACCATCTTCCCTCTGGGGCGATCGGCACACTAAAAGTTCCGTAAACGGCTTGAGCTGCGCCGTGCCGATCGGACCCGATCCGATCGATCGCGACAAAAAAGGGTAGGCACCCATACGCATTACAAACGCATGACTCTTCACGGGTGCCCGAAAGAGAGGGGCAAATCCGCGCCAATCAGTAAGTAGGGGGAATGGGGGAACGCGCGGCTCATGTGAAACCCACCATCCCGGCGGGCGTTCCGACGACGACCCAACCCTTCTGTGGATAACTTTGACTCCTGCCGGTACAGCGGAGGCCGCGGCATCCCCGTTCAATCCAGCATGCCCAGATGCGAACGCGCCGTCCCGATGAAACCGCGCTCGTATTCTTCTGCTTTGATCTACTCTTCGAAGAAGGGGTTAGCTTAACGAGGCTGCCGCTGGCGGAGCGGAAGAGAGACTTGCCCCGACTCTGTTCCAGGTCGCGCCTTCCGTACCTCAAGAGGGTCGAAAGCTTACCCAATGGCGAAGTGCTGTTCAAGCTTTGCGAGCGGATGAAGCCTGAAGGCATCATCAGCAAGCGGGTTGATCGGGCTTATGTCTCAGGGCAATCGAGGAGCTGTGCGATAACTTTCACGAGGCATTTTCGGCGGGCCTCAGCAAAAACGACACCTTAATGTCTGGAGCAACTACAGGTGTAAGCACCAAGGGGTATGGGAGTTGCTGGAGCGTGGGTAACCTTATCGTGGCTCAGCGACCGGAGGAGCCTAACTGCGTCTGCAGCTCTCATTTCCAGTAAGCGAGCCTCATTCCTTGCATGGCGGCTTTCTTTAGGACGTCCACGTCACGGCTGTCTTCGGAGGCGATTGATAGCAGCGTGGTGGCAAGCATCAGGCGCGCGGCTTCCACCTTGGCTGGATCGTCGCCGAAGGTCACGGCGATCTCCGCCCAGACCTCGTCAAAGGCTTGGCCGATTGCCCTCAGAACTTCGGGTCCAAACGCCGCACTGTCAATGAGCTGTCGAGCCTTCATGTCTTGCCAGTGCCCTCGAAGCGAGCGCTTGGCGCCAGGAATAAAGCCGGTAGGCCAATCGTTGTAGGTACGCTCAGCTCCCGCAAACCCCAATACGCCTTGGAGCTGAAAGTGGGCACCTCTCCTCCCGGATCGGTGCCCAATTTTTTGGTCATGTTCATTACGCCCCGCCAGTCATCGTGGCTCAGCGCGTCTCTCCGTTTCTTTGCTCAGACAGTTCTGGGAATTTTTCTGGTGGGTTCGTTGGTGGCCCCGCAATAGTCGGCGCAAAAATTCGCCCTGGCTGGACGAGACCAAGTAGCCAGGGCGCGGACACCTCGTGCCAGATCCCCGCACGGCACGGCGGCTTCGGTAATCGAAAATGCGCCCTGACCGCGCTGGTGGCAGCAGTCAGGGCGCTGATCGACCGCGCCCGTCGTGAAGGGGCTGCCGGGGGGCAGCCAGCGCGGCCAGATCGCGTGGGTAACCGGCGCTCCTGGGCAGGGGTTCCCGGATGCAAAGGCTGCAGAAAATTGCAGCCGTGGGGCTAAGGTCCGTTGACGGTAACCGCGAACAAGCTCAGCGTGCGCTCTGAGGAAGCCAGAGCACAACCTACGCCTCCACCGAAATCGCAACCCGGATGCAGAGGCCGCGGTCCCCCGCTTTGGGATTCCTCACCCAGCGGGCACCTAATTGACGACAAAATCGCGTCTCACGCTACCCAGTGAGGGAGTAGTCTGTGGCGTGTTCGGCCAATGCGCCCCCCTTGCTGGCTAAGGGTTAGACACTCCCTCGCCGCCTTGCCCTCAGCTGGGTCTCTCTTTCCCGCTCTCCGGAATTGACCGACTGCGACCATCGAGACCCAGGAGCTGTCGCGCGACCGCGGCGGCCGCCGCGCTGCCCGCGGCCAAGTCCGCTTCACTCCAATGAACGAAGGCGCTACGCGCCAGCATGCCGGACCGGCGCACGCCGAGCATGACCGGCAGAAACTCGTGCGTCAGCTTCAGCTCATTGCCATCCACGCGGTCCTGCGCCATCAGGAGCCAGCGCGCCAGCCGCTCCTCTATCTTTCCGCGCCCGTTTGCCATCGCTGTTTGATTGCAGGCAGAGGGGTGCACTTGCCGGCGGACCGTCTGCGGGAGGCCATCGCCAAGAGCGTGACCCTGCACTAGCAACGCACTCGGCGGCCGCGGCGACCGCCGTGCTGCCCGCGGCAAGCGGGGGCGACCTCAGAAAAACGCCCCAGAGCAGCGAAGCGACTGGGGGCGCGGAGGGCTTCATTCGGCTGCGGTTGTGGTGGGGAAGCAATCGTGAGGCCGGCTTCGCCTGCGGGAGAAGGGTGAGGCCTAGCTGACAGTAACGACACCCGCCCGATGCGTGCAGCGGCTTGAGAGTGTAAGGTTGCGCGGCTTGCCGGGGGGCGTGATGACATTAGGGAGGTATCGATGAGGTATGTTCTGCTCGGGACGCTCAGTCCCGAATGGGCGCTCAAGCAGACCGAGCGTACCAACAAGGCGCGTGGCAAGCTCGAAAAGCTCGGCATCAAGCTGGACTCGATCTACTACACCCAGGGATACTACGATTTCGTCGATATCGTCGATGCGCCCAATCCCGAAGCGTTGTTGAGCTTCTCGGTGTGGTATGCGGCGCAGGGCATGGGTCGTATCCATAGCATGCCAGCATTTGCCCCCGATGAGTTCGAGGCCGCCGTGAAGGCAGCCAAATGACCTGCGTCGCACCTGCAAAAGTCGCGGCGCGCGTCGCAAGCCGGCAGCCGACGCGCGCATCAACGATTCATCCTCGATCAGGGACGATGCGCTCGATGTTGGTGCCGGGTACTCGGCAACGACCGCGCGCTCGAACTTCCAATCGCCACTCTTGCGTCATCCCTACAGGGGCGGGTCGCCGCAGAGGTGAGTCTTATCGCCGCTTGCTTGGCGTTCGACGGAGTGTCAGTGTTTCGAGGCCAGCGCGTATGAATACATCATTCAGCCGCGCCCCTGGACCATCGGCTCCAAACCGGCTTTGTCCTCCACCCGAAGCATGTATGGATTGAACAGCTGCGCCGCGCAGAACAAGGCCCAGATCAGACCCAGGGCGGCGTATACATACCCCGGATCGAGAAGACCGGCCGCTAGACCAGCGACCGCCGTGCCGAGCGGGCGGGTGGCCTGGGCGATCAGGCGCCGCACGGAGAACACGCGGCCCTGCAGCTCGCGCGGCGTGATGGACTGCCAGATGGCCTGCGAGTGCGCGTTGAATATGGGCTCCATGAACGCCTTGATGAACGCTGCCCCGGCACAAAGCAGCAGCAGCGGCGAAAAGCCATAGGCGACCTGTGCGATGCCACCCAACAGCATGGGGATGATGACGCCGTAGATGCACCGCTGTTCGAGCCCGCCCCAGGTCGAGATGAGCAGGCCGCCGATCAATCCGCCAATGCCGGCTGTCACGCCGAGCAGGGCAAGCGCAGTGTCAAAGGTGTAGCCCTGCGCCTGCCAATCGGCCGCGAGGTTAAACTTCACCAGCAGCGGGACGAGGACGCCGGCCGGAGCGACGGCGAGGTTCGCGACCGTGAACGTGCCCAGCAGCCACAGCAGCACCGGCCGGTCGCAGATGAAGACCACGCCTTCGCGAACATCCGCCCACAGGCTCGGCTTTTCTACGCCAGTCACCGCGAGGTCCCTGCGCACGGGTGACGGCACGTGCACGAGCAGCAGCGCAACGGCTGCGATCACAAACGTTACGGTATCGATGCCGATGACCAGGAGTGTGGCATCGGTCATGCCAGCGAGAGGCCCGAAGGGTGCTATTGCCTGCCGGCCAAGCGCGGGCCACGCCAGAATGAAGGCGGCCAGCGCCGGCGTGCCGGAGGACGTCAACGACCTCATTCCCGTGATCACGACGCGTATGCATTTCGGGAGCGTCCGACGATGACGCGGTCATGAAAATGGATTCCTGCAAGGAGCCGACCCGCGCTCGTGTGCCGGCGGGAAGAAATTCCGTGTTGCGATGGTCAACGGGTTCGCACGCTTACGGTCAAGCCTCCGTTAAAACGCTGAACCCGTATTTTTGTAGTCAGGTCATTCCAGGGTCAACCTCGGTCTCTCCACCACACTCCAATTAGTTCCCCACCGGCCTTGCCGACCTACAGCGGGATGAAGTGCCGACCAGGACACTCGGCTCCGATCCGGGCCATTGGGGCCCTGTGGAGAATCCTTTCAACCGGTCAAGCTGCATGAGGGCATCCATGATCTCGTCGAAGGTGACAGGCGCTTTCGCGTGAGGTGGTTGCCGCAGAGCCGGGTTGGATTCCACCGCGCAGGCGTCGGATGCCCACGACGAGAGAATGGCGCGACGTTCATCGACGGTGAGCAGCTGATCTGCGACCACGTCGGTCGGCCGCGCGTAAAAGCGGCTTGGATGGAGTAGCTGGTCGATTTCTGGCTCGATGTCCGGAAATGTCGCGCCATCGCGGGTCACGTTTTGCCCTCCTTTCTACGCGGCTCAATTGACAGAGATCCTGCGAGGCTTCGCTTCCTCAGGCTTGGGGAGGACGAGGGTAAGAACCCCGTCCTTCATCTCCGCACTGATTCTGCCCTGATCGATCTTGTTGGAGAGCGAGAAGCTGCGCCGGTAGTGACCAATATTATACTCGGTGTAAACCGGTTGCATGCCCTCGTATTTCGAGAAGTCGAGCCGGCCCTCGATCGTAAGCACGCCATTTTCAACCCTGACATCGACTTTGTTCTTGTCGACACCGGGCATCTCGACGATCAGCGACAATGACTGCTCGGTCTCGAAGATGTCAGTGTTGGGCAGGTAGAAGCGCGCGGGTACCGTGGATTCCTGCTTCTTCTCCAGTTCGCGCTTCTCTTGGACTTGCAGCTCTTGCGGGGACATGTTCGCCTCCGTCATGTTCGCGTTGGACGGTTCAATTGATGCTAATGCTGCGCGGCTTGTCGCTCTCGGCCCGAGGGATGAAGAGCGCCAGCACGCCATCGCGATATTCGGCCTTGATGCGGTCGACATCGATCTGGATCGGCACCGTGAGGGTGCGATCGAACGTTCCGGCCGACCGCTCACGCCGATGCAGGCTTACCTTCTCGGGATACGCGAAGGTCTTCTTGCCGGAGATACGGATGGTGTTGTCCTTGGCTTGGATCTCGAGGTCGGATTTGTTGATACCCGCTAGCTCGATGATGGCGACAAGATTTTCACCCTGCTGGAAGACATTGATGGGGGGAAACGCCCCGGTGCCGGTCGTCGCACCGCGCAACCAGTCGCTTTCCAGGCGCGATTCCAGTGCCCTCTGAAAATCAAATAGCGCGTCGAGAGGATCATAGCTTCCGATCATGTCACAGCTCCTTGATGAGCGGGCGCGCGGCGGCCGCGCGCCCTCGTTCGATGGACAGGTTGCATCAGTAGTCCATGGGCGGCGGTGTGACGGGGGGAGCCACCTTCTTGGGCTTTTCGGCCACCATCGCCTCGGTGGTAATCAAGAGGCCCGCGATCGACGCTGCGTCCTTCAGCGCCGTGCGCACGACCTTGGTCGGATCGATGATGCCTTCTGCGACGAGATCGCCGTAGCTGCCGGTCTGGGCGTCGTAACCCCATGCGTACCTGGAGTTATCTACGATCTTGCCGACAATGATCGAACCATCCTCACCGGCATTGCTGGCGATCTGCCGGGCAGGGGTTTCGAGAGCCTTCCGCACGATCCTGATACCCGTCTTCTGGTCGTCGTTCTCGACGTTGAGCCCCTCGAGAACTTTGAAGGCGCGCAGAAGGGCAACGCCGCCGCCCGGCAGAATGCCTTCCTCGACCGCCGCACGGGTCGCATGCATGGCATCCTCAACGCGATCCTTGCGCTCTTTCACCTCAGTCTCAGTGGCGCCGCCGACCCGGATCACCGCAACGCCGCCGGCGAGCTTGGCCAGCCGCTCCTGCAGCTTCTCCTTGTCATAATCGGAGGTCGTCTCCTCGATCTGCAGCTTGATCTGTTTGATGCGCGCCTCGATGTCAGATTTCTTGCCGGCACCGTTGACGATGGTGGTGTTGTCTTTGTCGATCGAAACTTTCTTGGCGCGGCCAAGCATGGCAATCGTGACGTTCTCCAGCTTTATGCCGAGATCCTCGCTGATGACGTCGCCGCCTGTCAGAGTGGCGATATCCTCCAGCATGGCTTTGCGACGATCCCCGAACCCCGGCGCCTTGACTGCCGCGACTTTGAGACCGCCGCGCAGCTTGTTGACCACCAGAGTGGCCAGCGCCTCACCTTCCACCTCCTCGGCGATGACGAGGAGCGGTTTGCCGCTCTGCACGATCGATTCGAGCAGTGGCAGCATCGGCTGCAGGCCGGAGAGTTTCTTTTCGTTGATGAGAATATAAGGGTCCTCCAGCTCGACCAGCATCTTTTCGGGATTGGTCACGAAGTACGGCGAGATGTAGCCGCGATCGAACTGCATGCCTTCGACCACCTCCAGCTCGGTGTCGAGGCTCTTGGCCTCCTCGACCGTGATGACGCCCTCGTTGCCGACCTTCTTCATGGCTTGGGCAATCATCTTGCCGATCTCGTGGTCGCCGTTGGCCGAGACGGTACCGATTTGCGCTATCTCGTCGTTGGACGTGAGCTTCCTTGACTTCGCCCTCAACTCGTCGACCACCGCGGTAACGGCGAGATCGATGCCGCGCTTGACGTCCATGGGGTTGGCACCCGCTGCGACCGCCTTGGCACCTTCCTTGACGATCGCCTGGGCGAGCACCGTTGCCGTCGTTGTCCCGTCACCTGCGACATCGGATGTCTTGGAGGCCACCTCGCGCAGCATCTGTGCGCCCATGTTCTCGAACTTGTCCTCAAGCTCGATCTCCTTGGCGACGGTGACACCGTCCTTGGTTACGCGCGGGGCGCCGAAGTTCTTCTCGAGCACGACGTTGCGGCCCTTGGGGCCCAAGGTCACTTTGACGGCATTGGCCAGGATATCGACGCCATGGAGCATCTTCTCCCGCGCCTCGGCGTTGAATTTCACTTCCTTGGCAGACATGTCATATCCCCGATGTTTTTCTGAGAGCGGTGAGATCCTTTAGAAAGCGAAAGGGGCGGCAACGAGCACCCCCAAGGCGAGCACGGCGGCGATGGCGCCCGCCTTGCGGGATGCCGAGCCCGTCGTTTTGGACATTGCAGCCCCCTCGACGACACCCATGATGTCGTCCTCCTTCATGATCAGCAGGTCCTCACCATCCACCTTGACTTCGGTGCCGGACCACTTGCCGAACAGAATCTGATCGCCGGCCTGGAGGTCGAGTGGCACGAGCTTGCCGCTCTCGTCGCGCTTGCCGGGACCGACCGCCAGGACCTCACCCTGCTGGGGCTTCTCCTTGGCCGTATCGGGAATGATGATGCCGCCCGCCGTCTTCTCCTCGGCGTCGACACGGCGGACCACAACACGATCGTGCAGGGGTCGAAACTTCATGTATCACCTCCAAGGCTCATTCATGAATGACGTTCAGAAAGCGAAAACGACCTCAAGAGGTCTGCTTTCGGCAGGCGACCTAGGCGGCGCCTTGGCACTGTCAAGGGTGGAGTGCCAATTTTTTTTGAAACCCCTCTTGACGTCCGAAACGGGACTTCTAAGTCACTGCCGGGCGGCCTTTTAGGCCCGTCCATCAGTGATTTCCGTGGTTGTCGCTTCGAAAGGAGGATGGCTATGGCGACCCTCGATTTCACCCCGCTCGTCCGGTCCAGTATCGGTTTCGACCAGCTTCCTGGGCTACTTGCCCACGCGCTCGAACGGCCGGAAACAACTTATCCGCCCTATAACATCGAGAAGGTCGGCGAGGATCAGTACCGCATCGTCATGGCGGTGGCTGGCTTCGGCAGGGACGACATGGAGCTCGTGCAGGAGCAGAACCGGCTGACGGTCCGCGGCAAGCGCAAGGGTTCTGATGGCAAGACCTACCTGCATCGCGGCATTGCTACGCGCGCCTTCGTGCACCAGTTCGATCTCGCCGACTATGTCGAGGTGACCGATGCGACGATGGGCGAAGGCTTGCTCGTCATTTCGCTCAAGCGCGAACTTCCCGAGGCGTTGAAGCCGCGCACGATTCCGATCAACGCCGGCACCTTTGTGCCCCTGGGGCGCAAGCCCTCTGAGATCGTTGAGCGTCAGCGCGAGTTCGATCGCGCTTCCTGAGCGAGAAGCTGAAGAGCGGACGTCTCGTGGTGCTGCGCGCCTGCGAGACAGGAGGTGTGACGTGCAGCAACAGTCTATAACCCCGGCAGGGGCATGGAGCCTGGACCGGCGAGCCTTACTGAGCAACGTGCCGTTTGCAGTGGCGCTTCGCCCGCCGCCCCCGCCGCGTTCAGACGCTGGTCTCGCGGGACGGCCGACCTGTCGTATCTACGCACGCGGTGATGTGTGGATCCTCGAGATCGATTGCGCAAGCGGCGGTTGGTTGATTGGCGGCGATAACGCCGGCCGACGTTTAGTCTTTCCGAACCTGGCCGCAGCGATCGGCTATGCGGAGCGCAACGGGTTGGATTATCGGATCGAACGGCCACGGCAACATCAGTGCAGGAAACGAAAGGAAAGGTGGCTGCCGCGATCGTGGCTCGCACACCTCGCACGAAATGGACGCAAAGGAGATATCTATCATGGTTGACTTTAAGGCCCTCGTCCCCTGGCGGGACAAATCGCAGACCCCCGCACCGCGGGAGGACTATCACGATCCCTTCCTCACCTTCCGCAGAGAGGTCGATCGCATGTTCGACGACTTCTTCAGCGGTTTCGGCCGCCGGGCGATCGGTGCGCCCTTCGGGTCCTGGGGCGCTCCAACGCTCAGCATGGACTTGACCGAAAATGACAAGGAGATCGTGGTTACGGCTGAGATGCCCGGCCTCGACCAGGAGGACTTTGAGGTGACGGTCTCGGGCGACCTTCTGACGCTTAAGGGCGAGAAGAAGGCAGAGCACGAGCATAGGAATGGCGACGCCTACTACATGGAGCGCCGCTTCGGTTCGTTTTCGCGCTCGGTTCGACTGCCCTTCGAGGTCAAGGACGAGAAGGTGGACGCCCGCTACGAAAAGGGCCTGCTCACCATTCGCGTGCCGAAGCCTGCCGACATGCAGCGTCAGGCCCGGCGCATCGAGGTGCGCACGGCCTAGGAGCAGACAACGGCGACCCTGCGAGGTGCGTCATGTGGATGGAGCAATTCGACTTCGGCAAGACGCTGGCCATGACAGCATTCGTGCTCAGCATGGCTTTCCTGTTCAGCATCACCCTTTCACCATAGCCCCTGATGTCAGCTTCGCAACAACGAGGAGGCAGCAATGTTCATGGTTCGCGGGCTCCGCCTCGGGGCTTTGGAACCTGATTGGCGTCTTAGTCCTTGGCCTAACCGCTTGAGCCGCGCTCGCTGATACGCCGGCAAAACGACTAAGACGTACAGGTCTGGGGAGCATCGCGCCAGTCGTGGTGCTCCTTGGCCCGACCAAACGCAATTCCTCAACGGCGCGAGCTGAAGAACCAGCGCTTCACGCTTATGCCGGCAAATCAAGGTGTGCCAGCGGTAGCGGGAGACAGGCGAGATGACGGTCCCAACGGTTGGCTATCATACCCACATTCTGATCGGTGTGGAGACAACGGGCAGCATGACCGTGATCTGCCACTGGTCTCACGTCCCTCGCCAAACCGACCTCCAGGATCAGATCGACAAGAACAAGAAGCCTTACGCGCAATTTCTTCTGTGCACGCCCACCTCGGTCCTGCGGCCACCCGATGAGAGCACTCACGGAACCCGGCACGGGCCCTTCCGCTAGGTGCGATCACCAGCGTTGTTTCTAAGCGTCCACCAAAAACACGCCGACAAGAACCTTTGCGTAACCATGAGGATTGCCCAAATTGCGCCGCTGATCGAAAGCGTGCCGCCGCGGCTTTACGGCGGCACTGAGCGCATTGTCTCCTATCTGACCGAGGAACTCGTGGCGCAAGGCCATGACGTTACATTGTTCGCCAGCGCCGACTCCGTTACTTCGGCACGCCTCGTGCCCTGTTGCGAACAGGCCTTGCGCCTCAATCCCGCGGTACGGGATCCAATTCCGTGCTGCATGATCATGCTGGACAAGCTGCGCCGTATGGCGCGGCAATTCGACATCCTGCACTTCCATATCGACCAGTTTCATTTCCCGCTATTCAATGATCGGCCGGTCCGAGCCCTGACCACGCTGCACGGCCGTCAAGACCTGGCGGACCTCAAAGGTTTGTATGAAGCCTTTCCCGAGATGCCGCTGGTGTCCATTTCAGAGGCGCAGCGTAGACCAATTCCGAATGCCAATGTCGTAGGCACGGTCTTACACGGCCTTCCGCGCGATCTCTTCGTGCCCACGCTCATTCCTCGAGGAGGATACCTCGCGTTTTTGGGTCGTATCTCGCCGGAGAAGCGCCTCGACCGAGCAATTGCGATTGCGCGCGCAGTTGGTTTGCCGTTGAAGATTGCCGCCAAAGTCGATCGTGCCGACGAGGCCTACTTCCGGCGCGAAATTGTGCCCCTCCTCGCTGAACCCGGCGTTGAGTTCATTGCGGAAATCAATGAGCGCCAGAAGGGCCGCTTCCTTGGTAACGCGGGCGCCCTGCTCTTCCCAATCGACTGGCCGGAGCCGTTCGGTTTGGTCATGATCGAAGCTATGGCCTGCGGCACACCGGTGCTGGCCTTCCGGGAAGGCTCCGTAGCCGAGGTCGTGGAGGACGGCATAACCGGCTACATTGTGAACAGCGTGGATGAGGCCATCTGTAAAATCGGCCGCCTCCTTTCTCTAGATCGCGGCCGGGTTCGTCGCGGCTTTGAGGAGCGCTTCACGGCCCGCCGGATGGTGCAGAACTATATCAAAATCTACGAGGAGCTGATCTCAACGCGGGCCCGTGGCGCTGAAGATCGTGGCCGGCCGACGATGGTTGCTAACGGCAGGCCGCAAATCGTCGGCAAATGAGACGACATTCTTGCCGCTCGTCCAGCCGCGCGGTCGGATGACTAGGTGGACCCCGAGCTCCGGGTCTGCAGCGCAGCGGCCGCGAGGCTGCATCGGAAAGCGAAACAACAGTGAGGCGGTGTGCGCTCCACGAGGCCAGGGTAACGCTCCAGCTGAGAGG
>Ga0070695_100001171_pt1 | contig 14408 bp, 16 predicted proteins | sample KBSK1252metaG_FD_65471 | JGI IMG/M metagenome (GOLD analysis project Ga0070695, IMG submission 65471) | Corn, switchgrass and miscanthus rhizosphere microbial communities from Kellogg Biological Station, Michigan, USA - KBS K1-25-2 metaG | ecosystem: Host-associated > Plants > Roots >...
GGCGGCGACCGCACCACGCGCGGCTTCCTCGACGGCTACGACCCGGATACCGGCAAGCGGCTGTGGCGCACCTACACGATTCCCGCGCCCGGCGAGAAGGGCTCCGAGACCTGGCCGAACCGCGAGCTTCCCGACGCCTGGAAATACGGCGGCGCCGCGACCTGGCAGGTCGGTTCCTACGACCCGCAGCTCGACCTCTATTTCATCGGCACCGGCAACGCGGAGCCGTACAACCCGGCGTATCGCAAGAGCATGGACAGCCTGTACTGCGCGAGCATCCTCGCGATCCGCCCGAAGACCGGCGAGATGGTCTGGCACTACCAGACCGTGCCGAACGACAGCTTCGACTTCGATGCCACCGCCGAGAGCCTGATCGCCGACCTGCGCGTCGACGGCCAGGTGCGCAAGGTGCTCATCAACGCGCACAAGAACGGCTTCCTCTACGTGATCGACCGCACCAACGGCAAGCCGATCGCCGCTAACCCGTTCGTGAAGGTCAACTGGGCCTCGCGCATCGACCTGAAGACCGGCCGGCCGGTCCTCACCGATATCCTCGAGCGCGCGATGGAAGGCGAGACGGTGAACGTGTTCCCGTCGCGCGGCACCAACGCGTCGCTCATCGCATTCAATCCGAAAACCGGGCTGGTGTACCTGAACTCGTGGAACTATCCGCGGTTCATGAAGTATGTCGATTTCAAGTTCCAGCTCGGCACCGGCTCGACCGGCATCGAGTCCACCATGGAAACACCGAAGGGCGAGCCCGCCGGTTACCACATGGCGATCGAGCCGCTCACGGGCAAAGTCGTCTGGCAGGTGCCGCTGATGGACATGGCGGCCTCCGCGGGCGTGCTCGCGACCGACGGCGGAGTCCTTTTCACCGGGCTGCTCACGGGCGAGGTCGTGGCGCTCGACCAGGACACGGGCAAGACGCTGTGGCAGTTCAAGACCGGCTCGTCGATCGTCGCGCCGCCGATCACCTACACGCACAAGGGGCGGCAATATGTGTCGGTGCTCTCGGGACTCGGCGGCAGCGTGCCGAACCGGGTCGCCGCGAAATCGGTGCCGCCCGGCGGCTCGGTATGGACGTTCGCGCTGATGCCTGAATGAAATGAAACATGGGTTTTCGGTCCTCGCGCTCGCCTGCACGAGCGCGGCGGCGCAGCCGTTTCCGGCGGAGCGAATCAAGCAGGGCGCCGAGCTCTACGAGAGCCACTGCCAAACCTGCCACGGGCCGCGCCTCGCCAACCCGCCATGGGCAGCCGACCTGCGCCAGTTTCCGCGCGAGGACCACGCGCGCTTCGTCGACACCGTGACCTACGGCAGAAGGGGCATGCCGCCCTGGGAGGACGTCCTGAAGCCAGCGGACATCGAGGCGCTGTGGGCCTACGTCGTCGCCGGAGACGGCAGGAAGTAGCGCTTCAGCTCCAGAAGAACGCTTGTGCGCCGAGGGCCGACCAGGCAGCGTTCATTTCGATGAACTGGCGATCCAGGCCCAGCACCCAGTTGCAGATCTGCTGCCGCACGAATAGCTGCTGCTCCCGATCCAGGTAGTCCATGGCGCCCTCCCCCGAATCGAGAAAACACCTTTTGTCCTTCGGCCGCAATAGGGCATACGCACTAATCGCCGGATATCATTGCCGGACAAGGAGGAGCCATGAGAACGACCGTCATTTCCCATGCCGCTTTCGGCTGCGCAACGGCATTGCTTGCCTCCTCCGTCACCTATCTGGCGCTCGCGCAGGGCCAGCCCGCCGGCAGCGGCGTGCGCCAGACCGAGCTCTTCAAGACCACGATGGACGACGTGCTCGGCCGGGTCGTGACGGTCCGCCGGACCGAGCGCGATCCCGGAAACGGCAGCGGGGGCCGCACCGCCACCCGGGCAGCCATACGATCGGCTACGTGCTCGAAGGAACCTACGAGGTGAAAGTCGGCGACGGTCCGTTGCAGAAGCTCGGCCCCGGCGAAACCTTCTACGAGCCGCCCGGCGCGCTGCACGCGGTCTCGCGCAACGGCAGCTCCACCCAGGCGGTGAAGTATCTGGTCATCCAGATCTCCGACCCGACGAAGCCGCAGACCGTAGCCGAATAGATTTTCTGTTTTCAAGTTAGATCTCGACCCGAGTTCCGAGCTCGACGACCCGGTTGGTGGGGATGTTGAAATAGTCGGTCACGCTGCCGGCGTTGCGCGCCATGGCGGCGAAGAGCCGGTCGCGCCACAAGGCAAGGCCGCGGCCCGCCCTGACCGGCACGATCTTTTCTCGCGACAGGAAGAAGGACACCTGTGCGGGGTCGAGCTCGACGCCGCAGCTCCCGGCGAGCGCCAGGTCGCCCGCGAGATCGGGGTGATTCATGAAGCCATAGCGCAGTTGGACACGCCAGCAGCGCTCGTCGAGGCGCTCGCACGCCAGCCGCTGCTCTACCGCCACCCAGGGCGTGTCGCGGAATTCGACGGTGAGAAATACGATCCGTTCGTGAAGCGCCCTGTAGTGCTTGAGGCTGTGCAGCAGGGCGTGCGGCGTGGCTTCCGGCGTCGCTGTCATGAAGACCGCGGTTCCCGGCACGTTCACCACGCGCTCGCCGCGCAGCGAGCGCAGGAATCCCTCGAGCGGGACCGAGGCGCTCCGCAGCTGCTCGTACAGCACCTCGCGCCCGCGGCGCCAGGTCATCATCAGCGTAAAGAGCACCGCGCCGAGCGCGAGCGGGAACCAGCCGCCCTCGGGCACCTTGTGCAGCGCAGCCGCGAAAAAGACGCCTTCGATCAGCATGAAGAAGCCGGTCGCGGCGAGGCACAGCCAGAGCGGATAGCCCCAGCGGAGCCGGAGAACGAAGAAGGTGAGAAAGGTGGTGGCGAGCATCGTTCCCATCACCGCCACGCCGTAGGCCGAGGCGAGCCTGGACGAGGAGCCGAATCCGACGACCGCCGCGGCAACCGCGGCGAGCAGTGCCCAGTTGACCGCCGGCACGTAGACCTGGCCCATGGTCTGTGCCGAGGTGTGCAGGATCCGCATGCGCGGCAGATAGCCGAGATGGATGGCCTGCTGCGTCATCGAGTACGCGCCGGAGATGGTGGCCTGGGACGCGATGACGGTGGCCGCCGTCGCGAGCGCCACCATGGGATAGAGTGCCCACGACGGAAACGAGAGGTAGAAGGGATTCTCCAGGGCCTTCGGGTCATCGATCAGCAGGGCGCCTTGGCCGAAGTAGTTCAGCACCAGCGCGGGCGCCACCAGAGCGAACCACGCCAGGCGGATCGCGCGCTTGCCGAAGTGCCCCATGTCGGCATAGAGCGCCTCGGCCCCGGTAATCGCGAGCAGCACGGAACCGAGCACGACGAACGAGGCGAAACCGTGGGCCGTCGCGAAGCGCAGCGCATGCCTCGGGTCGAGCGCCTCCAGAACTGCCGGGTTCGCCGCGATGTTCCAAGCGCCTGCTGCCGCGAGCGCGACGAACCAGAGCGCGCACACCGGCCCGAACAACAGGCCGACGAAGCCGGTGCCGCGCTTCTGGATCAGGAACAGCGCGATCAGGATCGCCGTGGCGAGCGGCACGATGTAAGGCTTCAGGGCCGAGGTTCCCACCTCGAGCCCCTCGACCGCAGACAGCACCGAGATCGCCGGCGTGAGCACGGCGTCGCCGTAAAACAGCGCGGCGCCGAACACGCCGATGACGAGCAGGCTCGCGCGCCAACGTGAATGCGCGCCGACCGCGCCGGCGGCAAGCGCGAGAAGCGCCATGATCCCGCCTTCGCCGCGGTTGCTTGCCCGCAGGACCAGCACTACGTACTTGAGCGACACCACGATCATCAGCGCCCAAAAGATGGCCGAAAGACCGCCGAGGATGTTTGGCCCCGTGAGCGCGATGCCGTGATCAGGATTGAACGTCTCCTTCACCGCGTAGAGCGGGCTCGTGCCGATGTCGCCGTAGACGACGCCGAGGGCGAGCAGCGCAAGGGCGGGCGTGGATGAGCGAGGCGTGGATGGGGACATGGCGGCCAAGACTAATGCCGGTGCGCGCAGGTCGCGGCCTCGCGCGGCAATTCTTTACGCGTTCTTTACGCCTTGGTTGCGCTAGAGTGCGCGCATGAGCTGGCCTGGATACCGCTGGGTTGCGTACGGCGGGGCCGCCGGCGCGACCGCCGCAGCCACTCTGGTGGGGCTTGCAATGCGGCCGCACTTCGAGCTGGTGAACATCGCGATGGTCTACCTGCTCGCGGTGGTCGCCGTCGCCCTGCGCTTCACGCGAGGCCCGACCATCGGCGCGTCGGTCCTTTCCGTTGTCGCGTTCGACTACTTCTTCGTGCCGCCGAGCGGAACCTTTTCCGTAGACGACCCGCAATACCTGCTCACCTTCGCGATGATGCTGGGCGTAGGGCTGGTCGTCTCGCAGCTCGCCGCGATCGTGCGCGCGCAGGCGCAGGTCCGGGCCCGGCTTGCGCTCGATGCCGAGACCGAGCGCATCCGCAACGCGCTGCTGTCATCGATCTCGCACGACCTGCGCACACCCCTGGCGGTGATCTGCGGTGCGTCCTCCAGCCTCGCGGGGCGCACCGACCTCAGCCCCGAGGAACGACGCGAGCTCGCGCAGGACATCTTCACCCAGGCCCGTGACATGTCCGAGCTGCTCGCCAAGGTCCTGGAGATGACGCGCCTGGAAAGCGGCGCGATCGCCCTGCAGCGCGACTGGGCAGCGCTGAACGAGATCGCCGGCTCGGTGCTGCGCCGCCTGGAGGAGCGCCTTGCCACCCACATGATGATGATCGACCTGCCTGCAGAGCTGCCGCTCGTACGGGTGGACAGCGTGCTGATGGAACAGGTGCTCGCCAACCTGCTCGAGAACGCCGCCAAGCACACCCCGCCTCGAACCCTCATCCGGCTGCGCGCGCAGGCGAGCGGCCAGGTCATGACCGTTTCGGTCGAGGACTTCGGTCCCGGGCTCGACGAAGGCGAGCTCGAGCATGTTTTCGACAAGTTCGAGCGCGGCGGGGGCTGGGTCAGCGGCCGCGGCGGAATGGGCCTCGGCCTCTCGATCTGCCGCGCGATCGTGCGGCTGCACGGCGGCGCCATCTGGGCCGAGCGTCTTCCGGGGGGCGGCGCGGCGTTCAGGTTCACCTTGCCGCTCGAGCCGCCTCCCGAAATGCCCGCCGGCGACTGCGCTTTCGTAAATGGCTGAAGCCCGCGGCACGATCCTCGTGGTCGAGGACGAGCCCGAGATCCGGCGCTTTCTGCGCTCCTCGCTCGGGGCCGAGGGCTACAAGGTGGTCGAGTCGCCCGCGGGGCAACGCGGCGCGCTGGATGCCGGCATGCACAAGCCCGACCTCGTCATCATCGATCTCGGCCTTCCCGATCTCGACGGCGTCGAGGTGATCCGCAGGATCCGCGAGTGGTCCCCCATGCCCATCCTGGTGGTGTCGGCGCGCACCCAGGAGCGTTCCAAGGTCGAGGCGCTGGACGCCGGCGCCGACGACTACGTCACCAAGCCGTTCGGCGTCGGCGAGCTCCTGGCGCGCGTCCGCGTGGCACTGCGGCACGTCCGCCGGAACGGGATCGGCGAAGACCTGGTTCTGGGCGAATCGAGGATCAATTTCGAGAAGCGCGTCGCCACGCGAGCCGGGCGGGAGGTGCACCTCACGCCGATCGAGTTCAGGCTGCTCGGCTGCCTCGCCAAGCACCTGGGGCTGGTGGTCACACACCGCCAGCTCCTGCGCGAGGTCTGGGGTCCCTCCCATGTCGAGCACACCCACTACCTGCGCATCTACATGAAGCAGCTGCGGGAGAAGCTTGAGGCCGACCCGGTGCGGCCGCAGCATCTCGTCACCGAGACCGGCATCGGCTACCGCCTGGTCGCGGACGAGCCGTGAAAAATTACCGGCGGAAGGTAGAGCTACGCGAGGATCAGGGCGAGCAGGTGGATGGCGAGCGGGAGAGCGAAGAGGCCTAAGAACAGCACGAACTCCATCGTGCCACGCTCCCATGCCTTGCTGATCATCCTCGCCATGCGCGCACTGTAGCGACTAGCGCGCAAGGATGGGATTAAAGCTTGTTAAAGCGTGAGCCTCGATGCGACTTCTTTCCGCTGGTTTCCGTCAGGCTGCCGTCAGCGGGCCCCGCATACCATCGCCCGGGTGAAACGCGACCCTGAAGTGGAGGAAAAGGACGACCGCAGCGGCGTGCCGCTCTTGAAGCGGCTCGGGCCCGGCCTCATCACCGGCGCCGCCGACGACGATCCGAGCGGCATCGCCACGTACTCGCAGGCCGGCGCGCAGTTCGGCTACGGGCTGCTGTGGTCGGTGGTATTCACCACGCCGCTGATGATCGGCATCCAGATCGTCAGCGCGCGCATCGGGCGCGTCACCGGGCACGGCCTGGCGGCGAACATCCGCGATCATTTCCCTCGACCGCTGCTCTACTTCGTCGTTTTCCTGCTCCTCGTAGCGAACACGTTCAACATCGCCGCCGACCTGGGCGTCATGGGCGACGCGCTGGTGCTGCTTGCCGGCGGCCAAAGCTCGATCTACATCGTGTTCTTCGCCCTGGTCTCGCTCACGCTGCAGATCTTCATTCCCTTCCCGCGCTATGCGCCGATCCTGAAGTGGCTTACCCTCGCCCTCTTCGCCTATGTCGGGACGGTGCTGGTGGCGCCGTTTCCCGGCACGGCGCTGCGCGAGACGCTCATTCCGCAGATCGCATGGCGCCCCGACTATGTCGGCATGCTGGTTGCGGTGCTCGGCACGACGATCAGTCCGTATCTTTTCTTCTGGCAGGCTTCCCAGGAGGTCGAGGAGCAGCGCGCCACGCCCGGGCACGAGCCGCTGCGCGCTGCGCCGGAGCAGGCCCGCGCGCACCTCGCACGCATCAAGTTCGACACCTACCTCGGGATGCTGTTCTCCAACCTGATCGCCTTCTGCATCATGCTGACCACCGCAGCCACGCTGCACGCGTCAGGAGTGACGGACATCCAGGATGCGGCGCAGGCGGCTCAGGCGCTGCGGCCGCTGGCGGGCGATTTCGCCTTCAGCCTGTTCACTGCCGGGATCATCGGCACCGGGCTCCTCGCCGTGCCGGTGCTCGCCGGCTCCGCCGCGTACGCGGTCGCCGAAACGTTCCGCTGGCCGATCGGCCTGGGCCTGCCGCTCGCCGAGGCGCGCGGCTTCTACGCCATCCTGACGGTGGCCACGCTGCTCGGCGTGGCGATCGATCTTTCCGGAATCGACTCCATGAAGGCGCTACTCTGGGCGGCGACGCTGAACGGCGTGGTGTCGGTTCCCATAATGGCGGTGATGATGCTGCTCGCCGCCAAGCCGGCCGTCATGGGCCCGTTCGTCGTCACCGGGCGCCTGCGGGCGCTCGGCTGGTTCGCGGTGGCTGTGATCGCTGCCGCCGTCGCGGCGATGTTCGCGCTACTCTAGGCGCCGGGAGGTCATCCCATGGGCTTTTCATTCAGTCCGCTTCACGAGCGCTTCGCGGCAGAGGTCAGCGGGGTCGACCTGCGCACGGTGCACGACTCCTCGGACCTGGCGTCGATCCGCGCCGCCATGGACCGCTTCGCCGTCCTGGTCTTCCGCGGCCAGCCGCTGAGCGATGCCGAGCAGCTCGCGTTCGCCGAGCGTTTCGACGGCAAGCTGCACACGAAGACGGGCTCCGCCGTCCTCCGGAAAAACCGGTTCGGCAACGAAGCGCTGACCGACATCTCCAACGTGGACGAGAACGGCGAGCTGATGCGCCCGGGCGACCGGCGCAGGATGTATGGCCTGGGCAACCGCCTCTGGCACACCGACGCGTCGTTCGAGGATCCGCCCGGGCGCTACTCCATGCTGCACGCGCGGGTCCTTCCGCCGGTGGAAGCGGACACGGAGTTCGCCGACATGCGGGCCGCCTACGACGAGCTCGATGACGCGGCGAAGGCGACGCTCGAAGGCCTCGAGGCCCACCACTCCATCGCCTACTCGCGCTCGACGCTCGGGTTCGAGTTCTCGGAGGATGAGCGCGCGAAGCTGCAGGGCGCGGTGCACCCGCTCGTGCGCGCCAACCCCAGGACCGCTCGCCGATCGCTTTATCTCGCCTCGCATGCTTCTCACGTCGTCGGCTGGCCTGTGCCGGAGGGACGGCTCCTCCTCCGCGACCTGATCGAGCACGCGACGCAAGCGCGCTTCGTCTACCGGCATTCCTGGCGCGCGGCCGATCTCGTGATCTGGGACAACCTCGCGACGATGCATCGCGCGCGCCCCTTCGACGATTCCGCGCACCGCCGCGAGCTGCGCCGCGTGACGACCCTGGACCTGCGCAGCTAACCGCTCTAAAGGACTATTGCCTTTTCATTGCATCCCTATAACCTGAGCCTGGGGAGGGATTGAATGAAGAAGGTCTGCGTCTGCACCGCCATCGCGCTAACCGGTTGCTCCACGGTAGCTACCGACATCGCGCCTGCTCGAGCTGCACCAATTCAGTATTCCAGCTACGACTGCGAGCGCCTGACGAGCGAGCTGCGGCGCATGTATACGCGCGCCGCCGAACTGGTTGATCTTGGCGACAACGCGGAGCCAGCGGAATACGCGCGGCTTATCACCGAGCATGATGCGCTACGCGAGGCAGCCAGGATGAAAAAGTGCGCGGGCCGGCCGACGCCAGCGCTTCAGCAGGCGACTCCGGGCTCACCCGATGATCCGAGCGTGGCTGGCCCCACAATCGCTCCCCCGGACGTCCCGAGCGCACTTACGACGGGAATAGAGGCCTAGACTACGACCGCCTGCTACGCGAAGTGGCAGGCCACCACGTGGCCCTTGCCCGTATCCCGCAGGGGCGGCTCGGATGCGAGGTCGGTGCAGACGGCGGGGCGGCCCTTCTCCTGGTAGAGCGGGCAGCGCGGCGCGAAGCGGCAACCGCCCGTAGGCCGCTCGAAGTCGAATACGCCGCCGATGTTCTTCGCCGTCGCCGTTTCCGCGGTCTGCTTCTCCGAAAGCGAAGACCACAGGATGCGCGTGTAGGGGTGGCGCGGCTGATGAGCGATCGCGTCGGCGAGCCCCATCTCGACGATGCGCCCGAGATACATCACCGCCACCTTGTGGCTGACCAGCTCCACGACCGGAAGGTCGTGCGAGATGAAGAGATACGAGAGCCCCAGGTGCTTCTGCAGCTCGCGCAGCAGGTTCACGACCTGCGCCTGGATCGAGACGTCGAGCGCGCTGGTGGGCTCGTCGGCGACGATCAGGCGCGGGCGCACCGCGAGCACGCGCGCGATGCCCACGCGGCGCTTTTCGCCCCCGGAGAGCTCTCCCGGAAAGTTCGCGAGCTTGCTTTCCTTGAGGCTCACCTGCTCGAGCAGCTCGCGGATGCGCCGCTCGATCTCGGCGTTGCTCGGACGCTCGTAGACCGTCAGCGCCTCGCGCAGGATGGCGCGCACGGACATCTTCGGGTTCAGCCCGGCATCCAGGTCCTGGAAGATCATCTGCATCTCGCGCCGCAGCGGGCGCAGCTCCGCGCGGCGGAGGTGCGTGATGTCGCGCCCGCCGAACAGGATGCGCCCGCCGCTCGGGTCGGTGAGCCGCAGCACCGTGCGCGCGACGGTGGTCTTGCCGCAGCCGGATTCGCCGACCAGGCCGACGGTCTCGTTTTCCTTGAGGTAGAAGCTCACCCCGTCGACCGCCGGGATGACGCGCCCCTGGCCGGTCCATGCCGAAACCACTCCGCGGCGGGTGCGGAAATGCTTGGAGAGGTCGGTGACCTCGAGAATCGCATTGTTCATGCGGCGTGCAGCCAGCAGCGCAGGCTATGGCCGGGGGCGACCTCGGCGAGAGGCGGCTCGAGGTTGGCGCAGCGGCTGCGCACCCCATCGGTGACGCGGTTGCAGCGCCCGTAGAAGCGGCAGCCGCGCGGCCGGTCGATCGTATCCGGCACCTCGCCTTCGATCGCCTGCAGGGCGCTCTTGCTGCGGATCGCCTCGGCGCTGGGGACGGAAGCGAGCAACGCGGCGGTGTAGGGATGCTGTTCCGTCGATTGCGGGCGAAGCACCTGCGGTGCGGCGCCGCTTTCCACCACCGTGCCGGCGTACATCACCGCGACGCGGTCGGAAAGCCGCCGGATCACGCTGATGTCGTGGCTGATGAGCATGGTGGTGATGCCGGTGTCCGCCTTGAGCTCCGCGAGCAGCTCGACGATGCGCGCCTGGATGGTAGCGTCCAGGCCCGTGGTGGGCTCGTCCGCGATCAGCAGCGCGGGCTCGGCGCACAGCGCCATCGCGATCATCGCCCGCTGGCACATGCCGCCCGACATGCCAAAGGGAAAATTGTCGAAGCGAAGCCGCGGCGAGTCGATGCGCACGCGCTCGAGCCAATGCAAAGCGCGCTCTTTCGCTTCACCCTCGCCCTTGTATTCCGTATGCAAACGAATGGCTTCGACGAGCTGCGCGCCGACTGTCGAGTACGGGTTCAGCGCCGCGCGCGGGTTCTGGAAGATCATGGCAATCTGCTTGCCGCGCACGCCCCTCATCAGGCCCTTGGCGTGCCTGCGCCAGCCGCTTTCGTCCTTCTCGACCGCCATGACGCGGCCGTCGCGCTCCTCCACCTTCACGTGGCGCTCGAGCCCCTCGAGCAGGTTGCGGGAGTCGAACTCGATGCGGCCGCCGATCACCCCGGGGCTGCCTGAGAGCAGGCCGGCCGCCGACAGCGCGGCAACCGTCTTGCCGCTGCCGCTTTCGCCCACCACGCCGAGCGTCTCGCCGCGCGCCACGCCGAGGCTCGCGCCGTCCACCGAGCGCACGAACGCCCGCCTGGAGCGGGAGTAGAAGTAGCTGCGCAGGTTTTCGATGCTGAGGAGCATCAGCGGCGCCGCTTGCCTTCCAGCAGGTTGTTGAGCCCGTCGCCGAGCAGCTGGAAGCCGAGGATGGTGGCGAGGATCGCGAGCGCCGGCGCGGTCGACGGCCAGAAGTTGCCTTGCAGAAAATAGTTGGCGCCGGCCTGGACCATGTTGCCCCACGAAGGGGTCGGCTCCTGCACGCCGAAGCCGAGATAGGAGAGGCTGGTCTCGATGAGGATCGCCTCGGCCATGCCGAGCGTGGCCTGGATCACGAGCACAGTGCGGCAGTTGAGCCACAGGATGTGCTTGAGAATGACGCTGTGCGCCGGCAGCCCCAGCGCGTGCGCCGCCTCGATGAAGCTCTTCTGCCGGAGAAACGCGATCTTGCCCGCGACCAGGTTGGCGATCGCCGGCATGCCGGTGATGCCGACCACGACCATGACGTAGTAGATGTCGGGCTTGAAGGCGGCGATGACCAGGAGGATCAGCACCAGGCGAGGAAACGAGTCGACCAGGTTGGCGAAGTAGGTGACCAGCGTCTCGAGCGGCCCGCCGCGGTAGCCGGCCAGCACTCCGAGCACGCATCCGCCCGCAAGGGAAATCGCGATCGCGAGCAGCCCCGGCAGGAAGTAGGCCTGGATCCCCAGGATCAGGCGCGCCTGCAGGTCGCGGCCGAGGAAGTCGGTGCCGAGGGGGTGTCCTGGGGTGAACGGCGCCGCGTTGATGAGCGCCACGTCGATCGCGCGCGGATCGTGCGGCAGCCAGCCGAGCGCGCCGATCACGTAGGAGGCGAGTACCAGCGCCACGACCGCGAGGCCGTAGCCGACATACAGCACGTCCAGAACGTCCGCTCGCTGGAGGAGGGGCAATCGGGAAAGATCCTGGGCCTGAACGTAGCGGCGCATGCGCCTATTCCTTCGACGCGCGCGGATTGACCGCGGTGAAGACGACGCGCTGCGCAAGGCTTCCCAGGCGGACGAACGCCGCGGCGGCGAGAGCGATGCCCATGATCACCGGGAAGTCGCGGTCCTGCGCCGCCTGCCACGCCATGCGCCCCATGCCGGGCCAGTTGAACACCTGCTCCACGATCACCGCACCGCCCAGCAGGAACGGGATCTTGGCGCTCATGATCTCGGTGACCGGAATGAGGAAACCCTCCTTGAACGCGTGGCGCCAAACCGGCGCGCCCTTGGCGCGGGCGGTGCGGATGTAGTCCTCGGCGAGCACCCGCGAGAGCTCCTCGCGCAGGTGCCGGATCATCTCCGACAGCGTGCCGCTCGCCGTCCCGAGCACGAGGATCGGCACGAGCGAATAGAGCCAAGCGTTCTGCTGCCTGGTGGCGGTTCCGGAGATCAGCGGGAACATGCCGAACTGGTGGATGAACACGTACACGACGATGTAGCCGAACCAGAACACCGGCACTGCCGAGAGCACGTAGGCGGCGATGGTGGCCGCGGCGTTGCCGGGCGTGTCGCCGCGCGCGGCCGCGTGGACCGCGATCGGGACCGCAATCGCGGCCGTGAGCGCGAGCGCGCCGAGCGTTAGGTAGAGCGTGTTCAGGCCGACGCGCGCGAGCTCGGGCAGCACCGGCAGGCCGGTGCGGACCGAGTGGCCGAAATCGCCCTGCAGCACCTTCGCGCACCAGGCCGCGTACTGGCCGGGCCAGGTGCTCGCCACGCCCTCGGCCTCGCGCACCCCGAGGGCATGAAGCGGATTGCCGGGCGCGAAGTACAGGATCGCGAACACGACCACGCTCACGCCGGCGAGGAGGAGCGCGGTCACGGCCAGCTCGCGCGCCAGGACGCGGCCGACCGGCTTGACCGCCGAGAGCTTCATCCCCGCCTACGCGGGGATGACGGCGGTGTTCCCGCCCGTCACTTCTGCTCGCTCGCGGGGATGAACCACTCGTCGGCGAACGAGAAGAACTTGTACGGGTGGATCTGCACGCGCCGCACCTTCCGGTGGAACGCGCTGTAGTTGGTGAGCGTCCAGAGGAACGCGTACGGCTGCTCCTCGGCGAGGATCGCGTGCAGCTTGCGGTTGATCGTGCGGCGCTTCTCGTGGTCGAGCGTGAGCTTCGCCTCGACGATCAGCCCGTCCACCTCCGGGTTGGAGTAGCCGCCGAAGTTGTTCTTCCAGGCGCCGATCTCGGCCGAGTGGAACAGCGACGAGATGTCGGCCGAGTCGTCGAACACCCATGAAGCGAACATGATGTCGAAGTTGTGCTCGAGGAACACGTCCTCCTTCCACGCCTGCCACTCCTTGAACTCGACGTTCACCGCGATGCCGACGGCCTTGAGGTAGTTCTGGAAGGCGAGCACCACGCGCTTCACCGCCTCGCTCTCCTTCTCGATCGGCACCTTGAGCGACAGCGCGAGCTTCTTGCCGCCCTTCTCCATGGTGCCGTCGGCACCCGGCTTGAAGCCGGCCTCGGCGAGCAGCGCGCGCGCCTTTTCGGGGTCGAACGCCAGCGGCTTGACGTCGAGGTTGTAGGCCCAGCTGCCGGGGGCGAACGGCCCCGAGATCACCGTGCCCTGCGAGTTGAAGAACGAGGACAGCATCTCCTGGCGGTTGAGCGCGAGCGCGATCGCCTCGCGCACCTTCTTGTCGGCGAGCAGCGGATTGCGCATGTTGTAGCCGAAGAACGAATACGACAGCGCGTTGTACGGCTGCATCACGAAGCGCTTGTCGCCCTGGACCTCGGGCAGGTTGCGCGGATTCACCAGCACGATCATGTCGACGGCGTTGAACATCAGCGCCTGGGTCATGATGTTCTGGTCGGCGAAGGGCTTGGCGATGAACTTGTCGATGTGCGCGCGGCCCTTGAAGTAGTCGGGGTTCGCGACCAGCACGACCTCGCCGTCGCCGGTCACGGTCTTGAGCATGTACGGCCCGGTGCCGATCGGGGCGCGTGCGAACGGGTCCTCGCGCGTCAGGAACTGCGGGTTCCTCGGGCCGTGCTTCGGCAGGATCTTGAAGCTGAACTTCGCCAGCGCGTTGAGGATCGGCCGCTTGAGGGTGAACACCACGCTGTAGTCGCCCGTCTTCTCCACCTTCTCGATGAACTCGTAGCGCACCTTGAGCGGCGTGATGGTCTTCGGATGCATCATGATGTTGTAGGTGAACACCACGTCGTCGGCGCTGAACGGCCTCGCCTCCTCGCCCTCGCGCGGGTGCCACTTCACGTCCTTTCTCAGGAAGAAGGTGTACACCCGGCCGTCCTTGGACGCCTCCCAGCGCTCGGCCAGCTCCGGCACGATTTCCTGCTTCTCGTCGATGCCGACCAGGCCGTTGAACACCAGCTCCGTGATGCGCAGCGCGATCGTCTCGTTGCTGGTGACCGGATCGAGCGTGGAGGTGCGCCCGTACTCGCTGTAGTTGAGCAGGCCGCCGTCCGGGCGCCCGTCGTTCTTGGGGGCAGCTTGCAGCGGAAGCGCAAAGGCCGTCCCGATCAGAAATACAAGCTTCAGCATCGTTCTCGTTTTCATTGTCCCTCCCTCAGAGGATTCTCACGTCGCCCGCGCTGCGCTGCTCCATGGAGTACACGCCCTGCACTGCCTCCTGGATCTGGCGCACCACGGCAAACTCCTGGCTCATCTCGAAGAAGATCTCGAGACCCTCG
>Ga0070695_100001172_pt1 | contig 14398 bp, 14 predicted proteins | sample KBSK1252metaG_FD_65471 | JGI IMG/M metagenome (GOLD analysis project Ga0070695, IMG submission 65471) | Corn, switchgrass and miscanthus rhizosphere microbial communities from Kellogg Biological Station, Michigan, USA - KBS K1-25-2 metaG | ecosystem: Host-associated > Plants > Roots >...
CCGCCCGACTCCGCTTGGCGCAACCACGGCGCGGATGCGCGCGAGGCTTTCGATTCGATTCAGGCCGGCCACGCGCCCGATCACTCCTCCGCCGATCCCATGATGCACAAGACCAACACGATCGATTACATCGTGGTTCTAAAGGGCGAGATCTACGCCATCGTCGACAAGGGCGAGACGCTGCTCCGGCCCGGCGACGTCTTTATCCAGCGCGGCACGAACCATTCCTGGAGCGTGCGCGGCAACGAGCCCTGCATCATCGCCGTCGTGCTGGTAAGCGCCAATCCGGTCGGCAAGGCGCGCAAGGCGCCGGCGAAGAAAGCGAGCGCGAAGAAAGTCGCCGCCAAGAAGGCGCCGAAGCGCACGGCCAAGGTGAAGCGCAAGCGCTGAGCCCGTTCGGTACGAGAACCGGCCCCGGCCCCGGGGCCGGCCGTACCCGCGCCCTGATCTTCGCCCGCTACGGCCGCGCGTAATCCTTCGGCGACAGCAGATACCGATCCGCCGATTCGAAGATCGGAGCGCGAAACGCTTCCATGTCTTTCCGGCGCTGGCCGGCGACGGCGCTCGACGCCGCGTAGCCGTCGAGGCCGGCGGCGCGCGACGCGGCATCCGGCCAGGACATCAGCATTCCGATGCGCGGGAGCTCCACGCCCGAGACGAAGTCGAAGCCGATCCTCATCGCCGCGCCCACCTCGCTGAGCACGGCCCGATCCGCGCCAAGGAACGATGCGCGCGCCTGCGGTCCCTGCGTCACGGCGATCCGCTGAAGCCAAAGCTCGTCGACGCCGGACCCCATGATGCAGCCGGGCGAAACTTCGATTTCGGGCCATGCCGTCACCAGAGACACGTCGATGCTAGTGACGAACTGGACCGACGTCCCCGTGCCACGCACCTTCTGCCAGCGCGGCGCGAACTCCGCCCAGGCCTTTTCGCGCGCCGCGAAGTCGCGCCACGCGATCATCCACACGAAGCGCGGCAACGCCGGCCCCGCGGTCGCCTCCCACACGCCGACCGGATGCGGCATGCCAAGCTCGCGAAACAGCGGAATCACGAGCTTGCCCAGCCGCTCGTGCATGGCGTCCATCCATCCCGCGGCAATGCGGTAGATTCGCAGCTCATAAAGCATAGTCACCGGCCGGCTCTTATTCGATCAGGGTTGCGCGCGGTCGAAGGCGCCAAACCCGACGATGTAGGGTGAGTGCCCGGCGCGCAAGGCCGCCGCACGCATGGCGCACGCAAAGAGAAAGCCCGGACCCCTTTCGGGAGCCGGGCTCTCTGGCACGTGCTCGGGTCGAAAGCGTGCCGGACGCTTGCGCGCCGCTCCGCGCAGCGGAGCGTCAGGAGCTGTAGTACATCTTGTACTCGACCGGGTGCGGCTGGTGCTCGAACGCGTAGACCTCTTCCCACTTGAGGTCCATGTAGCTGTCGATCAGGTCGTCGGTGAACACGTCGCCCTTCTTCAGGAACGCGCGGTCCTTGTCGAGCTCGTTCAACGCCTCGCGCAGCGAGCCGCACACCGTGGGAACCTTGCGGAGTTCCTCGGGCGGCAGGTCGTAGAGGTTCTTGTCGATCGGATCGCCGGGGTGGATCTTGTTCTGGATGCCGTCGAGGCCCGCCATCAGCATCGCCGAGAAGGCGAGGTACGGGTTCGAGAGCGGATCCGGGAAGCGCACCTCGACGCGCTTGCCCTTGGGGTTCGACACCACCGGGATGCGGCACGAGGCCGAGCGGTTGCGCGCCGAGTAAGCGAGCAGCACCGGCGCCTCGAAGCCCGGGATCACGCGCTTGTAGCTGTTGGTCGTCGAGTTGGTGAATGCGTTGATCGCGCGCGCGTGGCGGATGATGCCGCCGATGTAGTAGAGCGCGGTCTCGGAGAGATCGGCGTAGCCGTTGCCGGCAAAGAGGGGTTTGCCGTCGCGCCACAGCGACTGGTGCACGTGCATGCCCGAGCCGTTGTCGCCGTAGATCGGCTTCGGCATGAAGGTCGCGGTCTTGCCCCACTTATGCGCGACCATGCTGACGCAATATTTGTAGACCATCATCGCGTCGGCGCATTTGACGAGCGTGCCGAACTTCAAGCCGAGCTCGTGCTGCGAGGCGGCGACCTCGTGGTGGTGCTTCTCGGTCTCGAAGCCCATCTGCTCGATCATCGCCAGCATCTCGGAGCGCATGTCCTGCGCGCTGTCGACCGGCGGCACCGGGAAATAGCCGCCCTTGACCGGCGGCCGGTGGCCCATGTTGCCGGCTTCGTATTCGGCGCCGGTGTTGTAGGGGCCCTCTTCCGAATCGACCTTGTAGAACACGTGGTTCATCGAGACGTCGAAGCGCACGTCGTCGAACACGAAGAACTCGGCCTCGGGCCCGAAGAACGCGGTGTCGGCGAGGCCCGTCGCCTTGACGTGGGCCTCGGCGCGCTTGGCGATCGAGCGCGGATCGCGCGTGTAGCCCTGGCCCGTCGAGGGCTCGATCACGTCGCAATAGATGACCATCGTGGGCTGCGCCGTGAACGGATCCATCGTCACCTGATTGGGATCCGGCATCAGCGTCATGTCGGATTCGTTGATCGCCTTCCAGCCGGCGATCGACGAGCCGTCGAACATGATGCCGTCGGTGAACGCGGCCTCGTCCATTGTCCGCGGCACCTGCGTCAGATGCTGCCACTTGCCCCTCGGATCGGTGAACCGGAGGTCGATGTACTGGACGTCCTTGTCCTTGATCATCTGGATGATGTCTTTAGCCGTGGCCATGGCTTGTCTTCCCCTTGCTTGAATGCGCCTTGCTTTTTGCGGAAACGAGGCTGCGGTTGCGATGAGGCGAAACGGCGCGGACGGACCCGCTTACACCGCTTCGTTGCCCCGCTCGCCGGTTCGGATGCGGATGACGTCCTCGACGGAGGAGATGAAGATCTTGCCGTCGCCGATGCGGCCGGTCTTGGCGGCCTGCATGATCGATTCGACCGCGCGGTCGACCATCGAATCCTCGAGCACGACTTCGATCTTCACCTTGGGCAGGAAATCGACGACGTATTCGGCGCCGCGGTAGAGCTCGGTGTGCCCCTTCTGCCGCCCGAAGCCCTTGGCCTCGGTCACGGTCAGGCCCTTGATGCCGAGATCGTTGAGCGCTTCCTTCACCTCGTCGAGCTTGAACGGTTTTATGATCGCTTCGATCTTTTTCATTGATCGCCTTGATGATGTTGGCGCGGCCAGCCGGTAACTGGGCCGCGGCGCACCTTATCGATGCACGGACCATGCCAGGGGTTAACGAGGCCGCAAATCAAGCGCAAGCAGAACTCCGGAACCCCCGGAATGTCCTCACATTAGGCAAAAATCTGCACGCTTCATAGGCATTCTGCGCGCAATGCCGTCATTTGGCGCTGCCCAACGGCCTAAGCGAGCACGCGGTCGATGCGTTTCAGCGCCTCGCGGATATTCTCGGCGCTGTTTGCATAGGAAAAGCGCAGATACCCCTCGCCATGCGCGCCGAAGGCCGTGCCGGCGATGGTGGCGACCCCGGCCTCGTTCAAGAAGAGGTCCTGGAGCGTGCGCGCGTCCTTGTTGGTGCGGACGATGTTGGGGAACGCATAGAACGCCCCGCCCGGCTCGACGCAGCTCACGCCCGGAATCCTGTTCAAGCCCTCGACGATGATGCGGCGGCGCTCTGCGAACGCATCGCGCATGACGCCGACCGAATCCTGGGGTCCCTCGAGCGCCGCGATGCCGGCCCATTGCGCGGCAGCGTTGACGCAGGAGTGGCAGTTGATCGCGAGACGTTCGGCCTGGTCGACGAGGGATGTCGGCCAGACGCTCCAGCCGAGCCGCCAGCCGGTCATCGCGTAGGTCTTCGACCAGCCGTCGAGCACGATGAGGCGGTCGGCGATTGCGGGATAGCGGAACAGCGTCGCGTGCTCGCGGCCGTCGAACAGCAGGCGGTGATAGATCTCGTCCGACATCACGGCCACGTGCGGGTGGCGCTCGAGGCCGGCCGCGAGCTTGTCAATCTCGCTCTTGGGCACGACGCCGCCGGTGGGGTTGGCCGGGCTGTTGAGGATGATGAGCCGCGTCTTCGGCGTGATCTGCGCCAGCACGGCTTCGGCATCGAACGCGAAACCGGTCTTCTCCAACAGCGCGATCGGCACCGGCTTGGCGCCGCTAAACTTGATCACTGATTCGTAGATCGGGAATCCGGGATTGGGATACATGATCTCGGCGCCGGGCTCGCCGAACATCAGGATCGCGAAGAACATCGTCACCTTGCCGCCCGGCATGATGAGCACGCGCTCGGGGCCGACCTCGACGCCGTGCTGGCGCTGGATATAGCCGGCCACCGCCTCGCGGAGCTGCGGAATGCCGGCCGCGGGCGTGTAGCCGTGGTGCCCGTCGCGCAGCGCCCTGGCCGCGGCCTCGACGATGTGCGGCGGCGTTTTGAAATCGGGCTGGCCGATCCCAAGATTGATGACGTCCTTGCCCTGCCGGCGCAGCGCCTCGGCCCGCGCCAGCACCTCGAAGGCCGACTCGGTGCCGAGCCGCGCCATGCGCTCGGCGGTCTGAAGCTTGGCGGCGGTGCCGTGCATATGTTTTCCCTCCCGCGGCGCCGACTATAGGCGGCACCCGCCTTCGGGCAAACCGTCAATCCGCGAGCGCGATCACGGCCTTGCCGACGAGCGTGCCGCTGTCGAGACGGTCGTGCGCCTCGGCCACCCGCTCCAAGGCGTAGGTGGCGCCGATATGCGGCTTAAGCGCGCCGGCGGCGAGCGCGGCGCCGATTTCGCGGACCGCGGCGTCCTTGAGCGCCTGCGGCAGGCGATAGATGTAGGCCCAACGCAGGGTGACCGCGCTGCGCAGCAGCGAAAGCAACGGCGCGGACAGCACGCTGTCGGCGCGATCCATGGCATAGATCGAGATCACGCCGTTGACCTTGATCACCTTGAGCGCCGCGGCGAAATTCTGCTCGGGCGAGATTTCGACGATGCGGTCGACGCCCTTGTTCGCGGTAAGCGCCATCACGCGCGCGGCGACGTCCTCGCGCTTACGGTCGATCACGTGATCGGCGCCGGCGGCCCGCGCCACCTTCTCCTGCTCCGGGCGGCTCACCGTCGCGATCACCGTCGCCGCCCCACCCCATTTCGCGAGCTGGATCGCGGCGTTGCCGACGGCCCCCGCGCCGCCCGGAACGAACACGGTCGCGCCGGTGATCGGCCCGTCTGCGAACAGGCAGCGATGCGCGGTCATGTAAGGGACGCCGAGCGCGGCGCCGGCCTGGAACGAGACGTTCGCGGGCAGCGGCAACGCCTGATGCTGGGGCACCACCGCGAACTCCGCCGCGGTGCCGATCGCGCGGCCGTGCTGCGTCTCATAGAGCCAGACGCGCTCGCCGATGCGGCTGGGCGGAACGCCGGCGCCGACGGCGTCGATCACGCCGGCGCCGTCCTGATGCGGCACGATGCGCGGATAGTCCATCGGCATGCCGCCGAAACCTGTGCGGCGCTTCACGTCGGTGGGATTGAGGCCCGAGGCGTGGATGCTCACGCGCACTTCGCCGGGCCCCGGCTCCGGCCGCGCCATCCGTCCGATCCGGATCACTTCACGCGCCGGCCCCTGCCGCTCGTACCACGTCGCGCGCATGTCGTTCGCGTCTGCCACGATCCCACCCTTGTGCGTTCGGCGCGGGATAGCTCGGTCGCGCGGATCGATCAAGCCATCGCTCCGCGCGCGACCCCCGCAATCCTCCCGCAACGCCCGTTGCGCTGGCATGCGTCCGGACCGATCGGTCGGCGGACGACTTCTTTATCGCGCGCGGCGGCCGCGGTCCGCGCCTACTCGATCACTTCGTCCGCACTGGCAAGCACCGACGTTGGGACCTCGAGGGCGAGCGCTTTGGCCGTCTTCAGGTTGATCACCATCTCGAATTTGGTCGGCTGCCGTACCGGCAGATCCGCGGGCTTCGCGCCCCTCAGGATCCGATCGACGTACGTCGCCGCCTGGCGATATTGATCGATCGTGTCGGGCCCGTAGGTGAACAGGCCCCCCGCCTGCGCGAAGACCCGATAGGGGTATATCGTCGGCAGCCGGTGTTTCGCGGCGAGGCCGATGATCTGCGCGCGGTGGATTTGAGCCAACGCCGTCGTCGTCACGACCATGCCGCCATTGGGCTGGCGCGCAAAAGCCGCGATGGCGCCCTCGAACTCCGCGGATTCGCGCAGATCGATGAGGCTCAACTCGACGCCGAGCACGTTCGCGACCGCCTGAAGGGCGCCGATTTGCCCAGCCACCGAGACCGCCTCCACGTCTCGAATGACGGCCACCCGAGTGACTCGCGGGGCCATCTGTTTCAGCAGCTCCAGCCATTTGCCGCCGATGGCATATTCGATCGAGGTGAACCCAGTTGCGTTCCCGCCGGGCCGCGCCAGGCTCGCGACGAAGCCCATCGCCACCGGGTCGGCAACGGAGACGAACACGACCGGCACCTTCCGGCTCACCCGCGTCAACTGGCGCATGATTCCGCTGCCGTGCACAAGCAGCACATCGACGCCGAGAGCGATCAACTCGGCTGCATTCTTGCGGTGCTGATCCAAGTCGCCCAAGCCCCATCGATAGTCGAGCCTGAGATTGCGCCCTTCGCTCCAGCCTGCGCCCTTCAGGACTTGCAGAAATGCCGCCAGCCGCGCGCGCGATTCCGGATCGTCCGCGGCGAGATTCAAGAGCACGCCGATACGCCGCACTCGCTCGGATTGCTCCGCGTGCACGGGGCGCGGCCAAGCCGCGGCGGCCAGGAGACCCATGAAGGTCCGCCGTTTCACATTCCCTCCCCGATCGGCTGCGGCTGGGGCAAGCCCGGCCGCGTGAGAGGCGCCGTTCGCCGACGGAACGGATTCTGTTCAGTATAGCCCCGTAGCGCGCGCTATAAGAAGAGCGCGTCACCGCCCGTCGCGCCGCCGCCAACTCGCCATCGCTCGGTCCCGAGCCGTCAGCCGCCACCGGAACGCCCATGCTCGACCCCGCCTCGATCAAGGCTCTCACCTTCGACGTCTTCGGCACCGTGGTCGATTGGCGCGGCTCGATCGCGCGCGATCTCGGCGACTACTTCGCCCAGCGCAAGCCGCCGATCGAGGCCGATTGGGCGAAGTTCGCCGACCGCTGGCGCAAGAAGTATCAGCCGGCGATGGAGCGCGTCCGCAGCGGCAACCGCGGCTTCGTCAAGCTCGACGTGCTGCATCTCGAGAATTTGCGCGAGAACCTGGCCGAGTTCTCGATCGCGGGCTTGAGCGAGGCCGAGATCGATCACGTGAACCGGGTCTGGCACCGGCTCGATCCCTGGCCCGACTCGGTCCCGGGCATGACACGCCTGCGTAAGCGCTTCGTTCTCGCCTCGCTCTCGAATGGCAACGTCTCGCTGATGGTCGACATGGCCAAGCGCGCCGGCCTGCCGTGGGATGCGATCCTCGGCTCGGAGACGGCGCGCGCGTTCAAGCCGCAGCCCGAAGCCTATCTCCGCGCCGCCGAGATGCTGAGCCTCGCGCCGGCCGAGTGCCTGATGGTCGCCGCGCACAATTCCGATCTCCACGCGGCGGCGAAATGCGGCTTCCGCACCGCGTTCATCCGGCGGCCTTACGAGTACGGCGCGATCAAGAAATACGATCTCGTCGCCGATACCGGCATCGATCTCGATTGCGCCGACATGAACGACCTCGCCGACAAGCTCGGCTGCTGAAACGATAACAGGAGCCGCAGAGGTGCTGAGATTTCCTTCTGGCGCGCAACGCGCCCCGATACTATTCCTCTGCGTCTCTGCGCATCGTGTTCCCTTTCACTCCGCCCATGAAGCCCGCCAATTCCATCTTCGCCAATGTCGGCACCTCGATCTTCGAGGTGATGTCGCGCCTGGCGATCGAGCACAAATCGGTCAACCTCGGCCAGGGCTTCCCCGACGGGAACGGACCCGACGACGTGAGGGCGTTCGCGCACACCGCGCTCGACGACCGGCCCAACCAATATCCGCCGATGATGGGCGTGCCCGAGCTCCGCCAGGCCGTGGCCGCGCACCACAAGCGCTTCTACGGCATCGAGGTCGATTGGCAGACCGAGGTGCTGGTCACCTCCGGCGCCACCGAGGCGCTGAACGACTGCATCAACGGTCTCGTCGAGCCCGGCGACGAGGTGGTACTGATCGAGCCGCTCTACGATTCCTATCTGCCGATCCTGAAGCGCGCCGGGGCGATCCCGAAGCTCGTGCGCATCGCGCCACCCCAATGGGAATTGCCGGGCGACGCGCTCCGCGCTGCGTTCTCGGCCAAGACCAAGTTCATCCTGCTCAACACGCCGATGAATCCGGCGGCCAAGGTGTTCACGCGCGCGGAGCTCGCGCTGATCGCGGAGCTGTGCCGCGAATTCGACTGCTTCGCCGTGTGCGACGAAGTCTACGAGCACATCATCTTCGACGGCCGCCCGCACGTGCCGCTGATGACGCTGCCGGGGATGCGCGAGCGCACGATCCGCATCGGCTCGGCCGGCAAGACGTTCTCGCTCACCGGCTGGAAAGTCGGCTACCTCGCCGGCCCGCGCCATCTGATCGAACCAGTCGCGCGCTGCCACCAGTTCGTCACATTCACCACGCCGCCCAATCTCCAGCGCGCCACGGCCTACGGCCTGGCGAAAGACGACGCCTATTTCCGCGATCTCGGCGCCGGCATGCAGCGGAGCCGCGACCGCCTGCGCGCCGGCCTCGAGCGCATCGGGTTCGGTGCCGTCGATTGCCAGGGCACCTACTTCATCAGCGCCGATTTCCGCCCGCTGCTCACGCGCGGACCCTTGCGCGGCTTCAACGGCGGCGACGTCGAACTCTGCAAGAAGCTCACGATCGAGGCCGGCGTCACGGCCATTCCGGTCAGCGCCTTCTATCAGAACGACGCGCCGCGCCACTTCATCCGCTTCTCGTTTTGCAAGAAGGACGAGACGCTGGATAGCGCGATCGAAAGGTTGGAGAGGTATTTTACTTCGTAGGGGCGGGTCCCCGACCCGCCCGTCTTCGCACCGACGCAATGCGCGCAGGGAGGCTCAGATGGCGATGCAAACTCCCGACAAACGTCGAAACGGGCGGGTCGGAGACCCGCCCCTACGATATTTGTCCCTGATTATGATTGTCCTGTTTCCGGCGAACCTCAACACGGCGCGCGCCGAGGTGCCCAGCATCGCGGACGTCTGCAAGGAGCGCAAGCCATGCACGCTGGTCAAGGCGACGCCGGCGGGCAAGGATGCGCAGGGGCACGCGCTCACCGTCGTCGAGCTCAATCTCGGCAAGAAGAACCCCGACAATGATAGCGCCGACGAGCGCTTCAATTGCCGTCCTTACGCGCGCGAGATTTGGCTTCGTGCCGCCGGCGCCGGCGAGCCGAAGCGCATTCTCGCGTTGTGCAACGACGGCTACGGCGCCGCCAGCGTCGGCGAGGACGACATCAAGGTTCGCGTCAATCGCCTGATCCACGTGCAGCAGGGCGGGTCCGCCTGGCGCTGGAGCAATGGGCGCACGATCGAGCTTTCGCCGCTGCGCGTGCTGAGCGAAGAGAGCTGCAACTACCACAACATCAATATCGGCTACGCAGTCACGCGCTGGGATTGGCGGCGCTTCGCCGGCGAGCGGCGCTGGTTTCCGCAGGCGTGCAAGGAAGACGATGCGCGCGAGAAGACGCGGCCGAACTGGTGCGACGTGGCGCGGGCGACCCGCCGCCACGCGGTGATCCCGCGCCTCGACGGCGCGATGCCGGCGGGCGAGCCCGTCCATCTCGGCAGCTGCGCTTCGGCGTTCGACGAATCGGGCCAGCGCGGCTTTGTCATTTTCGGCAAACCGCGCGCCGCCGGCGCCGAGCTGCGCGTGCTTATGGTCTCGAACCGCGAGATCGTGATCTCGGTCAGCGACCGCTCCTTCACCGCGGGCGCCGCGAACTGGATCAACGACGATCATGTCGAGCTTTGGATCGGCCAGGATCAATCGGGCCTTTCCTGCAACGAGCCCCGGATCAAGCTCAGCCAATGGGCCATCGGCCTCGACGGCAAAGTGCAGCATGCGGCCGGCGCCACCGCCGGCGCACCGGAGCTCGTCGGCCGCGCGGCGCGCGCCGTCGCCGGCCGGCAGCAGGTGACTCTGCGCCTGCGGCTGCCGGAGGTGGAGGATTATCTCCGCGCGCTTACGGTCGTGTTCAGCAAGAGCGAGGGCGGGAAGCAGGTACGTCTTACCGCGACGAGCCCGGTCAAGCGCGGCGACGAGACGACGCTCAGCAGCGTCTACCCGATCAACGCCAGGGCCGCGCGCTGCGCGGTGCGCGACGGCCAGCTCGATATCCTGGAATCCGGGCGGGCGGAATTGCTCGCGGAGTGAGGGCCCCCGCGGCAGGCGCTCATTCCGCCGGCGCGATGAAGATCAGGTCTTTGCCGTCGAGGCGCCAGATCATCTTGGTGTCGTCGACGAAGCGGACCTCGCCGGAATCCGACTTGGCGGCGCAGGTGACCGTGAGCTCGGCGCGCAGCACCGCGAAGCGGCATGGCCCGCGGGCCGTGCTGAGCGTGCCGTCCGCGCGGAAATCAACGTTTTCGCCGGTGCGTACCGGGGCGCCGATGCCGGCATTCCGCACCACCCACCGGCCGAAGACCTGATCGGCGGTGACCTCGTCGGCCGGCGGCACGCCGCAGCAGAGCGGCGCCTTCGCGGACTCGTCGTCGAGACCCGGTTCAGCCGCTTTGGCCGCGCTAACGAAACCGGGCGCAGCGAGCGTTGCCGCGAGCGCACATAGCAGCGCCGGCGCAATGCGCCGCCGGTTTCGCCGCTGATCGATGTTCCCGCGCTGCATTCCCAGCCCTCATGCTGCCTATCAAGAACACATGGGCGCGGCTCCGGTTCCATCACGTCCGCCGCGCCTGTTGCCTTCCGAGGTCCGTCATTTCATATTTCCGTAACGCCCCTGGGGGGAGCCGCAAGGCTGAGAGGTCTCGGACGCGCTTCGCGCTTAGCGAGACGACCCCTCGAACCTGATCCGGTTGATACCGGCGGAGGGACAGGCGAGGCATGCGGGTTTCGCCCGGCGCCACGGCGCCATCCATTGCAGCGTTTTCGGTCACCGTTCACGCGGCCGGACTCGATTTCGGCGGCGCGCCGCTGTTCGAGGCGCTCGACCTCAAGCTCGAGGCCGGTTCGTGGACATGCCTGCTCGGCCCGAGCGGCGTCGGCAAGACGAGCTTGCTGCGCCTCATCGCCGGCCTGATCGAGCCCTGGCCCGGCAGCACGATCGCGTGCAGCGACGGGGGCCCCATCGCCGGGCGCATCGCCTATATGGCGCAGCAGGATCTGCTGCTGCCCTGGCTCTCGGCGCTCGACAACGTCTTGCTCGGCGCGAGACTCCGCCGCGAGACGATCGACGGCGCGATTCGTGAACGCGCGCGCTGGCTGCTCGCGCGCGTCGGCCTAGCCGAGAAGCTCGCGGCCCTGCCCGCTTCGCTTTCGGGCGGACAGCGCCAGCGCGTGGCGCTCGCGCGCACGCTGTTCGAGGCGCGGCCGCTGGTGCTGATGGACGAGCCGTTCTCGGCGCTCGACGCGATCACGCGCCACCAATTGCAGGCGCTCGGCGCCGAATTGCTGCACGGCGCCACGGTGCTGCACGTGACGCACGATCCCTGGGAGGCGCTGCGCCTCGCCGACCGGCTCTACGTGATGTCCGGCGCGCCGGCGCGGCTCGGCGACCTCGTCGTTCCGCCCGGCGCGCCGCCGCGCGATGTCGCCGCCGCGGGCTTGGCGGCACGGCACGCGGAACTCCTGACGCTGCTGGCGGCGGGATTGCGCGAGGCCGCGTGATGGCGTGGGTGCGCGGCATCGTCGTCGTTCTCGGCCTGGTGGCGGTGTGGCAGGCCGTGATCGGCCTCACCGGCGTGCCCGAATTCATACTGCCGCCGCCGCTCGACGTGGCGCGGGCGCTGGCGGCCGACGCATCGCTGCTCGCCGAACACAGCGCCGTCACGTTGGCGGAAATCCTGATCGGCCTCGCCTGCGGCGCCGCGCTCGGGGCCGCGACGGCGCTCGCCATGGCCGCGTGGCGCCCGGCGCGCGATTGGATCTTGCCGGTCATCGTCGCAAGCCAGGCGATCCCGGTTTTCGCGCTGGCGCCGATCCTCGTGCTCTGGCTGGGCTTCGATCTCTGGCCGAAGATCGCGATGGCGACGCTGATCATCTATTTCCCGGTGGCGTCGTCGTTTTTCGACGGGTTGCGTCGCACCGAACCCGGCTATCTCGATCTCGCCCGCACCATGGGCGCCGCGCGTGGCACGATGCTGCGGCGCATCCGCGTGCCGGCGGCGCTGCCGGCCCTCGCCTCGGGCCTCCGCGTCGGCGTGGCTGTGGCGCCGATCGGCGCCGTCGTCGGCGAATGGGTCGGTGCCAGCGCCGGGCTCGGCCACCTGATGCTCCACGCCAAGGCGCGCGTCGAGACGCCGCGCATGTTCGCGGCGCTGATCCTGCTCGCCGTCATCGGCGTCGCCCTCTACCTCGCCGCCGACTGGCTGCTGCGCCGCGCCGTCGCCTGGCACACCGAATCCAACCCCGCCGAAGACTAATTCGAACATTCAGGGAGACGAAAAATGCGACCTATCTTCAAATATTTAGCCGCAGCTTCCGCGATCCTGTTGGCGACCGCCGCCGGCGCCCAGCAGAAGTTCACTGTGTTGCTGGATTGGCACGTGAACCCCGATCACGGTCCGCTGTTGGTGGCGCTGGAGCGCGGCTACTACAAGGCGGCCGGCCTCGATGTCGACCTCATCGCCCCATCCGACCCCAACGACCCGCCGCGGCTCGTGGCGGCGAAGAAGGGCGACGTCGCGATCTCCTACCAGCCCCAGCTGCATATCCAGGTGAGCAAAGGTTTGCCGCTGGCGCGGATCGGCACGCTGGTGGCGACGCCGCTGACGACGCTCGTCGTGCTGCGCGACGGACCGATCAAGTCGATCGCCGACTTGAAGGGCAAGCGCATCGGCTATTCGGTCGGCGGCTTCGAGGAGGCGCTGTTGACCGCGATGCTCGGCAAGCACGGCCTGACCTTGAAGGACGTGACGCTCGTCAACGTCAACTTCTCTCTCTCGCCCTCGCTGATGGCGGGCCAGGTCGAAGCCGTGATCGGCGCCTATCGCAATTTCGAGCTCAACCAGATGGACATCGCGAAGCGCCCGGGCCGCGCGTTCTATCCCGAGGAGAACGGTGTTCCGACCTTCGACGAGCTGATCTATGTCGCGCACCGCGACAACCTCGGCGACGCGCGTGCACGCGCGCGCCTGCTCGCCTTTTTGGGCGCCGTCGAGCAGGGCGTGCAGTATCTGCTCAACTATCCCGAGGAGAGCTGGAAGCTGTTCATCAAGGGGCGCGAGAAGGAGCTCGACGACGAGCTGAACCGGCGCGCCTGGCGCGACACGGTTCCGCGCTTCACGGCCAGCCCCGCGGCGCTCGACACGCAGCGCTACAAGCGCTTCGCCGAGTTCCTGCTCGCGCACAAGGTGATCGATAAGACGCCGCCGGTTTCGACTTACGCCGTCGATCTCGGCGCGCAATGAACGGAGGCGAACGCTTTACCGATGCGCTGGTGGCCGCCAACGCGCCGCTCTGGCGCGCGGCCACCACGCACCGCTTCGTCCGCGAGCTCGGCGCCGACACGCTGCCCGATGCCGTCTTCCGCCGCTACCTGGTGCAGGATTTCGCGTTCATCGAAGCGTTGGTGACGCTGCTCGGCTGCGCGGTGGCGCGGGCACCGGATATGCCGGCCAAGCGGCGCCTTGCCGGCTTCCTCGCGGCCGTCACCGGCGACGAGACGAACTATTTCGAGCGCGCGCTCTCGGCATTGGGCGCGGCCGAGGCATTCGCGGCCCCGGACCGCATCGCGCTCGGCGAGACGACCGAGCGCTTCCGCGCCTTGATGGCCGCGGCCGGCGCGCGCGGGGCCTATGCCGAAATTCTCGCGATCGTCACGCCCGCCGAGTGGGTTTATCTCCAATGGGCGCGCGCCGCGCCGAAGCCCGGGCCGAAGCGCTTCTATCTCCAGGAATGGATCGACCTGCACGCGCTTCCCGCGTTCGCCGACATGGTCGGCTGGCTCCGCGGCGAGCTCGATCGCGAAGGCGCCGCCGCCGCGCCGGCGATGCAGCAACGCCTCGGCATCCTCTTCCGCACCACGCTCGAGCTCGAGCGCGATTTCTTCGAAGCCGCGTATGGCGCCGAGACGCGGTAGCCACGCCCTTACCCTGGCCGCGGCTCTACGCTAAGAAATCCGCGCTCAAACGGGACGACCAATGCAAGACATCGATCGGCTGATCGACGACATCCTGGCGCGCGAAATTCGCGCGACCACGCGCGAGGAGATGGCCACGTTCCGCAAGGA
>Ga0070695_100001175_pt1 | contig 14393 bp, 15 predicted proteins | sample KBSK1252metaG_FD_65471 | JGI IMG/M metagenome (GOLD analysis project Ga0070695, IMG submission 65471) | Corn, switchgrass and miscanthus rhizosphere microbial communities from Kellogg Biological Station, Michigan, USA - KBS K1-25-2 metaG | ecosystem: Host-associated > Plants > Roots >...
GATGTCCTTCAGCTCGCCATCGTCGTAGCGCTTGAGCCGTGTCGGCGTCAGGTTGGGCGCCGAGGTGTTTTCGCCGAGCTTGGCGCCGGCGAGGCTGCGGTCCTTCTTCGGCGCACCGAGGAAGTTTCGCGGCGTGTGGCATTCGCCGCAGTGCCCGAGCGCCTGGACGAGATAGGCGCCGCGATTCACCGCCGCGCTCTTGCCCGGATCGGGGCGCAGCGGCCCGGGCGTGAAGAACAGCCATTTCCACACGGCGACCAGAAATCGCCAGCGATAGAAGAAGCCGAGTTCATGCGGCCGGCTCGGCTGCGCGGCCGGCTTGAGCGTGCGCAGGTATGCCCACAGGTCGCCGAGGTCCGCATCGCTGATGCGCGTGAACGAGGGATAGGGAAACGCCGGGAAGTAATGCGCGCCATCCGGACGCCGGCCTTCGCGCATCGCGCGCATGAAGTCCGCGGGGGTCCAGCGCCCGATGCCTGCTTGCGGATCCGGCGTGATGTTCGGACCGTAGAACGTGCCGAACGGCGTCTTCAGCGCGCGTCCCCCGGCGTAGGGCACGGCGCCCTCGCGCGTTTCGGTGTGACAGCCGATGCAGCCCGCCGCTGCGGCGAGATACTCGCCGCGCTTCGCGTCGCCCTGCGCAGCCGCAACGCCGGCGGCGAGCAGAAAAAAAAGCCCCGCAACAGCGGGGCCTTTTGCGAGCAACCGGCTACTGCTTCTGGCGGAAATTGTCGTGGCAGCCGCCGCAGGCTTTGCCGACTGCGCCGATCTGCGTCTTCACCGCGTTCTCATCGCCGCTCTGGCTCACCTGGTAGAGCTTGTGCGCCTCGTTCTCCAGACGGCTCGCCGCTTCCTTGAACTTGTCCTGCTGCTCCCAGATCGCGGGCAGCGCGTTGCTCTTCACGTCCTTGGTCGCCGGATCGAACGCATCCCACGGCATGCGCGTCAGGTTGTCGAGGAACGCGGCATTGCGCTTGACGATGTCCGCGTTGTACGGCGCCTTGCCTTGCGCCATCGCCGCGAGCGGCCCGAAGTACTTGCCCTGCAAAGTCATCACCGACTGCCGCTGCTTCACCATGAGCTCGGGCTTCACCTGCGCGAGCGCGGCACCGGTCCCGGCGCCGAGCGACACGGCCAGCAGTACTGCAAGAGCGCTGCTTCTCATTACCTTCTCCTCGGTGGGTGGGATATTCCGAAAGCGAACACTGAGCGCTGCCGCGTATTCCGCTAGGGTCGCAACCCCGCGGCGTACTCGGCCACGGCGCGGATCTGGCCGTCGTTCATGTGCGCGGCAACGCCGCGCATCACGCCGTTGCGATCGTTGGCGCGCTTGCCTTCGCGAAAGGCGGTGAGCTGCGCGGCGATGTATTCGGCGAACTGGCCCGAAAGGCGCGGGAACTGGGCCGGGATGCCGGCGCCGGCAGGCCCGTGACAACCCGAACACGCCGGGATGCCGTGCGCGACATCGCCGCCGCGCCATAGCTTCTGACCTTGGCCCGCCAGGTCCTTGTCGGCCGCCGCGGCCGGCTTCTGCGCCTGCCCGGCGTAGTAGGCCGCAAGGCCCTTCATGTCGGCATCGCTCAGATTTGCCACCATGCCGTTCATGATGGCGCTTTCGCGCACCGGCTTCTTGCCGTCCTGCGCCTTGAAGTCGGAGAGCTGCTTCTGCAGATACTCGGGCAGCTGTCCGGCGATCTTGGGATTGGCGGGCGCGACGCTATTGCCATCGGCGCCGTGGCATGCAGCGCACACCTGCGCCGCCGCCGCGGGTGGCTTGTCTTGGGCCAACGCGGCACCCGCTACCAGCAACGCGGCAGCGAGCCCAATTGCGCGGTTCATCCCCGGGTCCCTGATGAGAAAGGCGCGATTTTATTAGAATTCCCCGCCTGCGCCATGTCGGTCTTCGCGCACGCCGCGTTCCTGCGCGCGGCCGGCCGCAGCTCTGACCTGCCGGCGCCCGGCCCGCCGGAGATCGCGTTCGCCGGCCGCTCCAACGTCGGCAAGTCGAGCGCCATCAACGCGCTCGCCGGCCGCAAGGCGCTCGCCCGCACCAGCAAGACGCCCGGCCGCACGCAGACCATCAACTTCTACGCGCTCGCCGACAGCGCGCGCCTGGTCGACCTGCCGGGGTATGGCTACGCGCGCGTGCCGCAGGCGCTGCGCATGCAATGGCGCGAGCTTGTCGGCGCGTATCTGCGCTCCGCGAATACGCTCGTCGGCGTGGCGCTCGTCATGGATGCGCGCCACCCATTGACGCCCTTGGACGAGCAGCTGATCGACTGGCTTGGCGGGACGCGCTTGCTCGTGCTGTTGACGAAGGCCGACAAGCTATCGCGCGCCGCGCAGCAAGAAATTCTTGCGCAGGTTCGCCAGCGTCTACGTCGCCACACGGTGACGCTTTTTTCGAGCGTCACGCGACAGGGTGTCGAGGAGTGCCGCGACCTGCTCGCCGAATGGCTGCGAGCAGGCGGCGAAAATAAAAAGCCCCCGGTAAAGGGGATATAAACCGGGGGCAAAAACGCCTTAACTTTTGGATTAAGGCACCCGCTCAGGGAGGAGAAGCGGGAGACGATCATCTCGTCTGCAAGGTAAGATGGCCTCGCCGGGGAAAAGTTCAACCCCCCCAAAATCCCAAAAAACCCAATCGCGATGAAGGTCTACGGCAGTTTTCCGGCCCTTCGCATGCGACGCATGCGCCGCATGGAATTCGCGCGTCGCTTGATGCGCGAAGCGCTACTCACGGCTGACGATCTCATCTATCCGGTGTTCATCATCGACGGCAAAGGCCGCACCCAGAAAGTGGATTCCATGCCCGGGGTCGAGCGCCTCACCGTCGATCGCCTCCTTCCTGTTGCGGAACAGTGCGCGAAGCTCGAAATTCCGGCGATCGCGCTGTTCCCTGCGATCGAGCCGCAACTGAAAACGCCGGACGGCCGCGAGGCGTACAACGCCAAGGGCCTTATTCCGCGCGCAGTCGCGGCACTGAAGAAGCGCTTTCCCGAGCTCGGCGTGATGACCGACGTCGCGCTCGATCCGTACACCTCGCATGGCCAGGATGGGCTGATCGATGACGACGGCTACATCCTGAACGACGAGACGCTCGACATGCTGGTAAACCAAGCGCTGGTGCAGGCCGCGGCGGGCGTCGACATCGTCGCACCGTCGGACATGATGGACGGGCGCATCGGCCGCATCCGCACTGCGCTGGAAAAAGCCGGCCACATCCACACGCTGATCATGGCCTACTCCGCCAAGTACGCTTCCGGCTTCTACGGTCCGTTCCGCGACGCGGTGCGCTCGGCGAAATTCCTCGGCAAGAGCAACAAGAAGACCTACCAGATGGATCCGGGAAATTCCGACGAAGCGCTCTGGGAAGTCGGTCTCGATTTGGCCGAGGGCGCCGACATGGTGATGGTGAAGCCGGGCCTGCCGTACCTCGACATCGTGCGCCGCGTGAAGGACGAGTTCAGCGCGCCGACCTACGTCTATCAGGTGTCGGGCGAATACGCGATGCTGCGCGCGGCGATCGCCAACGGCTGGCTTGCGGAGTCCTGCATCATGGAAGTGCTGTTGGCATTCAAGCGCGCCGGCGCCGACGGCGTGCTCACCTATTTCGCCCTCGACGCCGCCAAGGCGCTGGCGAAGCGCTAGGCCGGCACCAAGCGCACGCCGCTCGCCTCGCCTTCGCGACGCAAGCCGCTGATGCGCAATTCTGCGCTTCGCTGCCACTCGATCGCTGCCGGCAGGCCGGCAAACGGCTTCTTCGCCGCGAGCGATACGCCGACCAGCTCGCCGGCGCCATTGCTGTGCGCCTGCCATTCGCGCCGCCACACCAGCTCGGGCGTTAAATGCTGTACCAGGAAAACCTGCGGCGCGCGCTCGATCTGTACCAGCCGAAATCGCGCCACGCCGCCGTCCACCGGTCGCGACAGATCCATCGGCGACTTCGCGCCGACGCCTTGCAGCTCGCGATACGCCTCATCAGCATCTGCTGTCGCGAGCGCGATGGCGGCCAAGCCCTCGCCGAACGCGCGGTAGTAATCGAGCCACGGATGCGACACCGGTGCGGCCAAGAGCTCGATGTACGTCGTGCCGAACATGATGCAGTGATTCTGCGAGCCGATGCTGTGATAGCCGCGCGGCGACAGCGTGAAACCGAGCGCCCGGAAGCTCGCCGCCGCGGCATCGAGATCGCGAACCGCGATCACCGCGTGATCAATGCCCAGTGGCAGCGGCAAGTGTCCTGAGGAAGCGCTCGGGCGGCTGGTAGCCGATGACCCGCAGGCCCGGGATTTCGCGCCCCTCGGCATCGAAGAAGATGATGCCGGGCGGACCGAACAACGAAAAGCGCTTGAGCAGCTCGCGGTCGGCAGGATTCGCTGCCGTGACATCGGCCTGCAGCAGCAGCACGTTGGCGAGCTCCCTGCGGACCCGCTCGTCCGTGAGCGTGAGCTTCTCCATCTCCTTGCACGACACGCACCAGTCGGCATAGAAGTCGAGCATCGCCGGCCGGCCCGCGGTGCGCAGCTTTTGGTCGAGCTCCGCGCTCGACGCGACACGCACCCACGCTGTCGGCGTCTGCGCCGCGCGCTGCCCGCTCGCGAGTGCGACGACCAGCGCGATGCCGGCGATCAGCGCCGCGGCGCCCGCCACCTTAGCCAAGCGCCCCTGGCGCAACAGATACGCGCCGGCGCCGATGGCGAGCGCCGCCCACGCCAGCCGCTCGAGCAGCGCGGGCAGCAGCGGGCTGATGATCCAGAGCGCCACGCCGAGCAGCAGCACGCCGAAGAGCTTGCGCACGACGACCATCCACGGCCCGGCCTTTGGCAACAGCGCCCCCTCGGAAACGCCGACCGCAATCAGCGGCAGCCCCATGCCGGTGGCGAGTGCAAACAGCGCCGCGCCGCCGAGCACCACATCGCCGGTGCGCGAGATCTGCAGCAGCGTGCCGGCAAGGGGGGCGGACACGCATGGGCTGACGATGACGGCGGAAAAGACGCCCATCGCCGCCACCGAGGCGATGCGTCCGCCGCGCAACTGCTCCTGGCTCGCATAGAGCCGCTGATGCACGAAGCCCGGCAGGCGAAGCTCGTACAAACCGAACATCGACAGCGCGAGGACCACGAAGACGAGCGCAAAGGCGCCCAGCACCCAGACGTTTTGCAAGTACGTGGCGATCAGCGATCCCGCGTAGGCCGCGGCGATGCCGGCCAGCGCATAGGTGAGCGCCATGCTGAGCACGTAGATCAGCGAAAGCGCGAGTGCGCGCGACTTGGTGAGCCGGCTGCCTTCGCCGGCAATGATGCCCGAGAGGATCGGAATCATCGGCAACATGCAGGGTGTGAATGCCAGCAGCAGGCCGAGCACGAGAAACCCACCCAGTACCAGCGCAAAATTTCCCTGCAACAGGCGCGCGATATCCATATCGCTCGCGTAGAGCGAAAGAGACGGCTCGCTCGCCGCGCCGGCCGCCGCCGCGCGCAGCGTGGCGTGCGACTCCATCGGCACATAGCACACGCCAGCATCGGCACAGCCTTGCGAGATCACCTTGAGCTCGTAGGGCCCCTCGCCCCGCACCGGGACGCGGATCCTGAGGTCGTTGCGATAGATCGGCATGTCGCCGAAGAACTCGTCCTTGTGCGGGATGGCCGCCGGGAAATCCGGCTTGCCGAGCTGGACGCTGCCGCTCGCCTCGAAGCGCATGCGATCGCGATACAGGTAGTAGCCATCGGCGATGACGAAGCGCACCTCCACGCCGCCCTGCGCCTCGCGCGCCGAAAAGCGAAACGCCTGCTCGGGCTCGAGCAGATCGGCCGCGCAGGCCGCGGCCGCGACAAGCATTCCGATCAGAATAAGGAGCGTTCTCAATTTTTGGTTTCTGCCGCGACCCACTCGAGATAAGCGGGCAGGCCGCGCTCGATTGGGACCGCGATGATCTCGGGAAGTTCGTAGGGGTGCCCCGCGCGCAGTTCGCGCTCGAGCGCCGCATAGCGCTCGTGCGTGGTCTTGATGAGCATCGGGTGCTCTTCATCGTGCTGCAGCGCGCCCTTCCAGCGATACACGGAGCGGCAAGGCGCCAGGATGTTGACGCAGGCCGCGAGCTGCTTTTCGACCAGCGTCTGGGCAAGACGCTCCGCCGCCGTGCGCTCGGGCAGGTTAGTGAATACCAGGAGCGTGCTCATGACGCAGTCCTTCGTGCACGGTGGGATAACGTAAGCGCACACCAAGCACTTGCTTGAGGCGTGCGTTGTCGAGGCGCCGCGACTCCTGCATGTACGAGAGAAGCTCCGGCGGTACGAGCTCGGCGATCTGCGCGCGCGGCGCGCGCGGCGGCCGCGGCAAGCCGGCGTGCTCGGCGACAAGGTCCAGCCAATCGGCCATCAGCAGTTCGCTGTCATCTGCGGCGTTATAGACGCCGCCGGGCGCATCGTCTTCGAGCGCATGCGCTGCCGCGATGGCGAGGTCGTCGGCGTGGATATGGCTGGTATAGACATCGTCCTCGCGCCGCAGCACCGCGAGGCGCGCTCGCAGGCGCTCGATCGGCAGCCGTTCGGCCGCATAGATGCCCGGCGCGCGCAGGACGACGAGCGCCGCGCCGCGCGCGGCACACCACCCGCTTAACTGCTGCTCGGCATCGGCCCGCCGCCGGGCACGCGCGGTTTGCGGATTGAGCGGCCGGCTCTCGGCGACACGCTTGCCGCCGCAGTCGCCGTAGACGCCGCTCGTGCTGATGTAAACAACGCGCCGGGGCACGACGCGCTGCTCGTCCAGCGCCGTCAGCAAATTCGCGGTGCGCAAATCCCGCTCCCCTTGCCGCGGCGGTGGCGCGCAATGCAGCAGCGCCTCGGCAGCGCCGAGCGCGAGCGTGATGCGCTCGTCAAGATCGAAGCCCGCCGATCGCGAAAGCGCGCTAATCGCAAAGCGCGGCGCGAGCAGCGGCGCCGCGCGGCGCGCGATGTCGCCGAAGCCCACCACCAGGAGACGCGGCATGCGGCTATTTTATTCGCCGAGGTAGGCCTCACGGACGCGCGGATTGTCGAGCAGCTCGGCCGAGCGCCCGCCGAGGGCGATGGCGCCGGACTCCATGACGTAGCCGCGCTGCGAAATTTCGAGCGCCAGGCGGGCGTTCTGCTCGACCAGGAAGATGGTGACGCCCTGCGCCGCGATATCGCGCACCAGCTCGAAGATCCGCGCCACCATCATGGGCGCAAGCCCCATCGACGGCTCATCGAGCAGGAGCAGCTTCGGCCGCGTCATCAGCGCACGGGCAAGGGCGAGCATCTGCTGCTCGCCTCCGGAGAGCGTGCCGGCGATCTGGCGGCGCCGCTCGGCGAGGCGCGGAAAACGCGCGTACTGCGCGGCCGCCGCCTCTCGCAAATGCGCGCCGCCGTGCGCATAGGCGCCCATGGCAAGGTTTTCCTCCACGGTGAGCTGCGCGAAGATGCCGCGCCCCTCCGGCACCATGACGAGCCCCTTGCGCGGCAGCTCGTGCACGGGAGCACGGCTGATGTCTTCGCCGCAATAGCGCACCGAGCCGTCCTTCGAGGCGATGAGACCGCAGATCGCTTTCAGGGTGGAGGTCTTGCCGGCACCGTTCGCGCCGATCAGGCAGACGAGCTCGCCTTCGGCGATGTCGACAGAGACCCCGGTGACGGCGCGGATGCCGCCGTAGTGCACCTCGAGGTTGCGTACCTCAAGCAGCACGCGGCGCGCCGAGATAGGCCTCGATGACCTTCGGATCGCGCTGCACCACCGCTGGCGCGCCCTCGGCGATTTTCTGACCGTAATCGAGCACCATCACGCGGTCGCAGACGTTCATCACCAGGCGCACGTCATGCTCGATCAGGAGCACGGTGACGCCTTCGTCGCGGATGCGGCGGATGAGCTTGCCGAGCGCCAGCCGCTCCGCGGGATTCATGCCGGCCGCGGGCTCGTCCAGCGCGAGCAGCCGCGGCTCGGTGGCGAGCGCACGGGCGATTTCCAGCCGGCGCTGATCGCCGTACGGCAGGCTCCCCGCGCGGTCGTTGGCGCGGGCGCGGATGCCGACGTAATCGAGCAGCGCCAGGGCGCGCGACAAAATCTCGCGCTCCTCGGCGAGCGTGCGCGCGTTGCGCAGTACCGCGCCGAACACGCCGGCCCGCGTGCGCACGTGGCGGCCGACCATCACATTCTCGAGCGCCGAGAGGTTGGCGAAGAGCCGGATGTTCTGAAAGGTGCGCGCGATGCCGGCGGCGGCAATTTCATGCGGCGGCAGCGCCGTGATATCGCGCTCGGCGAAGCGAAAGCTGCCGCGGTCGGGTGCGTAGACACCGGTGAGCAGGTTGAAAAGCGTCGTCTTGCCTGCCCCGTTGGGGCCGATCAGGCCATAGATGTCGCGCGCGGCGATGGCGAAGGAGACGTCCTCCAGCGCCTGCAGTCCGCCGAAGCGCTTCCATGCGCCTGCGACCTCGAGGAGCGAGCTCATGTTGCATGCTCCGTGAGCTCGCGTTTGCGCACCGCCGAGGGCAGCAGCCCCGCCGGCCGGAAGAGCATGACCAGCACCAGCGCGAGGCCAAAGAGCAGCATGCGGATCACTTCGGGCTCGATCAGCGAGCGGCCAAACAGCGCCTCCTGCACGGGTTCGACCGTCCAGCGCAGCACCTCCGGCGTGAATGACAGCAGCAGCGCGCCGAGTATCACGCCCCAGATGTTGCCCATGCCGCCGAGCACCACCATCGATACCACCATCACCGATTCGACCAGCACGAAGCTTTCGGGAGAGATGAATGCCTGGATCGCGGAGAACATGCCGCCGGCGATGCCGCCGAAGCTCGCGCCCATCGCAAAGGCGAGGAGCTTCATGTTTCGCGTGTTGATGCCCATGGCGCGTGCCGCGATCTCGTCCTCGCGGATCGCCTCCCACGCACGCCCGATGCGCGAGTTCTGCAGCCGCAGGTTGACCACGATGACGGCGAGCATCACCAGCAGCAGCAGGTAGTAGTACTTGATCGGACCGCTGAAATCGAGGCCGGCGATCGTTTGCGAGCCCGCGAAGCTGAAGCCGTCGATGCTGAACGGGTCGATGCGCGCGATGCCCTGGGGGCCACTGGTGATGTTCACCGGGCGCGACAGGTTATTCAGGAAAATGCGCACGATTTCGCCGAAGCCGAGCGTGACGATGGCGAGGTAGTCGCCGCGCAGCTTGAGCGTCGGCGCGCCAAGCAGCAGGCCAAACAGCGCCGCGACTGCTGCGCCGATCGGCAGGATGAGCCAGAACGGCAGGTGCAGCCCGAAGTGCGGACTGGCGAGCAGCGCGTAGGTGTACGCCCCGACCGCGTAGAAGGCGATATAGCCGAGATCCAGCAACCCGGCGAAGCCCACGACGATGTTGAGTCCGAGCGCCAGCAGCACATAGAGAATCGCGTAGTTCGTGATCCGCACCCAGGTGGTGCCGATCTGGGCGAGCGCGAAAGGCAGCACGGCGAGCGACACGGCGACCAGCGCGACGCCAAGCCAGCGTTTCATGCGCGCTCTCCGACGCGCTCGCCGAGCAGACCCGAGGGCCGGAACACCAGCACCAGAATGAGGACGATGAAGGCGAACACGTCCTGGTAGTTGGAGCCGAACAGGACGAAATTGCCCCCGCCCGCGCAGTCGGCGATGCGCGGTGCGAGCGTGTCGTAGGCGCAAAGGTTGGTGAGATCGCCGATGTAGCCGGCGCCGAGCGCCTCGACGATACCGAGCAGCACGCCGCCGAGCATCGCGCCCGGGATGTTGCCGATGCCGCCGAGCACCGCGGCAGAAAAAGCCTTCAGGCCGAGGATCGAGCCCATGGTGTACTGCGCGATGCCGTAGTAGGTGCCGAACAGCACGCCCGCGACGGCGCCGAGCGCCGCGCCGATCAGGAACGTGGCGGCGATTACGCGGTTGATGTCGACTCCCATGAGGCCCGCGACCTGCGGATTCTGCGCGGTCGCGCGCATCGCCGTGCCGAGCGGCGTGCGGTATACGAGGATGGCGAGCGCCGCCATCATGCCGAAGCAGATGGCGAGGATCGCCACCTGCACCGTGCTGATCGCCGCACCGCCGATCAGGTAGGTGCGCGAGACGATGATCTGCGGGAAGGCGAGCACGTTGCGGCTCCAGATGAGGAGCGCGAGATGCTGCAGGATGATGGAGACGCCGATCGCCGTGATGAGCGGCGCGAGGCGCGGCGCATGGCGCAGCGGCCGGTAGGCGAGCCGCTCCATGGCGTAGCCGACCAGCATGCACACCGGAATGGCGCAGGCGGTGCCGATCAGCACGATGGTGAGGGGCGGCAGCCCGTAGGGCACGAGCGCGTTGATCACGGTGAAGGCGACCATCGCGCCGATCATCACCACTTCGCCGTGCGCGAAATTGATGAGCTGGATGATGCCGTAGACCATCGTGTAGCCGAGCGCCACCACGGCGTACACGCTTCCCGCGGTGAGGCCATTGATGACCTGCTGCAGAAACGTGTCCACGGGCGGCAAGCCTACCAAAAACAAAAACGGCACCCGCAGGTGCCGTTCTCGCAAGCGCGCGAGCGCGCTACTTGGCCATGGTCTTCACGAACTCGTCGTAGGACATGGTTTTGCCGCTCTTGATGACGGCGATCGGCTCGATCTTGCCGCCTTTCATGGTGAAGATCGTCATCTCGGCGTCCTTGCGGTCGCCCTTGTCATCGAACTGGATGTTGCCCGTGGCGCCGGTGAAGTTGATCTTCTGCAGCTCCGGCAGGTACACCTTGGGATCGCTCGAACCGGCCTTCTTCATCGCCTCGATCAGCAGGTTGGCCGCGTCGTAGGTAAACGGCGCATAGAGGATCGGGTCCATGTTGAAGCGCTTCTTGTAGGCGTCGAGGAAGGCCTTCGAGGCCGCCTGCGGCGGGATGCCCGCCTGCGAGCAGAGCAGCCCCTCGGCGGCTTCGCCGGCGAGCTCCTTCATCTTGTCGGTGCAGGCGCCGTCGCCGAAGGAGAACACCGCCTTCATGCCGAGCTCGCGTCCCTGCTTGAGCAGCGGCCCGCCGGTGGCATCCATGCCACCGTAGAACACGGCGTCCGGATTCTGGCCGCGCAGCTTGGTGAGGATCGCTTTCCAGTCGGTGGTCTTGTCGGTGCCTTTTTCGCGCGGCAGCACCTTGATCTTCGCGCCGCGCAGGGTCTTCTCGACCTCGTTGGCGATGCCTTCGCCATAGGCGGTGGCGTCGTCGATCACGGCGACCAGCTTCGGCTTCTTCTCGCTCGCGAGATAGCTCGCGATGGCCGGCCCCTGCTGGTCGTCGCGGCCCACGACACGGAACTGGTTCTTGAAGCCCTGCTCGGTGAGCTTCGGGTTGGTGGCCGAGCCCGAGATCACGGGGATGCCCGCCTGGTTGTAGATCGGCGACGCCGGGATCGAGGTGCCCGAATTCAGGTGCCCGACCACGCCGACCGCTTTCGCGTCGACCAGCTTCTGCGCCACCGTCGTGCCGACCTTGGGGTCGGCCTGGTCGTCTTCGGCCAGCAGCGTGAACTTCACATCCTTGCCGCCGATCTTCACGCCGGCCTTGTTCGCCTCCTCCACGGCGAGGCGCGCGCCGTTCTCATTGTCCTTGCCGAGGTGCGCGATGCCGCCGGTGAGCGGACCGACGTGGCCGATCTTCACTTCCGCGCCGCCCTGCGCGCCTGTTTTCGGCGCTTCCTTGCCGCATGCGCCGAGCGCCAACGCCACGGCTACGCAAAGCGCGAGCTTGGTGTTATTCATTCCGGTCCTCCGAGGTGGTGCTTGTGGGAGCGGCTATCTTAACTCCGGCGTTCCTCGGAAATCCTACTTCTGCGAGAGGATCCACTTCACGAGCGAGTGGATATCGGCGTCGGGCACCTGCGAGTTCGGCGGCATCGGCACCTGGCCCCACACGCCCTGGCCGCCCTTCTTCACTTTCTCGAAAAGCTTCGCTTCCGCCTTCGGGTCGTCGCGATACTTCGCCGCCACATCCTTGTAGGACGGGCCGACCAGCTTCTTATCCACGGCATGGCAGGCAAAGCAGTTGTGCTTCTTCGCCAGCTCTTCCTGCGCATACGCCGGCAGCGCGGCGGCCAGCGTCACGACGATTACGGCTCGCTTCATGATTTCTCCTTGGAGAGGGCCTTCAATTGTAGGAGGTCGCTCGAGGGCTCGAGACACATAACGCCGCGGCACAGCCAGCCGTTGACCGGCTCGGGACGCGCCGGCTTGTCGAGGGCAGCCGGCAGGCCGCGTAGGCCGTCGGGCAGCGTAAGCACCACCGTATCGGGCAGATAGTCGCGGGCAAACTCGTCGCGCCAACGGGTGAGCTCATCACCGCGCCCGCGCAGCACGAGCAGGTTCGGCGGCGTGAGCTGCTCGGCAAGCGCGACGGTCATCGCCGCCCAACCGGCCGGGTAATCGCGCAGCTGCGGATAGAAGAGCGCGACGGTCCGCTCGGCGGCGCGTGCATAGCGCAGCTCGCCGGTGAGCGCCGCCAGGCGGCCGAGCGACCAGGCGGCGATGGCGTTGCCGGCCGGCAGCGCCTGGTCCTGCCCGGGCTTCGGGCGGTGAAACAGGCGCTCGTGCCTCGTGCCGGTAAAGTAAAAGCCGCCGGCCTCACGGTCTTCAAACTCAGCGAGCAGCACGTCGGCCAGCTGGGTCGCGAACTGCAGGTCGCTCGCGGAAAACTCGGCCTGCATGAGCTCTAGCAGTGCGGCCATGAGGAAGGCATAGTCGTCCAGGTAGGCGCTGAGATGCGCCCGCCCGTCCTTGTACGTTGCGAGCAGTCGGCCGTCGTGCCACATGCGCTCGCGGATGAACTGCAGCGCCCGCCTCGCCGAGCGCAGCCACTCGGCCTCGCGAAAGACGCGCGCGGCATGTGCCATGCCGCGAATCGCGAGCGCGTTCCAGGAAACGAGCACCTTTTCGTCCCGTGCCGGTCGCACGCGCTTCTCGCGCAAGGCGAAGAGCTTGCGCCGCGCCGTCTCGACGCGCTCGGCTTCGCCCTGGCCGAGCGGCGCCGCAACGCGCAGGTGCCAGTGTTTGCCCTCGAAGTTGGGCGGCGCATCGAGGCCATAGCGCCGAGCAAAGGCACCGTATTCGTCGGTGCTTAACAAAGCGCGCACTTCGTCGCGGTCCCAGACGTAGAACTTGCCCTCCTGATGCTCGCTGTCGGCGTCGAGCGAGGAGTAGTAGCCACCTTCCGGCGACTGCATTTCGCGCATGAGCCAGCCGGCCGTCTGCGCCGCGCAGCGCGCATAGATGTCGGCACGCGCGACGAGCCAGGCATCGGCCAGCAGGCCGAGGAGCGGCCCGTTGTCATAGAGCATCTTCTCGAAGTGCGGGATGGTCCAGTGCGCATCGACGCTGTAGCGGCAGAAGCCGCCGCCCAGCTGGTCGTAGATGCCGCCCTCGCACATGCGCTCGAGCGTGACGAGCGCGATGTCCTGCTCGCCCTCTCGCAAGCAGAGCTCGAGGTCGCTCGGATGCGGAAATTTCGGCGCACGGCCGAAGCCGCCAAGCGCCCCGTCGAAATTGGCGCGCAGGTTGTCGAGCATGGCGCGCACGGCCTCGGGCGAGAACTCGCTTGGCTGCGCCGCGGCTTGCGGCAGCGTTCGCGCGAATGCCTGCAGCACCTGCTCGTTCTGCGCGACGATGTCGGCGCGCCGCTCGCGCCAGAGGGCGGCGATGCGCTCACACACCTCCGGAAATGCCGGCATGCCGTAGCGCGCCTGATTGGGAAAATAGGTACCGCCGAAAAACGGCGCGCCCTCCGGGGTCAGGAACATGGTCAGCGGCCAGCCACCGGGGCGCTGCGCCAGCATCTGGTGCGCGCTCTGGTAGATCTGGTCGAGATCCGGCCGCTCCTCGCGATCGACCTTGACGTTGACGAAGAGCCGGTTCATCACCTCGGCCACCGCCGGATCCTCGAAGCTCTCGTGCGCCATCACGTGGCACCAGTGGCACGCCGAGTAGCCAATGGAAAGCAGAATCGGCTTGTCTTCGCGCCGCGCGCGCTCGAGCGCCTCGGGTCCCCACGCGTACCAGTCGACCGGGTTAGCCGCGTGCTGCTGCAGATACGGCGAGGTCTCGGCGGCGAGGCGATTGGCCATTACAGCCTCGCGTTGCGAAGATCAGCGCACGGGGCGCGTAAATGGGAAGATCTTGGTGAAGCCGAGGATGTCCGTCAGGAGCAGGATCAGGAACACGAGCACCACCGCTCCGATGAGGTCGCCGCCGGCGGGCAGGCTGTCGATGCTGGCGGCAAGCGCCGCCGCCTCGTCGTCGTTCATGGCCGCGACGCGAGCCTTGACATGGGCTGCGCTCACGCCATACGACTCGAGCCGCGCCTGCACATCGGCGCGCTCCAGCAGGCGCGCAACGTGCGCACGCTCGGCACCGGCGAG
>Ga0070695_100001177_pt1 | contig 14377 bp, 13 predicted proteins | sample KBSK1252metaG_FD_65471 | JGI IMG/M metagenome (GOLD analysis project Ga0070695, IMG submission 65471) | Corn, switchgrass and miscanthus rhizosphere microbial communities from Kellogg Biological Station, Michigan, USA - KBS K1-25-2 metaG | ecosystem: Host-associated > Plants > Roots >...
CGTTGCGCGTTTGCGCGAGTGGCTGGAGCGCGCGCTGGGGAGACCGCTGGCGGCGGAGGCGTGATGCGCTTCGGACCCGGCAGGCGCCGGGTGCGGTAGCGTCGCGGGGTTGCCTGCGCGGTGAGTCGGGCCTCTACCCCGGGCAGTTGAGCGACGCCGCGAGCTGGCGCGCCTTGCGCGCGAGCGACTCCGCGCGCCACAGCTCGTCGCGTCCGAGGGCCGCGCGCGTCTGCGCGAGCAGGCTGCGCGTGGTCTCGATCACCGACTCCTGATCCGGCAGCAGCTCCCGGCTCCCGCACTTGCGCACCGCGTTCCCGGCGGCCGTCGTGTCGGCCACGATCCGCTGCTGGGCCGCGCGACGCTCCTCGGGCGACATGGCGCTGCCGACCGTCGGCGCGGGCACCGGGATGCTCTCGGGGGCCGCGGCCGTGCCTCCGTTCGGCGGCGGCGGTTCGGTCGGCACGGCCGGCGACGGGCGCGAGTCGACGGGCACGCCGGGCGGACCGCGGCGCACGCTCTGGCTCGCGCAGCCCGCGAGCGCGAGGACCAGGATCGTGACCCCGAGCGCGCGCCTCATGCCGCGTGCACCGCCTCGAGCGTGCGCACCGGCAGCGCGAGCGTGATCTGGGTGCCTTCACCCGGCGCCGAGCGCAGCCGAATGCGGCCGCCATGGAGCTGGATCACCTGCTGCACCACCGCGAGCCCGATCCCCGAGCCGTCCTCCTTGGTGGTGAAGTAGAGATCGAAGATGCGGGTCTGGAGCTCGTCGGGGATGCCCACGCCCTCGTCGGTCACGGTGATCTCGATGCCCGACTCGAGGCGCTGCGCCGAGAGCGTCACGTGTCCGCCGCCCGGCATGGCCTGCTCGGCGTTGGCGACCAGGTTGGTGATCGCCTGGCGCAGCAGCGTGCGGTCGCCCCAGAAGCGCTGCGGCAGCTCGTCCACGTCGAACACCAGCTCGAGCCGCCGTCCGACCATCGCCTCGCGCACGCGCTCGGCGATCTCGTCGAGCAGACCGCGCAGGTCGAACCACTCGGCGCGCATCTCGCCCAGCATGGAGAAACGGCGGAAGCCCTTCACCACCTGGTCGAGCCGCTTGAGCTCCTCCTCGAGCACCGCCAGGTGCCGCGCGGTCTCGGGTCGCCCGTCACCCCACTTGCGCTTGAGATGCCCCAGGTGGAGCCCGGCGGCGTTGAGCGGATCGGCCATCTCGTGCGCCAGCCCGGAGGCGACCTTGGCCCACGCCGCCATGCGGTCGGTGGCCATCAGCAGCTCGCCCTCGTCGAGGTCGCCGGCGGCCGCACGTTCGCGCGTCGCCTCGAGTCGCTCACCCAGCTCGTTCAGCGACGAGGCCAGCAGCGCCAGCTCGTCGCCGCCCTCGACAGCGAGGCGGTAGCCGAACTCGCCCTCGCGCAGGCGCTGGAGCCCGGTCACCACGTTGCGCACGCGCCGCGAGAGCAGCTGCGCGAACGCGAGCGCCACGATCATCGCCATGAGAAATGCCACGCCCATCACCCACAGCCCGGCGCGCATCGAGCCCAGGAGCTGCTCGCGCATCAGCGCGGTCGACACGCCGACGCGCACCGAGCCGAACACACGCCCGGCGCTCGTGAGCGTGACCACCGCGTCGCAGGTGCGCGGCGGGCCGAGCAGGCGCAGCGCCTGCTCCAGCACGTTGCCGCGCTTGAGCTCGGCCAGCGATTCGCGCGCAGGCTGCACGCGCCCCACGTGGTCGATCTGGCTGTGCGCGAGCGCGCGGCCGTTGGCGTCGTACACGCCGAGGTCGAAGAGCGTCGGATCGCCGGCGAGCGCGCTCTCGAACAGTGCTGCCAGCGCGCGGTCGCGGCTCACCGCCGACCCGGGGCGCTCGCCGCCCGGCTGGCTCGCGGCGCGGCCCGCGAGCATCGCCGCCTGGTTGGCCACGGCCTGCGCCCGGTCGGCCGCGGCACGCACGGTGGACTGCATCGTGAGCGCCGTGTGCACGCCGATCCCGACCAGCGACACGAGCAGCGCCAGCAGGATCATCGACGCCGAGAGCGACGCGCGCAGCCCCGTGAAGCGGCTGAGCCGCGTCGCCAGCGTGGTGGCTCTCACGTGGCCGCCTCGTGCGCGTAACGCTTGAGCTTGTTGTGGAGCGTCTTGAGGCTGATGCCGAGCGCGCGGGCGGCGTGCGTCTTGTTGTGGCCGAACGTCTCGAGCGCCACGAGGATCGCCTTGCGCTCCAGCTCCTCGAGCGGCTCGACGCGGCCGATCCGGGCGCCGCGCTCGATCACCACCACCGGGCGCGCCACGCGCTGCGGCAGGTCCGCCAGCTCGATCACGGGCCCGCGCACCAGCACCACCGCGCGCTCGATCGCGTTGCGCAGCTCGCGCACGTTGCCGGGCCAATCGTAGCGCTCGAGCGCCGCCATGGCCTCGTTCGACAGGCCCTCCACCGTCTTTTGATTCTGCTCGGCGTAGGCGGCGATGAACCGCGCCGCGAGCGGGGCGATGTCCTCGCGGCGCTGGCGCAGCGAGGGGATGTGCATGTGGAACACGTTGAGGCGGTAGTAGAGATCCTCGCGCAGCTGCCCTTCGCGCACGGCGCGGTCGGGGTCGCGGTTGGTGGCGGCCATGATGCGCAGGTCGGCGAGCTTCTCCTCGCGCCCGCCCACCCGGCGGTAGCGCCGCGTCTCGAGCACGCGCAGCAGCTTGGCCTGGAGCCCGGGGGCCATCTCGGTGACCTCGTCCAGGAACAGCGTCCCGCCCGCGGCGTGCTCGAACAGGCCGGCGCGCTCGGCGAGGGCGCCGGTGAAGGCGCCGCGCTCGTGGCCGAACAGCTCGCTCTCGAGCAGGGCCTCGGGGATCGCGGGGCAGTTCACCGCGACGAACGGGGCCCGGGCGCGGTCCGAGAGATCGTGCAGCGTCTGGGCGACGAAGTCCTTGCCCGAGCCGCTCTCGCCGGTGATCAGCACCGAGGCGGCCGTCGGCGCCACGCGCTCCATGAACTCGGCCAGCTTGCGCATCTCGGGCGAGCGGCTCACCAGCGCCCCGGCGTCGCCCAAGGTCGCGAGCCTCTGGCGCAGGCGCGCCACCTCGCTGCGCATCTCGTTGCGCTCGCCGAGTCGCTCGAGCAGCAGGCGCAGGCGCTCGATGTCGACCGGCTTGGTGAGGAAGTCGAAGGCCCCGTCACGGGTGGCACGCACCGCGTCCTCGATGCTGCCGTGCCCGGTCAACATGATGAAGCCGATCCAGGGGTCGCGGGACCGCACCTCGCGCAGCATCTCGAGCCCGCCGGGTCCGGGCGGCATGAGCAGGTCGCAGACCACCGCGTCGGGACGCCAGCCTCCTTCGAGGACATCCAGGGCCTCGGCCACGCCTGCGACGGCGCGCGGCTCGTGGCCCCATTCCTGGAGGTAGTCGCGCAGACCCTCGGCCGAAGCCTGATGGTCGTCGACGACCAGCACCCGAAGCGTCACCCGGTCCCCCTTTTCGTCCGTGTCATTCTTGCCAAGGTGGAAGATCTTACCTAGTGATTCCAAGGATAGGAGACTTTGTTTAGCAGGCTGGGGCGGTCGCGCGGTCATAGCGAGGTCAACTCTTTCCCTTGGAATCGCGTCAAAGGCGAGGGGACGGGGCAAGCTTCGCCCCGGATGGCACCGTTTTCGCAGAGGCAAGGTCCGGACCCGCCGCCGCCCACGCAGTCGGCGAGGGTGAGGGATGTCACGCATGAGGAACCGCCGCCAGTTGACTCCTGGCCAGGTCGGTGCCCGAATGCGCCGGGGTCGCGCCGCACGCACGGCGTGGCCGCTGCGCCGGGACCGCGTTTTGGCCGCATTCGCGCGCGTCCGCGCGCACCAGCCGTCCTCGAGCAACCGAGGCCGGGTCGTCCTGCACGGGAACATCTCGGCATGAGCATCGCGCCCCTGCACGGCCGGCCCGCACCTCTGTTGTTCGTGAGGCAGACGCCGCGCGAGGACTGGCCGCGCTACCGGCCGTCCGATCTCAAGTCGGCGCCGCTGTCCACGCGGGCACGGCGTCGGCGGCGCCGGAGGCTGTGGACGCTGACCCTCGGCCTGTTCACCCTGCTGCTTTTCGCGGCCGCGGTGGCATGGACAGTGCTGAGGCTTCGGTAGAGAGCTTGAGGTCGCGGCTTGAAATGCGCGGCCGGTTTCGAGCAGGATTCACAACTTGAGCGGGGCCGAGTCCGAACCGGAGCCCGGAGAGCTTGTGGGGAGCGGCTCCACGTAGGTCACGTTACTCGCTCAAGCCATACGAACCGCCGGGTCAAGACGAGCGACCTTCTCGTCCGGCTCGGCGGTTTCGTTTTGTGCCGCGGAGCGATACAGTCCCGCCCCGTGAACGTCCTCACGGTCGCCGACGCGCGCAAGTCGTTCGATTCGATCCGGGCGCTCGACGGCGCCTCGCTCGAGCTGCGCGAGGGCGAGATGCTCGGCCTGCTCGGGCCCAACGGCGCCGGCAAGACCACGCTGGTGCGTGCCATCGCTGGACGTGCGCGGCTCGACGCGGGATCGATCGATCTCTTCGGCCAGCGTCTGACGACCGGCGGCGGCGGACGCGAGAAGCTCGGGGTAGTGCCGCAGGAGATCGCCCTCTATCCCCTCCTCACCGCCCGCGAGAACCTCGTCACCTGGGGCCGGCTTCACGGCGTGCCCGCCGCCGACCTCGCCTCGCGCGTCGATTTCGCGCTCCGCTGGTCGGCGCTGACCGATCGCGCCCGCGATCCCATCAGGACCTTCTCGGGCGGCATGAAGCGCCGGCTCAACATCGCCTGCGGCATCCTCCACAAGCCGCGGGTGGTGCTGCTCGACGAGCCCACCGCCGGGGTCGATCCCCAGAGCCGCGAGCGCATCTACGACATGCTCGCCGCGCTGCGCGACGCGGGCGTTTCGGTGCTCATGACCACGCACCAGCTCGAGGAGGCCGAGGCGCGCTGCCAGCGCATCGTGATCATCGATCACGGGCGGGTCATCGCCTCGGGCACGGTGAACGAGCTGGTGGAGCAGACCATCGGCGCGCAGCGGCGCGTGACGCTGGCGCTCGACCGGCCGCCCCGGAATCCGCTGCCCGGCTTCGAGGTGGGCGACTCGAGCACGATCCTGCGCACCCAGGTGCGCGACGTGGCCGGCGAGCTGCCGACGCTGCTCGGCGTGGTGGGTGATGCCGGCTGCAAGGTGCTCGACGTGGAGGTGCGCTCGCCCAGCCTGCAGGCGGTCTTCCTCCACCTCACCGGAAGGGATCTGCGCGAATGATCCTGACCCTGCTGCGCGTGGCGCTGATCAACCTGCGCCGCGACCGGGTGGTGCAGGCGATGGCGTTCCTGCTGCCGATCGTGTTCTTCTCGATCTTCGCGGTGGTGTTCGGCTCGCAGGGCCGTGACACCACCTCGCGCGTGCGCGTGGCCCTGGTGGACGAAGACGGGTCTCCCGGGAGCGCCCGCCTGGTGGCGGCGCTCGGGAAGGAGACGGGCCTGCGCGTGCGGACCACCGCCCCGCCGGTGGGGGCGCCGCCCAAGTCGCCCCAGCTCCCGCTCGACCGCATGCGCGCGCTGGCGCTGGTGCGCGATGGCGACCTTCCGGTGGCGATCGTGATCCCGCGCGGGTACGGGGCCGGCTTCGGGCGCTTCGACAGCACGGGTGCCGTGATCCAGCTCCTGGCCGACAAGTCCGACCCGGTGGCGCCGCAGATCGTGGCCGGGCTGCTCCAGAAGGTCGCGATGACCGCGGCCCCGGATCTCATGGCCCGTCAGGGCCTGGGCCTGTTCGAGAAGTACGGGGGCCCGCTCACCGCGCAACAACGCCAGGCGATGGAGAACTGGTCGCGGGTCATGAACGGCGGGGCCTCGCGCGAGGGTGCGCCGGCCGAGTCGACGCGCGGCGCCCGACCGTCGACGCCGCCCGCACCGGAGCCGCCGAGCCAGGTCGGCAGCGCGTTCCAGGTCAGAATCGTCGACGTGCTGGGCGAGAAGAAGGCGAACCCGATCGTCGCCTTCTACGCGGCCGGCATCGCGGTCATGTTCCTGCTCTTCAGCGCCTCGGGGGCCGGGGGCAGCCTGCTGGACGAGGTCGAGAGCGGCACGCTCGAGCGGCTTCTCACCTCCAACGCCAGCATGGGGACGGTGCTCGCGGGCAAGTGGCTCTACATCACCCTGTTCGGCGTCTTCCAGATCACGGTCATGTTCATCTGGGGCATGCTCGCCTTCAAGCTCGACCTGCTCCACCACGTGCCCGGGTTTCTGGTCATGACCTTCTTCACCGCCGCGGCCGCGGCCGGATTCGGCCTGGTGCTCGCGACGCTGTGCAAGAGCCGCCAGCAGCTCGGCGGGCTCTCGACGATCCTGATCCTCACCCAGTCGGCGCTCGGCGGCAGCATGTTCCCGCGTTTCCTCATGCCCGAGAGCGTGCGCAGGATCGGCAACTTCACCTTCAACGCGCACGCGCTCGACGGCTACCAGGCGGTGTTCTGGCGCGATGCCCCGGTCACGGCGCTGTGGCCGCAGGTGGGGGTGCTGGCGGGGCTGACCGTGGTGTTCCTGATCATCGCGCGCCTGCTCGCCCGGCGCTGGGAGACCATCTAGCGGGTGCTATACTTTTCGCCGCGACTGGATGCCCGCCTGCCCGGCCCCGCGGAGTCGACCCGGCCCTGATGGAGCTGTCCACCGTCATCGTCACCTACCGTTCGCGCGACACCGTGCCCCAGTGCCTCGCGGCGCTGGAGGCCGACGCGACGGGCATCGCGCACGAGATCGTGGTGGTGGACAACGCCTCGGGCGACGGGGTGCTCGAGGCGGTCGCGGCGCAGTTTCCGCGGGTCCGCGGCATCGCCAACCGCGAGAACGTGGGCTACGCGCGCGCCATCAACCAGGGCATCGCTGCCACGACCGGCACCTATGTGCTCGCGATGAACCCCGACTGCCTGGTCGAGCGCGGCGCGCTGAAGACCCTGATCGACCACCTGGGCGCCCACCCGCAGACGGCCGTGGCAGGGCCGATGATCCTCGACAGCGACGGCACGCTCCAATACTCCGCGCGCGGCTTTCCCGACCACTCCACTTTCTTCTTCAACCGCTACTCGCTGCTCACCCGGCTCTTCCCCAACAACCGGCACTCGCGCCGCTACCTCATGACCGACTGGGACCACACCTCGATGCGCGACGTGGACTGGCTCTCCGGGGCGTTCCTCGTGGTGCGGCGCGAGGCCATCGATCAGGTCGGCGGCATGGACGAGCGCTTCTTCATGTTCAACGAGGACGTGGACTGGTGCCGGCGCATGAAGTCCGCGGGGTGGACCGTGACCTACGTGCCCGACGCGCGCGTGATCCACCACATCGGCGCGAGCCGGAGGAAGGTGGCGCCCAAGGTCATCGTCGAGCGCCACCGCGGCATGATCTACTACTTCCACAAGCACCATCCGGCGAACCCGGTGGTGACTTTCTTCGTGGATGCGTTCATCCTGCTGCGCGCCGGATTGATGCTCACCGCCAACGCCCTGAGGCCGCGATGATCTCCGTCGACACGCGCGCGACACCCGCCGCCGCGCCGCGCCCGTTCATCGTTCGGGGACGCTGAGCGCGTGCCCTATTCGCTCTCGCTGGCGCTCGCGGCGTGTGCCGTGGCCCTGCTCGCCACGCCCGGCCTGATCGCGTTCACGCGCCGCGCCGGCCTCGTGGACCACCCCGGCCCGCGCCGCATCCACGCCCAGCCCGTGCCAACGCTGGGCGGATTCGCGCTCGCGGCCGCCGTGCTCGGCGTGGCCTGGGGCGCGCGCCTCCTCCCCGGTCCCGCGGGCGAGCTCGATCCGCGCCCGCTGCTCGGGCTCACGCTGGCCTCGGTTCCGATCCTGGCGCTCGGCGCGGTCGACGACCTGCGCGGCACGGCGCCGTGGGTCAAGCTCGCGATCCAGGCCTGCGCCGCGCTGGTGCTCGTGCTGTTCGGCTACGGCGTGCCGCTGCTCACGAATCCCTTCGGCGGCTCGTTCGCCTCGGGCGCCCTCAACATCCCGCTCACGGTCGCGTGGGTGGTGATCGTGATGAACGCGATCAATCTGATCGACGGCCTCGACGGGCTCGCCACGGGCGCGGTGCTCATCGCCTCGATGTCGCTGTGGTGGGTGGCGCGCACGCACGGTGATTTCTACGTGATGTTCGTGTGCTCGCTGATGGCGGGCGCCACCCTGGGGTTCCTGCGCTTCAACTTCCCGCCGGCGCGCATCTTCATGGGCGACACCGGCAGCCAGTTCCTGGGCCTGGTGCTCGCGGCCGCCTCGCTGCTCGAGAACCGCAAGGGCACGGCCGCCGTGACGCTGCTCTTCCCGCTCGTGGCGATGGGGCTGCCGATCGCCGACAGCCTGCTGGCGTTCGTGCGCCGCGCCGCGCGCGGCACGCCGGTGTTCCGCGGCGACACCGAGCACATCCACCACCGGCTGCTCCGCCTCGGGCTCTCGCCGAGGAACGCGGTGTTCGTGCTCTGGTACCTGTGCGCCTACCTCGGCGTCACCGCCGTGGTGATCGCGGCCCTCCCGCATCAGTACGCGTGGATGATGCTGGGGCTCCTCGCCGCCGGTCTGATCTTCGCCTTCGAGGTGCTCGAGTTCATCGACCGCAAGCTCGCGCAGCGACGCGGCGACGCGGACGATCCCGCGCGCCGCTGACGGCGCCCGCGGGGCCGAGCCAACGGAGCACCGCCGACCCGGGGGCCTCCCCTCCACCCATCCCGTCCCGGTCGCGGCCCGTCGGCCCCGGCCCGCGCCTCCTCGTCTGCCACGGGAGGCGCGGGCACCGATCGCGCGCGTTCGTGACGCGCGCCGGAGCCCATCGCAGCCCGCGTGCCGGAATCGAGCAGGCGCGCCGCGACGGCCGCCGCGTGGCTTAGCCGGGCGCGGAGCGCGAATGCCGGCGGCCCGTCGCCCACGCCGTGGTCACGCGTGTCGCCACCGCGACAGTTCGACGCTCGACAGGGCCACGCCCGGATACACGAAGGGCGCGGCCGTCGCGGGCCGCGCCCTTCATGAGTGCTCCGGGTAGCCTAGAGCATGCGCGAGTAGCTGAGCTTGAGGCTCATGCGCGTGTCGCTCGCCTTCACGTCCGGGAAGCTAGGATTGATGCTGCGCGTGTCCTGCTCGAGCATGAGCCTGAAATCGATCCCGATCAGGCTGTTGGCGTTGAGCGCCCCGTTGCCCCCGAGCGCCAGGAAGATGCCTTGGCGGAAGCCCGAGACGTCGAGCCCGGTGCGGTAGGTCTTGTGATAGATGGCGCCCCAGCCGGCGCCCAGGTAGGGCCGCGCGCTCGGGCTGAAGCCCAAGTGCCTGTCGAACTCGACCGTGATCGGCACCTCGATCTCGGCGGCGCCCGCGAAGCGTCCGAGCAGGTCGTGCTGCACGTTGGCGCTCCAGGACAGCTCCCTGCCCAGGAACCACGTGTAGCCGAAGCCGTAGCCGAAGCCGCCATCGGCCGCGAAGCGCGCGCCCGAGTGGGCACTGCCCGCCCGCACCGAGATCCAGCGGGCATCGTTGCTCCACGCGTCGTCCGCCGCGCGCGCGGGCCGCGGCACGATCACCGCGGCGGCGAGCGCGATCAACCCGAGCAGCGTGCCACCCATCCGGTTGCCGATGTGACGCACGTCCACCCCTCTCATGCATCCACTCCTTGCGATTGCGTCGTGGGCCCGGTCGGGTGAGCCGCGCGGTCTGGCGCGGGCAATCGAGGCCGGGAAACCTAACAAACGGGCGCGTCGGGTCACAAGTGCCGAAAGAAAGCGGCTTCACGGCGGTCGCGGGCTTCGTTAGTTTGCAGGGCATGTCCCCCGCGGCTGGTCTCCCCCCGAGGCTCGAATGAGCCCGGCACGCGCCCCTCGCCCTCCCGCGGTCCGCTACCGCCCGGCGCGGCGCACCGATGTGGAAACGCTCGCCGAGTTGGGCTCGCGCGCGTACCGCGTCTCCAGCGTCGAGAAGCGCCGCGACTTCTACACCGACCACCCGCGCTTCACGCTGCGCGACGTGCGCGTCGCCGAGCTGGACGGAGAGGTCGTCGCCTCGCTCGTGCTCTACCCGCTCACCGCGTGGGTGCGCGGCCAGACGGTCCCGATCACCGGCGTCGGCTCGGTCGCGGTGTCGCCCGAGCACCGCCGCCGCGGCGTCGCCGAGGCGTTCCTGCGCGCCGCGCTCCGCGAGATGCGCCAGCGCGGCAGCCACCTCTCGGCGCTCTACGCGTTCAAGAGCGCCTACTACCGCAAGCTCGGCTACGGCGTCGCCGAAGTCGTGCACCAGCTGGCGATCTCGGCGTCGAACCTGCCGGCCTCCGACGAGGCGCGCCGCGTGCGGCGGCTGCGACTGCCCGACCGCACCGCGGTGCAGGGGCTGTACGAGCGCGTCGCGGCACAGGGCCACTTCGCGCTCTCGCGCCGCCCGGGCTGGTGGACCGACCGGCTGTGGACCTATCCCGGCGACTGGGCGGTCTACGAGGGCCGCCGGCGCGGGCAGATCGAGGGCTACCTCTACTACGAGGTCGAGAACTCGCGCGGCCCGTTCCGGCTCGCGGTGACACTGGGTGAGTTCGTGGCCGCGACCCCGGAGGCGCACCGCGGCTTGGTGGGGCACCTGGCCTCGCTCGCGGATCAGGTCGAGGAGATCCACTACGCGGCCCCGCCCGACAACGCGTGGCTCTCGCTGCTCAAGACCGCGCAGAACCTGCGCCCGGGCGCCGAGATCGCCGCCTACCTCGACAGCGGTGGGGTGGCCAACGGGGCGATGTTCCGCATCACCGACGTGAAGGCGGCGCTCGAGATGCTGCCGATCGCGCCGCACGCGCGCGGCGAGCTGGCGCTCGAGGTCGAGGACCCGGTGCTGGCGCAGAACGCCCGCGCCTACCGCGTGAGCGCGCGCGACGGCCGCCTGCGCGTGGCGCCCTATCGCGGCCGGCGCGCGCCGCGGCTGGGCGCGCGCGTCGACGTGCTCGCCCAGCTCTACGCCGGGGCGCTCTCGCCCATGCGCGCCGCCGAGGCCGGGCTCGTCGAGTCGAGCCATGGCGCCGCGGAGATCGCCGACGGCTGGTTCCGCGCGCGGCCGGCGTTCATCTACCCCTTCAACCTGTTCTGAGCGCGACGCCGCGCCCGGACTCGCCCGCCGCCCCGGAGACCCGCATGTCCCGCCCCGAGTTCACCGTGGTCCATGAGATCGCGCCGCGATTCCGCGACACCGACGCCATGGGCCACATCAACAACGCGGTCTACGTGACCTACCTCGAGGTGGCGCGCCAGGTGTACTGGGCGCGGCTCGACGAGGGCTCGGACTATCGCCGCGTTCCGTTCATCCTCGCGCACGTCACGATCGACTTCCGCTCCGAAGCGCTGGTGAGCGAGGTGCTGGAGGTCGGGATCCGCATGGAGTGGATCGGCACCAAGTCGTTCGCCTTCACCTACCGGGTGTGGGAGAAGACCCGCCGCCGCCTGGTGACCGAGGCCTCGACGGTGCAGGTGGGCTACGACTACACCGCCAAGCGCACCGTGGCGATCCCGGACGAGCTGCGCCGCCGCTGCGAAGCGTTCGAGGGGCGCTCACTGGCGCGGCCATGAACCGCAAGTTCTCGATCGCGGTCCGCTACTACCGCAGCCTGCCCCCGCGGCTTCTGGCCGCCTACGTGCTCCCGACCTTCCTCATCTTCGCCTCGTCGGGCTTCGTCACCGACATGATGCATACGCCCGTGGCGCGCGCCTGGGAGGCGCCCCTCGTGGTTCTCTCGGCGCTGGTCCCCGGCCTGATCGCGGTGCTCTTCGTGCTCGCGCCGATGCGCAGCTGGTGGTTCCTCCCGATCGCCATCGCGGCGATGGTGGCGGGCACCTGGGAGATCGACCGGCTGTGGGAGTCGCACGCCGCCGCCTGGGCCGCGGCCCCCGCCTCCGTCGCCGCGGTCCAGCAGCGGCTCTCGCTGGATGGCCGGGCCACGATCGTCTTCCTGTTGCTGGGCTTTGCCCTCTTCGTCCGCTTCATTCGCGGCGAGGGCGTGCGGCAGACGCGTCTGCGCATCGAGATGGATCTGGCGCGTGAGATCCACGCGTCGCTGGTCCCGCCCATCGTGCTCGAGACCGCCGCGGTCGAGGTGCGCGGCCGCTCGACGCCCAGCTCCGAGGTGGGGGGCGACCTGGTGGACGCCTTCGAGCGCGGCGGCGGCGTGGCCGCCTGCGTGGCGGACGTGGTCGGGCACGGCGTGCCGGCAGGGGCACTCATGGCCATGATCCGGGGAGCCGTGCGCTCGCTGCTTCCGGCCGGGGAGACGCTCGGCGCGATGCTCGGCGACGTGAACCGGCTGCTCGTCGACCTGGGCCGGCCCGATCGCTTCGTGACGCTGGCGTGCCTGCGCTTCGACGGCGCCGGCGGCGCCGAGTACGCGCTCGCCGGGCACGTCCCGATCCTGCGTGTGCGCCGCGACGCGCGCGCGGTCGAGCGCTTCGAGAACGCGAGCCCGCCGCTCGGGGTCCAGGCCGGCGCGGCGTTCGCCTCCGGGCGCACCACCGCGGCGCCGGGCGACCTGTTCGCCATCTTCACCGACGGCCTGAGCGAGGCGCGCGACGGCGAGCAGCGCGAGCTGGGCATCGAGGGCATCGAGCGCCTGCTGCTCGAGCACGCGGCCCGGCCGCTCGAGGAGATCGAGCGCGCCGTGTTCGCGGCCGCCGAGCTCCACGGCAAGCGCCTCGACGACCAGACACTGCTGCTCGCCCGCGTGCGGTGAGCGGCGGCGCCCGCCCCGCAACCCTTTGGCGGCAACGCGGCCGCGCGCCTCACCGACGCCTGTGGACGCCGGCCGTCGCGTCTGCTATCAACACGCGACCCCACCTGGAGGCGCACGATGACCGCTCGCCCACGCCGCTCGCGCGTGTCCCGCCGCCGCTTCATGACCCTGGTGGCCGGCGCCTCGGCCGCCGCCCTGGTCGCGCCCGCGTCGGCGGTTCGCGCCGCCGCGCGTAGGCCGCTGCCCCGGAAGTCGGCCACGCCGCCGGCGACGGCGGCCGAGATCGAGAAGCAGAAGAAGTACGTGGCCGAGGCACTCAAGGTGATCCGCGACTATCCACTCCCTCCCGGCAGCAACATGGCGTTCGCCTTCCGCCCGTTGCGGCCGGCGCGGAAGAAGTGACCATGCTCGGCGACGACGTCCTCTTCCAGACGGTGAGCGAGCTCGCGCCGCAGATCCGGGCGCGCAAGCTCTCGCCGGTCGAGCTGACCGAGTCCTGCCTCGCGCGCGCGGCCAAGTACGGCCCGATGCTCAACGCGTTCGCGCGCATGACCGCGGACCTGGCGATGGAGCAGGCGCACGCGGCCGAGAAGGAGATCGCTTCCGGGCGCTACCGCGGCCCGCTGCACGGCATCCCGTACGGCGCCAAGGACCTGCTCGCCACCGCCGGCATCGGCACCGAGTGGGGTGCGGCGCCCTGCCGCGGCCAGGTGTTCGACCGAGACGCCACGGTGGTGCGCAAGCTGCGCGAGGCGGGGGCCGTGCTCATCGGCAAGTGCGCGATGGTGGAGTTCGCCGGCTGCCTCGGCTATCGCTTCCCCGACGCCTCGTCGAGCGGGCCGGGCCGCAATCCCTGGAATCGCGATCGCTGGACCGGCGGCTCGTCGTCGGGCTCGGGCGCCGCGGTGGCGGCGGGGCTCGTGCCGTTCGCGATCGGCACCGAGACGTGGGGCTCGATCCTCTGCCCCTCCGCGTTCTGCGGCGTCACGGGGCTGCGCCCCACGTACGGGCGGGTGAGCCGCGCGGGCGGAATGGTGGGATCGTGGACGCTCGACAAGATCGGGCCGATCGCGCGCGCCGCGTCCGACTGCAGGGTCATCCTCCAGGCGATCGCGGGACCCGACCCCGACGATCCGAGCGCGTCGACGGAGCCGGTGCGGCTCGGCCGAGCGCGCGTCGATTTCACCCGGCTCCGCGCCGCCCTGATCCCGATCGACTTCGCGAAGACCAAAGGAGCCGAGCCGGAGGTGAAGGAGGCGTTCGACGGCGCCGTCCGGGATCTGCGGGCGATGGGCCTGCGAATCGAGGACGCCGCGCTCCCCGAATTCCCGGCCAGCGAGGTCGCCACGACGGTGCTCTACGCGGAAGCGCTCTCGACGTTCGAGAATTATTACCGGGACGGCTCCGTCTGGTCGCTCCACGACGTCTACGCCCCCTACCAGAACGATGTCGCCCGCGCGCTGACCGGAGCCGACTATGTGAAGGCATCGCGGATGCGGACGGTGCTCCAGCGACTGATGGCGGAGTTCTACGCGACCTATGACGTGGTCGTGACGCCGAACTTCCTTTCGGTCGCGCCGCCCATCGAGGAAGATCTTACGAAGACGCTCCCCTACTCGGATCCGGTCGGAGCGGTCGGGAACGCGTGCGGCCTCC
>Ga0070695_100001180_pt1 | contig 14364 bp, 10 predicted proteins | sample KBSK1252metaG_FD_65471 | JGI IMG/M metagenome (GOLD analysis project Ga0070695, IMG submission 65471) | Corn, switchgrass and miscanthus rhizosphere microbial communities from Kellogg Biological Station, Michigan, USA - KBS K1-25-2 metaG | ecosystem: Host-associated > Plants > Roots >...
AGCAGGTCGTGGATCGTCGCGACGACGGCGCCGACGCCGAAGCTGAACTGGAAGCGGAACGCGAGATACGCGAGGATGCCGAAGAGCGACAGCACCGTCGCCCAGATGCCGCGGCTCGTGAGCTCGCGGCCGACGGTCGCGCCGACGATCTCCGCGCCCTGGCGGTGATGCGGCGGGAGGTTCCCCTTGTTCAGCGCCTCCTCGACCTTCTGCGCCTCCGTGCTGAGCGACGCGCCCGACTCGGAGCCGACCTGCGGCACGCGGATCATCACCATGTTCGCCGCGGGTTCGCCGTAGGACTGCACGACCGTGTTCTGCCCGCCGCCCGGGTAGTTGCGGTCGAGCGCCTCGCGCACCTGCTGCACCGAGACGGGCTTGTCGAACCCTTCGATGACGACGGTGCCGCCCGCGAACTCGACGCCCTTGGAGATGCCGTTTTTCGCGATCACGACGATGCCCGCGATGATGATGATCCACGACAGGATAATCGCGTGCCAGCGCCAGCGCAGGAAGTCGTAATTCGTGTTCTTGAAGATATGCATAAGGCCTAAATGCTCAAGGTCGCGACCTGCTGCCGGCGCGACAACACCATCTCGAAGAGCGTCTTCGACACGAAAATCGACGTGAACAGGTTCGAGAGCAACCCGATGAAGAGCGTGACGGCGAACCCGCGAATCGGGCCGGTGCCGAACTGGAAGAGGAACGCGCACGAGATCAGCGCGGCGACGTGCGTGTCGACCAGCGTCCAGAACACGCGGCTGAATCCGGCGTTGATCGACGCGCGCACGCCGCGCTGCGCCTCGAGCTCCTCTTTGATGCGTTCGAAGATCAGCACGTTCGAATCGACGCCGATGCCCATCGTCAGCACGAAGCCCGCGATGCCCGGCAACGTCATCACGGCGCCGATGTACGCCATCAGCCCGAGCAGGATCACGAGGTTGAACGTGAGCGCGATCACCGCGTTCACGCCCGAGAACTTGTAATACACCAGCATGAACGAGACGACCAGCAGCAGCCCGACCACCGAGGCGAGGACGCCGGATCGGATCGAATCCGCGCCGAGGCTCGGGCCAATGGTGCGCTCTTCGAGGTAGTCCAGCGACGCCGGCAGCGCGCCCGACCGCAGGATGAGCGAGAGATTCTGCACTTCCTCCTGCGTGAAGGCGCCGCTGATGCGCCCTTCGGTCGTGATCCGCGACTCCAGCGTCGGCGCCGACTGCACGCGGCCGTCGAGGATGATGGCGAGCTGACGGCCGATGTTCTCGCCGCTGACCTTGCCGAATTTGCGGCCGCCTTCGCTGTTGAGGGTGAAGCTGACCGCCGGCCGGTTGTTCTCGTCGAGCGACGGACGCGCGTTGCGCAGGTCCCGGCCGGTCACCGCGGCAACGCGCTTGACGAGGTAATAGAGGTTGCCGGTATCGCCCGCCGCGCTGACGCCCGGGACGATCTCCTGCCCCTCCGGCACCTGCGCATTGACCATCAATTCTTCTTTCGACCCCGCGACACGCTCGACGATCTTCAGCTCGAGGAGACCCGGCGATCCGATGATCGCCTTCGCGCGCTCCACCTCGGCGACGCCGGGCAGCTGCACCAGGATCTGATCGCCGCCCGCGCCCTGCTGCGCGATTTGCGGCTCGGTGACGCCGAGCTCGTTGACGCGGCGCTCGATCGTCTGGCGCGCCTGCACCACGGCTTCGTCGCGCAGGTTCACGACGACGTTCGGCCGCATGGTGAAGGTGTAGGTGCCATTGACCCCGGACCCGCGGTCGAAGTTCGCCGTGACCTCGGTCGCCGCCTGGCGGAACGCGGCGTCCTGCGCGGGCGGTATCCCTTCAACCTTGAACTGCGTGGGGTTGATGCTGTTGATGCTCGTGACCGGGATGTTGCGCGTCCGCAGCTCTTCGCGCAGGCGCTCCATTTCGGTCTCGGTCTCGAGCCGCAGCGCATCGTCGGTCTTCACGCGGAGAACCAGGTGCACGCCGCCTTTGAGATCGAGGCCGAGCTTCAACTGCTTTTCCTTCAACCAGCCCGGCGCCGGCAGGTTCTTCCACGACGAGAGGATCGGATAGACGCCGACCGCGAAGAACGTAACGAAGACGACGACGATCGTGATGACTTTCCAGCGGATGTTCTGCATAGCTATTGTGGATTCTGGCCCTCGACCACCTGCGGCTGGCCCTGATAGCCGCCGATCGCCGACCTGGCCACGTCAATGCGCACTTTTTCCGCAACCTGCAACTGCACTTTGTGATCGTCGAGGCGCGTGATCTGTCCGTAGATGCCGCCGGTGGTCACAACCTTGTCGTTCACCTTGAGGCTGTCGAGGAATTCCTGCACCTTCTGCTGCTTGCGCTTCATCGGCAACAGAATGATGAAATAGAAAATCCCGAGGACGAGGACGAACGGCACGAGCTGAAGCCAGGCGCTCCCGCCATCTGCCGCGACGCCGAGCGCAACCACGGGATCGATCGAGAACATCATGTGTCGCGGGGCTGGCGGGACAAGCTCTGGTGGAGCGCTAGCCTGAAACTTTCGAACCGCCCAAAGACTATAGCGTCCCTAATCCGGCGCAGGGTGTCAAGGTAAAAGTTCAGGTTATGCAACGTGTTAAGGGTCGAAGCATTGATCTCGCCCGCGAGAAACAGATGACGCAGATACGCGCGTGACGCCGTCCGGCACGTGTAGCACGCGCACGAAGGATCGGGCGGACGATCGTCCTCGGCGTAGCGCGCGTTCTTGATGTTGATGCGCCCTTCGCTCGTGAAGAGCTGGCCGTTGCGCGCGTTGCGCGTCGGCAGCACGCAGTCGAACAAGTCGACGCCGCGCGCGACCGCCTCGACGAGATCCTCCGGCGTGCCGGTCCCCATCAGGTAGCGCGGCCGATCCTCGGGCAGACACGGCGTCGTTCGCGAGACGATGTCGTACATGACCTCGATCGGTTCGCCGACGCTCAGGCCGCCAATCGCGTAGGCCTCGAACCCGATCTCGACCGTGTGATGCGCGCTCTCCTGGCGCAGATCGGGAAAGACGCTGCCCTGCACGATGCCGAATTGCGCCTGACCGCGATTGCTGACGATCACGCCCGGCACGAGGCCGTCCCGCAGCGCGAGAAAGCGATCGCGTGCGCGGCACGCCCAGCGGAGCGTCCGCTCCATCGACTGCCGCGCCTGCGCCACGTCCGCGGGATGCGCGAGACATTCATCGAGCACCATCGCGACGTCCGACCCGAGCTGCGCCTGGATGTCGGTCGCTTTCTCGGGCGTCAGCGAGTGCGCCGACCCGTCGAGGTGCGATCGGAAATGCGCGCCCTGCTCATCAACCACCACTCCAGCGCGGACAGTCCGCGCGCCGGGGACCCCGGTCGAGCGGCGCGCGGCGAGGCTGAACACCTGGTAGCCGCCGCTGTCGGTGAGAATCGGCCGCGGCCAGCCGATGAAGCGGTGCAGGCCGCCGCGGCGCGCGATGAGATCGTCGCCGGGCCGCAAGTAGAGATGATAAGTGTTGCTGAGGAGGATCTCGGCGCCGAGCGATTCCAGATCCCGGTGCGTGACGCCTTTCACCGCGCCCTGCGTGCCGACCGGCATGAACGCCGGCGTCTCGACGACACCGTGCGCCGTGGTCATCAGGCCGCGCCGCGCGCGCCCCTCGGTGTGCGTCACGCGAAAATCGAAAGACACGTGCTAGTTTAGTCGAATGAAAAAGCTGCGGGTCGGCGTGATCTACGGCGGCCGGTCCGGCGAGCACGAAGTGTCGCTCGCATCGGCAGCGGCGGTCTTTCAGAATCTCGATCGAGACAAGTACGAACCGATCGCGATCCGGATCGAGAAGGACGGACGCTGGACGCTCCCGCCGCGCGCGCCCGCGCTGATCTCGGCGGCTGACGTCATTCACTCCGCGAAGCACGAGCCCGCCGAGCAGACCCGCGAAGCGCACCTCGTCGCTCATCCCGGCGGCGACACGCTCATCACGATCAACCGCGACACTCAGCAGGCCGAGGTGTCCGGCCTCGGTCTCGACGTCGTCTTCCCGGTGCTCCATGGTCCGTATGGCGAAGACGGCACCGTGCAGGGACTGCTGGAGCTGGCCAACGTCCCTTACGTGGGCGCAGGCGTCCTCGCCTCGGCGGTCGGCATGGACAAGGCGACGATGAAGCTGGTGTTCGCTGCGAAGGGCCTGCCCCTGTGCGACTACGACGTCGTCCTCAAGCGCGACTGGCGGCGCGACGAGCGCGCGGTCATGAACGCCGTCGTCAACAAGCTCGGCTTTCCGGTGTTCGTCAAGCCCGCGAACCTCGGATCGAGCGTCGGCATCTCCAAGGCGAAGCACGCGACCGAACTGCGCGCGGCCATCACCCTCGCCGCCGAGTTCGATCGGAAGATCGTCATCGAAGCCGGCGTGCCGCAGGCGCGTGAGATTGAATGCGCGGTGCTCGGCAACGACGAGCCCGAAGCGTCGGTGCCCGGCGAGATCATTCCGGGCCGCGAGTTCTACGACTACGAGGCGAAGTATCTCGACGACAGCTCCCGGACCGTCATTCCGGCGAAGCTCACCGAGCGGCAAGCCGACGACATCCGGACGCTGTCGATCGCCGCGTTCAAAGCGGTCGACTGCGCCGGCATGGCGCGCGTCGACTTTCTGCTCGCGGGCGACACCGGGGTGCTGTATCTCAACGAGGTAAACACGATTCCCGGGTTCACGACGATCAGCATGTACTCGAAGATGTGGGAAGCGAGTGGTCTTCCGTACGCGAAGCTGGTTGATCGACTCATCGCGCTCGCGCTCGAGCGACACGCAGAGAAGCAGCAGCTCCGAACCAGCATGTGATCGCGAGCGCGCGATCGAAAAGTGCGCGCGCGCGTTGCAACTTTTTTTGACTTTTGCTGCACATTGTGCTTGACACTGCAGCGAGACCGTCCATAATCTCTATATCTGGTATGAGGGCGGCCAACTCAGGCCAGCTCTTGTGAACCATGAGAGGCTCGACGACGTCGAGCTTCGAAGCGAACGCGAGAGCCGCGGCGCGTTGAGCGTGCCAGGCGGCAGCCACCAGCGCCGTAGGGCGCTCTCGCAAGTCATCCCACATGAAGGGGGGGATAACAGACAATGGCAAAGAAAGCCAAGGGCGGGAAGAAGAAGGCCGGCAAGAAACGGTAGCTGACCTCGCCCGTCGAAAAAAAGGGGGCGGCCGTCGCCCCCTTTTCAACGTACGGACGCGACACTAACGACCGTCATCCGTCATCGTATTTCCATCCCACACATACACGCGCCGAATCACATCCCACTGCTGAATCTGATCGGCGAACTCCATTCCTTTGATGACCCGGCCGAAGACCGTGTACTTCGCGTCGAGGTGCGGCTGCGGTAAGTGCGTGATGAACCACTGGCTGCCGCCGGTGTCGGGCCAGGGATCGAGCGCCATTCCAACGGTGCCGCGCAGATAGGGCTGCTGGTTGAACTCGTCGCGGATGGTGTGTCCCGGACCGCCCTCGCCGTCGCCGCGCGGATCCCCGTCCTGCATGACGAAGTTCGACACGACGCGGTGCACGCTGAGGCCGTTGAAGTACCCACGGCGCGCGAGCGTGATGAAGTTTTCGACCGTCAGCGGCGCGTCGATGACGGCGAGCTCGATCTGTATGAGCCCGCGATCGGTCTCGAGATAGACCTGCGTCGAGACGGGCGGATTCACCAGCCGCGGCGCCTGATAGACGTCGGCGGTGAACGTCGTCGGCGCCGGCCGAATCTGCATGTCGGCGTCGGCCGCGGCGGCCGGATCCAGTTCTCTCAGCAGCATCACGGCGCGCACGCGAACGGTCCAGTCCTTGTCGGCGAACGCGCTCTTCAACACGGGGGTCGCGGCCTCGGCGCCGTATTTCACCATCGCCGCCAGTGCGGCCGTCCGCGCCGCATGGATGGCATCGCGTTGGCCGAGCCGGTAGGCGTCGGCGAGCGCGGGCGCGCCGTTGGGCGGCTTCAATTCGCCGATCCCGTTCGCCGCCGCCGCGCGCACGACCGGATCGTCGGCCTTGAGGTGATCGAGCAGCACCTGCGTGACGTCGGGTGCCTTCAGTTTCACGAGCGCCGCCAGCACGGAGGGAATCACCCGCTGATCCGATTCGGTCAGCATGGTCCGCAGGCGCGGCAGCGCGATCTCGGGCGTCAGCGTGCCGAGGACGGTCGCGAGCGTCGCGCGGACGTGCCAGTGCCGATCGGGATCGAGACCGGACAGCACCGTGATGAAGTTCTCGGGATCCATGGTCGCAACCGACTGCAGGGCCGCTTCGCGAATCGCCGGCGTCTCGTCGGTCAGCAGGTCGAGGAGCATGTCGTTGACGCCGGGAAGCGACGCGACGCCGCCATGAATGCCGCCGAGCGCCCTCACGGCCTCGAGCCGCACCTGCGGATCCGTCGTCGTGTCGCGGATGAACTTCATCAGCGGCTCGGCCGCCGACGGATCGCCAATCCGTCCGAGCGCGCGGATGGTCTCGATGAGGACCGATCGCTCGCCGCTCGTCAGGAGCGGCATCAGCGTGGGCAGCGCGCTCGGATCCTTCAGCGCCCCCAGGCCCTTCACCGCGAACGCGCGTGCATAGGGATTCGCGTCCTTCGCCAGCGTCAGCAGCGCCGGCAGCGCCTGCTTGTCCTCGAGGCGCTGCAGTGCGAACGCGACCGGCCACCAGCGCACGAGCGGCTGTCGATTCTGATCGAGCACGGCCGAGGCGAGCTGGGGAAAAGCCTTCAAACGCACGAGCGCGTACAAACCGAGCCGGAACGCGGCCGCGGGCGAGTCTCTTTTCGAGTCATCGTCGTCGCCAGGCGGCTGCGCCAGCGCCCCGGATTGCCGGATCGACGACAGCAGGCGCGCGATTGGATCGGCGCCCGCCGGATCGCCGATGAGCCCCAGCGCTTCAGCGGCGCTCCCCTGGACAAGCGGCGACGGATCGCGAAGCGCTGTGACGAGCGCGTCGAGCGCGCTCTTGTCGCCGAGCAGTCCGAGCGCGAACGCCGCCATCTGCCGCACTTCGGGATCGATCTCGCGCGTCAGCATCAGCATCAGCGGCGGGATGGCTTCCTTCAACCCGACATGGCCGATGGCGAGCGCAGCGCGCCGGCGGATTCGCGCCTCGCTGTCGTCGAGCATCCGCACGAGATCGGGAGGCGGAGGAGGCGGAGGCGGCAGCGGGACGGGCTTCTGACCGCGGCGTAGAGGCGTCACCACGGGCGGCGGCGGCGCAACCGGCGGCGCGGGATCGCGCAGCATCCGCTGATCCTCGAGGCGCAGAATCCACGCCATCTTTTGTTCAAAGGGCGGTCCCGCCGGAGCGGCAGCGGGTGGCGGCGCCGGCGGCGCGCTGGCACACGCCGACGCAAGCAGGGCGAACGACAGCCAGAAACGGGTCATCGCATCTCTCAAGTCTGAAGTCTGAAGTCCGAAGTCTGCTCGTATTCAGACTTGAAACTCCCCGCTTCAAACTTCGCGCGGCGCAGCGTGGCACGCTCGACGCGCTCCTCGCGAATCGTCACGCCGAGCCCCGGACCGTCGGGCACCGCAATGGTTCCGTCGGCGGCGACTTCGATCGGCGGGTCGATCAGATCGGGATTGAAATAGCGCTTGCTGCCCGCGATGTCGCCCGGCAGCGAGAAGTTCGGCAGCGTGGAGAGATGGATGTTGGCCGCGCGGCCGATGCCCGACTCGAGCATGCCGCCGTGCCAGACGGGGATGCCGTGCTGCGCGCACACATCGTGCAGCCGGATCGACTCGGTGAATCCGCCGACGCGCCCCGGCTTGATGTTGACGATGCGGCAGGCGCCCGACGCGATCGCCTCGCGCGCGGCGGCGATGCTGTGAATCGATTCGTCGAGGCAGATCGGCGTTTTCAGCCGGCGTTGCAGCGCGGCATGGTCGGCGATGTCGTCGTAATCGAGCGGCTGCTCGATCATCATCAGGTCGAATGCATCCAGCCGCGCGAGATGGTCCGCATCGGCCAGCGTGTACGCGGCGTTCGCGTCGACCATCAGCGGAATGGATCCGAATCGACGGCGGATCATCGCGACGGCGTCGACGTCCCATCCCGGTTTGATCTTGATCTTGATGCGCCGGTAGCCGGCGGCCAGCTCCGTCTCGACTTTCGCCGCGAGATCGTCGAGCGAATCCTGAATGCCAATCGACACGCCCGACGCGATGCGATCGCGCGATCCGCCGAGCGCGCGCGCGAGCGGCTCGCCTCGCTGGCGCGCGTAGAGATCCCACGCCGCCATCTCGACCGCCGCCTTCGCCATGTGATGCCCGCGAATCGCCCTCAGCGCCGGAAACACCTCGCGCGGATGCGAGAACGCCGTGCCGAGCACGCGCGGCGCGACGAAGCCGGCGATGATGTGCCACACGGTGTCGTTCGTTTCGGCGCTGTAGTACGGATCCTGCTCCGCCACGCACTCGCCGTAGCCGGCGGCGCCGCCGCCTTCCACGCGCACGATGATGAAATGTTTCTCGTGGATGCGGCCGAAGCTGGTTTCGAAGAAGTGCACGAGCGGGAGCTTCAACAGGCGCAGCTCCAGACGATCGATCTTCACTGCGCGATGATATCATCGGGCGCCTTGCAATTCCGCCACATCGCGATCGAAGGACCGATCGGTGCGGGCAAGACCGCTCTTGCGGAGCGTCTCAGCACACGTCTCGATGCGAGCGCCGTGCTGGAGGAAATGGAGAATCCGTTTCTCGCCGATTTCTACGCCGACCGGCCCGGCGCGGCGCTGCAGGCGCAGCTCTTCTATCTGCTCAACCGTCATCGTCAGCAGACGACGCTGCAGCAGGCGGATCTGTTCAGTCAGCTCACGATCTGCGACTACCTCTTCGACAAGGACAAAATCTTCGCGTATCTCAACCTCGACGACAACGAGCTGTTCATCTATCAGCGCCTCTTCGATCTGCTCGCGCGTGACGTGCCGCAGCCGGATCTCGTCATCTATCTCCAGGCGCCGACCGAGGTCCTGCTGCGGCGCGTGCACGGCCGGCGCATGGACGCCGAAGCAGTGGCGCTGCAGCCGGACGACGAGTACCTGCGCGAGCTGAACGAGGCGTACCACCATTTCTTCTTTCACTACAACGTGACGCCGCTCCTCGTCGTCGAAACGTCACAGTTCGATTCGGACGCGAGCGACGAAGCGCTCGACGATCTGATCAAGCAGATCCGCGCGATGGGCCCGGGCACGCGCTACTACGTCCCCCGCAATCGGTAGGAAAGAATTGCAGATTGCAGATTGCAAATTGCAGATTGATCGGCGGATTGGAGATGAGAAATCCGGCAATCTGCAATCAATCTGCAATCTGCAATCTGAAATCTGAAATGCTAAGCTGACCCCGATGGCCTGGTTCAAGAAGGCCCGCACGCCGATTGCGGCGACGTCGAAGGAAAAACCGAGCCGCGTGCCCGAGGGGCTGTGGGTGAAATGCCCCGGCTGCTCGCAGATCATCTACAACAAGGATCTCGCGACCAACCTCAACGTCTGCCCCAAGTGCGCGCATCACTTCCGCGTGAGCGCCGCCGAGCGGCTGCGGATGCTGTTCGACGGCGAGTGGGTCGAGTACGACAAGGGGCTCGTCTCGACCGACCCGCTCGCGTTCACCGACACGAAGCCCTACAAGTCGCGCCTGAAGGCGGGCATCGACGCGACCGGGCTCAAAGACGCGGTGATCGTCGCGACCGGCGCGATCGACGGGATCGACACCGTCGTCGCGTCGATGGAGTACGGCTTCATCGGCGGCAGCATGGGCGTGGTCGTCGGGGAGAAAATCGCGCGCGCGATCGAGCGGTGCGTGGAGACGCAGCGGCCGCTCGTCATCGTCTGCAGCTCGGGCGGCGCGCGCATGATGGAGGGCGCGCTCTCGCTGATGCAGATGGCAAAAATCTGCGGCGCGCTCGCGCGTCTGGATCGCGCGCGCCTGCCGTACATCGCCGTGCTCACCGATCCGACCACCGGCGGCGTGACCGCCAGCTTTGCGATGCTGGGCGACCTGAACATCGCCGAGCCGAAAGCCCTCATCGGGTTCGCGGGCCCGCGCGTGATCGAGCAGACGATCCGGCAGAAGCTGCCCGAAGGATTTCAACGCAGCGAGTTCCTGCTGGAGAAGGGGATGATCGATCTCGTCGTCGATCGGCGCGAAATGAAGGGCGTCATCGCGAACGCGATGCGGTTCATGGGCGCGACGCGCGCGCAGCCGGCGTCCGCCGTTTCCGCGCCGGAGTCCGGCGTTGCCGTGGAGCGCACGCCGTAACGCCGATTGGATCCGCTGACTTACCTCCTCGGCCTCGAGCACTTCGGCATCAAGTTCGGCCTCGAGAACATCTCCGCACTCGTCGCGCGCCTCGGCCATCCCGAGCGCGCCTTTCAGTCGGTCCACATCGCGGGCACGAACGGCAAAGGGTCGGTGACCGCGATGGTCGATGCCGCCCTCCGCGCGGCCGGGCATCGCTCCGCGCGATTCACCTCGCCGCATCTCGTCGATATCACCGAGCGATTCGTGGTCGACGGCCGGCCGGTTTCGAACGTCGACCTGTTCGCGGTCGTCGCGGACATCCGCCACGCCATCGACGATCTTCGCGCCGACGGCGGCTTACTCGTGCAGCCCACGTTCTTCGAGGTCACGACCGCGGCCGCGTTCGAACTGTTCCGCCGGGCGGGCGTCGACGTCGCGGTGCTGGAAGTCGGCCTCGGCGGACGGCTGGACGCGACCAACGTGATCTCGCCGGCGGCGACGGCCATCACGTCGATTGCGTTCGATCACCAGACGTATCTCGGCTCGACGCTTCGCGACATTGCATTCGAGAAGGCCGGCATCGTCAAACCGGGTGTGCCGGTCGTCGTCGGCGAGCTGGCGCCTGAAGCGGCCGCGACGATCGAACAGGTCGCACGCGAGCGCGGCGCGCCGGTCATCCGCGCGTCGGCGTCAGACGCCGACGGATTCCGCGTCGGCCTCGAGGGGACCCATCAGCGGATCAACGCCGCGGTGGCGCGACGGCTGCTCGAAGCGCTGGACGCGCGCGGCGTTCGAGCTCCGCGAGCGGCGATCGCCGCCGGACTCGCCGACCCCGGCTGGCCCGGCCGACTCGATCTGCGCCGGCTGCCCGACGGCCGCGAGCTGCTGCTCGACGCCGCGCACAATCCGGCCGGCGCCGCCGCACTGGCGTCCTATCTGAAAGCGCTGCCAGGGCCTCGTGCTCCGCTCGTTTTCGCCGCGATGCGCGACAAGGATATCCGCGGCATGTTGACGGCACTCGTCCCGGTGATCAGCGAGCTCATCGCCACGCGCGCGTCGAACGCGCGATCCGAGGAGCCGGCCGCGATCGTCGCAGAGGCGCGTGCGATCGCCCCGTCGCTGCCGATGTCAGCTCAGCCGTCGATCGACGCGGCGCTCGCCGCCGCCTGGCACACGTCGCCGCGAATCATCGTTGCGGGATCGATCTTCCTGCTGGGCGATGTGATGCAAAGACTCGTGATACCCTTCGAAAAGATCCCGGAATGAGAATGCTTTCAGCGCTGCTGGCCGCACTCGCGATCCTGGCGGCGTCCGCGGCGGCGCAGCAGCAGCCGCCGCCGCCACCGTCGTCACCGCTCGCGCCATCACCTGCCCCTGGGTCTTCCACCCCTGCGTCTTCCGCTCCTCCCGCGTCTTCCGCCCCGGCTTCTTCTGCCCCAGAGAGCGTGAGCGCCGATCGACGTGAGTACACGAACGATCAGAAAAACGCGCACTACATCGGCCACGTCGAGATCGAGCGAAGCGACGGGAAGATCTACGCGGACGATGTGATGATGTTCGGCGACGAGAACAAGACGATCGCCACCGGCAACGTGCTCTTCGCGCAAGGCAACAACCGCCTGTCGGCCGAGCGCGCGGAATTCGACACGAAGACCGGGCTCGGCACGTTTTTCAATGCATGGGGCATCGCGAGCGTCCAGCCGCCCCGCCAGCAGGCGCGGCCTGGCGCCTCGATTCCACAGATGACCGGTCAGGAGACGAACGTCTATTTCTTCGGCGACAAGATCGAGAAGATCGGTCCGAAGAAATACAAGATCACCAACGGCGGGTTCTCCACGTGCGTGCAGCCCACTCCCCGATGGGAGCTTCACGCCGATACGGTGACCCTGAATCTCGATCACTACACGCTGCTGAGGAACGCGGTGTTCTCCGTCAAGGGCGTGCCGATGCTCTACACACCGTTCCTCTACTACCCGACGAAGCGCGAGAATCGCGCCACCGGATTCCTCATCCCGACGTACGGCACGTCGACGATCCGCGGCCATTCGATTCACGACGCCTTCTTCTGGGCGATCGATCGCAGTCAGGACGCGACGTTCTTCCACGACTGGTTCTCGAAGACCGGCCAGGGCGTGGGGAGCGAGTACCGCTACAACATGGGCGCCGGGGCGGATGGCAGCCTCCGCGCGTATCTGCTCGACCAGCACGAAACCACCTATGCGCAGCCCGGCGCGACTCCGACGCTGGTTCCAGCCCAGCGCAGCTACGAGTTCCGCGGCGGGGTGAATCAGGTCCTGCCGGGCAATCTGCGGGCGCGCGCGCGCGTCGACTATTTCTCGAGCATCCAGTCGAACCAGACGTTCAACACGAACATCTACGACATTTCGCGCAACCAACGGACCGTCGGAGGCAACGTCGTCGGGATGTGGGGGTCGTACAGCTTGAACGGCACGTTCGATTACACCGAGTACTTTTCACCGTACGCCAAGGGCAGTTCGGTGCTGTCCGGAACCTGGCCGCGGCTGACGCTCACTCGGAACGAGCGTCCGATTCTCGGCTCGCCGCTCTATTTCTCGCTCGGCACCGATGTGGCGCACGTCCTGTCGAACAGCAAGTCGACCGACGCGAACGGCGTCGTGACCGAGTTCGACCGGGGGCTCACGCGCGTCGACGTCGCGCCGCAGATTCGATATCCCTTCAAGAAGTGGCAGTGGTTCACCGTGAACTCGACGACGGGTTGGCGGGAGACGTACTACACGCGCAGCCTCGAACCGACCGGCGATCCGGCTGTCCCGCCGTCCAAACCGATCGATCAGGGCCTCCACCGCCCGGTCTTCACGGTTCAATCGCAAATGGTCGGACCGGTGTTCAATCGCATCTGGGACACCCCGAACAACGGCTACGCCGAGAAGTTCAAGCACACCATCGAGCCCTTTCTGACGGTGCAGTGGACGGCGCCGGTCGAGAACTTCGAGCGCATCATCACGTTCGACGGCATCGACGGTTATGTCGGCGGCGCCCAGTACAACTACGGCCTGAACAACCGGTTCTTCGCGAAGCGCAAGCTGACGCCGGGTGCGCCGGCGCAGGCGAGCGAGTTCATCAGCGTCGAGCTCACGCAGTCGTACTACACCGACCAGCGCGCCTCGCAACTGGACCGGCAGTACAGCACGGGCCAAATCAGCACGGCGCCGACCCATTTCTCGCCACTTTCCCTCAGCGTGCGCGCGCTGCCGACCAACGACATCAACGCGACCGTGCGCGCCGAATTCGACGCGAAATACAAGGAGCTCCGCACCATTTCGGCGCAGGGCTCGTACTCGTGGAGCATGCGCGTGCAGACAACTGCCGGCTGGACCAAGAATGCGTTCATTGCGGAGCTTCCCGGCTTCAACGATCCGAAGTTCCTGACGCACTACATCAACACGAGCACGAACGTTCACACGAAGGACAACCGTGTCGGGGGCATCTACTCGTTCAACTACGACGTGCTGAACACCACGATGACGAACCAGCGGATGTCTGCCTTCTACAACGCGCAGTGCTGCGGCATCGCGTTCGAGTACCAAATCTACAATTACGGATCGAACAGCTATTTCACGGCGCTGCCGCAGGATCGACGGTTCTTCCTGTCCTTCACGCTCGCGGGTCTGGGCAACTTCTCGCCGATGAACGGCGCGCTCGGCGGCGTGCCCCGCTGAGTGGGCGTGCCGGTGCCCAGTCCCACTCTCACGACGCTGGTGACGGGCGCCGCCGGCTTCGCCGGCAGTCATCTTCTCGATCTTCTCGCCGCGGATCGCGACGCCGCGAACGCCGCCGAGATCGTCGGCTGGCACAGGCCCGGCAAGCCGGCGCCGAAGACGAACGGCGTCCGGTGGGAAGCCATCGATCTCCTCGATCGATCCGCAGTCGCCGACGCGATCCGGCGGCATCCGCCCGGAGCGGTTTATCACTGCGCCGGCGCCGCGCACGTCGGGCGCGCCTGGGACAGCGTGACGTCGACGTTCGCGGTCAACGTTCGCGGCACGTACCATCTGCTCGAAGCGCTGCACGCCGCCGGGCTTTCGCCTGTCGTCCTCATCCCCAGCTCCGCGATGATCTATCGCCCGTCG